>Ga0207757_100065_pt1 | contig 85728 bp, 80 predicted proteins | sample A23P3SouthBayCA_2_FD_187752 | JGI IMG/M metagenome (GOLD analysis project Ga0207757, IMG submission 187752) | Aerobic enrichment media microbial communities from Eden Landing Ponds, California, USA - A23 P3 (2) (SPAdes) | ecosystem: Environmental > Aquatic > Marine > Unclassified | place... | reverse complement strand
ACGGCGGCTGGCCGAGAAATTCTCCGTCATGTGTGACGGCTCCGGTGAGCGCGAAGGGACCACGCTGTTCGGCGACCATCCCGAGACGACTCACCTCTCGCAAGTCGGCGACGTACAGTTTCTCGACACGACGCTGCGCGACGGCGAGCAAGCCCCGGGTGTCTCGCTGACGCCCGACGAGAAGGCCCGGATCGCCCGCGCGCTCGACCGCGCGAACGTCGGGATCATCGAGGCCGGCAGCGCCTGCACCGGCCCCGGCGAACGGGAGACCATCTCCCGGGTCGCCGAACTCGACCTCGACGCGACGGTCACGAGCTTCTGTCGCGGTATCCAGCGCGATATCGACCTCGCCATGGAGTGTGACGTGGACGGCATCAACCTCGTCGTCCCGGCGAGCGACCGCCACGTCACCGAGAAAGTGGGGACGACCCGCGAACAGAACGTCCGCGACACCGTCGAACTCGTCGAGTACGCCAAAGACCACGGCCTCTGGGTCGAGGTCATCGGCGAGGACGGCTCGCGCGCCGACCTCGACTACCTCGAAGAACTGCTGGGCGCCTCGCTGGAAGCGGGCGCCGACCGCATCTGCTGGGCCGACACCGTCGGCCACGCGACGCCCGACGGCGCGCTCGAAGCCGTCTCCCGGCTCTCGGAGCTGGGGCCGGTGAGCGCCCACACCCACGACGACCTGGGACTGGCCGTAATGAACGCCCTCACGTCGGTCGCGGCCGGCGCCGACGTGGTCCACGGGACCGTCAACGGCATCGGCGAGCGCGCCGGTAACGTCGCCATCGAGGAGGTGGCGATCGCCCTCTCGCACGGCTACGGCGTCGAGACGCTCGAACTCACCGAGGTGTACGACCTGGCCGAACTCGTCGCCAACGCGACGGGCATCCCGCTGCCGCCGAACAAGGCGGTCGTCGGCCAGAACACCTTCACCCACGAGTCGGGCATCCACACCGACGGCACGCTCAAGGACGACGCGATGTACGAACCCTACCCGCCAGAGAAGGTGGGTCGGGAACGACGGCTCGCCCTCGGCAAGCACGCCGGCCGCGCCGGCGTCGAGGCCGCCCTCGACGAGAAGGACTTCGAGGTGACCGACGAGGAGCTGTCGGCGATCGTCGCCCGCGTCAAGGAGATCGGCGACCGCGGCAAGCGCGTCACCGACGCCGATCTGCTCACCATCGCCGAGGACGTGACCGACAGCGAGCACGACCGCCGCGTCGAGATCACCGAACTCACGACCGTCGCCGGCGGCAACACGCCGACGGCCACGGTCACCCTCGTCGTCGACGGCGAGGAGCGCACCGAGGCAGAGATCGGTTCTGGACCTGTGGACGCCGCGATCAACGCCGTCCAGTCGGCGCTGGGTCACTCCTTCGACACCCATCTGGAGTCCTACCACGTCGACGCCATCACCGGTGGGACCGACGCCATCGTCACCGTCGAGGTGGAGATGTCCCGCGGCGACGACTTCGTGACGGTGACCGCCAGCGACTCGGACATCACCCGCGCCTCGGTCGAGGCGATGGTCGACGCCATCGACCGCCTCGTAGCCACCAGCGACGACCGCGTCATCGCCGACGACTAAAGAACCGGCACCCACTTTTTACGGACACGGGTTTCCTCGGTCGTTCGAAAATCCCTTCGCGATTTTCACAGCCAATCAGAAGCGCGCAGCGCTTCTGAGGACGCCTTCGGCGACCTGCGCGAACCCCTGTCTGCGCACGGCGCGAAGCGCCGTTCGCACGGTCCGAGGGACCTTCGGTCCATCGCTACCGCAAAAACTTGGGGAAAAGGGCCGGAATCTCGTGGTTCGAGAGAGCTTCGCTCTCTCGTCATCACGAAAGACGGCAAAACCGTCTTTCGAACGACTCCGCTCGATTCCGGCGAACCGCGCGCCGCAGGCGCGCGGATGCTCCCGAAAGCCGCCACCGCTCAGCCACCGCCCCGCTCAGTCCGCGGCCGCGACCGCTTCCTCGCCTTCCTCCGCGCCCGCCGATCCTTCGGTGTAGCGGTCCCAGAGCACGAGTAGACTGGGGAGGACGAGCACGCTCGCGACGAACGAGTAGGCGATGGCGAGGCTCGTCACGAGACCGAACCGCTGGAGCGAGGGGACCAGAGCGAGCAGGAGGACGCCGAACCCGCTGGCGGTGGTGACGGCGCTGGCCAGCAGCGCGCCGCCGGTGCCTCGCAGCGTCCGGTCGAGGGCGGCCGCCGAGGAATCGGCGGATTCGCGCTCGTGGACGAACCGCTCGCCGACGTGGATGGCGTAGTCGACGCCCAGGCCGATAGCGATGCTGGCGATGATGGCCGTCTCGGTGTTGAACGAGATGCCCAGCAGGTACATCGTCCCGACGAGCCACGCGAGCGCGAACACGACCGGAACGACGACGACGGCTCCCAGCGACGCCGCGCCGTAGCGCCGCCGGAAGATGCCCGTCAGGAACAGCGTGATGACGCCCAGCGTGATCAGGAATCCCTCGACGAGCGTCCGGAGCAGGCCGCGCTGGACGAGTTCCTGCACGATCGGCGACCCCGTCGCCGTCACGGTCAGGTCGCTGCCGCGCTCGACGGTCTCGGCGACCGCGCGCATCTCCTCGGTGACGACACCGGTGTCGGCGCCGCCCCGGAGGGCGACCGTCGTCCGGAGCGCGCGGTACTCCCCGCCCTCGCGGTAGATGGCGGCGCCCGCTTCTCCGGGCGCGGCCGCGTAGACCGCGTCGTACAGCGCCGCCAGATCCCGGTCGGGCACGCCGTCGCCGTCCCCGTCGCTGGCGTTCAACTGCGCGGCGACCGACCCGTTGTCGGCGGCGACGGCCCGGATCGTCTCCAGCGGGCCGGTGACCCGAAGCTCGCCGTCGGCCAGCGTGACCGGCGTCGAGGCGTTCGCGAGTCGCTCGCGCCCGGCGGCGAGCCGTTCGAGCGTGTCGGGGTCGGTGACGGGCCCCTCGACGAGGAAGACGGCCTCCGACCGCTCCTGTGACCGGACGAACTGCTCGTTGAGGTAGATGGCCTGCTCGCGAACGGCGTAGTCGCCCGGTCGGAACGGCTCGGGCACGGAGTCCATCCACTCGGGGGAGTCCCGCGGCAGGAAGTCCACCTGGTCGATGGAGGTGTCGATGTTCGTCGCGGCGTAGCCGCCGCCGGCGCTGACCAGCAGGGCGAGGAGGACGACCGCGACCGGCGCGCGTCGCGCGACCGTCGCGCCGACGCGCAGGACCTCCCCGATCCGTCCCTCGCGACCGAACGCGCGCCGCTGCCGCGCGAGCCCGACCCGACCGAGCGCCCGCTCGGTCAGGAGCTTGAGGGCGGGCAGGAGCGCGCCGAAGACGACGAACGCCGAGACGATGCCGGCGGCGCTGGTGATACCGAACTCGCGGATCGACTGCAGCGGGCTGACGGCGTTCGAGCTGAAGCCCACCGCCGTCGTGAACGTCGCCGCGCCGATGGCGACGACGACGCCAGCCAGCCCGACCCGCATCGCCTCCCGCGGCGTCCGGTCGGGGTCGTCGGCCTGGGCCTCGCGATAGCGCATCACGACGTGGAGCGCGTAGTCGATCGACAGCCCGATGAGCAGGAACGGGACGGCGATGAGGATCTGCGTGACGCCGATGCCGGCCCAGCCCATGAACCCGCCCATCCAGACGAGCACGAGCGCGACACCCGTGAGCCCGAGCAGCACGTCGACGACATCGCGATAGGCGACGCCGAGGACGACCAGGATCAACAGGAGCGCGACCGGCGAGATGAGCGCGAAGCTCTCGCCGGTGGCCTGGCCCGACTGCTCGTCGACGACCGCCGGGCCGAAGACGAAGGCCTCGGTCGCGGTGACGCCCTCCTCGGTCAACGCCGCCATCGCGAGCTGTCCCTCGACGGTCGAGTCGGGGAGCCCGTCCGCGCTCTCGGGCGCCCGCTGGAAGACGAAGGTCACTCGCCCGTCGGCGCTCGTCGCCCCTGCCTCGTAGCTCGTCGCCAGCAGCGTGTAGGGGTCGACCGGCCCCGCGGTCCGCCGGTCCGGGTCGAGGACGTCCGCGAGGACCGTCTCGACCTCCGACGGAGACATTCCCTCCAGTTGCTCGATCTGTGCGTCGAGCGACGGCGTCGCCCGCGGCCCGCTGGCCTGACGGGCGCCGTCGCCGCCCGGCCCGCCGACCTCGCCGCCTCCGTTCGCGCTCTCGGCCCGGATCGCCGCCGTGGCGACGAGGTTCTCGATCCCGGCGATCGACTGTCCGGGCGCGAGCGACTCGTTGACCGTCGCGTTCTCGCGGAACGTCCGCTGGAGGCGCAGCGTCTCGACCAGTGACTCCTTCGAGAGGACGTTCTCGCCGCGGACGACGACCTGCGCGACGGTCGTGTTCTCGCCCGCCGTGGTGAAATTCGTCTCCGCGTAGTCGAGCTTCTGGCCCTCCGTGGAGTCGCTAGCGAAACTCGCGATCGTGAGTCCGGTGTCGACCGACCCCACGCCGGCGCCCACCGCGACCGTCGCCAGCAACAGCACGACGACGACCAGGAGGCTCCGGTCGGTCACGAACCGCGCGTACCGCTCTGCGATGTCCATCTCCCCCGAATTCGACCGGGGACCCGATAACTGTTGCAGAAGGGGCGAAACGTGTTTCCGCTCGGCTCCCCCTCAGAAGGGGTCGTCGCCGCCGAAGTCCGGACCGTCGTCCTCGTCCTCGAAGTCGAACCCCTCGTCGCCGATGTCGTGTTCGCGGCGGGCCTCCTCCTCGTCGACGAAACCGAGTTCGTCGGGGTCCCGACCCGCCTCGTCGATCACCTCGTCGGAGACGATGATGGGGCAGTCGACGCGGAGCGCGAGCGCGATGCCGTCGCTCGGACGGGCGTCGAAGACCATCTCCGAGCGCTCCTCGTCGCCGTACTGCTCGGTGTCGATCTTCGCGTAGAAGGTGCCGTCGGCCAGGTCGTCGATACGGATCCGGTCGATGGCGGCGCCGAACTCGGCGACCATGTCGACGAAGAGATCGTGTGTGAGCGGTCGCTCGAAGGGCGTCCCGTCCAGGGCGTGTTGCATCGACTGGGCCTGGTCGGCGCTGACGAAGATGGGGATCAGTTCCTCGCGGACGCGCAGGAGGACGACCGGGTGGCCCGGGCCGTCGTCGCCGACGCCGACGCCGACGCCCTCGACCGTGGCCTCGTGTGTTGCCATGTCACAGCGTTGGAGCGCGACCCTCAAAAACCATCTTTTTCCACCGGGGGTATCCTCAGTCGCTTCGCTCCTTGCGGGTACCCCCGGCGCAAAAACATGGGTGAAAAAGCCGGACGCTCCCTTCGGTCGCGTCCGGTGAACCGCGCTCGCTTCGCTCGCGCGGATGCTCAGTAGGGACGGTGGATCTCGCAATCCACCGTGGCGCGCGCTGTCGCGAGTCTCGTCTCGCGACAGCATCGTGCGAGGGATGAGCGAACGAAGTGAGCGAATCGGCTGGGGAGGTGTGTGGCTGTCTGCGGTGCTGTGCGAGGCGGTTGCGGTCCCTGGCGGACTGAAAGGGCGAGGCGCGCTCGCGCCGGGTGTCGCCTGAGCGGGCACTATCCGCGCGGGCCGTGCGGAGAGCGCGGATATCCCGCTTCAGCGACCGCGAGCACGTCGAGGGCTTTCATCACTTGCCGTTCCCGGTGAGTGCGGTCGCTGGCGTTCGACTTCAGTTCACGACTCGAACACCCGAAACAACCGATAAGTGAGCACCTCGGTTCGAACGTCCTCGGGCGGAGCGGAGGCGAACGCTGAAATGTGCCGGCGTCGTGGCCCCGGGTATGAGTCTCGTCGCCGACGAACTCGCCGGAGTGGTCGACCTCTTCGGGGGGGTGACTCGGGCGGAACTCCACCGCGCGCTCGAAGAGCTGGCGTACAAGCGCGGCGAGGAGCCCGATCCAGACGCCGTCGCCGCGGCCGTCGAGGCGGCCGTCGAGAGCTACCACCTCGTGCCCGTCGAGCGCGAGGGGACGACCCTGCTGGTCGCTGGACCGACGGCCTTTCCGACACTCCCCGAACACGCCGAGGACCTCCCGCACATCATGGATGTCGAGGCGCGGTCGGTCGACCGCGAGACCGCCGCGGCGGCCGCCCGGGACCGTCTCGACGACCAGGCCGTCGACGTCGCCAGGGCCGGTGACGGCGACCGCGCCGACGCGCTCGTCGAGGTCTGTTACGACCTCGAGAGCTGGGCCGCCGTCGACACCGCCGAACTGCGCGAGCGACTCGACGCCGTCTGAGCGGTCGCCGCAGTCGGTGCCCGGGACTCCACCACCGCCCGGCGTCGGAGTCCCCTGGTCCCACCGAGGGCCCGACCGCCGTTCCTTCGAGGGTAACCCGCCAGTTAAGACCACCCGCCACGTTGCTCCGCGTATGGACCTGTCGCGGGTGCGAGAGCGCGACCCGGTCGGCCTGCCGGCCGAGGGGTCGCGAGCCGACGGGACCGAGCGCCTCACCGGCGAGGAGCGCGAGGCGGCGGTCCTGGCGCCGGTCGTCACCCGCGGGGGCGCCGACCACGTCCTGTTCACCAAGCGCGCCGACCACCTCTCGGATCACCCCGGACAGATGAGCTTCCCCGGCGGCGGCCGCGAGCCCGAGGACGCGGACCTGCTCGCGACCGCGCTGCGGGAGGCCGGCGAGGAGATCGGCCTCCGCGCCGACGAGGCCGAGGTCGTCGGTCGGCTCGACGACATCCGGACGATCACCGACTACCTCGTCCGCCCGTTCGTCGCCCGCGTCGCCGACCGCGAGTACGTCCCGAGCGACGGGGAAGTCGCGGAGGTGGCCGTCCTCCCCGTCGACGGACTCGTCGACCGCGACAACTACGAGAGCGAACGGCGCGACCACCCCCACTACGGCGAGATCCGACTGCACTTCTTCCACGTCGAGGGGTTCACCGTCTGGGGCGCCACCGCCAACATGCTCGTCCAGCTGCTCGAGTTGACGACCGACTGGGAACTCCCGCCGGAACCCGACCGGACCGTCGACGCCGACGCCGACCTCCCCGGATGAGCACCGACCGGACGATCGCTGCGTGCGGAACCAATCTTCAAGTTCCGACCGGCCGGAGGTGAGGACATGAACGAGGAGGCGGGGATCTACGCGCGCGAATCGTCGTATCTCGACCGGTACGTCCAGTTCGGGGAAGCGCAGGGACGGGTGCTCTCGCTGTCGTTCCCGAACGCGCCCGACGAGGACGCCGAACTCGACCACGCGTTGCTCGACCGGGTCGAGGAGTTCCTCACTGGCACAGAGGACGACTTCGGAGACGTGACCGTCGCGCTGACGGTCCCGACGGATCGTCGCGCAGTGCTGGAGACCGTCAGAGAGATCCCCTACGGCGAGCAGGTCAGCGTCGCCAAGCTCGTCCGGATGACGCCGGACGGCGACCCCGACGACGAGGAAGACGTGCGGACCGCCCGGAGCGCCCTGGCCGACAACCCCGCGCCGCTGCTGATCCCGGACCACCGCGTCCGCGACGGCCCCAGCGCCGCCCCGGCGGAAGTCGAACAGCGATTGCGTTCGCTCGAAGGGCTCTGACTATCGGACGGACGAATCGTCCGCCCCGCCGAGCCGATTCGACAGCAGCGCCAGCAACGTCGCGCCGAGGAACGTGAGGTCCGACACCAGCGAGAGCGTCCCCGAGGCGACCGGCAGGCCCGCCACGCCGACCGTCGTCACGACGAGCGCGGTCCCCCCGACGACGAGCAGTGCCCCGGCGAGCCGGCGCGCCCGTTCGTCCGTGGCCGCGACGACGACCACGCCGGCGCCACCGACGACGACTGCGAGCCCCAGCGCGAGATCCTCCAGGTCGAACGCGAGCGCGCCGGTCGCGTCGGTCACTGCCAGCGCCAACCAGCCGACTGCGAGCAGCGCCCACCACGCGACAATCGCGCGACGGACCAGCGCGTCGTCGACGTTCATGCGCGACCGATCGAACGGTTGTCATAAAACGGTGGCGCTCCGCTCACGACCACACCGGGTCGGGCAGGCCGAACCCCTCGTGGGCGAGAAACTCCAGGGCGTTGACGAGGTAGTGGGCGACGACCACGACCAGCAGGCTGTCGGTCAGGACGAATCCGGCCGCGAGCGCCATGCCCAGCCCCCCGGTGACGAGGACGCCGACGCGGCCCTGGGCGCCGTGACCGAGCGCGAACGCGACCGAGGAGACGACGGCCAACACCCACGGCGACGCGCCGACCGCCGGCGTCACCGCGCCGACGACCGCCGCCCGGAAGACGAACTCCTCGACGACGGCGATCGTCGGCAGCGTCGCGCCCAGGAGCAGTCCCCAGCCGCGGACCCCCGCCGGAGCGAGCAGTTCTCGCAGCCCCTCGTCGTAGTCGGCGCCCGAAGACGCCGCCAGCCCGGAGGCGAGTTCGTTCCCGACCCAGAGGACCGCGCCGAACGCCACGCCGACGGCGAGCGCCGGCAGTCCCGTCGAGAGGGGATCGCTGCCGACTCCCAGCACGTCGAGCGGGACGCCGAAGTACCAGACCCCACCGGCGAGGATCGCGCCGAACAGCCCCTGCGTGAGCGCCACGTTCAACAGGAGCAACCCGGGCGACATGGACGGTGGCTCTCTGACGTTGTGCGCGACGGCGGGCTCGACCTGCCGATCCGCCCCGCCGTCCCCGACGGCGCCGGTTCGACCCGGGTCCTCGGTCGGCCCCAGCGCGCCGTCGGGCGCCAGCGGGTGCGCGACCGGCGACGACCCCGGAGCGTCTCCGTCCGCGTCGCGGTCGCCGTCGGCGGGCGCTCCCCGTTCGACCGCTCCCGCGTTTCGTCGGGTCGCGTGCACGTCGGGACCGTCGGGCCGCGGCCGTCCGGACGACCGCGGACGCTCGGGGCTCGCACCGTCGCCCCCCAGGTCGTCGTCCGCTCCGTCGCCGTCCGCCTCGTCGCCGTCGACGACGCCCTGCGAGAGCCGCGCGAGTAGCAGAAAGCCCGCGAGGACGACGACGACGAGCCAGGCGAACCCCGCGAGATCCGTCTCGGGGACGGGTAGCGTCTGGAGCGCGTGACCGACGGCCGGCGAGAGCGTCACACTCGGAGTTGGGACTCGGCGGTCGAAAGTCGTTTCGGAGCCGAAAGAAGCGAGTTCGCGGTTCGAACGGGAGCGGCGACGAGCCTTACTGCGGGCTCGGCGAGCCGCCGGTCTGACCGACCTCGCGCTGTTCGAGCGCCTTGCCCGTGATGGACTTGAGGCGGTCGACCAGCGAGTCCTTCTCGGGTTCGCCGGCCAGCGCGACCTCCAGCACCTCGGAGATGTGCTGGACGGGGACGATCTCGATCTGGTCTTTGTACTCGTCCTCGATCATCACGTCCTGCTCGTTCGCCTTGGGGATGATGACCGTGTCGAGGCCCGACTTCGCCGCGGCCTCGATCTTGTGGGTGACGCCGCCGACCGGGAGCACGTCGCCCCGGACCGACAGCGAGCCCGTCATCGCGAGGTTCTGCTCGACGGGCACGTCCTCCAGCGCGGAGATGACGGCCGTCGCGACCGTGATGGAGGCGGAGTCGCCGTCGACGCCGCCCTCACCGGCCTGGACGAACTGGATGTGGACGTCCTTCTCGGAGATGTCCTCGTCGCTGAACTTCTTGATGATGGCCGAGACGTTCTGGACCGCCTCCTCGGCCATCTCCTGGAGCTGCCCGGTCGCGATGACCTGGCCCGGCCCCTGCGAGGGCGTGACCTCGGCCATCACGGGGAGGACGATACCGGAGTCCTCGCCCATGACCGCAAGGCCGTTGACGCGGCCGACCACGTCGCCCTCGTTGACGGTGAGCTCGTAGTCCTTGCGGCGCTCGATGTAGTTGTCGGCGAGCTGCTGCTCGATCGACCGGGAGCGCCGTTTGGCCTGGAGCACGTCCTCGCGCTCGGTGAAGTCCTTGTCCTCGGCGCGGGCGATGTCGCCCGCGACGCGGACCAGCCCACCGAGGTCGCGCAGCTTCAGCGAGAGGTGGCCCTTGCGGCCGGACCGACGGCGGGCTTCGAGGATGACCTCCTCGACGGCCTCCTCGTCGAAGTGGGGCAGGCGACCGTCCTTCTCGACTTCCTGGGCGACGAAGCGGGCGTACTTGCGCCGCATCTCGGCGTCGTCCTCGATGGTGTCGTCCATGTACACCTCGTACCCGTAGCCCTTGATACGCGAGCGCAGGGCGGGGTGCATATTCTCCATGGCGTCGAGGTTGCCCGCGGCGACCATGATGAAGTCCGTCGGGACGGGCTCGGTCTGGACCATCGCGCCCGAGGAGCGCTCGGACTGGCCCGTGATGGAGAACTCGCCCTCCTGGATGGCCGTCATCAGCTTCTGCTGGGAGCGGATGTCGAGCGTGTTGATCTCGTCGACGAACAGCACGCCCTTGTTGGCCTTGTGGATGCCGCCGGCCTCGACGCGGTCGTGGCTCGGCGTCTCCATGCCGCCGGACTGGAACGGGTCGTGGCGGACGTCGCCCAGCAGCGCACCGGCGTGGGCGCCGGTGGCGTCCTCGAACGGCGCGGTCTGCTGGTTGGCGTTGTTGACCAGCAGGTTCGGGATCATGGAATCGTTGCCCCGCGAGCCATAGCGGAACGCGAGGTAGACGACGCCGGCCGCGAGGATGCCCAGCAGCACCGAGCCCTGGATGAGCAGCGCGTACCCGATGATGATCGCGATGATGATCCACATCAGGAACGACCGCATCTGGTTGCGCTTTCGCGCCTCCTCCTTGTGGGCGTCCACGATCTGTTCGCCCTTCCCCGCCGGCACGGTGCGGATCTTCGGCTCGTTGCCGTCGTCGGGGTTGTGGTAGACGAGCACGTCCTGCAGCTCCTCCTTGGGGAGCAGCTGACTCATCGCCTTCGCCAGCATCGACTTGCCCGTCCCGGGCGAGCCGATCATCATCACGTGGCGGCGCTGTTTGGCCGCTTTCATCACCACGTCGCGGGCGTGGTCCTGCCCGATGACCTGGTCGACCAGTCGGTCGGGCACCTCGATGTCGGCGGTGGTCTCGACGTCGAGCCCGCCGAGCAAGTCCTCGTCGGCGTTCTCGACGGCGGCCTCGTCGGCGTCGATCTCGACCGCGCTGCCGAGACTCTCGTCGCCGTCGACCGCGACGGCGGACCCGCCGTCACCGGACTCGTCGCCGCCCTCGGCGTCGCCCGGCACGTCCGGCTCTTCGCCCCGCTCGTCGGGGGTCGAGTCCGGCGCCTCGTCGGCCACGCCGACCTCCTCGGTCTCGTCCGCCTCGTCGGCGGACGGATCGTCGGTGTCGATATTTTCACTCATATAAACGATTCTGACATCAGAAGCCAAGGGCTGTTTATTGATATACTTTCTCCCACAGCACCTCCCGATAACGCGCTCAAATCGCCAGACGCGAGCGGAATCGGCGGCCTCGGGGTACACGGCTCCTACCGGTCAGTCCGGAAAAAACAGGGTGTGTCTAGAGGTGGCACGCGCGGGCGGAGCGCCGGCGGCATCGACCCAGCGGGCCGACGGGGAACCGCCGCGGACCGGTCGGCGAGTCACGGGGGTTAATGTGCCCGCTCCGCACACGGTGGCGTATGACGCGCGGGTTCTACATCGGGCGCTTCCAGCCGTTCCACAACGGCCACCGGGCGATGGTCGACCACATCGTCGACGAGGTGGACGAACTCGTCCTCGGTATCGGGAGCGCGGACGTGTCCCACACCGTTCGCAACCCCTTCACCGCGGGCGAGCGGGTGATGATGGTGACCAAGGCCGTCCAGGACGTGGACGTGCCGACCTACGTCGTCCCCATCGAGGACATCGACCGCAACGCCGTCTGGGTCAGCCACATCCAGAGCATGTCCCCCACCTTCGACGTGGCGTACTCGAACAACCCGCTGGTCGTCCAGCTGTTCGAGGAGCGGGGCATCGAGGTGCGCGACTCCCCCATGTTCGACCGCGACCGCCTGGAGGGCAGCGACATCCGCGACCGGATGCTCGGCGACGACACCTGGACCGACCGCGTCCCCGACGTGGTCGCCGACGTGATCGACGAGTTCAGCGGCGTCCAGCGGCTCCAGACTATCGCCGAGGACGACGTCTCCGAGCGCTGGGAGACCGCCGACGAGGACGACTGATCGGGCGACCGGGTGACGGGCGCCCGCCACGGCGACGCCGTCCCGATCAGACGATATCCGGCCCGACGGATTCGACCTCTTCCTCGATCGCGTCGCGCTCGAAGTACAGCAGCTCGACCCCGACGACGACCACCGAGAGCACCAGGACGACGTAGAAGGTGTGGCGCTGGTTCGTGTAGAGGTGCCGGAACAGCAGCGGCAGGAACCCGGCGGTGCCGACCAGCCCGACCGCGGGCGGGAGGGGGTCGATCCGGTCGCGGTCGCGCTCGCGTAGCGCGAGATAGCTCATCGCCCCGAAGACGACGATGAAGGCGACGGAGGCGAAGGACGTGATCCCGCCGAGACTCCCGATCGCCGCGAACGTCGCGGTGACGGCGCCGAGGAGGAGGAGCGTCCGGGTCGGGATCCCCTCGGCCGCCGAGTCGCCGATCCGGTCTGGGAGCAGGTCGTCGCTGAGCATCCCCTTCGCGAAGTGGCCCGTCGAGAACAGCGTCGCGTTGATCGCAGACCCCGTCGAGAACAGCGCCGACAGCGAGATGACGAGCACGCCCGCCCGGCGCAGTCCGAACGGCGCCGCGATCGCACCGGCGGCGTCCGCCAGCGCGGTGTGGGGGTGCGACCGCAGCGCCTCGGGCGCCAGCGCGATGGTGACGACGGCGACCAGCGCGTAGATCGCTACCGCGACCGGGATCGAGACGTACACCGCTTTGCGGATCGTTTCGACGGGCTCGGCGATGTTCTCCTGGTCGTAGAACAGCAACTGCCACCCCTGGAAGGCGACGAACGAGACCGCCGCCGCGACGACCGGGCCGAACGAGGAGACCCGCGAGAGCCCGAGCGAGAGCGTCGGGCCGCCGGACCCGGTCGCGACGTAGACGATACCGCCGACGCCGAAAGCGACGAGGACGCCGACCTTCGCCGCGACGAGGACGTTCTCGGCGCTGCCGGTCGCGCGGGCGCCCAGCAGGTTCAGCCCGACGAACCCGGCGACGGCGAGCACGGAGACGACCGGCCGGAGCGGCACCGCCCCCACGGTGTCTGGCACCCCCTCCAGCGCGACGGTGAACTCGCCGAAAGCGAAGGCGTACATCGCCATCGACCCGACGTAGCCGAAGAGGAGCGTCCAGCCGGCCATCCCCGCGAGCGTGGAGTTGCCGACGAACGACTGCACGAACGAGACCGACCCGCCCTGGTTCTCGTCGTCCACGTCGTTCAGGGCGTTGTACGAGTAGCCCGCGCAGGCGGCGACGACGCCCGCCAGCGCGAACGACGCCCACGTCGCCGGGCCGCTGATCCCGGTGACGACGCCCAGGACGGCGTAGATACCGCCGCCGATCATCCCGCCCAGTGCCATCGACACGCTCTCGGTGAGGCCGAGTTGCTCGCTGGACACGACTGGGTCGGCGTTCGAGTCTCGGACGGTTGAAAGTGGCGTCGGTCGCAGAACCAGGGCGGCGCGACTCCGAACCGGCGACTTATGTATGCTCTGTTTCACGTGTCGTGCATGGACAGTGACGGCGGTCCGGCGGACGTGGACCAGTCCCCCGGGTTCAACAACGCGGTTCCGGGCGAGGCCGACTCCGAGGTTTCGGAGACGCCGACGGAGACGCTGCACTCGATGGGCTACAACACGGGCGCCGGGGCCGAGCCGAGCGGCGAGGCCGTCGCGGAGTCCGAAACGTCGGATCTGAAAGCGGACCTGGTCAGACTGTTGGCGGCCGGGATCCCGGCCCTGCTCGTGCTCGCCTTCCTGTGGGTGGCCGTGGTGCGACCGCTCGTCTGAAGCGGACGGGTCGGGACGGGGTCCCGGGTCGCTCCGGGACGAACTCTCCACGGATCTCTGTTCCACTGCGGCGCCCGCGGAGTCGAGACTGCCGAGGGGAGCCGACGAAAGAAACGCGGTGGTGTCGCAGTACGCGGCCGGCCGTTCGGTCGGCGCTTAGCTCGCGGAGATGACGTCGTCGATGCGGACGATCATCGTCGCGGCCTCGGCGGCGGACTCGACGGCCTCGTCCTTGACGGCGACGGGGTCGAGGACGCCCAGGTCGATCGGGTCGTCGATGACGCCGGTCTGGCCCTCGGAGATGATACCGGCGATGCCCTCGCTCTCGTGCTCGGCGCGCAGGTCGACCAGCGCGTCGATGGGGTCCATGCCAGTGTTCTCGGCGAGCGTGCGCGGGAGCACGTCGACGGCGTCGGCGAAGGCCTCGACGGCGAGCTGCTTGCGGCCCTCGACGCTGGCGGCCTCGCTGCGGATGTGGTCGGCGACCGCGATCTCGGTGGCGCCGGCGCCGGGGACGACGCCGCCCTTGTCGAGGGCGGCCGTCACGACGTCGAGCGCGTCGCCGAGGACGCGCTCGAGCTCGTCGGTGACGTGCTCGGTGCCGCCGCGGGCGAAGACGGTGACCGACTGGCCGGCGTCGCCGTCCTCGACGAAGGTGACGTACTCGTCACCGTACTTCTCGACGGAGAGCGAGCCCGCCGAGCCGAGGTCGTCGGCTTCGAGCTCCTGGACGCCCGCGGCCCGCGAGAGGCCGGTGGCGTGGGCGAGCTCGTCGCCCTCGTCGTCGCCGACCTCGAAGGCGGTCACGTCGTTCTTGGCGAGGATGGCGGCGACCTGGTCTGCCACGTCGCCGTCGACGAACAGCACGTCGACGTCCAGGTCGAGGACGTGCTCGGCGTAGCCGCGCAGCTCGTTCTCCTCGGCCTCGATGGCGGTGTTGAGGTCGTCGACGCTGGAGACGTTGTACTCGGCGTCGATGGAGGCCTCGCGGACCTCGATGTCGTCGTTGACGAAGGCGATCTGCGGGTCCTCGAAGCTGGTCGGCATGTTGTCGTGGACCGGCTCCTCGTCGACGAGGACGCCGTCGACCAGTCGCGTGGCCGAGGAGGAGGAGCCCGTCTGGGTGTAGACGGTGATGTTGTCGCGGACGACGCCGTCGTCGTTCTCGACGCGGCGGACGGCGTCGACGACGACCTCGGCGAGGCGCTCGGCGGAGACGTCGCCGGTGCCCTTGCCGGTCATCGACGAGCGGGCGACCGTCTCGAGGAGGTCGTCGTCGAGCTCCTCGTCGAGCTTGATCTCGTCGATGGCCTCGTGGGCCATCGCGAGGGCCTCGTAGTACCCCTCGACGATGGTCGTCGGGTGGACGTCGTCGTCGAGCAGGTCCTCGGCCTGGCTGAGGAGCTCGCCGGCGAGCACCGCGGCGGTGGTCGTGCCGTCGCCGACCTCGGTCTCCTGGGTCTCGGCGACCTCGGAGATCATCTGCGCGGCCGGGTGCTCGATGTCCATCTCGTCCAGGATGGTCGCGCCGTCGTTCGTGATGACGACGTCGCCGCTGTCGGAGACGAGCATCTTGTCCATGCCGCGCGGACCGAGTGTGGTCCGTACGGACTCGCTGACGGCCTTCCCGGCCGTGATGTTGGAGCTCTGGGCGTCCTTCCCTTGCGTGCGTTCACTGTCCTCGTTGAGGATGAACATCGGCTGTCCACCCATGCGTCGCTGGCCAGATGACATGGTTGAGGTTCATCTATTCATCGTTAGCGGTTCTATATAAAACTTTCCAAGCACCCCCCACAACCACCGCCAGCGGTGTGTGAGGGGTCACCATTCGTCCGGCCGGGAAGCGTTTAAATAGGAAGAGTCAGGCGGGGTTTCGTCGTCGGGTCCGGGCGCGGGAAGTCGGTGAGCGCGGTGTGGTGGCCTGGGCTACCGTGTGCTCCCGGGTCCACCGGTACCCGCTCCGACAACCGTTTCAATCACCTCCACACATGGTAGGGTGAATGCTGGAGCTGGAGCACGGGTTCCGGGTGGTCGACGTGCACGCGCGGCTGGAGCCGGACGAGGACCGCCGCCAGCGCGAGGGGCTGGGCGACCCCGAGCGCCTGGAGCGGGAGATGCACCAGGCCGGCGTCGTCCGGTCGCTCGTGTTCCCGAGCGCCCGGGCGGGCAACTACCTGCCGGCGAACAACGCCGTCGCGCGGATGAGCGTCGGGCGGCCGTTCGTCGCCGTCGCCCGGATCAACGGCGCCCGCGACCCCGCGGACACGACCGCGGCGAAACTGCGCAACCTCACCGCCCGCCGCGGGGACCACCACACCTCACCGGGCGACGTGGAGCAGTACGCCTACGACGACCGCTTCGTCGGCTTCAAACTCCACCCCGCCCGCGACGGCCTCCCCGACGAGGAGGTGCTGGAGGGGCTGGCCGACGTGGGCCTGCCGACCATCGTCCACGGCGGCCGCGACTTCCCGCCCGAGGCGGTCGAGACCACCCTCCTCGAATACGACTTCCCGGTCGTGCTCGCCCACTTCGGCGGCCATCCGCTGGACCGGGAGCTGATGGAGCGCAGCATCGACATGCTCGACCGCTCCTCGTCGCTCTACCTGGACACGAGCTTCGTCCGCTACCGCGACCCGCTGGAGCGGGCGATCATGGAACACCCCGACCGGGTCTGTTTCGGCAGCGGCTCGCCCGCCGCCCACCCCAACGTCGCGGTCATGGAGGTCCTCACTCTCGACGTGCCCGAGGACGCGATGACCAAGGTCTTCTCGAACAACCCCGGTCGCGTCTTCGAGGCGCTCGCGCCCGCCGGCGACGGGTAGCGACTCACCGGTCAGCTGTCGCACGGAGTCGGAGAACGGTCAGCGTCGGTCGTAGACCGCGACCGCCCGGTCCGAGCGAGCCGAGCGGCCGTAGGGGTTACGTCGGGACGACCGGTCGAGCAGTCGCGCCCAGGCGCCGTCCTTCGAGCCGACCGCCAGCCCGGAGAGCACGTCGCGCCCGGTTCCCAGCCAGTTCGACGGCGTGCCGTCGCCGCGCGCCACGTCTCGCAGCGAGTCGAGCGCGTCGCGGCCGGCGTGAGAAATCATCCGCGCGGCCACGCGCGGGCGAACGCCGTAGTTCTTGACGAGGCGGTAGGCGAGCGAACGGTACTTCCAGCCGAGGTCGCTCGTCGGGCCGCCGCCGTCGGCGCCGACCTGGCGAGCGACGCCCATCCCGGAGTGCCAGGTCACCGCGTAGTCGAGGTTCGCCAGTCGGTGGGCGCCGTCGCGGGCGCTGCCGATCTCGAGGTACTCGTCGAAGCCGTCCAGGGCGTCGAGTGCCGGCCGCGAGAACGCGACGTTGCCGCCGTTGAAGTAGGTGACCTCGCGGCCGGCGAGCGCGTCGGACTCGACCTGCTCGGTCGTCATCCCGCCGCGCAGTCGCTCGTGGACCGGCCCGGAGACCACGTCGGCGTCGGCCAGCCCCTCGACGAGCGAGTCGTACCACTCGTCGGTCACGGCCAGGCCCTGGTCGACCAGGGCGACGGCGTCGCCGACGGTCTGTTCGATGCCGGCGTTGCGCGCGGCCGTGACGGTCCGGTCGGCCACCTCGACGAGCACGTCCACGTCGTCGCGCTCGCGGACCATCCCGGTCGTCCCGTCGGTCGACGGGCCGTTGACCACCACCACCTCGGCCGCGGGGACGTACCCGGCCAGCGCGTCGAGCGTCCGGGCGAGTTGCTCCCGGCCGTCGAGCGTCGGAACCACCACCGAGAGCTGCATACAGTCCGTAGCAGGCTCGACGCGTATAAAAGTCGTGGGACGAACGGACCCTGCGAACCGGAGTCAGCCGACCGTCTGAGAGGAGGGGCACCCACCGGCCCGACCGACCCTCTCACTCGACGGTGGCCGACCAGTAGGAGATCGAGGCGAGGCTGTCGCCCAGCGGCGTGCGGTCGATCCCTTCCTCGACCTTGCGGAACGCCTTCGCGACGCCGCCGGGGAGCTTGCGGTAGAGCCCGAACGGGACGACGAACTCGTGGGTCTCGTCGGTCAGCCGCAGATCGGCGGCGGCGAGCATCCCGTCGACCTCCCGCCGGGAGTACAGCCGCGACCCCATCGGGAGCGCCCAGTTGTACAGCGACCGGCCAGAGAAGCGGTTGTACGTCTCGAAGACGACCTGGTCCTTCGAGACGCGGGCGAGTTCGCTGAGGTACCGCTCGGGCTCGTCGACGAGGTGGAAAAAGCGGATGGCGAACACGGAGTCGAAGTGGTCGTCGGGGAACGGGAGGCGGGCCGCGTCCCCGCGCAGGAACTCGAGGTGGTCGTCGACGCCGGCCTGGCGGGCCTTCCGCCGGCCCTCGCCGAGCATCGGCGCCGAGATGTCGAGCCCGACCACGTCCGCGCCCTGCTGGGCGAGCATTACCGAAAAGCGGCCGGTGCCGCAGGCGATCTCGAGGATCTTCCTGCCCTCGACGGGCGCGAGCGCCTCGCCGACCGCCTTTTTCTCCAGCCGGTCGGTGAGCCGGCCCCCGCCGCGGGAGAAGCGTTTGTCCTCGTAGGACTCGACGACAGTTTCCTGCTGGTACCACTCCTGACCCTTCACGATACCGGAATTTGCCCCCTCGGGGGGCAAAAGAGTACTGAAAGCGCTCGGGGCCGACCGGGTCGAACGCTCCCCTCCCGGTCCTCGCCTCGCGCGGTCGCCCGCTACGAGACGTCCGCCGTGAACACCTCGTCCGGCCGGATCTCGACGATCACTCTCGGTCCCGGGTCGTTCTCGTACCCGGGGTACGTCTCGGTACCCAGGTAGCGGGCCGCCAGGTCGTCGATGTGGTCCTCGGCGCCCGTCTCGGTCAGCGCCGTCACCTCGCCGATCACCGAACAGTAGCGATAGGCGTCGTCGGGGTCGACCATACTCACGCCGACGCGGGGGTCCGCCCGGACGTTGCGCTCCTTGCGACGCCCGCGGGCCGTGTTGACCAGTAGCCGGTCGGCCGCGGCGTCGTAGTCGATCCAGACGGGGGTCACGTGCGGGAACCCCTCCGGCGTCAGCGTCGCGAGGTGCGCGTACGTCTCCTTGTCGAACAGTTCGTGATACGGCTCGGGGATCGACGACATACCGGACCGTCGGTCCACAGCGCCGAAAAGGTGTGCCCAGGGGCGACCGCGTCCGTGTTTTCGGCGGCGAACCGGCCGAAACCGCCGCCGTTCGGCGATGCGTTCGACGAACGGGCGAAAATACTAGGGGACCTTATATGGTTTGGACTATTTGGTCATCCATATAGCCAACGTTTACCAGTATCCTCGCGAGACGGAGCAGTATGAGCACGACGATAGACGAGCCCGCGGCGGAAGAGGCACTGGGTGAGGCCGAGTTCCGCGAGCGGCTCCGCGAGCTCCCCCCGAGCGCGAAGCTAGTCGCGAAAGTACTGGAGACGGACGCCCCCCTCTCGCAGGGCCAGCTGGCCGAGGAGTCGCTGCTGCCCGACCGGACCGTCCGCTACGCCCTCAACCGCCTCGAAGAGTCCGACCTCGTGGGCTCGCGCTACAGCTTCCACGACGCCCGAAAACAGGTCTACTTCCTCAACAGCTGAGCGGCCGTTCGCCCTCTTCTCCGAAGCGAACCCGGACCGCGAAAGCGTTCGACGCCTACCGTTCGGTCAGCGCGGCGTCGGTGTCGTCGAAGCCCTCGATGTCGACGCCGTCGTCGGTGACTTCGGCGACGTAGACGCCGTTGCCCGAGCCCGTGTCGCGCTCGCTGGCGGCGTCGACCGCCCGGACGGCCAGGTCGCGGGCGTCGGCCATGCTCATCTCCTCGTCGTATTCGCCCTCGATGGTCCCGTAGGCGAGTTGCATCCCCGAGCCGGTGACCGTGTAGTCGTCGGCCATGACGCCGCCGGCGGGGTCGATGCTGTAGACGTGGCTCCCCTCTTCGTCGACGCCGGCGAGGATCGGGTTGATCGCGAACCACGGGCCGCCGCGGGCGAAGTTGCCCGCCAGCGTCGCCAGCGCGTGGATACTGATCGACTCGCCCTCGCGGACCTCGTAGAGGTCGGCCTCCGAGCGGAGCGTCCGGATGAACGACTGGGCGCCGCCCACGGAACCGACCAGGGTCAACACGCCCGTCGGGTGGATCTGCTCGACCTTCTGGACGGACTTGTTGGAGACGAACCGGCCACCGAGCGAGGCGCGCCGGTCCGTCGCGACGACGACGCCGTCGTCCGTACTGATGCCGACGGTGGTCGTCCCGGTCTTGTTCACGGCGCTCCCGTCGCGGTCCTGGGCGTTCGCGCCGCCGGCCCCGCCCGCGTCGTCGAACCCGTCGGTGAGTTCGGGCGCGGTCGGGTCGCCGACGGCGTCGGCGCCGGTCAGCGGATCGGTGAATCTACTCATCGACGTCACCCCCGACGTCCAGTTCGTCGAGGTGGCTCGCGATCTCATCGGGGTCGAGCGAGCGCACCCGGTGGGTCTCGGTGTCGATCACGGTCACCTCGGCGGCCTCGGGGTCGACCTCCTCCTCGCCCTGTGCGATGGTCTCCAGCGCGAGGGCGACCCCCGAATCGAGGTCCATCTCCGCGCGGTACTCGTCTTCGAGGAAGCCCTGGAGCGCCTCGCGGTTCCCGCCGATAGCGGTCGCCTTCCACTCGTAGGGCGTCCCCGAGGGGTCCGTCTCGAAGAGCTTCGGCGTGCCGTCGGGGTCGACGCCGCCGATGGCCAGCGCCACGCCGAACGGGCGGACGCCGCCGCTCTGGGTGTAGCGCTGGATGTAGTCGGTGACCTCTTTGGCCAGCGACTCGACGCCGATCGGCTCGTCGTAGCGCAGCTTGTTGACCTGCGCCTGCTCGCGCGCGAAGTCGACGAGCTGGCGCGCGTCGGCGACGTGACCCGCGCTCGCGACCGCGATGTGGTCGTCGACGCGGTGGAGTTTCTCGATGCTCTGTTCCTCGACGAGCGGCGAGCGCACCTGCCGGTCCGCCGCGAGCACCACGCCGTCGGCGGTGCGAACCCCGACGCTGGCGGTACCGCGTTTGATCGCCTCTCGGGCGTACTCGACCTGATAGAGGCGTCCGTCCGGGGAGAAGATCGACGTCCCGCGGTCGTACGCCTGCTGGTTCTGATCCTGCATAGTGTGCGTCACTGAGTCGTCGTGACTAACCTCCAGTTAGGAGTTGCTGTATATAGGTCTTTTCACCGGATCACGGGACTCCGCGCCGGTGGCGGCCGAGACCGCACCGGTAGCGGTCGGGCCCGCGGCGGTTGCAGTCCGAGGTGTCGGCCGCGGTCCGTCAGTCGTCGCCGATAGGGTCGTCGAGGTATCGCGCTTCGAGGCGGGCCGCGGTGTCGGGGCGTTCGACGTACCGCGCGTCGACGGCCGCGAGGGCCGCGGTGAGGAGGGCGAAGCCGACGGCGGCGACGAGGAGTTCGAGGGCGGTCGCCGCGACGACGGCGTCGACCGGTGGGAAGTCCACCGCGAGCGCGGCGAGGTACGCGACCGACGCGGCCGCGACGGCGACGACGACGCCGAGCGCGTACTCGGACCCGATCGCCGAGGACGGCCGCTCACTGGCGTATCCGAGCGCGAGCGCACCGACCGGAAACATGACGGCGAGCCCCAGGGCCCACGTCGACGCGGTCGTCTCGCCGGCCGCGAGCACGGACGCCAGCCCCCAGACGGCGAGCGAGGTCAGCAGGGCGACCGCCCCGGCGAGTCGGGCGGCCGCGTTCGTCTCGTACATCAGCGCCGCCCCCCGCGGTCGGCTCGCGGTAGGCGCCGCGAACCGGTCGGGGTCGGACCGGCGGTCGGCGGGGAGTCGGAACGGGACCGGGTCGCGACGGGTCGCGCAGTCATGGCGATACCCTACTTCTCGACTGCGTGGGCTTAACTCGTGGCATCGGCCCCGCCGGACCGTCGGCGTAAGTTCGGCGAGCCGCGGCGTGTTCCCCTCAAATCGGTCCGTTACGTGCCGGCTCGGCCGGATACGACCGGACTACTCGGGGGTGATCGAACGGTGCACGGTCGTCAGGCGACGGGCTGGCCGGCGGTCTCGGGTTCCGGCGCGACGGCGCCGCCGATCGCCCCGCCGACCGCGCCGGGGATCCCGGTCGCGGCGACCCAGATCAGCGCGACGACGCCGGCGCTGAATCCGAAGATACCGGCCACGAGGGTCCCGGCGAACAGCAGGACCAGCGCGACGAGGATCCCCCCGATCGTCGTCGCCAGGAAGCCGTGGAGCGCGCCGCCGCCCAGCCCCTCCCGGGCGGCGTACCCGGCTATCCCGCCGGCGACGAGGCCGGTCACCCCCGCACCGACCGTCGGGAGCGTCGCGTCGGTGAACGGGAGGCCCAGTCCGCCGAGGAGTCCGATTACGAGCGATGCGACGATTCCGTACGCGACGGCCGTCCACTTTACCATACGCGAGTCCTGGCTGGCTGACGTGTTAAGCGAACTTGCCGGCACCGGGAGGTAATTTCAGCTTCACGTGCCAGATGGCCGCGGCCACGGGAGGAATGGACGCGGGTTGTCCGCGAGGTGCGAGTCGGGCCGTCGAGGCGGGTCAGTACAGCGAGAGGTCGCCGGTCACCTTGTCGACGAGGTCGTCGCGAGCGGGACCGACGGCCAGCGCGCTGGCGGTGCCGGGTTCGAGCTGCGTGTGGCCGGCGTCCCGGACCACGGCGTGGGGAAGGCCCTCGCGTTCTGCCTTGTCGGCGAGTTCGAACAGCTGTGACTCCCCGTTGGCCTGGAGGACGACCTTCTTCTGGCCGCTCCCTTTCCACTCGCTGGCGGCCTGCCGGTCGGTGTCCTCGAAGGCCATGAGCGACGCGTGGGCGACTTGCGCTGCGAGCTTCCCCTCGCCCATCCCCAGGTCGGCGCGGGCGACGATGGCCTGTTTCATGGCTCCCCGGACGACCGGGCGCGGTATCTGCCTTTCCATCCCCCACCGGGCGGCCCCCCGGCGACCGCGAGGGTCAGACGACCGCGAGCGTCCACAGGAGTTACCACCCGCGGCGTCGAGCGGTGGGGTATGCCATCGAATCCCGTCCTGCCCGGCTTCCACCCCGACCCCTCGATATGCCGCGTCGACGAGACCTTCTTCCTGGCGACGAGTTCCTTCGAGTACTTCCCCGGCCTGCCGCTCTACCGGAGCGAGAACCTGGTCGACTGGGAGCCGATCGGCCACGCGCTCACGCGCGAGTCGCAACTGGACACCCGCGAGGCCCGGATCTCGGGGGGGATCTTCGCACCGACGCTCCGGGAGCACGACGGTACCGTCTACCTCACGTCGACGAACACCAGCGGCGGCGGCCACTTTATCGTCAGCGCCGACGACCCCGCGGGCCAGTGGTCCGAGCCCACGTACGTCGACGCGCCGGGCATCGACCCCGACCTGTTCTTCGAGGGCGACACCGCCTACTTCACCTACTTCACGACCGACGACGACCGGCGGATCGAACAGACCGAGATCGACCTCGAGACGGGCGCACTCGGCGAGCAGTACACCGTCTGGACCGGTTATCAGGACCCCAACGCCGAGGCGCCGCATCTCTACGAGCGCGAGGGGACCTACTACCTCGTCGTCGCCGAGGGCGGCACGCACACCGGCCACTCGGTGATGGTCGGCCGGAGCGACGACCCGACGGGACCGTTCGACCCCCACCCCGAGAACCCGGTCCTCACCCACCGAGAGGACTTCCACCACGACGTACACGCGACGGGCCACGCCGACCTGGTGACCGACGCCGACGGGAACTGGTGGCTGGTCTGTCTGGGCATTCGGCCCCGCGGCGGCTTCCCCGGCTGGCACCACCTCGGCCGCGAGACGTTCCTCGCGCCCGTCGCCTGGGAAGACGGGTGGCCGGTCGTCACGGGCGGGGAGGTCCCGGCCGAGATCGACGCGGGCGCGCTGCCGGGCGACGGCCGGGCCGCGGACGCCGGTGCGCCCGCGCCCGTCGAACACACCGACACCGACTTCTCCGAAGGACGGACTCACGAGTGGCAGTACCGGCGGACGCCGGACCGCGACCGCTACGCGTTCACCGACGACGGCCTCGTCCTCCGGGGCGGCCCCGAGTCGCTGGACGAGCGCGGGACGACCTTCCTCAGCCGCCGGCAGACGAACTTCGACTGCCGGATCCGCGCCGAACTCGCCTTCGACCCCGACCCCGGCGAGGAGGCGGGGCTGGCGCTCGTCATGGACGAGGGCCACCACTACGAGGTCGGCGTCGTCAGCGGGGAACACCGCGGGGAAGCCGAGGGCCAGGGCGAGGCCAGCGGTGAACCGACGGCCGTCGTCCGCGTCACCATCGGCGACGCGACCGAGGTGCTCGCCCGGGAGGCCGTCGGCGAGCGCGTGACGCTCGGCGTCGACGCCGCCGCCGAATCCTACGCGTTCCTGGTGGACGGCGAGCCGGCCGCAACGGCCAGCCCGAAGTACCTCGCGACGGAGGTCGCGGGCGGGTTCACCGGCGTGATGGTCGGTCCCTACGCCGTCGCCGAGGGCGGCCCGGCCGAGGCCACGCCCGCCCGCGTCGAGCGGTTCGTCTACGAACCGGGAGCGCGATAACCGGGGTTTGGGCCGTCTCCCCCGGCGCCCTGCGGTCGCATGAAGAAGATTTTCAAGGGAGGGTCGTGTCAGCGGTGCTATCGATGGTCCTCCACCCCTCCAGCGTCCGCGACGCCCTCGCCGCCCCCCTTCCCGACGACGCGGGCACGCGCGACGCCGCCGTCATCTTCCTGATCGCCCTCGCTCTCCGCGGCTGGGTCTGGGCCGACACGGGTACCCGTGTCGTCCGCGACGCCACCCGCTACGTGACGTGGTGTGCCGAGTTCTCGTTCGGGACCCTGTTCGGCTCCCGTGCGATCGCGTACTCGGGGTACTGGCTGCCCTACTGCGGCTGGCTGAAGGCGACCGGCGAGTGGGTTCACGGCTGGGTCGGCGTCCAGGTCGTCCTCTCGGCGCTGGCGTGCGTGCTGGTCTACGCCACCGGTCGCCACCTGGTCGGCCGCTCGGCCGGGCTCGTCGCCGGCGTCGCGCTCGCCCTCCAGTGGGAGGTGTATCGGTGGGCGGTTCGCCCGCAGTCGGAGTTCGTGCTCACGTTCGCCCTCGCGGTGGCCCTGTGGCGCCTCGCCCACTATCACGCGACGCCGACGACCCGCAATCGCCTGCTCGCGCTCGGGTCGCTGGGCTTCGTCGCCCTCGTCCGCCCGAACGGCCTGCCTATCGTCGGCGCGTACCTGCTCTACGACCTCCTGCCGGCGACCAGCGACTACCGGCTGAACCTCGGGTTCCCGGCGAAGGTGAACCTCGGCATCGTCGGCGCGCTCGTCGCCGGGATCGCCTACCGCCTGCAGTTCGGCTGGGCGAAGGGCTCGATGCTGTACCACTGGCGCGAAGGGATCGTCGTCACGCCCGAGCGCGTCGTCTACGGCTACGACCCCGCGACGGCCAGCGGCGTCCTCGACTTCTTCGTCGCCAACGCCGAGCACGTCGTCGCAATCGCCGTCCTGCGCGGGCTGTGGTTCTTCTCGCCGGTGATGCCCGGCTGGTCGTCGAGCCACGCGATCCGGGCCCTCCTGACGCTGACGCCCCTCACGATCCTCGCGGCGCTGGGGATCCGGGCGGCGATACGGCGCGAGGAGTGGGACCTGATCGCGCTGTGGGCGACGCCGCTGGTCGCGGTGGTCGTCACCGCGATGGGGATCTGGGTTGCCGGCTGGCGCAACTTCCTCGGCCCGGCCGTCGTCGTCTACGCGCTGTTCGCCGGCTACTACGTCTCGCTGACCGAGTGGCCCGAGCGGATCGGCGCACTGAGTCCGCTCTGACCGGGACCCTGACGGCTTCCGTCCGGGCCGGCCGGGCCACCGCCGCCAATCGTGATGTTTTACCCCCAGCGGGGAGAGTCCTCTGTATGATACTGTCGGACGCCGATATTCTGCGACGCCTGGAGGCCGGTGATCTGGTCGTCGAGCCCCTCGACGACCCGGACATCCAGATCCAGCCGGCCAGCGTCGACCTGCGACTGGGCCGGGAGTTCCTCGAGTTCCAGCACGCCAACATCCCCTGTATCCACCCCAACAGCGAACAGGAGACGGAGGACTACACGGACCGCGTCGAGGTCCCCGAAGACGGCGAGTACATCCTCCACCCCGGCGACTTCGTCCTCGGAACCACCCACGAGCGCGTCGAGATCCCCGACGACCTCATCGCCCACGTCGAGGGGCGTTCCTCGCTCGGCCGCCTCGCGATCGTGGTGCACGCCACTGCGGGGCTGTGCGACCCCGGCTACAAGGGCCAGATCACGCTCGAACTGTCGAACCTCGGGACCGCGCCCGTGGCGCTGACGCCCGGAATGCGCATCTCGCAGCTGACCTTCACCGAGCTGAAGACGGCCGCCGACCGGCCCTACGGCGAGGACCGCGGCTCGAAGTATCAGGACCAGTCCGGGCCGCAGGCCTCGAAGATACAGGGGGACCGCGAGTTCGGAGGCGACCAGTGACGACCGCTTCGCGTGTCGTCGCGGTGTCGGCGAGAAACGAGGTAGAGTTCGGAGGCGACCAGTGACGACCGCTTCGCGTGTCGTCGCGGTGTCGGCGAGAAACGAGATGAATTCGGGGGCGATCAGTGAGATGGTGCCGACGACCGGAGTGACCGACCGATGAAGTTCGTCGAGGAGGTCGTCGTCGACGAGTTCCTGCCGACCTTTCGCTCGATGCTCGCCGAGGCGCTGCGCGAGCGCGGGCTGACCCAGAGCGAGGTCGCGGAGCTGCTGGGTATCAGCCAGAGCGCCGTCTCGAAGTACGTCCACGGCGAGGTCGAACGCAACGACCGCCTGCTCTCGGACCGGCGGCTGCGCGAACTCGTCGAGCGCCTCGCGGAGGGGCTGGCGAGCGGCGAGATGAGCCCCGTCCAGGCGCTCGTCGAGGCCGAGGTGTTCGTCCGCCGACTGGAGCGGGGAGACCTGCTCGCGCAACTGCACGAGTCGGAGATGCCGGGCCTGGCCGAGTACGGCGACGACCGCTTCGCCATCCACGACCCGGAGAGCACCGTCCGGGCGGCCGAGCAGGTGCTCGCCTCGCTCCGGCGGGGCGTGCGTATCCTGGAGACCACCGACGACTTCCCCGAGCTGGTGCCGGCCGTCGGCTCCAACCTCGTCGAGTGCCTCCCGGAAGCCGAGGGCATCGAGGACGTGGCCGCGGTGCCGGGGCGCATCCTCGACCTGGAGGGGACGACGGCCGTCCCCGGCGACCCGGAGTTCGGCGTCAGCGAGCACGTCGCGAGCGTGCTGCTCGCGGCGCGGACCGGCGGCAGCGACGCCCGCGCGGCGCTGAACGTCCGCTACGACCGCGATATCGTCGAGACGTTGACCGACGCGGGCTACGTCGCCGTCGAGTTCGACGCCGAGGCCGACCTGACCGAGGCCATCGCGGCGGCGCTTTCGGGGTCGCCCGACGCCGACGTGCTCTACCAGACCGGCGGGTTCGGCGTCGAGCCGATCCTCTACGTGCTGGCCGAGGAGGCCCCCGTCGCCGCCCGCGTCGTCAGGGAGCTGTAATGGCGAACGACGCCCGCGCGACGCAGGCGTTCTACGGTCGGTGGGCGAACGCCTACGACCGGCTGGCGACCGCGCCGGGCGTCGACTCCTGGCGCGACCGGGCGGCCGACCGGCTCGGGCTGGCACCGGGCGACACCGTCGTCGAGATGGGGTGTGGCACCGGCGCGAACGTCGCTCACCTGCGCGAGCGCGTCGGCCCCGAGGGGCGAGTCGTCGGGGTCGACGTTACCCGAGGGATGTTGCGGCGGGCGAGCGAGCGCGTCGACCGCGCGGGCTGGGACAACGTCCGTCTCGTGCAGGCCGACGCACGCCGGCCGCCGGTCGACGGTCCCGTCGACGCCGTCCTCGCGACCTTCGTCGTCGGGATGTTCGCCGACCCGCGGCCGGCCGTCGAGCGATGGATCGAGACGCTCGCCCCGGGCGGCCGGATCGCCCTGCTCAACGCCGGCCGCTCCGACCGCCGGGTGGCGGCGCCGCTGAATCTCGGCTTCCGCGCGTTCGTGCGGCTGGCCGCGCCCGGCGACGGGCGCGTCTCGCCCGTCGAGAGCCTCGAGCGACGGGTGGCGACCGCGCGCGACGCCGTCTATTCGCGCTGCCCCGAGCACGGCTTCGACGAGTTCGGGCTGGGCTATCTGGGGCTGTCCTGGGGCGAACGGCCCTGAGCGTCCAGAGACCACCGCTGGCGAACGATGCCCCGACAGCGGGCCCCCCGTTCGTTGCGCTTTTGTAACACACCCCACACCGTTCGGGGTATGTGGGATCGACGACAGCTCCTTCGGGGCGCGCTCGCGGCCGCGACCGTTGGCCTCGCGGGCTGCCCGAGCGGCGGTGGTGGGGACGGCGGCGAGATGCCGACCGAGACGACGTTCACGGACGCCTGCGACAGCGTCGGCGACCTGGCGCCGTCTTCGGACACCGACCTGCTGGGCACCGATTCGACGAACACCGAACACTTCGTCCACCCCGACGGCAGCGCCGACGAGGTGCGATTCGTCCGCACTGGCACGACGGACGACGCCGCTGCGGTCTACGCCTTCGGCGGCGAGCTGCGCGAGGCCGCGGCCCAGTTCCACTGGCACGAGAGTGCGGGCGGCGACGTGCGCGTCGAGGAGTCCGCCGACGGCGGCGACTCGTGGTCGGCCGTCGACGCCCCACGCGAGGAGTACGGCGAGGTGAGCGCCGCCTGGCACCACGCGACGCTCTCCACCGAGTTCTCCGAGGGCGTCGACCGCTGTCGATTCGTCCTCACCGCCGGTGACGAGGCCTGGAGCGGCCAGCTCGGCCACGTCGCGATCACGTACCTCGACGACGGCTCGACGGTCGAACCCGGCTCAACCGCCACCGCGACCCCCCGGTCGACGCCCGTGCCGACGCTGACGCCCGTCGAGGGGTCGGCCGACGACGTGGTGTTCGACCACTTCGTCGAGACCGACGGCACGGAGTTCGTCGTCGACGGCGAACCCGCCTACTTCAGCGGCGGCAACCACCCGCAAGTCTCGCGCCACGACGGTGGCCTACCTGCGCGGGAGCTGCTCTCGAGGTGGACCGACCTGGTTCCGGGGCTCAACGTCGTGCGCGTCCCCGCGTTCGGCGAGGGCCAGGGCAACTACCTCCAGCCCGCGCCCGGCCTGTTCAACGAGGCGGCGTTCCGTCTGCTGGACCGCGTTATCTACCAGTTCGGCCGGCTGGGCGTCCGCCTGGTGATGCCGCTCGCCAACTACTGGGACTGGCGCGGCGGCATCCCGCAGTACTTGGAGTGGGCCGGCGCCTCGGAGAAGTCGGCGTTCTACACGAACGCCGAGATCCGGTCGTACTTCCGCTCGTTCGTCGAGACGCTGCTCGAACGCGAGAACACGGTGACCGGCGTCACGTACAAGAACGACCCGACGATCATGCTGTGGGAACTCGCCAACGAACCCCGGGCCGGGTCCGCGGACTACGACACCTACAGGCAGTGGGTCGAGTCGACGGCGGAGTTCGTCAAGGGCATCGACGACAACCACCTCGTCTCGACGGGGATGGAGGGGTTCTACGGGCCGGACGGCCCCGTCGGCGCCGACGAGACGCGGTACGTCGAAACACACGGGATCGACGCCGTCGACGCGGCCTCGTACCACCTCTACCCCGACGCCTGGGGCCTCTCGAAGGACGAGTCGGTCGAGTGGATCCGCGACCACACGGCTCGGGCCCACGAGGAGATCGGCAAGCCCGCCTACTGCGGGGAGTTCGGCTGGGCGGTCGACCGGAGCGACGACACGCCCGACGACGAGGAACTCGCCGAGCGCAACGCGATGTACGAGCGCTGGTACGAGGCGATGGTCGACACCCGGACCAACGGCGCGATGGTCTGGGACCTGCGCAATGAGTCCGAGTACGAGTGGACCAGCCCGTGGAACCGCCACGCAGTCTACCCGCGCGACGAGGAAACCGTGGCGTTGCTCGAAAACTACACCCAGCAGATCCGCGGCCTGGCGGACGAGGGGTGAGGATAGCGATACCGAGCAGTCCGTGGTGCGGATTGAGCACTCACGTTCGCGCGAGCGAAGCGAGCGCGATTCACTGAACGCGAGGCGGAGCCGAGCGTTCAGCCATTTTCACCCATGTTTTTGCCGCGAGTGGTGCCCGCAGGGCCGTAGGCCCGAGGACACCCGAGCGGGAAAAAGATGGCCTGTACTGACCAGGGCCCACGGGACGCCGACGGATTTTTCAGAACGGCGGTGGAAGTTCGGACGATGCCCTCCAACGAAGCGGTCGGCGCGGCCCCGATAGCGACCGGCGTGCTCCTCGCCGGGTCGGCCGCGCGATCAGTCGCACAGCACGGATTCGAACTCTGGACGGCGCTGGCACTGGCCGGCGGGCTCTCGGCGGTCGCCGTCGGCGTCGGTGTCCTGACCGGCCGCGGGTTCGACCCCGACGGCTCGGACGAGGGGGTGGACCGGACGACGACGGTCGCCCTCGCCGGCCTGGCGCTGACGAGCGTCGCCGTGGGCGCCGGGATCGCGATCGCGTAGGCGGCCCGTCGATCGATCCCTTCGTCCTACACTCGATACCGCTCGGCGTGTTCCGGGCAGAACTCTGGCTCGCGGAGCTGTGCCCGGACGACGCCGGGCTGGCGGTGCGGGTTGTGCAGGCGACAGTCCTCGTCGTCGCAGAAGTCCTCGCCGGTCTCCAGATAGTGGTAGCACTGGAGGAGATAGCCCCGTAGCGCCTCGGTCGTTCGGGGGTCCGACTCGACGAGGAACTCCCCGTCGACCTCGTTCTCCAGCACTTCGCGGGGCGGCGCACCACCGGAGAGTAGCGCGTGTTTCTGCTGTTCCGTGTAGTACTGCTCGGGCTTGGCGGGCGCCTCGTACAGGCCCGGGACGGACACCACGCCGGGCTGACCGAGGACGTTCACGCGCTTGTGCCAGCGGCCGTCGTGGTCGCCCCAGGTGCCGACGACGCGGTCCAGCAGCGGGACGTGGAGGTGGTCCAGCCCCCGCTCCTCGTCGGGGAGCAATCGATTCAGGATCGACTGGACTCCCAGCCCGTCGTAGATGACACCGCCGCCGCGTTCGGGGTTTTCGAGCGCCCGCCGTTCGTACCGGACGATTCCGACCATCGTGTTCCCCGTCTCCCGCTCGTACGGCGAGAGCACTCGCGATTCGGCGAACGACTCGGCGAGGTCACCGTCACCGTCGTCGTCCTCGCCACCGAAGACGGACAGAAAGCGGTCGCGAACCCGCACGTCGGCGTCGACGCGTTCGCGGAGCCAGTCGGCGACGGCGTCGGCGTCGGCCACCGTGGTGGGCGCGCGATACAGGGTGACTGCCTCGACCATACGACCCGGTGGTACCACCGAGTGAAACGAGTTGTGACTCGCGGCGACCGCCGCTCGGAGCGGCCTACATCTCGCTGCCGTCGAAGCGCTCGTGGCGCTGGTCGTCCAGCTCCGCCAGGTGTTCCCTGATGACGCTCCGCCTGTCCTTCCGGTTACACGCGGGCGCCGGGCACCCGACGTAGTCCCGCTCTCTGGCCGCTGTCTCGGACATGTGTCGTGTTACGCATCCCCACTGCATAGGTCGTCTGTCCACCCGCTTGCGGGATGGTCCTACCTTGGCAACTCGAAATACCTATACAATAGCGTACACATTAATTCATTACGTAGCTACTATGATCTGCGAGACGTTCGAAGTCGCGGCCCCCCCTCCCGACGAGCGGGCGAACGTTCGCGCAGTCCCGGCAGACGTTCGACCTGACGGTCGAGGGCGTCGCGGGGATGGAGTCGCCTTCCGAGTTCCGGCCCGGCGCGACGAAGGCGTCGGTATCGTCCGCGTCGGAGGGGGGCGATGAGTGACGGCGAACGGTCGAACGGCCGCTCGCTGTTTCCGCGGACGCTGGAGACCGAGCGCCTCGAACTCGAACGGCTCTGTCACGACACCGTCGACGCACGGGCGTACTACGAACACTGCTCCGAGCACAACCCGCACATCGAGGAGGTGACCCGCTACCTCCCGTGGGGCCCCCACGAGACGCCGAGAGAGACGGTCGAGTACGTCGACGAACTCGAACGGAAGTGGACCGAGGGGACCCGCGGGGAGTGGGTGATCCGCCCGAAGTCCGGCGAGGAAAGCGAGACGCGGAACGCCTCGGAACAGTCGAGTAGCGAGGGACTCGACAGGCCCCTCGGACCGTGCGAGCGGGTCGACGACCCGCGAGACGGCGCCGGCGAGATAGCCGGATCGGCCTGTCTCGTCGTCGACTGGGAGACGCGGACCGCCACACCGGGGATCTGGCTCCGCAAGCGCTTCTGGGGACGGGGGTACTCGGCGGAGCGTGCCCGCGCGCTCGTCGCCCTGGCGTTCGGGCGTCTCGACCTCGACCTCGTCGCGGTGCCCGTCGAAGACGGCAACGAGACGTCCCGCCGCGCCGTCGCCCAGTACGTCGAGGCCCTCGGCGGGCAGTACGACGGGGTCGTCCGCAACTCGACGGTCCGGCCGGACGGCCGCATCGTCGACCACCACCGGTACACGATCACGCGCGACCAGTACGACCCGGACGGCACGTGACGGGTCCGCCCTCGACGGGCCGCGACTCCCGGGCCACTCACCACGGCGGCGGCGAGCGCCACACCACCCAAAGCGGTTAGGGCCGACCGGTCGAACCGTCGCCATGGTCGACGCCCGCGAGTACCACGAGGAGACGAGCTACTCGCCGGAGCGACTCCGCGAGATGGACTTCGAACTCGACGAGTCGAACCGGCCCCGCCCCTCCAAGACCTACGAGGACCTGTCCCGGTTTTCACCCGACGGCGAGCCGAACCAGCCGGAAACGCCCGCGCTCGCGGCCGTCGCGACCGACGATGCGGCACCGCCCCCGGTCGCGCCGACACCCGACGGCGACCCCGATATCGGGACGCTCTGTCACTACGCCGCCGGGGTGACCAAGGAACTGGAGATCCGGGGCGAACGGCACCGGTTCCGCGCCGCCGCCTGCACGGGAAAGCTCTACCACGTCGATCTGTACGCCGTCACGGGCGACTGCGGCGACTTCTCGCCCGGCGTCTACCACTTCGATCCCGACAGCGGGGAGTTCGACGTGCTCCGGGAGGGGGACTATCGGGGCGTGCTCGCCGCGGCCAGCGGCGACCGGCCCGGCGTCGCCGACGCGCCGGTCACGTTCGTCGCGACCTCGGAGTGGTGGCGCAACGCCTGGAAATACCGCGACCGGACCTACCGCCACGCGTTCTGGGATTCGGGCACGCTCCTCGCGAACCTGCTCGCGGTCGCCCACGGCGGAGGCCATCGCGCCGCGGTCGTCGCGGGCTTCGCCGACGACCCGGTCGTCGAGCTGCTGGGGCTCGACCCCGACGAGGAGGCGCCGCTGGAACTCGTCCCCGTCGGGTCGGGGTCGCCGGTCCCCGACGCCGCGGAGACGCCCGACGTGGACCCGATCGACCCCGACGAACGCCCGCTCTCGGAGAACCCCGTCGACTACCCGCTGATCGCGGACGCCTGGCGACAGAGCCGGCTGGAGAGCGGCGACGCCGCCGAGTCGTGGCGCGCGAACTTCGCCGTGGAGGCCGCCGACGCGTCGCTGGGCGAGCGCGCGGACGACGCCGAGCGGACCGACCTCGACCCGGTCGACGCGGACACCGCCTCGGCGCGCCCGGTCGGGGCGACTATCGAGCGCCGCGGGTCCTGTCGCGAGTACAGCCACGAGCCAATCAGCGCCCGGAAGTTCGCGACCGTGATGGACCGCGCCACGCGCGGGGTCCCCGCCGATGCCTTCGCCGGCGACCTGCGCGGGCTCGTCGACTGCTACTGTCTCGTCCACGCGGTCTCCGGGATCGAGCCGGGCGTCTACGAGTACCACCCCGGGACCGACGAGCTAGAGCGAGTCCGTGACACCGACCGCGAGACGGCCGGGCACCTCGCGCTCGGTCAGGACGTGGTCGGCGACGCCGCCGTGAACGTCTACCTCGTCGCCGACGTGGACGCGGTGGTCTCCGAGTTCGGGAATCGAGGGTATCGGCTCGCGCAACTGGAGGCCGGGATCGTCCTGGGCCGGCTGTACCTGGCGACCTACGCCCACAGGTCGCTCGGCGGCCGGGGGTTCACGTTCTTCGATACCGAGGTCGCGGAGTATCTTGCGCCCCACGCCGACGGCCAGACGCCGATGACGCTGTTCGCGTTCGGGAAGCCGGCCGAGTGAGCCCGGGCGTTAGCTCGAGTCGGTCGTCGCGTGGTGGGGCCCGACCGGTCCGTGTTCGGGACAGGTGCCCACGATCGGCGTCGCGTTGAGACAGCACTGCCGGCTACTGGTCGCGGCGAGGTCTTTCTGGAGTTCCTGGCCGCAGAGTCGACAGTACTCGGGTTCGGGTGTCACTATCCGTGTGTTGTGGGGTCGTCAGCGAAGGTCTGTCGGTGGTTCCGGCGAAAGGGCTACAACCGCGCTGGAGGTCGATGGCGGCATGAGTGATTTCGCTGTCACGACCCCGGGACCGCCCCAGAGCGTCGTAGCCGTCCTCGTCTTGCTGTTCGCGCTCTACTTCGCGAAGCAACTCTACGGATGGGCGAAGACCGAGTTTCTCTGAATCTGCTCGCGATGAGTTCGAGTAGCTGGTGACAGCAAGCGGTGAAAGCCCTCGACCCGCTCGCGGTCGCTGAGCGAGATATCTCCGTTCGCTCCGCTCACTCCGATAGGGCCCGCTCAGACGACTCCCCTTCGGCGCGAGCGAGTCTCGCCCTTTCAGTCCGCCAGGCCCGCACTGCAACCGCGCCACAGGCCTCCCCAGCCGATTCGCTCGCTCGCTTCGCTCACTCGCTCATCCCTCGCACGATGCTGTCGCGGTATGAACGCCGCGACAGCGCGCGCCATAGGGAGGGTCGAAGCGGCGTACCGCGCCGAGCGTCGCGAGGCGCGGTTTCACCGGGCGCGACCGTTGCGAGGCGCGACCGGCGGGAGCGCCTCGATAGCGAGCGGCGAAGCCGCGAGCAGGGAGCGTCCGGCCGTTTTTCCCCAAGTTTTTGGAATCGGGGGTTCCCGCAGCGCCGCAGGCGCGAGGAAACCCCCGATTGTAAAAAGTGGGCTCTAGTCGTCGGCGGGCGTCGCGGCGTCGCGGCTCGTCAGGTCGACGGGGTCGGCGTCGACTTCGAGTTCGTCGAGGGCGACCTGGGCGGCGCGCTTGCCGGAGACGAGCATGGCGCCGAAGGTCGGGCCCATCCGCGGGAGGCCGTAGGTCGTCGCGGTGGCCATGCCGGTGACGACGAGGCCGTCGTGGGCGAGGCCGGTGTGCTCGACGACCGCGTCCTCGCTCTCGCCGACCCACATGGAGTCGTGGCCGGGCGAGTCGTGGCCGGGGGCGCCGTACGTGTCGTCACCGGTCTGGTCCATACCGCTGTTCTCCTCGCCGATGCCCGGCGCGTTGAGGACGCCGCGCTCGTCGAGTTTCTTGACGGCCATCGCGTCGTGGCCGGTGGCGTCGATGACCAGGTCCGCCTCGACGGCGATGGGGTCGACGCAGGTGATCTCGCGGGGCAGCGCGTGGACCGGCGTCCAGTTCATGACGATGCCCCCCACCCTGTGATCCTCGCGGATGACGATGTCGGTGAACTCCGTCATGTTCTGCATCTTCGCGCCCGCGTCGCAGGCGGCCTTGATGAGGCCCGAACACGCTTCGGGGCCGTTGGCGACGTACAGCCCCTCGCTGTCCTGGGACTGCTTGTGGTCCACGTCGAGTTCGTCGAGCACCTGCTGGGCCGGGTCGCGCACGGTGACCTTGTTCATCAGGAACCCGCCGAGCCAGAACCCGCCGCCGAGGTAGTTGTTCTTCTCGACGACCATCACCTGCACGCCCCGCTCGGAGAGCTCCTTCGCCGCCATCAGCCCCGAGGGGCCGCCCCCGACGATGATCACGTCGCTGTCGGAGAAGTCCATGAACTCCTCGGTCCACTCCTGGCCGATCGCTCGGGTGACTTCCGCCTCGCCAACGTCGCTGAACTTGTCGAACTCGCTCATACCACTAGCTACTACCACCGAGTGGTTGATAGGTGTTCTGATGTCGCGAGCGGCGTCGAAGCGCCACTGGCAGTGTCGGGGGCGGGAAAATCGGGGCGAAAATCGTCCGTTCAGTGGGCGCGGCCGACGCCGGCGTCGGGGGCGTCGTCCTCGCCGGTGCGGTCGCGGTAGGTGTCGACGCCCAGCAGCCGGTTGAGCACGCAGACCTGCGTGGCGCCGGTCGCGACGAGGACGGTGCCGACCAGGAGGCCACCGACGACGAGCGCGGCGCCGAGGAGGCCCGCGACCGCCAGTACCTCGAAGTAAATGGCCAGGGCAGCGATGATCACGATGGGCCCGAGAACGAGCCGAGCGATGCGGTCGTATCCGCCGACGTTCTTCTCCATGCGAGGAGAGACGCGCCGCGAGACCATAGCTTCGTAGTGAGACGTGCGAGCACGATCGTCGCCGGATACGGAGGGGTACGAGCGCGATACGTGTCTCGACGGCGTTCGAGGGCCTGCGGGACGGGCTTCGCGCGCCAGTGAAACCGGCGGTCGAACGGCGCGGGGCCGGATGTCCATGGACTTTACCGTCGAGGGTCGAACGCGGTGACATGTCGCTGCGGCTCCCGAGCGAGATCGTCGTCGAGCGCTTCCTGCCGACGGCGCGGACGATGCTCGCCGCCGAACTCGACGAACGCGGACTGACGCAGACCGAGATCGCCGACCGCCTCGGCCTCACCCAGGCGGCCGTCAGCAAACACCTCGGCGGCGACGTGCGTGTCGAAGAGCGCTTCGCCGAGGACGAACGGATGCGAGCGACGATGGCGACCATCGCCGAGGGGTTTGTCGACGAGTCGATGGACGGCTACGAGGCCCTCGCGGAACTGCTCGACCTCGTCCGCGCGTTCGAGGACCGGGGCCCCATCTGCGCGGTCCACGAGGCGGAGATGCCGGCGCTGGAAGGGATGGGCTGTGACCTGTGCGTCCGGGGGACCGACGACGCCGTGCTCGCCGAGCGCGAAGCGCTGGCGGCCGTCCGCCGGGCCGCCCGTCGGATCGCCAACGAACCGGCGATGGCCGACCACGTCCCCAACGTGGGCACGAACGTCGGGACGGCGGTCCCCGACGCCGCCGACGCGACCGACGTGGCCGCCGTCCCGGGCCGACTCCAGGCGGTCAACGGCCGGGTCGTGGTCCCCGCGGACCCGGAGTTCGGCGCCTCCCAGCGCGTCGCCGAGGCGATCCGCGCCGCGACGACCGTCGCCCCCGACACCCGCGGCGCGCTCAACCTCGCCACGTCCGAGGGACTGCTCGCCGCCGCCCGCGACCGCGGGATCGACCCCCTGGCGTTCGACGCCGACTACGAGGAGCGCGGCGAGCGCCTGCGCGAGCGCTTCCGCGAGCGCGGCGCCGTCCCCCGCGTGGCGTACCACGAGGGCGCGTTCGGTATCGAGCCCGTCGCCTACGTCTTCGGCGAGACGGCGACGGAGGCGGCCGCCCTCGCCGTCGACCTCGCCGAGTCGGCTCGGGCCGAGTGACGACGGCCCCACCGACCGGAAGTATTTATTGGCCAACATTCGAAGGGCTGACGATGGGTTCCCGCGTCCCGACCGCGACCCTCCTCCTCGCAACGCTCGTCGTCCTCGCCGGGTGTTCGACGCTCTTCGGCGCGGAGTCGACACCCGCGCCGACCGACGACGGAACGACGCCCGCCCCGACGACCACCGACGGGTCGATCGCACCGACCGCGACGCCGTCACCCGCACCGACACCGGCCCCTACGCCCACCTCCACCTCGACCGCTACCCCAACGGTGACGCCGACCGCTACCCCGACGGCGACGCCGACCGCCACCCCGAGGCCCACTCGAGCAGCGACACCGACGGCGACGCCGACTCCGCCGCCGAGCGCCGAGTCCGGCGGCGTCGGCGAGAGCGAGCGCGTCGTCGTCCGCGGCGGCGAGCTGCCGGTCAACGCGACCGCGGTGTACCAGCGGGTCGAGCGACTGATGGACGCCGACGCGCCCGCGCCGACCGTTCAGGTGAGCGACGACGGGCCGATCGACTTCTCCTCGCGGGAGCTCTCCCCGACCGGCGAGGCGCTGGGCTACCGCCGCGACGACGGGTCGCTCTCGCAGTGCGGCCAGTTCTACCCCGCCTTCGCGAGGACCGACACCGTCACGGTCTCGCCGGGCAACCTCTCGACCGAAGCGGTCGAGTTGGTCCTCGCCCACGAGTTCGTCCACATCGTCCAGGACGAGGTCGAGGGGTACGAGCGGGTCGGCGAGATCGAACGATACGACGTCGACCACGCGCTCTCGGAGGGCAGCGCCGTCTACGTCGCCGACCGGTACGCCGACCGCTACGACAAGCGCTGGAACGGGACGACCCCGCTGGGCATCCGCGAGTGCATCTACGAGCGCATCGGCGATAGCACCCGCGGGCTCGCCGGCCGCTACTACTTCGGCGGGTTGCACTTCGAGCAACGGCTCGACTCGCCGACGAACCTCTCGGCGGTCTACCGTGCGCCGCCCCGGACGACCGAACAGGTGATCCACGGGCTCGCCCCGGACGCCGAGCCGGTCGCGAACCTCTCGGTGTCGGTCCGGCAGCGCGGCCGCTGGATCGGCGACACCCGCGAGCGGGCGGGCGAACTCGAGCTCCGGTCGTGGCTCTACACCGGCCTCCCCGCCGACCGCGTCGACACCGCCGCCACCGGCTGGGGCGGCGACGAGACCCTCACCTTCGAGCGCGGTGGCGAGACGAGCGTCGCCTGGGTCCTGCGGATGGACTCCGAGGCCGACGCCGACGAACTCGCCGCGGCCGTCGACGACCTGGCGGCGACGCTCGAATCGCGCGACGCGACGAGCGTCGAAACGGTGCGGGTCGGCGACGGAGCGGTCGCCGTCTTCGCCGGTCCCGAGTCGTTCGTCGCGGACGCCACCGCGAGCGGGACCGCCGGGAACGTCACCGTCACCGTACCGTAGTCGACCCGCGTCGCGACCGAGCCCGACGTGACCGCCGGTCGCCGATCCGCCCGACGTGACCGCCGGTCGCCGATCCGCCCGACGCCCGCCGGCATCGCGCTTTTGTCCGTCTCGCTCCAAGCTACCGTATGCCACGGCAAGAGCCCGACGGCGCCGCGGTCGGCGACCCCAGCGACCGGTGGCGCGCCGATCCGGGAGCGTCGACGGGAACCGACGTCGAGTGCGAGGGCTGGCGCCAGGAGGCCGCGCTCCGCATGCTCGACAACAACCTCGACCCCGCGGTCGCCGAGCGGCCGGCGGACCTGGTCGTCTACGGCGGGACCGGCCGCGCCGCCCGCTCGTGGGACGCCTACGACGCCATCGTCGCGGAACTCCGCGAGCTGGGCGACACGGAGACGCTGCTCGTCCAGTCCGGGACGCCGGTGGGACGGTTCGAGACGCACGAACGAGCGCCCCGCGTCCTGATCGCCAACTCCAACCTCGTCGGCCGCTGGGACACCTGGGAACAGTTCCACGAACTGGAGGCGAAGGGCCTGATCATGTACGGCCAGATGACCGCCGGGTCGTGGGCCTACATCGGCACGCAGGGGATCGTCCAGGGGACCTACGAGACGCTCGCAGAGGCGGGCCGACAGCACTTCGGCGGATCGCTCGAAGGAAGGATCGTGGTCACGGGCGGTCTCGGGGGGATGGGCGGCGCCCAGCCGCTCGCGGTGACGATGAACGGCGGGGTGTGCATCGCCGCCGAGGTCGACGAATCTCACATCGACCGCCGCATCGAGACGGGGTACTGCGAGGCGAAGACCGACGACCTCGACGAAGCCATCGACCGGGCGACCGCGGCCGCCGAATCGAGTGAGCCGTATTCGGTCGGCGTCCACGGCAACGCCGCCGACGTGCTCGAAGCGATGCTCGAACGCGACTTCGTCCCCGATATCGTCACCGACCAGACCGCCGCCCACGACGCGCTGGAGGGCTACTACCCGTCGGGCTACACCGTCGCCGAGGCCGACGAGCTGCGCGAGACGGACCCCGAACGATACGAGCGCGAGAGCCTCGAGACGATGGAACGGCACGTCGACGCGATCCTCGAACTGCAGGAGCGCGGTGCGGTCGCCGTCGAGTACGGCAACAACATCCGCGGCCAGGTCGCCGACTTCCGGGCCGAGCGGGCCGACGGGAGCGGGGAACGCCCCTGGCCGCTCTCGGGCGCCACCGACCGCGAGCGCGACGTTCCCGCGTCACACGCGGGGGGCAGCGAGACGGAGTCTCGCTCGCCGTTCGACTTCCCGGGGTTCGTCCCGGCGTACGTCCGCCCGCTGTTCTGCGAGGGCAAGGGCCCCTTCCGCTGGGTCGCGCTGTCGGGCGACCCCGCAGACATCCGCCGCACGGACGAGGCCGTCAAAGCGCTGTTTCCCGACAAGGACGCCCTCCATCGCTGGATCGACCTCGCCCGGGAGCGGGTGTCGTTTCAGGGGCTCCCGGCGCGGGTCTGCTGGCTCGGAGCAGAGACGAGCGAGACGCCGGAGGCGTCTCGAAACGGAGGCGGTGAAACCGCCGACGAGGAGGGACTCACCGAGCGCGCCCGGTTCGCCCTGCGGATCAACGACCTCGTCGCCGACGGGGAGATCCGGGCGCCGGTCGTCGTGACCCGCGACCACCTCGACGCCGGGAGCGTCGCTTCGCCCAACCGCGAGAACGAGGACATGCGCGACGGCTCGGACGCCATCGCCGATTGGCCGATCCTCAACGCCCTGCTCAACTGCGCGGCGGGCGCGGACATCGTGAGCGTCCACGACGGCGGCGGCGTCGGCATCGGCAACGCACTGCACACCAACAACCACGTCGTCCTCGACGGCTCTGACCTGGCCGCCGAGAAAGCCCGCCGCGTGTTCACCACGGACCCGGGGATGGGCGTCGTCCGCCACGCCGACGCCGGCTACGAGGCGGCGCTCGAACAGGCCCGCGACTCCGACATCGCCGTCCCGATGGAGGACCGGAATGAGTGATGGAGACGGCGCCGCGGACGACCACTTCGCACCGCCGCCGGAGTGGTGCGGTCCCTCGGACGACCCGAACGACGAGCAGTTCGGCGACGCCGTCGAGCGGGCGTCGCTGGCGGATCTCGACGAGTACGACGCCGTGATCGCGGGCGAACCCTACGACGGGGCGGTGATCGGCCGCCGCGGCGCGGCCGAGGCGCCCGCGGCCGTCCGCGAGTCGCTGGCCGCGACGAAGACGCATCACGTCGATATCGGGGCCGTCGCTCGCGACGGCCGGTCGAGAGCGTCCCCCGGTCACGACCACGGTTCGACCGAACAGCCGCTCGCGCTCGGCGACCTCGGCGACGTGACACTCCCGGACCCGACCGAGGGGGACGGTCCCGACGTGGCGAGCACCCAGGAGCGGGTCCGGGCGGTGACCGAGCGACTCTACGGCCGCGGCGTCGTCCCGGTGTTCCTCGGCGGCGACAACTCGCTGACGTACCCGAACGCCGCGCCGCTGCTGGACCGGGGATCCCTGGGCGTGATCAGCTTCGACGCCCACCTCGACTGCCGGGCGGTCCGGGAGGGCGTCGGTCCCACCAGCGGCACGCCCTACCGACAGCTGTTCGGCGACGGCCTCGACGAACTAGCGGTGCTGGGCGCGCGGAACTTCGAAACCTCGACCGCTTACCACGACTACCTCCACGAGCGGGGCGGGCGCGTGTTCACCCCCGCCGAGGTGGCCGCCGACCCGATCGACGCGATCGACGACGCCATCGCATCGCTCGGCGACGTGGACGCCATCTACGTCAGCGTCGACCTCGACGTGCTCGACGCGGCTGCCGCGCCGGGCGTCAGCGCGCCGACGCCGGGCGGGCTCTCGACTAGGGAGCTGTATCGGCTGCTCGGACACGTCGCGACCCACGGCCGCGTCGCGGGGTTCGAGGTCGTCGAGTGCGCGCCGCCGCTGGACGAGAGCGGGCGCACGGTCGCCGCCGCCGCCCGCGCCGTCGCGCACTTCCTCGCCAGCCTCGCCGCGCCGAAAGGACGCCACTCCCGCAGGGGGGCGCTCGATGGCTGAGTTCACGGCGGTGGTCCACGGCGCCGCCGAGGTGGCGACCGCGACCGGCGGTCTCGGGAGCGACGACCCCGCGGGGATCGTCGAGGACGGTGCGATAGCGGTCGTCGACGGCGCGGTCGCGGCGGTGGGGCCCACCGACGAGGTGACCCGCGAGTACCCGCCCGAAAACGCCGCCCACGAGGTCGACGCGAGCGGTCAGGCGGTGATCCCGGGCTACGTCGACTCGCACACCCACGCCTGCTTCGCCGGGGACCGCGCCGACGAGTTCGAGGCGAAACTCCGGGGGACGACCTACGGCGAACTGCTCGCGAGCGGCGGCGGCATCCACCGCACCGTCCGCGCGACGCGGGCCGCCAGCGACGACGAACTGCTCGGGGATCTGCTCGACCACCTCGACGTGATGGTCGCCCACGGCACGACCACTGTCGAGGTGAAATCGGGCTACGGGCTCGACACCGAGACCGAACTGCGGATGCTCGATGTCGTCGACCGCGCCGACGACCGCCACCCCGTCGACGTGGTCGCGACGTTCATGGGCGCCCACGCGGTTCCACGGGACTACGGTGACCCCGGCGGCGACGGGACCAGTGGGACCGGCGCCCCCGTCGACGCCGACGACTACGTCGACCGGGTCGTGGACGAACAGCTCCCCGCCGTCGTGGATCAGGGCGTCGCCGAGTTCTGTGACGTGTTCTGCGACGAGGGCGCGTTCACCGTCGACCAGTCCCGGCGAGTCCTCCGCGCGGGCGCCGAGCGCGGGCTCACTCCGAAAGTCCACGCCGAGGAACTCGCCCACCGCGGCGGCGCGAAGCTCGCGGCCGAGGTCGGTGCCGCCAGCGCCGACCACCTCCTGCACGCCACCGACGAGGACGTGGCCGCGCTCGTGGCGGCTGGCGTCACGCCGGTGCTGTTGCCGGGTACGGCGTTCGGCCTCGGCGCCGACTACGCCGACGCGCGGGCGATGGTCGAGGCGGGCGCCCCGGTCGCCGTCGCCACCGACTTCAACCCGAACTGCCACTCCCAGAGCGTGGGCTTCGCGAGCGCGCTGGCCTGCGTCGAGATGGGACTCACGCCCGCCGAGGCGCTCGTGGCCGGGACCCGAAACGGCGCCCGCGCGCTCGACCGCCCCGACCTGGGCGCCGTCCGCGAGGGTGCGCCCGCCGATCTGGTCGTCCTCGACGCGCCCTCGCACGTCCACGTCCCCTACAGCTACGGGATCAACCGCGTCGCGACCGTGCTGAAGGACGGACGCCCGGTCGTCGGTCCCGAGTGGACCGGCGAGCGCGGCGCCGACGGCGGACGGACGGAGGGCGCGGGCGATGTCTGATGCCGAGGGTGAGGGCGCGGTCGTCCTCGACGGCGAGTCGCTGACACCCGCGGAGGTGGCCGCGGTCGCACGCGAGGGCGCCGAAGTCGCGATCGCCGACGAGGCTCGCGAGGCGGTCCGCGCCGCACGCGAGCGCGTGGAAGACGTGGTCGAGAGCGACGAGGGGGTCTACGGCGTGAACACGGGCTTCGGCGAACTCGTCGACGAGCGCATCCCACGCGAGGCGGTCGCGCAGTTGCAGACCAACCTCCTGCGGAGCCACAGCGCCGGGAGCGGCGAGCCCCTGCCGACCGAGGCGGTCCGCGCGATGCTCGTCGCCCGGGTCAACGCGCTCGTCAAGGGCTACTCGGGCGTCCGCGAGGTCGTCGTCGACCACCTCACGGCGTTGCTGAACGAAGGGGTCCATCCGGTGGTCCCGCGGACGGGAAGCCTCGGCGCCAGCGGCGATCTCGCGCCGCTGGCCCACGCGACGATCGTCCTGATCGGCGAGGGCGAGGCCGGGGTCGGGGACGAACGGCTCGACGGCGAGGCGGCGCTGGCTCGCGCGGGGCTGGAGCCGCTGACGCTGGGGGCCAAGGAGGGGCTGGCGCTCATCAACGGCACGCAGTTGACGGTCGGGCTGGGCGCCCTGCTCGTCGTCGACACCGAGCGGCTGGTCCGGGCGGCCGACGTGGCGGGGGCGCTCACGACGGAGGTGACGCTGAGTTCGACGGTGCCGAGCCACCCGGCGATCCAGGCGGTCCGCCCGCACGACGGCCAGGCCGACAGCGCGGCGAACCTCCGGCGGCTGACCGCCGACTCGGAGATCGTCGACTCCCACCGCAACTGCGACCGCGTGCAGGACGCCTACTCGACGCGCTGTCTCCCGCAGGTCCACGGCGCCGTCCGCGACGCCGTTACCCACCTCCGCGACGCCGTCGAGGTGGAACTGAACAGCGCCACCGACAACCCGCTCGTCTTCCAGCGCGATTCGATCGCCGGCCGATCCGACGACGGGGCCACGGCCGCCACCGCCCGCGCCAGCGGCACCGACCGCGCGGCGGTCCTCTCGGGCGGCAACTTCCACGGCGAGGTGCTCGCGCTCCGGCTGGACTACCTCACGAGCGCGCTGACCGAACTCGCCGCGATCGCCGAGCGCCGCGTCGACCGCATGCTCAACCCCAACACGCAGGAGTCGCACCTCCCGCCGTTCCTCACCACCGACGCGGGCCTCCGATCGGGCTACATGATCGCCCAGTACACCGCGGCCGCGCTCGTCAACGAGTGCCGGGCCGCGGGCCGCCCCTCGACGGACAACACGCCCGTCAGCGGCAACCAGGAGGACCACGTCAGCATGAGCGCCACCGCCGCCTGGAGCGCCCGCGAGACGGCCGACCGCGCCGGTCGCGTCCTCGGGATCGAACTCTGCTGCGCCGCCCAGGCCGCCGAGTTCGTCGACGACGGCCTCGCCCCGGGGCGCGGCAGCGGCGCCGCCTACGAGGCCGTCCGCGAGCGCGTCCCGCCGCTGGACGAGGACCGCCCGCTCGCCGACGAGCTGGCCGCCGTCGCCGACCTCGTGCGGTCGGGCGACCTCGAAGCACGGGTGAACGCCGCGCTCGACGAACCGCTGACCTGAGCGACCGCCGACCGCACTCCCGGCGGTCGCTCACCCGAAGTACTGCAGGTCCGAGCCGGCGTCGCTCCCGGCGTAGCGGTCGCCGTCGCCCCAGTTTCGCAGGCTCGACTGGGTCTCGGCGAGCGCCGTGTCGAGGTGGTCGTCGTCGATGGGCGCCCCCTCCTGGAGCGCGTTGCGCGCGGCGTTCTCGGCGAGGAGTTCGAGGTCGCTGGCCGCGTACCCCTCGGTCCCCGCGACGGTCCGCTCCCAGTCGACCGCGTCGGCGACCGGCCGCTCACCGAGGTGGAGGTCGAGGATCTCCCGCCGGGCCCCGGCGTCCGGCGGCGGCACCTCCACGCGCTCGTCGAACCGCCCCGACCGGCGGATCGCCCCGTCCACGTCTTCGAGGAGGTTGGTCGCCCCGACGACGACCACGTCGTCGCCCTCCAGCGACTCCAGTTCCGTCAGCAGCTGGTTGACCATCCCCTGGCGGCCCTGGCTCGTGCCGCCTCGCGACCCCGCGACGGCGTCGATCTCGTCGATAAAGAGGAGACACGGCGCGTTCGCGCGGGCGATCTCGAACAGGTCGGCGACGTTCTGCTCCGGTTCGCCCATCCACTTGCTCGTCAGGTCCGCCGGCGAGACCTCGACGAACGCGTGGTCGAGTTCGCCCGCCAGCGCACGCGTCACGTGCGTCTTGCCGCAGCCGGGCGGGCCGTACAGCAGGAGCCCGGAGAGCACGTCGATGTCGTAGCGCTCGTACGTCTCCGGATTCGCAAGCGGGTCCAGCACCGTCTCGTGCAACCGCGCCGTCAGGTCGTCCATGCCACCGACATCGCCGAACGACAGGTCGACGTCGACGGTGACAAGCGAGTGGGCCGACAGGTCGACGCCGTCGGGCTGGACGACGTGGGTCCCCTCCTTGTGGGAGACGCCGACCCAGTCGCCGATGCTGGAGTCCGTCGATTCGAGGCCCGCCTCCAGGTGGGGCCGCCCGATCGGTGCCTCGTCGCGCAGCGCCGCGCGGGCCGCGTTCTCGGCGATCAGCTCGATGTCGCTCGCGGCGTAGCCGACCGTCCGCTCGACGACCGCCGAGGTGTCGAGGTCCGCGACCGTCGGCCGTCCGGCGAGATGCAGATCGAGGATGGCCCGCCGCGCGTCGGCGTCCGGCGGCGGCACCTCGACGCGCTCGTCGAACCGCCCCGACCGACGGATGGCCGGGTCCACGTCTTCGAGGAGGTTGGTCGCGCCCACCACGACCACGTCGTGGTCGTCCAGCGATTCGAGTTCCGTCAGTAGCTGGTTGACGAGCTGTTGCTCGCTGGCGTTCATGTCGCTCTCGCCGCCGCGGTCGCCGGCGATCCCGTCGATCTCGTCGACGAAGAGGAGACACGGGGCGTTCGCGCGGGCGATCTCGAACACCTCGGCGACCTTCTGGGCGGGCTCGCCCATGTACTTGCTCGTCACGTCGGCGGGCGAGACCTCGACGAAGGCGTGGCCGAGTTCGCCGGCCAGCGCCCGGGTGACGTGGGTCTTCCCGCAGCCGGGCGGACCGTGCAGGAGCACGCCGTTGACGACGCTCAGGCCGTACTCGGCGAACCGGTCGGGGTCGGTGACCGGACGGACGACCTTGTGTCGCAGGGTCTCTTTCAGATCGGCCATCCCGCCGACCTCACCGAAGCCGTGGTCGGGCGCCGGGTCGACGAGCGAGTCGGCGTTCGTCTCGACGCCGTCGGGCTGGACGACTTCGGCGTCGCCGTCTCTCCCATCGGTGCCGCGACCGCCGGAGGTGTCCAGCGGCTCCGGCCCGCCCCCGTGGTTCGTCTCGGCGCCGTCGACGGGGGCCGCCCGACCGCGGTCCCCGGCGTCGTCAGCGGCGTCCGTCTCGCTGCTCCGCTGGACGCGGTCGAGGTCGACCTCGTACCCGAAGTCGCCGACCACCGTCGGGTCGCCGGAGACCCACTCGGCCACCCAGCCGTCGGGGTGGTCCACGTCGGCGTCGGCCACCTCGCGGAAGGAGACGATGTAGGCGTGGTCGGCGCTGTCGGCACGGAACTCCGCGAGCCAGAAGGGCAGATAGACGCGGCTCACGTCGGTCACGTCGATGCCGCCGTCGGGGTCGAAGTCGTTCGGCAGGCCGTACACGTCCTTGAATCTGTTCAGGAACACCGCGGCGGCCTCCTCGCCGGCGGCCGCGCGGCGCTCGCGGTAGTCGAGCAGCCGCTCGACCAGCACGCTCTCGGCGCGGTCGCTCGTCGCCTGGAACTCGAGCATCACCGTGGTCCCCAGACCCGGGTGGTCGCTCCCCAGGTCGAACTCCGCGGGGTCGACCGTCACCGGGTCGGCCGTCCCGTCGACGTACTCGTGGACGAACCGGTCGTTGCCCTCGACCAGCCCGTCGACGAGCGTGGTCGTCGTCTCCCTGTTCGCCCCGAACGACAGCAGTTCGGACGCCTCGTACTCGAAGGTCAGCCGGAACGCCGGGTAGAGGACCCGGTGGAGGCGGTCGAGGTCCTCGCCGGGACCGAACGGTGTGATCGCCCGCTCGTCCAGGGCCGCCCGGACCGTCGCCTCGTCGGGCAGCCGCCGGTCGAAGGCGAACCGTTTCGGCAGCACGTCAGGCTCCCCCGTCGCGTGCGCGACTCATTACGACCGAGTGACACGGTCAGGGGCATCAACGTTCCGACCGACCGCGACCCGGGCCATGGCCGGTCCGCCCGGCGCTCGCGCCGCCCGGTGACCCGACAGCGGCCTCACGCCTCGCCGTCGTCGTCGCGGCCCTCGCGGATCGCCCGCTCGGCGGCCGCCAGCGCCTCGTCGGCGTCGAACTCGGCGACGACCGATTCGAGCCGTTCGCGGTCGGCGTCGGCCAGATCGCGGGCGTGCTCTGCGATCGCCGGGACCGCGCGGATCACGTTGTCGACGATCGGCACGTCGGCGGCGCGGGCCGAGCGCGACATCGGGTTGAGGTCGATCACGATCTCCACCTTGCCCAGCTCGCCCAGCGCCTCGGCGCGGTCGCCGTCCTCCAGCGGGACGACCACCACGTCGGCGTCGCCGATGCCGTCGGCGTCCACCTTCGCCCGTTCGTGGTCCAGCCCCGGGATACGGCCGTCGGCGGTGAGTCCCTTCACGTCGCTCGCGCCGTGGTCGCGGAGGTGGTCTGCGATCCGCTCCATCCGCTCGTCGGTGCGGTTGAAGAGGTTGACCTCGATATCGGCGCCCGTCGCTTCCGCTAGGTCGACGACCTCGCCGGGGACGAGCGCGGCGACGTTGCCGTTGACCGAGAGCACGGGGTGGTCGGCCAGGCGGAGGTGGGCGGCGGCGGCCCGTGCGGCGGCGTCGGCCGAAGGGATGGTCCGCTCGCCGAGCAGGTAGTCGAACGCCTCGCCGCGGCCCTGGGCGATGAGCCCCTGGCGGGAGGTGATGCCGGCCTCGACGCCCGCCTCGATGCGGTGGCGGGTGAGCAGCGACTCGTAGCGCGGGTGGCTCTCGGGGATGTCGGCGTCGGTCATGCCCGGACGCTCGCGGGCGACCGCCGAAAAGCCGACGTTTCCGCGTGGCGGCCGCGAGCGGTCGGCACCGCGTCTCGGTCGCGGGGGATCCGTGGGTCGAGACCGCCGGCGTCGGCCGCTCACTCCGCGTCGATCCGGTGGCCCGCGGCCGGGCAGCCCTCCTCGAAGAGGGCGCCGAGGAGCTTGCGCTGGGCCGCCCGGAGGTGCTGGGAGAACGTCGACGGCGAGATGTCGAGGGCCGCCGCGACCTCTGTCCCGGTCGTCTCCCGAGGCCGTTCGAAGTAGCCGGCCCGGTAGGCGGTCACCAGCACCTCCAGCTGCCGGTCCGTGAGTTCCCTGGCGAGCACGTCCTGGACCTGGTGGCGGAGGAACAGCGGTCCCTCGCGGGGGCGGTCGCGCTTGGCGACCAGTTCGACCGAGGGGTGTTCGTCCATGAACGAGTCGACGACCGCGCCCACGTCGCGGGAGGGCAGCACCTCCGCGACGATGCGGCCGTCGCCCGCCTCGGCCCAGAGGTCGCGGAGGAACGCCTCCTCGTCGGCCAGCGTCGTCGCGACGCAGTCGGTGGGATCCTCGATGCGACAGACCAGCACGCCGTTCTCGGTGTGGTGGTCGACCAGCCGCTCCTCGACCGGTCCGGCGTCGGTGATCCGGTCGACGGTCGCCGGCGAGGCGTCGCGCACCTCGAAGAACTCCATGTACTCGCCGTTCGACCGCGGCAGCACCTCCCGGAGGATCCACCGACAGGAGCCGCGTTCGGACTCCCTGACGAACGCGTAGTCGGCGCTGGTCACCCGGAATTCGAGCTCCGTCGGCTGTTCGGCGGGCACCGCCATCCTAGCAGGGACCCCACGGGTGCTGTGACAAGTACCTTGTGTCGCTCCGCGCGAGCGGGTACACCGGGGGACGAACCCGGCGTCGTCGGTCACCTCGCATACTGGTTCGAACCCTCGGCGTCCGATCGAGGGCGGTGCGTGTCGTCCGTCGCCGACGCGGCGGTCGCGCTCAGCTCCGCCGAGAGGGCGAACAGCGCCCGCTCGTGTGCGGCCTTCGGGCGGTGGACCGCCGTCGGGCCGACCGCCGTGTCGTCGTACTCGTCGAAGGGGCCGGCCGCCAGGTCGCGTTCGTCCTCGAACTCTCGACGGACCAGGACGAACAGCGCGTGCAGGTAGAGTGTCTCGCGTTTTCGCATGGGTGGCATGGTGGGTGCCCCGCGCCGCGGCGGGGTCGGTGGGTCGAAAGCGCGAACCGGGGGTGGTGTGAGAGGTGGGACCGAAATCGCGCACGTCGCCGGTCCGTCAGGACCGATGGATGCCACGGATGAAAAACGAATGCCTGAATACTACGGTCCGCCGCTGGCCGGCGGTATACGGCGCCTACTCCGGGAGCGTCCGGTCGCCCGGCGGGGCGACCAGGGTCGCTCCCGTCGGGTCGAGCCGGCAGACCGTCGGGTCGTAGCCGGCGTCGCTGAGCCCGGTATCGAGCGCGACGACCGTCTGGCCGAGCATCCCCATCGTCGCCTCGCCGCCCGCCTCGGCCACGTCGGTCACAACCTCGTACACCCGGTCGGTGACCAGGTCCGCCTCGCGGGAGAACTGCCGTGACGACGCCACGAGCCGCTCCAGCGTCGGCTCCTGGACGAGCCGCGACAGCGCGCGCTCGCCGGCCGCCGAGAGCGCCTCGGTGTCGCCGTCGATCACCTCGCTCGTCGACAGCTCCCCGAACGTCTGGAACTCGACGCGCGAGCGGGCCGGCACCGCGTCCACCTTGTTGTGCTGGGGACTGCCCGGCTCCAGCCGGATCGGGACGCCGCCGTGGAGCTGGCCGACCACGTCGCCCAGGCCGGTCCCCGCCTGGACCTCCGCGCCGTGAGCGATCGTCGCGAGTTCGTACGTCGAGAGCCGCCGGTCGAGCAGGTCGTTCGTCGCCAGCGCCGCCCCCAGCGCCATCGCGCCCGAGACGCCGAACCCCGAGCCGACGGGCAGGTCCGTCACGCCGCGGACCGCGACGGTCGCCTCCAGCGCGTCGAGCACCCGCTCGACCGCCTCGATCTCGACCGACTCGCCGTTCAGGGTCACCGCGACCGCCTCGGCCGGCCGGACGGTGACGGTCACGCCCTCCGAGAGGGCCAGTCCCGCGCCGCGCGACCCCGCCTTCGTCGGGTCGTCGGCCCGGTCGACGGTGAAAAAGCCCGTCACGTGCCCGGGGACGAACGCCCGTGCCACCGCTGTCATTACTCGCCCGTCGGTACGGCGCCTGTAATCAGTTTCGTCCTCGGGGCGCCGGTCGCGACGCCGACGAGCGGGCTCTCCTCGTCGTCCGGGTCTGTCTCCCCACCTCCGCCGCGCTCCGACGCCGTGTCAGGAGTGACGACGCCGCGCCATTCGTGTCTACTCGACGAGTCCGTCCGACCGCTCGCAGTCCCTCGCGTCGAGCGTGTCCAGAAACGACCCGACGTATCGGAGGGGAGACTACGCGAACGCCCCCTCTATTTAGGCTCGCCTAAAAAACGACGCTATTAAAGTGTTTTAGGCGAGCCTAATCGGTATGCCAGACGACGACGGCAGTCAGGACGGGCCGACGCGGCGGGACTACATGAAGTACGGCGGCGTGGTCCTCGGCGGTGGCGCGTTCGCCGGCTGTTCGAGCGACGCGACCGACTCGACATCGACCGCGACCGCCGCAGGGACCGAGGCGGGGACCCCGACCGAGACGGACACACCGACGGAGACAGCCACGTCGACCGAGACGAGCACGCCCGACGACGCGTCGCACTCGGTGACGATGGCACCGGCGGGAACGGTCGAGTTCGACGCCGTTCCGCGGAACATCCTGGCCAGTTCGACGAGCAACATCGACATCGCGGCGGCGCTCGGCCACGGCACCGCGGTGAAATCGACGTCGCGTCCGTCGTCGTCCGTTCCGTCGCTGGAGTTCTACCACTCGAAGTTAGACACGTCCGACGACTGGATCGACTTCCGGGAGGCGGGCGGGTACAGCAAGGAGACGCTCTACGAACTTGAGAGCGACGTTCACTTCCTCGATCCGGCGTACGTCAGCACGCTCGACGGGTGGAGTCGGTCCGACATCGAAGAGGTCGCGGAGAACGTCGGTCCGTTTCTCGGCAACATGTACAGCCGAAAACACCGCCAGCCCCCCGAATCCTGGCGCGATTCCTACCAGTACTACACGCTCTGGGATCTCACCGAGAAATACGCCGAGGCGTTGCAGGAGCGAGAGCGATTCGAGCGGTTGAGCGAGCTCAGGGAGACCCTGCTGGACCGCGTGCGATCGGAGCTCCCATCGCCGGACGACCGGCCCACGGTCGGCATGGTGTACCCCAGGCTCTCGGAGGACGCGTTCTACGTCCACAGACTCAACCAGCCGGGATACTTCTTCGCACACACTCGGCCTCTGGATGCGGTCGACGTCTTCGCAGACATCGAAACGGGCGAGTACGGCGGCAAGCTCGTCGACTACGAGGCGATGATCGAAGCCGACCCCGACGTCATCATCATGAACCACGGGATCTCGGCGTACTACGATGTCGCCGACGCGAAACAGTCCATCCGCGACCACGGCGTGGGGTCGCGGCTGAGCGCAGTTCGGAACGGGCGCCTCTACGCGTCCGGCAATCCGCGTCAGGGTCCGGTCATGAACCTGTTCCAGCTGGAGATGACCGCCAAGCAGTTCTATCCGGAGCAGTTCGGCGAGTGGCCGGGCTACGTCGACGGCGAACCCTATCCGGAGATCGCCCGAGAGGAACAGCTGTTCGACCGCCAGGTCGTCGCGGACGTCGTCACCGGCGACATCTGACCGCGGGCTGACGAGAGCCGTCTGCTGCCGACGCGCCCCTCCGAACGGCGTCCTCGCTCGACCCACAGAGTTATTGTATACGCTGGGAGACACCGTATCGAGTATGCCGTCAGTCAGCGCGCGCCTCCCGACCGACGAGAAAGAGGAACTGGACGCCGTCGCCGAACTGTTAGACGAGGACCGGTCCACGACGATCCGCAAGGCTCTGCGGGAGGGACTGGCCGAGTTGCGCGTCCGCCGCGCGGTCGAGCGCTACCAGACGGGCGACGCCTCGGTCGCCGAGGCCGCCCGCATCGCCGGCGTCTCCCTCGGCGAGTGGCTGGAGATCGCGCACGAGCGCAACCTCACCACCCAGCTGGCCGCAGAGGACCTCGGCGACGACGCCTACACCGCACAGGAACTGTAATGACCCGCATCTACGTCGGGCCGACGAGTCTCTACGCGCTCGGCCAGGTCGGCGAGCTCGATCTGCTGAAGAGCTTCGACGGGCGACTCGTCGTCCCCGAGGTGGTCGAGGCGCAGGTGACGACCGAGCCCGCCCGGAGCGCGCTGGAGGAGTTCCTCGACGACGCCGACGTGTCGACGGCGGTCCCCGACGCCGCCCGCGAGCAAGCGGTCGCGGTGGTCGGCATCGACGACGGCACCCACGAGGCGGCGATGCTCGCCGGCGTCATCGCCCACGCCGACCCCAACGACCGCCACGCCGTCGCCGTCGTCTCCGAGGACCGCCGCGTCCGCCGCATCGCCGAGGGACTGGGGGGCGCGGTCACCAGCTGTTTCGGCGTCGTCGCCCGCGCCGCCGCCGAAGACAAGTACCTCTCCCGGTCCCAGGCCCGACGGATCGTCCGCCGGATCGACGCCAACGGCATCCAGATGACCGGGGAGATGCGGTCGCAGGCGGTCGGCGCCGTCGGCGAGTAGCCGGAGTGAAGGTATCCGCGAGCGCCGGAGGAGCAAGCGCTTCCGAGCCCTCGTTCGCTCCGTCTTCGCGCGGCGCTGTCGCGCGAACGGTCCGAGAAACCGAAGGTCTCTCGCTACACGGAGCGAGCGGTTCGCGGGTCGAACCCTGCATACTCCGGGAGTGGTTACTCCAGTGACGGAACCGACGAGCTACCATGTCACTGGATAAACCGTTCTGGGTCCTCCAGCAGGCGACCCAGAGCGAGGTGTTCGAGCAGATACAGAGCGACGCGCTGCTGTCGTCGTCGCTGTGGGTGAATATCGCGCTCGCGGGGCTGTCGATACTGCTGTTCGTGTACATGGGACGGAACGTCGAGGGGTCGCGCGCGCGCCTCGTCTGGGCGGCGACGCTGTCGGTGCCGCTGGTCTCGATAGCGAGCTACACGGCGCTGCTATCGGGGTTGACGGTCGGGTTGATCGAGATGCCGCCGGGCCATCCGCTCGGCGGCGAGGAGGTGCTGAGCCAGTGGGGCCGGTATCTGACGTGGACGCTGTCGACGCCGATGATCCTGCTCGCGCTGGGGCTGGTGGCCGACGTTGACCTGGCGAACCTGTTCACCGTCGTCGTCGCCGACGTCGGGATGTGCGTCACCGGCCTCGCCGCCGCGCTCGTCACGTCGTCGTACGCCTTCCGGTGGGCCTTCTACGTCGTCAGTTGCGCGTTCTTCGTCGTCGTCCTGTACGCGCTGTTGTTTCGGTGGCCGCGAGCGGCCGACGCGGCGGGATCGGGGGAGATCTTCGGCACGCTCCGGGCGCTGACGGTCGTGCTGTGGCTGGGGTATCCGATCGTCTGGGCCGTCGGCGTCGAGGGGCTGGCGCTGGTCGAGTCCGTCGGGCTCACCTCGTGGGCCTACTCCCTGCTGGACATCGGGGCGAAGTACGTCTTCGCGGTCCTCCTGTTGCGATGGGTCGCCGCCAACGAGGGCGTCGTCTCTCGCTCGGGCGTCGCCGGCGAGGGCCGGGCCGCACCGGCCGACGACTGACCCCGCTGGCGGTGGTCCGCTCGGCTCGCGCGGTCAGCCGTCCTCGGCGGCCTCGTAGAACTCGCCCTCGGCGAGGACGGGGTCGGATTCGAGGAACTCGACGCCGCGGGCGGTGGGTTCGACGCCCGTCTCGGCTTCGAACTCCGCCAGCAGATCGCTGCCCCAGCCCATACCCGCGACGGCGTCGAACGCGCCGAAGAGTTCGGTGAGCATCGGCGCCGGCGGCGCGTGGGCGAACGCCCGGAAGCGAAAGCGGTGGACCATCGCGAACCGGTAGAGCACGTCCTGTCCGGCGAGGCCGTCCGCGCCCTCGTGGCGGGCGAGCTCCTCGGGCGCGTCGTCGCCGTTCGAGCGGTAGAGCACCGCCTCCGTACAGGTCTCGGTTTCGGAGTCGAAGGTGCCGACCGCGGCGCGCGCCCACAGGTCCGCGCTCTCGATCAGCAGGCCCGGGACCGGATCGGCCGCGAGGACGTAACAGTACTCGGCGACCCACGCGAGGTCGGCCGCCCGTTCGGTCCCGTCGCCGTCGACGAGGTCGCCGTGGACGCAGTCCCCCTCGTCCGGCACGTCGACCGGATGGGTCTCGTCGAACCACGCCACCAGCGACTCCCGGGCCGCCTCGTCCGCGCACTCGAACGTGTAGGCCGTCCACTCCACGGGCTCGCTTCGGGAGTGCGGCGAAAAACGTTGACGGCTGCGCGCCTACGGCGACAGGCGCTGGCGATCTCGTGGGAACAGCACGGCCTCGCGGATGTTGCCCAGCCCGAGCATCGTCATGACGAGGCGCTCCCCGCCGAGACCCCAACCGGCGTGGGGCGGCATGCCGTACTTGAACATCTTCGTGTAGTAGTCGAACTGCTCGGGGTCGAGGCCCTGCTGTTCGAACCCGTCGACGAGGTGGTCGTAGCGGTGCTCACGCTGGCCGCCCGAAACCAGTTCCATCGTCGGGTGCATCATGTCGAAGCCCGTCGAGAGCTGCTCGTCGTCGTCGTGGTCCTTGATGTAGAACGGCTTGATCTCGGAGGGCCAGTCGGTGATGAAGTAGTGCTCGCCGACGTCCTGGCCGAGCGCGTGCTCGCCCTCGGTGGGGAGGTCGTCGCCCCAGACGAGCTGCTCGTCGAGTTCGCCGGTGGCGTTGATCCGCTCGATCGCCTCCTCGTAGGTGAGCCGCGGGAAGTCGCCCTCGGGCACCTCGAACTCGTCGGTGAGGTCGAGCGCTTCGAGCTCGTCCTCGCAGTTCTCGGCGACGCCCTCGTAGGCGGCTTTGACGATCGTCTCGCAGGCGTCCATCGCCTCGGTGTGGTCGTAGAACGCCGACTCGAAGTCGATCGAGGTGGCCTCGTTGAGGTGGCGGGGCGTGTTGTGTTCCTCGGCGCGGAAGATCGGGCCGATCTCGAAGACGCGTTCGAGGCCGGAGCCGACCATCAGCTGCTTGAACAGCTGCGGGCTCTGGTTCATGAAGGCCTCCTGCCCGAAGTAGGTGATCGGGAACAGTTCGGTGCCGCCCTCGGTACCGGTGGCGACGATCTTCGGCGTGTTGATCTCCGTGGCGTCGAGGCTCCGGAACGCCTCGCGCACCGAGCGCAGCACCTCGGCGCGGATCTCGAAGATGGCCTTGGTCTCGTCCTTGCGCAGGTCGAGGGTGCGGTTGTCCAGCCGCGTCGAGAGGTCGGCGTCGACCTTCCCCGAGGGGTCGAGCGGGAGTTCGGGGTCGGCCTCGGCGACGACGTCCAGCGAATCGGGCGTGATCTCGACGCCGGTCGGGGCCCGGGGTTCCTCCTCGACGGCGCCGGTGACGGCGACGACGGACTCGCGGTGAACGCCGAGTCCGGTCTCGACGAGGTCGTCGTCCATCTCGTCTTTCTCGAACTTGACCTGGATCTTGCCGGTCGTGTCCCGGAGGATGAGGAAGGCGATGCCACCGAGGTCGCGGATCTCGTGGACCCAGCCGGCGACCGTGACGGTCTCGCCCGGCTCGGCGTCCGCGGTGTAGGTGCGGTCGTCCATGGGAGTGGCTTCTGGGGGCCTCGACTTAAGGACAGTCCTTCCGGGTCAGCGACCCACACGCAGACGAGGCGTGCGGGTCGACCGCAAAGTTTCCGGCGGCGGCCCGCAAAGCCGAGGCCATGGCAGAGCGCGACCTCGACGATCTCGACCGAACGATCCTCCACGCACTCCAGAGCGACGCTCGCAAGCTGTCGACCAGCACCATCGCCGACCGGATGGGTGTCGCCGCCAGCACCGTCCGGACCCGCATCCGCAACCTGGAGGAGGCCGGGATCCTCACCGGCTACCACGCCGAGGTCGACTACGAGGCCGCGGGCTTCCAGCTCCACACCCTGATCACCTGCAAGGCACCGATCCCCGAGCGAGAGCGGCTCGCCCGCGACGCCCTCGAGGTCGAGGGCGTCGTCGCCGTCCGCGAGGTGATGACCGGCAACGAGAACGTCCACGTGGAGGTCGTCGGCCGCGACGGCGACGACCTGAGCCGCATCGGCCGCGAACTCGACGAACTCGGCCTCGAAGTCGAGGACGAGGACATCATCCGCAACGAGTACGTCCACCCCTACAGCGGGTTCGACGACGAACGCCGAGACGAGTAGTTTTGCCGGATCATCTGTACAGTCGGATTTGATTGCCGGTTCGTCAATCAGATCGGCTAGTTTATGCCGGTGCGGTTCAGACACTCGGATGTCTATGAACGCACCGACGGCTCTCGGCGCGGACCGAGTCGCGGATCGAACCGGAGAACGAACGGACGCGGCGACCCGGCGAACGGAGGTGATGCCGTGGTCCTCTCGACGGCGCGCAGGCGGATGAGCGAGGCGGTCGACCGGTCCACGTCGGTCCTGATCGTCGGGTCGTCACAGGACGCGCGGGCCATCGCCGAGCGCCTCGCGGCGAGCGAGCACTACGAGGTCGTCTTCGGGACCGAGCGGGCGGACCTCGTCGCGCAGGCCGACGAGACGGTCGACGCCCGCGAGCTGCGGTTCGACGACGGCGGGCTCGCGGCACTGCACCTGCGGGTCGACGCCGCGGTCGTGGCGACCGAACGCGACCGGACGAACCTGCTCGTCGCCCAGACGCTCCGGGCCCGCGGCGAGGTCGGCCGGCTCGTCGTCCGCGTGAACGACCCCGACCGCGAGGAGCTGTTCGCCGGTCTGGGCGCCGAGACGGTCTGTCCGACGGACGTGCTCGCACCCGCGTTCGAGTCGGCGCTGGAGGCGCCCTGACGTGCCCAAGGAACTCGAACGCGACCTCGGACTGCCGTCCGTGCTCGCGATCAGTATCGGCGCCATGGTCGGCAGCGGCATCTTCATCCTCCCCGCGCTCGCGCTGGAGATGGCCGGCCCGGCGGTCGTCCTCGCGTACCTGCTGGCCGGGGTGCTGGTCCTCCCGGCCGCGCTGTCGAAGGCGGAGATGGCGACGGCCATGCCCGAGGCCGGCGGCACGTACATCTACATCGAGCGCGGGATGGGGCCGATGCTCGGCACGATCGCCGGCATCGGGACGTGGTTCGCGCTGTCGTTCAAGGGCGCGCTCGCCCTGGTCGGCGGCGTCCCGTACCTCGTGCTCCTGTTCGACCTCCCGGTAAAGCCCGTCGCGCTGGGGCTCGCGGCGATACTGATCGTCGTGAACCTCTTCGGTGCCAAGCAGACCGGCCGCCTGCAGGTCGCCATCGTCGCCGCGATGCTCGCGGCGATGGCCTGGTTCGTCGTCGGGAGCGGCGGCGCCGTCGACCGCGCGGCCTTCGACGGCTTCTTCGACGCCGGAGGCGGCGGGATCCTGGCCGCGACGGGCTTCGTCTTCGTCTCCTACGCGGGCGTCACGAAGATCGCCAGCGTCGCCGAGGAGGTCGAGGACCCGGGCCGGGTCATCCCCAAAGGGATGATCTACTCGCTGGGGTTCACGACCCTGCTGTACGTGCTGATCGTCGCCGTCATCGTCGGCGTCGCGCCCGAGAACATCGCCGGGTCGAACACCCCCGTCGCCGACGTGGCCGCGGCGACGATGCCGACCGCCGGCCTCGTCGTGGTCGTCGCCGCGGCGATCCTCGCGCTGATCTCGACGGCCAACGCCGGCCTGCTCTCCTCGTCGCGCTACCCATTCGCGATGAGCCGGGACAAGCTGGCGCCGCCGTCGCTGTCGACCATCAGCGAGCGGTTCAGCACGCCGACGACGGCCATCTCGTTGACCGGAGTCGTCGTGCTCGCGCTCATCGCGTTCGTCCCGATCATGGAGATCGCCAAGCTCGCGAGCGCGTTCCAGATCCTCGTGTTCGTCCTGGTCAACGTCGCCGTCGTCGCGTTCCGGACGAGCGACGTCGACTACGACCCCAGCTACGAGGCGCCGCTGTACCCCTGGATGCAGGCGTTCGGCGTCGTCGGCGGACTCGTCCTCCTCACGCAGATGGGGTGGCTCCCGCTCGTCGGCGCGGTCGTCATCACGCTCGGCGGCATCGCCTGGTACTACGCCTACGGCCGCCGCCGGGTCCAGCGCCAGGGCGTCGCCGCCGACGCCGTCCGTCGACGTATCGACCGCAAGGCCGTCGCCGAGACCGACTCGGCGTTCCGCGACGCGGGCGACACCGACGTGCTCGTCGCGCTCGACGAGGGCGCGAGCGAATCCCACGAGCGGACCCTCCTGGAGGTGGCCGCCGGCGTGGCTCGCAGCGACGGCGGGAGCGTCACCGTCGTCCAGTTCGACCGCGTGCCCGACCAGACGCCGCTGGACTACGCCGAGGGCGTCCGTTCGGACGCCGACCGCGCCTTCGAGGAGCGCACCGACCGCATGCTCGCCGAGTTCGACGTGCCCGTCGAGTACGGCGAGGTCGTCAGCCACGACCCCGAGCGCGCCCTCGCGAACTTCGCCGCCGACCACGACTTCGACCTGGTCGTCACCGGTCCGCGGACCGACGACCTCGTCTCGCGAGTGCTCGGCGGCGGTCGCGACCCCGGGTCGTTCGACCAGATCACCGTCGACGCCGACGACCTGGACGCCCTCGACGCCGTGACGCTCGTCACCGACCGCGGCCCCTTCGACCCGACGAAGGTCCGCATCGGCGACGCGCTGGCCGGCGAACACGACGCCGCGCTCGAACTCGTCCACGTCGTCGACCCGACCGACCCGCCCGAGCGTCGAGCGGCCGTCGGCGACTACCACGACTCGCTGGCCGACCTGTGTTCGGTGCCCGTCGAGTCGCGCGTCGTCGACGCCGGGCTCGTCGACGACGCTCGCTCGGCCGCCCCCGGCGAGCGCTCGCTGGTGATCACCGCCAGCGACGGCGACCTGACCGTCCGCGCCAGCGGTTCGCGACCCGAGGCCGGCGTCATCACCGTCCGACCCCGGGACGGCAGTCGCCCCGGCGTCCTCGGCCGACTGCTCGAACGGACCGTCTTCTAGGCGCCGCTCCGCGCGGAGTCGCCTTTAAAAATGGCCGTGGGCTACGACTCGTCGCCGCCGTCGTTCTGTCGAACGGAGCGAGACAGAGCCCGGTGGAGCTACGCTCCACCGTCGGTCAGGATATCCACGCCCTCACTGCCCTCCTCGTTGGCGAACTCCGGCAGGTCGTCGACCGGCTCGGCCTCTTCCTCATCGGACTCGCGGTCGCGGTCCCAGACGCGGGACGTGTATTCGTGGCACATGGTATCACACCATCCGGAGCGCGGGACCGGACGCAATTGAACCTTGTGGCGGCGCTATCCAGCACCGGACGGTCGGGAGAAGACTGGTGTGGACGGCGGACCTACTCGGAGATGGCCGCGGCCTTGGCGTCGGTGGCGCCCTCGACGGTCTCGGTGACGGCGTCGCACCCCTCGTCGTGGACCAGGTCGCCCACGACGACGGTGTCGGCGTGGCGGGCCATCGTGTTGGCCGACTCGTAGTCGTGGATGCCGCCGCCGTAGAACAGCGTGGCGTCGTCCAGCGCGTCGGCGGCGGCGGCGACGACCTCGGGGTCGCCGAAGGTACCCGAGTACTCGGCGTAGATGATCTCCTGACCGAGCATCTGTTCGCCGACCTCGGCGTAGGCGGCCACGTCCTCGGGCGACAGGTCGCAGTCGGACTGGGTGAGCGTCGCCGCCGCGGAATCGGGGTTGAGGACGACGTACCCCTCCGTGAAGGTGCGGTCCCAGTCGATCTCCTCGTCGATACGGACCCACTCCTTCTGGACGCCCGTGACCCACGCGATGTCGCCGGCGTTGAGGACCACGGGGACGAGGTAGCCGTCGACGCCGCCGCGGTAGACGACGTTCGCCGGATTGGAGGGTTCGACGTACAGCGGTACGTCGTACTCGGCGCAGGCCTCGACCACGTCGGCCATCTTCTCCTCGGTGACGCCCGTCGTGCCGCCCACCTCGATGGCGTCCGTGCCACAGGTGACGACGTCGGCGTACGTCTCCCCGTCGACCAGCTCCTTGTCCGGGTCGACCTTCAGCACGTGATCCCAGTCGTCCCACGGCCTCTGCATACTCCCACTCTCCCCGCGGGACGGTAAAACCGCTTCGGATGGGAGTAGCTGAGGGTTGGGTGGGGGCGAGATCGGATGCGACCGTACTCGATGGCGCGTCGAAAGCCCTCGGCCCGCTCGCGCGGTCTGTGCGGGATATCCTCGGTCGCTCCGCTCCCGCGGATAGGGCCCGCGCAGACCGCGCCACCGCGCCTCGACCGTTCAGTCCGCCGGAAGACTCACTCCGTTCGTCTTCCGACTCCCCGTTCGCTTCGTCTTCGCGCGGCCGTGCCGCGCGAACGGTCCGAGGGACCTGTGGTCCCTCGCTACTCACGAGGACACCAGGGACAGCATCCATCCCGCACAACACCGCGGACCGCCACACGCCTCCCCAGCCGATTCGCTCACTCGCTCCGTTCGTTCACTCGTCCCTCGCACGGCTTCGTCGCGCGCATGAAAGCACGCTCCAGCGCGCGCCGACGTGGACAGGCCATCGATCCGTCGCCGTCAGACCTAACTCGGCGCCGACCAATCGACGGACGATGCCAGCGGGCGCGCGATTGACGACGGTCGAGGAAGTGCGCGAGGAGGGGTCGTTCCTGTTCACGGCGACCAACTCCTTCGACTTGGACGAGGAGATCATCGTCGTCCCCTGCGACGAGGGCGTGGCGGCCGACGGCGGCGAACCGGTCGACGACGAGGGCGGCGTCGCGGCGTGGATCAACCGCTGCACCCACGAGGCCCAGCGCTTCGACACCGGCCGCGGCGTCCCCATGCGCGACGGTGAGATCATCTGTCCCAAGCACGGGTCGATGTTCGACGCGTGTTCGGGCAACTGCGACAACGGCCAGGCGGCCGGAACGACGCTACCCGACGTGGATGTGGCCGTGGCGGACGGTGCGGTGTACCTGGTCGACGACGAGTACAGCTTCGAACACGAGGGACAGATCGACGACGGTGACGACGGACCGAGTTCGACGAGTCACGTCGGATTCTGAGGGGCCGAGACGGAAGGGTGGTCGAAATCAGTCGCTCTCGGCGGGTTCGTCGGCGGGACTGGCGCTCTCGACGAGGTCCCGGTCGCCTTCCTCGGAGCCGTCGTCCGGGTCGTCGTCCTCCCCGACGTCCAGGTCCGGGAGTTGCGAGATCCAGTCGCGGATCTGGCTCGAACTGACGCCCTGGATCTCCGTCGCGAGCACGTCCGGGTCCACGTCCCGGAGGTCGTTCGGTTCCTCGACGCCGGCGGTCTCCAGCCGTTCGGCCGTCGCGGGGCCGACGCCGTCCAGGTCTTCGAGGTCGTCGACGGCCTGGCGGGCCTGGTACTCCCTGTAGTTGCAGATGGGGCAGCCCAGTTCCCAGGGTTCGTCGCCGCTGTGGACGACGAGTTCGGGCAGGTCGTGCTCGTCGCAGTAGTCGTCGGTGATCTCGATGTCGCCCCGCCGGGGGAGCGGCAGCGAGTAGTCGCAGTCGGGATAGCGGGTACAGCCGACGAGCCGCGAGCCCGAGCGTAGCTGCTTGATCGCGAGGTTCCCCTCGTGTTCGTCGCCGCAGTCGGGGCAGACGCCGATGACCTCGTCCTCGGTGTCGTCGGCCTCGTCGGCCTTGCACTGGGGGCAGCCGTGGACGAACGTGTCCCGGCCGGCCAGCATCTTCACGTGGTTCAGACCGTGTTCCTCGCAGGTGTCTTCGAGGACGAGCGGCTCGCCCGTGCTCGGCAGCGGGAGGGTGTAGCGACACTCCGGGAAGCCGTCGCAGCCGACGAAGTACGAGCCCTGGCGGCTCTGGCGGATCAGGAGGTCGTGGTCGCTCTCGGGACAGGGGCCCAAGCGGCGGTCGGCCTTCAGCGACTCCTGGAGGTGGTCGCCGATGTCCTCCCGGGAGTCGCGAAGCTCCTCGAACACCCGGTCGAGCATCTCCCTCGATTCCGCCGTCACGTCGTCGAGCGTCGCCTCGCCGTTGGCGATGGCGGACATGTCCGCCTCCAGCTGGGCGGTCATGTCCTCGCTGACGACCAGGTCGGCGAACTCCTCGGCGGCCTCGACGACCGCCTCCGCCAGCGAGGTCGGCCGCGGGGGGTCCGACTCGATGTACCCGCGGTCGTAGAGCTTCTCGATGACGTTGTGGCGGGTCGCCTTCGTCCCGATGCCCATCTCCTCCATCTTCTGGATGAGTCGCGACTGCCCGTAGCGACGGGGCGGCTGGGTCTGCTTGGCCGCGAGTTCCACGTCGGTCACGTCCAGCGCGTCGCCCTCCTCGACCGCGGGGAGGAACGACTCGCTGGCCGAGGAGTAGGGGTACACGTCGTGGTAGCCGGCTTCGAGCAGGCGCTTGCCGGTGGCCTTCAGCTGGCAGTCGCTGGCGGCGGCGACGACCCGCAGGTGTTCCCAGGTCGCGGCCTCGGCGACCGTCGCGAAGAACCGGCGGACGACGAGCTCGTACACCTCCCACTCGTCCTCGTCCAGTTCGTCGCGGTCGGGCACCGCGCCGGTCGGGTGGATCGGCGGGTGGTCGGTCGTCTCGTCGTCGCCCTCGGTGGGTTCGATCTCGTCGCATTCGAGCAGCGACTCGGCGTCGTCCCCGAACTCGTGGGTCATCGTGAACTCGTCGAGCAGCTCCTCGGGGTCCAGGTCCTCGGGGTAGACCGTGTTGTCCGTCCGCGGGTAGGTGATGTAACCGGTGGTGTACAGCTCCTCGGCGATCGACATGGCGCGCTGGGCGGAGTAGCCCAGCGACCCCGCCGCGGAGATGAAGGCGGTCGTGTTGAACGGCGCGGGGGGGTTGTCGGTGCGGGTGCGCCGGCGGACCGACGTGACCTCGGCGCTTTCCGCCTCGCGCAGCCGTTCGTGGGCGTCGTCGGCGTCGGCCTCGTCCCAGATACGCTCGGCCTCGCTGCCGTCGTCGTCGTAGAAGTACTGCGCCTCGAAGGCCTCGCCGTCCTTGGCGAGGTCGGCGACGATCTCCCAGTAGTCCTCGGGGTCGAACGCCTGGATCTCGCGCTCGCGGTCGACGATCAGTTTGAGGGTCGGCGACTGCACGCGCCCGACGGAGATGAAGTCCTCCCCCAACTGGCGCGCCGACAGCGAGAGAAAGCGCGTCAGCGCCGCGCCCCAAACGAGGTCGATGACCTGGCGTGCCTCGCCCGCGGCGGCCAGGTCGAAGTCGATGTCGTCGGGCTCGTCGAAGGCGCTCTTCACTTCGCGCTCGGTGATCGAGGAGAACCGCACCCGCTTGACCGGCGCGTCGGTCTCCTCGCGGATGAGTTCGTAGGCCTCCTTGCCGATGAGTTCGCCCTCGCGGTCGTAGTCGGTCGCGATGACCGCATCGTCGGCCTCGCGGGCCAGCTGGCGCAGCGTCCGGACGATGTTCTCCTGGGTGGGCGACTTGACGATGTCGGCGTCGATCAGCTCGACCGGCTCCACGTCGCGCCAGTCGCTGTACTCCTCGGGGAAGTCGACGCCGACGACGTGGCCCGACAGGCCGACGCAGGTCGTCACCCCCCACTCGTAGACGTTGACGCCGTTGCGCTGGGTCGTCGTCGCGCTCCCGCCGCTCAGGATCTCCGCGATGCGCCGCGCGGCGTTGTTCTTCTCCGTGATTATCAGTTCCACCGGGCGCCACCTCCGGCTCCGCGGGCTGCAGTCATGGGTGTCGATAGGGAGGTCCCCGTCCTAAAGGTTTCGGGCGAAATCGGCCGACAGCGGGCGTGTGCGTGCGATCGAGCGCCCGCGACCGAGAGCGCGTGCAGGGGCGTGCGAGCGGGTGCATCGCGCGTGGGCACGTGCGGAGGACCACGTTCCGGTCGCGAGTCACGCCGCCTGTTCGACAGCGCCGGACGCGTCGAGGTCGCGCGGGACCGCGCAGGCGGGGTCGTGGCTCGCCCGGACCGCGCTGCCGGTCAGGATGAGGACGCTCGCGGCGAAGAAGAGCCCGCCGACGGGCGACGACGGATCCATGAAGGCCCAGTAGACCGGCGTGGCCGCGGCGCCGAAGACGGCGCCGGCCGCGCCGTAGACCGCGGGCGCACAGCAGCCGCAGGCGGTCGCCCCGGCGGTCGTGATGGTACCGATCACCGCCCGTGGCGAATCGACGCTCCCGCCGGTCGTGAGCTGGCGCGCGGCCAGCGCGGCGTTGCTCGCCACGAGCCCCCCGAGGATCCCCACCAGCAGGAGCGAGCCCAGCGAGACGTACCCCGACAGGGGGATCGAGGGAAAGTAGAACTCCAGGGCCGGCCAGTACACGAGCGGCGAGGCGACCCGATACGGGGTGACGAAGCCCTGGCCCACCATGTCGGCGGTCAGGTCGGGGTTCACCGAGAGGGTCCCCGCCGAGAACAGGTAGAAGACGCCGAACAGGGCGAAGGTGACGACGGCGGTGAGCGCCGGGACCCGCGCGGTGAGCACCTGCGGGAACGCCGCGCCGGCGTCGCGGTGGAAGACGTAGATCACGGCGGCGGGGACGGCCGCGGCGAGGAGATAGCCCAGCGGGTTCGTCAGCCCCTCCTGGGGCAGCAGCGTCGGGTAGGCGATCCACGCCGAAAGCAGGAGGCCGAGCCCGACGTACCGCGGGCGCTCGGGCCACTTCCAGCGGACGACGACGAGACTCCCCAGCGCGACGACGATGGCCGAGGCGGCGTTGACGACCGGGAACAGCCGCGTCCAGTCCGGCGTCGCCTCGGGCGCGATCTGGATCTCGACGAGTCCGATGGTCCCCGCGATGACCAGTACCGCGCCGACCGAGAGGACCCCCGCGCCGAAGCGGTCGCTCCTCGTCCCGTCACGCAGCACCTGCAATCCCCCGGCGCCCGCCGCGATCCCCAGGATCGTGACCGCTCCGAGGAGCCAGTGGGGCGTTCCGGCGTGGGTCGTTCCCGCGTGGGCGACGACCGTATCGAGGCCGCCGGAGCCCCCGACGGCGGCCGCCGCGATCGCCTGGCCGAGTGTCATTGTCGACACTCCGAACCGGACGACAAAGGACGTTCTGATACGTGCGTCGAAAGTGTGACCGGCGCGCTCGGCCGGTCGTCTCAGTCCGGAGACGGAGGCCGACAGTCGACGAGAACGGGGGCGGCCGCGCTCACCCGTCCAGTTCCTCGCGCAGTAGCTGATTCACGTCACCGGGGTCCGCCGAACCGCCGGTCTTGCCCATGACCTGCCCGACGAGGAAGTTGATCGCGCCGTCGTCGCCGTCGCGGTAGTCGGCGACGGCGTCGGGGTTCTCGTCGATGGCCGCCTCGACGGCCCCCTGGACCTCGTCACCGCTGGTCTTGCCCAGGTCCTCGCGCTCGACGATCTCCGTCGGCGCGTCGCCCTCGTCGAGCATCTCCCGGAGCACGGTCTCGCGGGCGTTCTTCGTCGTGATCTCCTCGTCGGCGACGAGTTCGACCAGCCGCTCGATCTCGTCGAAGCGGTCGGACACGTCGGTGATCTGCATGTCGCGGTAGTTCAGCTCGCCCAGCAGTTCGTCGGCGACCCACGTCGCGGCCAGTCCGGGGTCGAACTGCTCGGCCACGTCCTCGAAGAAGTCGGCGACCTCCTTCGTGCTCGTGAGCTTGTCCGCGGCCTCGTCGTTGAGGCCGTACTCCGCCTGGAAACGCTCGCGACGGGCGTCGGGGAGTTCCGGGATGTCGAGTTTCGCCTTCCAGTCGCTGACCTGCAGCGGCGGGAGGTCGGCCTCGCGGAAGTAGCGGTAGTCCTTCTCTTCCTCCTTCGAACGCATCGAGAGCGTGACGCCCTTCGATTCGTCCCAGTGGCGCGTCTCCTGCTCGACGGCCCGGCCCCGCTGGATGGCGTTTTTCTGCCGGGTCTCCTCGTACGCGAGCGCCTTCTCGGCGCCCTTGTGGCTGGAGATGTTCTTGACCTCCGTGCGGTTGGCCGACTCGAGCGCCTCTTTGCCGATGCTCCCGTCCTCGGCTACCTCGTCGCCGTCGACGATGGAGAGGTTGGCGTCCACGCGCAGGGAGCCGTCGCGGGTGGCGTCGAAGATGCCCAGGTACTCGAGGACCTCCGTCAGCTTGGCGAGGAACGACCGAACCTCGTCCGGCGAGCGGAAGTCCGGTTCGGTGACGATCTCCATCAGGGGCGTGCCCGCGCGGTTGTAGTCGACGAGCGTGTAGTCGGCGGTGTCGATCGAGCCGCCCTTGTGCTGGAGGCTGCCGGGGTCCTCCTCGAGGTGCGCCCGACGAACGGAGACCGACCGGCGCTCGCCCTCGACGGAGAACTCGAGCTCGCCGTCCTGGCAGATCGGGGCGTCGTACTGGGTGATCTGGAAGTTCTTGGGCAGGTCGGGGTAGTAGTAGTTCTTCCGGTGGAACGTCGTCTCCTCGGGGATGGTGGCGTCGATGGCCTTGCCGACCTTGACGGCGGCCTCGACGGCCCCCTCGTTGAGGACCGGGAGCGCGCCGGGCAGTCCCAGACAGACGGGACAGGTGTGGGTGTTCGGTTCGTCGTCGCCCACGTCGGTCGAGCAACCACAGAAGATCTTCGTGTCCGTCTCCAGCTGGACGTGGACCTCCAGGCCGATGACGGTCGCGAGGTCCCCCGTCTCGACGGCTTGCGCGGTCATTACCCGCGATTCGGTGCCGGCCGGCTAAAGGGTAACGACCCGAGCGAACGTCACCGGTCGTGACGCCTCACAATCACCGCTCGGTCGGGCCGAGCAGACGAGCGACGAGCGCGGCGACCGCCAGTCACAGACGTTTGGACCCATCTCCGTGGCACAGACTACCGTCAGATGCGCGGATCGGACGTGAAACGAGTGTTTCGTGTCGAGGTCGAACGACCGACCGAGCGGCGCGTCGGTCCGAGCGGAGTCGGCGTGCCACCGGCGCGAGCGGTCCGGCCACGGAGACGCCGCGAGTAGGCGGTTCCTATCAGGATCGATGCGAATGTCTGACGTAGGTTTATGACGGGGGAACCCACTCGTAGTGATATGTGCGGTAACCGAGTCGAGGAGCTCGAATCACGCGTCAAGGAACTCGAGGCGTCCGTCGAAGGGCTGACGGACGAACTCGTCGAGTGCAAAGTTCGCCTCCGCGAGCTGGAGAACACGGTCGACGAGGACATCGGGTTCACGCCGGAGAACACCGTGGAATCGTCGGAATCTCCAGACGAAGTCGAGGCCGATAGGACTAAAACCGAGGCTACCGACGAAGACGATAGCACGGAGACCGGTCCCAGCGACATCATCATCGCGTAGGGGCCACCGGCTCCATCGCGAGCGACCATGCACATCAAAGAGCTCGTCCTTGACAATTTCAAGAGTTTCGGCCGGAAGACTCGCATCCCCTTCTACGAAGATTTCACCACCGTCAGCGGTCCAAACGGCTCCGGTAAGTCCAACATAATCGACGCCGTCCTCTTCGCGCTGGGGCTGGCGCGGACCTCCGGCATCCGCGCCGAGAAACTGACAGACCTGATCTACAACCCCGGACACGCCGACGACGATGTCGACAGCGGCGGCGAACGCGAGGCCAGCGTCGAGGTGATCCTCGACAACGGAGACGGCACCCTCTCCCGATCGCAGGTCGTCACCGCCGCCGGCACCGAGAACGTCGGCGACGTGGACGAGATATCGATCCGCCGCCGCATCAAGGAGACCGACGACAACTACTACTCGTACTACTACATCAACGGCCGCTCGGTCAACCTCTCGGACATCCGCGATCTCCTCGCGCAGGCGGGCGTCACTCCGGAGGGCTACAACGTCGTCATGCAGGGCGACGTGACCGAGATCATCAACATGACCCCCGGCGCCCGCCGGGAGATAATCGACGAGATCGCCGGCGTCGCCGAGTTCGACCAGAAGAAGGAGTCGGCCTTCGAGGAGCTGGAGGTCGTCGAGGAGCGCATCGAGGAGGCCGAACTCCGCATCGAGGAGAAGGAGACTCGACTCGACCAGCTCTCCGAAGAGCGGGAGACCGCCCTGGAGTACCAGGACCTGCGCGACGAGAAGCAGGAGTACGAGAGCTACCGCAAGGCCGCCGAGTTAGAGGACAAGCGCGAGGAGCTCGCCGCGGCAACCGACGCCGTCGACGAACTCGAGGCCGAACTCGCGGACCTGCAGCTGGAACTCGACGAACGGCAGGGTCGGGTCGTTCGGCTGGACGACGAGCTCGACGACCTCAACGCCGAGATCGAGCGCAAGGGCGAGGACGAACAGCTCGCCATCAAGCGGGAGATGGAGGAGGTCAAAGGCGACATCTCCCGGCTGGAGGACAAGATCGACTCGGCGGAGGAGACCATCGAGGACGCCGAGAACGAGCGCCGCCAGGCGTTCGTCGAGATCGACCGCAAGCAGGAGACCATCGACGACCTCGAGTCCGACATCCGCGAGACCAAAGTCTCGAAATCCTCGCTGAAGGCCGACGTGCAGGAGAAGGAGGGCGAACTCGAAGAGGTGCAGGCCCGCATCGACGAGGTCGGCGAGGAGTTCGAGGAGGTCAAAGACGAACTGGAGGACAAGCGCGAGAGTCTGGAGGACCTCAAGTCCGAGAAGAACGACCTCCAGCGCGAGCAGGACCGTCTGCTCGACGAGGCTCGCCGACGGTCGAACGAGCAACGGGAGACCGAGTCGGAGATCGAGGACCTCGAAGCGCGGATCCCCGAGATCGAGGCGGAGATCGACGACCTGGAGGGCGAACTCGACAAAGCCCGGAAGAACCAGTCGACGATCGCCGAGGTGGTCTCGGACCTGAAAGACGAGCGCCGCGCACTGCAGGACGATCTGGACGACGTCGAGGACGAACTCACGGCCAAACAGCAGGAGTACGCCGAACTCGAAGCGAAGGCCGGTCAGGACGGCGACTCCTCGTACGGGCGCGCGGTGACGACCATCCTCAACGGCGGCATCGACGGCGTCCACGGCACCGTCGGCCAACTGGGCGGCGTCGACCCCGAGTACGCGGTGGCCTGCGAGACCGCCGCCGGGGGACGCCTGGCCCACGTCGTCGTCGACGACGACGGCATCGGCCAGCAGTGTATCGACTACCTGAAATCGCGCGGCGCGGGCCGGGCGACCTTCCTGCCGATCACGCAGATGCAGAACCGCTCGCTCCCGAGCCTGCCGAGTCACGACGGCGTCGTCGACTTCGCGGCCAACCTCGTCGACTTCGACCGCGACTACGCGGGCGTGTTCTCCTACGTGCTGGGCGACACCCTCGTCGTCGACGACATGGACACCGCGCGGGACCTGATGGGCGACTTCCGGATGGTCACGCTCGAAGGCGACCTCGTCGAGAAGTCGGGCGCCATGACCGGCGGCTCCTCGAAGGGCACCCGGTACTCCTTCTCGGGCGGCCAGGGGCAACTCGAACGGATCGCCGCCAACATCAACGACCTGGAGGACGAACGGCAGTCCGTCCGCGAGGACCTGCGTGACGTGGAGGACCGCCTCGACGACGCCCGCGACAAGGAGAGCGAGGCGGCCGAGCAGGTCCGGGACATCGAGACCGACATCGAGCGCCGGGAGACCGAACGGGAGGAGGTCCGCGAGAAGATCGCCGATCTGGGGGACCGCCTCGACGAGATCGAGGGCGAGCGCGACGAGGTCTCCGAGGACATGGACGCCATCGAGGCCGATATCGAGGCGAAGACCGCCGAGATCGACGAGCTGGAAGCCGAGATCGACGAGCTGGAAGCGGAGGTCGAGGACTCAGAGCTCCCGGACCTGACGAGTCGCGCCGACGAGATCAACGCCGCGATCGACGATCTGGAGGACCAGATCGACGATCTGGACGGCGAGTTGAACGAGCTCCAGCTGGAGAAAGAGTACGCCGAGGACGCCATCGACGACCTGCAGGAGAAAATCGAGTCGGCCCAGAACCGCACGGCCAAACACCGGGAGCGCATCGAGGGCTTCGAGAGCGAGATCGCCGAGAAGGAGGACGTGCTCGCGGAGAAAGAGGCGGCGGTCGCCGAGCTCGAATCGGAGCTGGCCGACCTCAAAGACGAGCGCGAGGACCTCAAAGCGGACCTCAAGGCGGCCCGCGCCGAGCGCGACGAGAAGAAGGAGGCGGTCGGCGGGGTCGAGAGCGACCTCGACGAGCGGCGCGACGAGGCCGAGCGCCTGGAGTGGGAGGTCGACGAACTCGAAGCCGCCGTGGGCGACTACGACCCCGAGGCGATCCCCGACCACGACGAGGTCGAGTCGGAGATCGCCCGGCTCGAGCGCGAGATGGAGGCGCTCGAACCGGTGAACATGCTCGCCATCGAGGAGTACGACCGCGTCGAGGCGGAACTCGACGACCTGCAGGACAAGAAGGAGACGCTGGTCGAGGAGGCAGAGGGCATCCGCGACCGGATCGACCGCTACGAGCAGAACAAGAGAGAGACCTTCATGGAGGCCTACGACGCCATCGACGAGCAGTTCAGGGACATCTTCGAGCGGCTGTCCAACGGCAGCGGCCAGCTCCACCTCGAGAACGAGGACGACCCCTTCGAGGGCGGCCTGACGATGAAGGCCCAGCCCGCCGACAAGCCGATCCAGCGGCTGGCGGCGATGTCCGGCGGCGAGAAGTCCCTGACCGCGCTGGCCTTTATCTTCGCCATCCAGCGGCACAACCCCGCGCCGTTCTACGCGCTCGACGAGGTCGACGCCTTCCTCGACGCGAAGAACGCCGATCTGGTGGGCGAGATGGTCGACGAACTCGCCGGGAAGGCGCAGTTCGTCGTCGTCTCCCACCGGTCGGCCATGCTCGAACGCTCCGAGCGGGCCATCGGCGTGACGATGCAGGGCGACAACATCTCCGCGGTGACGGGCATCGACCTCAGTTCCGAGGGGGTGCCCGCCGATGACTAGCGAGTCGCGAAGCGACTCGGAAAAGCGAGCGGGGAGCGAAGCGAGCCGCGAGCAGAGCGAGGGCTCCGAGGACGCGATCCCGCTGAACATCGCCGGCCACGAGGATCGGGACCCGCCCGGCGAAGACGCCGACGGCCTGTTCGGTGGCGGCGACGGCGAAGCCGACGAGAGCGGCGACGAGGCGGCGACCGGCGGCCTCGTCACCGGCGACCCTTCGGTGGACGGCCAGCCCGACCCCACGATCGACGCCGAGGCCGACGCGGCCGCTTCGACGGCCGGCGACGGCGAGGACGAGGAGGAGCCGGTCGAAGTGCTGGTCAACCTCGCCGAGGACGGGGAGATCGACCCGTGGGACATCGACATCGTCGCGGTGACGGACAAGTTCCTCGACCGGCTGGACGAGGGCGACCTCCGGACCTCGGGACGGGCGCTGTTCTACGCGAGCGTCCTCCTGCGCATGAAGAGCGACGCGATGCTCGACGACGGCGAGGACGAGGCCGAAGAGCCGTGGGAGGAGCCCTGGGAACAGGGCGGGGAGATGGCCGACGAGGGCTTCGACGGTCCGGATCCGTTCGCCGCGCTGGAGTCGGAGATGGACCGGCGGCTGGAGCGACGGCGCGCCCGCGGGATGCCCCAGACGCTGGACGAACTCGTCCGCGACCTGCGGGAGGCCGAGCGCGACAACTGGTGGAAGGAGTCCCGCGAGTACGACACCAGCGGCTCGCCGGCGGGCTTCGACCGGGGCACCCAGGAGCTCGACTACCGCAGCGGCGACGACTTCCGGATGGACGAGGAGCCCAGCGCCGCCGACGTGACCGACACGGCCCACGAGGAGCACGTCGACGAGATCATCGACGACGTCCACGACGCGCTGCGCGAACAGTACGACAAGGGCCGCGACGAGGTGCTCTACCGCGAGATATCCGACACCGGCGGCTCGCGCGTGCTCACGTTCCTCGGCCTGCTCTTCCTGGCCCACCGCGGCCACGTCCGGCTCACCCAGGACGAGATGTTCGGCGACCTGTGGGTCCAGGACCCCAACGCCGCCACGGGCTCGGAAGAAGCGGTCGCGGACTGAGGCGAACGGGGGCCGGGCGGCCCCGACCCCGCGTCCCGTGTCAGAGGCGCCCCATCGAATCCGCCGGCGCACTCACGATCCGGCGGGCGTCGAACACCCGTTCGCGACGGGCGCTCGGGAGTCGGTGTCCCGGCTGCGCCACACCCACGCCCGTTCGTGGATCTAACGCCCGAACGCTTCAGGCCACGGCCCGGCGAGCGTTCCCATCGTTCGGTAGGGATACACAAAGATGTGTGTCGAGGCAGATGTTGCCTCCGAAACCGTCGGCGTCTCGGCAACGTCGTCGGGGACTCGGCGGCGTCGTCCGGGGCGCAGCGTCGACGATCGCCGGCCGGGTGTGACCGACGGGACCGGTGGAGCCACCGCTTTTTTCCGTCGAACCGAGCAATATCGTCGACATCGGCGCCCGAGGGAGACCATCGAGATGGACGAAGACACGAGCGAACTGGTCGATCTGCTGCGACGGCGGGCTGACCTGCTGGCGTACGTCCGCGAGGAGCCCCGCGAGAAGCGGGCGATCGTCGACGGGCTGGGCGTGCCGCGGTCGACGCTCGACCGGGCGATCCGCGAGCTTGAGACCGCGGGGCTGGTGAGCTACGAGGACGGCGCCTACGCGCTGACGCCCGCGGGCGAGTGGCTCCTCGCGGAGTTCGACCGCTTCGTCGAGCGCGCGGCGCGGACCGCCGAGCTGGAACCGGTGCTCCGGTGGACGGATCCCGAGGCGCTCGACGTGGACCTGCGGTACCTGGCCGACGCCGACCTGTGGACGCCCGAGCCCGGGGACCCCTGGGCGATGGTCAACCGCCACGTCCGCGTGCTGGAGTCGGCCGACCGGATCCGGGGGATGCTCCCGCTGGTCGGTCTCCACGCCGTCGAGGCGGTCCGCGACCGCGTCGTCGACGACGGCGCCGACGTGCGGCTGGTGGTCGACCCCGGCGTCGCCGAGCGGTTCCGGACCGACGAGAACTACGCGCCGCTCGTCCGCGATATCCAGGCGGGCGATCGAAACACCCTCGCCGTCTTCGAGGGCGAGATCCCCTTCTTCCTCGGCGTGTTCGACGACGAGTTCGTCCAGGTGGGCGTCGACGAGGACTCCGAACCGCGGGCGCTCTTGGAGAGCCGCCGCCAGGAGGTCCTCGCGTGGGCGGAGGACACGCTCTCGACGTACCGGCGGGAGGCGATCCCGCTGTCGATCGACGCCGCGGACTGACTCCGAAACCGGCGCCCCGTCTGGGTCGCCGCTCCGGACCGGCTTCCGGTGGTCGACGAAACGCTTATTCGAGAAGTTGCCGTACGTTAACGTTGGCCATGACTCCGGCCAGGTTCCGGGAGCGTCTGAAGGAGGCTGACGGGAAAGTCGACATCGAAGCCTTCTACGGGGCGCTCCAGTACGTCCGCGACGACGGCCGGGGGCGTCGCGAGCGTCACCGCTGATCGCCTGGGTCCGACGACCCGCCTCGGGGCGACGCGTCGCCGTCCGGTTCGACGCGGTGACGGCGTCACGACGGCGCCGCGGCGCGTCCGAATCCGGTCGCCGGTGACGCCACCACGGGACCCCGCTCGGCAGTCGTCGTTCGGGTCCCGGATGGTCGCGAGTTCGCTACCTATACCGTGCGGGTCCGCTCGCCGTCGGGTGGCCCGCGAGCGCGAGTAAGCGGACGTTGTGTCCCCGTCGACGCGAGAAGGGGGCTCATAGTTAACGAAGCACACGCCGGACGGGCATCCATGAATCTCGCCGTGATCGGCTTCGGTAACGCCGGGGGGAAGGTCGTGGACAAACTGCTCGCCTTCGAGTCGAATACCGGGCGGTCGCTGTGTCGGTTCGCGCTCGCGGTCAACTCCGCCGAGATCGACCTCGCCAAGCTCGACTACGTCCCCCGGGACAACCGCATCCTCATCGGCCAGACCGACCAGCGCGTCAAGGGCCGCGGCGCGGGGGCCGACCCCGAGGTCGGCGCGACCATCGCGCGCCAGGACCACCACGAGATCGAACGCGCCATGGACGGCGTGCCGATCCACGACATCGACGGCTTCCTCGTCGTCGCCGGCCTCGGCGGCGGGACCGGGTCCGGCGGCGCGCCCGTCCTCGCCGAGACGCTGAGCGACCGCTACGCCGAACCGGTGTACGGCCTGGGGATGCTCCCCAGCGCCGACGAGGGCGGCCGCCCCGCGTTCAACGCCGCCCGGTCGCTCACGTCGTTCACCGAGGCCACCGAGAACCTCGTCCTGTTCGACAACGACACCTGGCGCCAGCACGGCGACTCCGTCGAGATGGGCTACGACCGCACCAACGAGGAGATCGCCCGCCGCGTCGTCACCCTGCTGGCCGCGGGCGAACTCGACGGCTCGCAGATCTCCGAGGCCGCCATGGACTCCTCGGACGTGAAGCGCACCCTCGCCACCGGCGGCGTCAGCTCCATCGCCTTCGCCTCCTCAAGCCTCGAATCGGGCACCCGCGAGGAGAAAGGGCTCATCAGTCGGTTCACCAACGGCCACGACGAGAGCCGCGACGAGAGCGACCTCACGATGAAGGTCCACGGGCTCGTCCGCAAAGCCGTCAAGTCCCGCCTGACGATCCCCGCGGAGATCGACTCCGCCGAGCGCTCGCTGATCGTCGTCTCCGGTCCGCCCTCGGAGTTCTCCCAGAAGGGGCTCCGTCGGGCCCGCGAGTGGCTCGAACGCGAGACCGACAGCGTCGAAGTCCTGGCCGGTGACGACCCCCGCGAACGCGCGGGCACGCTGTCGGTCGCGGTGTTGCTCTCGAACGTCACGCGGGTCGACCGCATCGACGCCCTCCAGGACCAGGCCGTCGACGCCAAGTCCAACATCCAGCAGCAGGCCGACACCCGCGAGGACGAGATCAGCGACCTCATCACCGACGACTCCGGCGAACTCGACCCGATCTGAGAGAGTCGTTTCGGTCGTTCCCGGGTCGATAGCTGACCGGAACGGGACCGTCGGTACCGCGACCGTCGGTACCGCGACCGTCGACCATAGGGTCGTCAGGACCGCCGCGAACAGTGTGAAAGCCCCGGCCGATTCGACTCGGGGGTCTCGCTGCGCTCCTCGGGCTTCGCCCTGTGGTGCTTGCGTCGTCCGCCGTCGTCGAACCGGCCGCCCCTTTCATCCCCACCCGCACAGACCGTCCGGCCGGCCGACACGGATGGGAACGAAAGGGGCCGCTGATTCCGGGAACCCGGGCGAAGCAAGCACTGCAGGGAGCGGAGCGACCGAAGCGCGCAGCGAGCCGGGCGAGGTCGAAGATTCCGCTGGGAAGCCGGCGCGCAGCGCCGGCGACCCCGGGACCGGAACCAGCGGGGGCTTTCACGCTGTTCGCAGTACCAGCGACATCGCGGTCGAGATCGGCTGGGCGCCGGAGTACGGGCACCCGAACACCTCCGCCACGCACACCCGGCTCTTTATTGCGGACGTGACCGACAGAGTGAGCACATGACCGAGACCCGTCGCGTCCAGCTCGTCGACGCGTTCACGACGGAACCGATGGCCGGCAACCCTGCCGGGGTCGTCGCCGAGGCCGGCGACCTGGCGGACGACCAGATGGCAGCCATCGCGTCGGAACTCGGCGCGAGCGAGACCGCCTTCGTCTGCCCGAGCGACGAGGCCGACCGCAGACTGCGCTACTTCACGCCCGAGCGCGAGGTCGACCTCTGTGGGCACGCCACCGTCGCGGCGTTCGCGTCGCTGTCCGACCGCGGCGAGGTCGCCGACGGCGCCCACACCGTCGAGACCGAGGCGGGAACTTTCGACGTGGAGGTCGAATCGGACGGGACCGTCTGGCTCACCCAGTCGCCGCCGGAGATCCGCGAGGTCGACGTGTCGCTGGCGGACGCGGCCGACGCGCTCGGCCTCGACACCGCGGCGCTGTCGGAGGTCGGCGAGGACCTGCCCATCGCCCGCGCCTCGACCGGCCTGCCCTTCCTCGTCGTCCCCGTGGGCTACTTCGAACAGCTCTCTGCGGTCGATCCGGACCTGGACGCCGTCGAGACGCTGTGCAAAATGAACGGCGCCGAGGGGCTGTACGCCTTCACTTTCGACACGCTGGAGGGCGAGGCGACGCTGCACGGGCGGGCGTTCGTCCCGCTGGCCGGTATCCCGGAAGACCCCGTCACCGGGACCGCCAGCGGCGCCGTGGGCTCGTATCTGCGCTACCAGGCCGCCCTCGACGCCGACGACCCCCTGATCTTCGAGCAGGGCCACTTCCTCGACCGTCCGGGCCGAGTGCTGGTCGACACGCGCGAGGGCGAGGAGGGCGCGACCGCACCGCGGGTCGGCGGCCGGGCGGTCACGACGCTCGACGGCGACCTCACGGTCCCCGAGAGCGACGAAGACGACATCATCGAGGCCTGACTCGCCCCGGCGAGGCGGTCGACCGCGCGGCGACCGACGGCGTGCGACCGCCGCCCGTGAGAGGGTGTCACGGGTACTCGGAACCGAAACAATATTCGAGAGAACGACGCCGTTACCGCCTCTAGCGCAAGGTTTTTATCGGTATCGGGGCCGGAAACTTCTTGAGCGTCCTCGGCGACACTGTGGATACGGTCATGGCATTACTCTGGCTGGACGACGTTACGGCCGAGGACTTCGACTCGGTCGGTGGCAAAGGCGCATCCCTGGGGGAGCTGACTTCGGCGGGTCTGCCGGTGCCGCCCGGGTTCGTCGTGACGGCCGAGACGTACCGGTCGTTCATCGAGGAGACGGGGATCGACGAGGAGCTGTTCGAGGCCGTCGACGTCTCCGTCGACGACTCCCAGGCGCTGGCGCGGGCCGCCGAGCGCGCCCAGGAGCTCATCCAGGAGACCGAGATGCCCGAGTCGATCCGCGAGGAGATCCTCGCGGCCTACGACTCCGTCGAGGACGGCGAGGCCTCCGTCGCGGTCCGCTCGTCTGCGACCGCCGAGGACCTGCCCGACGCGTCCTTTGCCGGCCAGCAGGAGACGTTCCTCAACGTCACCCGCTCGGGCCTGCTCGACAAGGTCCGGGACTGCTGGGCATCTCTCTTCACACAGCGGGCTATCTACTACCGACAGGAACAGGGCTTCTCCCACGACGTGGTCAACATCGCCGTCGTCGTCCAGCTGATGGTCGACGCCGACAAGAGCGGCGTCATGTTCACGAGCCACCCCACCACGGGCGCCCCGCAGGCGATCATCGAGTCCGCCTGGGGTCTGGGCGAGGCGGTCGTCTCCGGCGCCGTCTCCCCCGACAAGTACGTCCTCGACCGCGGGACGGGCCAGCTGCGCGACGCCACCGTCGCCACCAAGAAGGTCATGCACGTCCGCGACGAGGAGACCGGCGAGACCATCGAACGGCCGGTCCCCGAGGACAAACGCGACGAGCAGGTCCTCTCGGAGGCGGAGCTGGACCGCCTGGTCGGGCTCGGCGACGAGATCGAATCCTACTACGGCGACCCCCAGGACGTCGAGTGGGCCATCGCCGACGGCGATCTGTACGTCCTGCAGTCCCGGCCGATCACCACTATCGACGAGGACGCAAGCGAGGTCGAGGGGGCCTCCAACGGGGTCTCCGACATGTCGGGCGTCGCTGACGGCGGCGCGGCCGCCCAGTCGGGCGGGGACGGCGGCGACGGGAACGTCGTCTTCTCCGGCATCGGCGCCAGCCCGGGTCGCGTCTCCGGGTCGGCCCGCATCGTCCGGAAGCTCGACCACCTCGACAAGGTCGAGGAGGGCGACATCATCGTCGCCGAGATGACCACGCCCGACATGGTGCCGGCGATGAAACGCGCCACCGGCATCGTCACCGACGAGGGCGGCATGACCAGCCACGCCGCCATCGTCTCGCGCGAACTCGGCGTCCCCGCCATCGTCGGCACCGAGCAGGGGTCTGAGACCCTGCACGACGGCCAGGTCGTCACCATCGACGGCGACAAGGGCACCGTCGAGCAGGGCGACGCCACCGGCGGCGACGAGCGCGAGCCCGTCGAGGAGGTCCGCCCGCAGGCGCCGGTCAAGCCGATGACCGCGACGGAGGTCAAGGTCAACGTCTCCATCCCCGACGCGGCCGAACGCGCGGCCGCGACGGGCGCCGACGGCGTCGGGCTCCTGCGGATGGAGCACATGATCCTCTCGACGAACAAGACGCCCGAGCGCTACATCGCCGACCACAGCGCCGACGAGTACGTCTCCGAGATCGTCGACGGGGTGCGCGGCGTCGCCGAGGAGTTCTACCCTCGACCGGTCCGCGTGCGCACCCTCGACGCCCCAACCGACGAGTTCCGCCAGCTGGAGGGCGGCGCCGACGAGCCCGCCGAACACAACCCGATGCTCGGCTATCGGGGCATCCGCCGGAGCCTCGACCGCCCCGATCTGTTCGCCCACGAGCTCGCCGCGTTCCGCCGGCTGTTCGAGCTGGGCTACGACAACGTCGAGATCATGTTCCCGCTCGTCAACGACGCCGAGGACGTGCTGCGGGCCCGCCGGCTCATGGAACAGGAGGGCATCGACCCCGACAAGCAGGACTGGGGCGTGATGATCGAGACGCCCGCCGCCGCGCTGGGCGTCGAGCAGATGGCCGAGGCCGGCATCGACTTCGTCTCGTTCGGCACGAACGACCTCACCCAGTACACGCTGGCGGTCGACCGAAACAACGGTCGGGTCGCCGACCGCTTCGACGAACTGCACCCCTCGGTGCTGAAGCTCGTCAGCGACACCATCGAGACCTGCCGCGAACACGGGGTGGCCACGAGCATCTGCGGCCAGGCCGCCTCCAAACCGGAGATGGTCGACCACCTCGTCAACGAGGGCGTCACCTCCATCTCCGCCAACATCGACGCCGTCCGCGACGTGCAACACGAGGTCAAGCGCGTCGAGCAGAAGCTCCTGCTCGACGACGTGCGGTGATCAGAACGGATCGTCGGGCGTCGACAACCGAGTGACCCCCTCTACCGCGTCGAAGTCGTCGTCGAACGAATAGAGGAACTCTATCCCTTCCCGTTGCAGGTACGCCACGATAGTCGCATCGCCGAACGCCAGCCCTTCGTACGTCTCGAAGAGGTCGACCGCCCGGTCGTAGTCTTTCCGGGGCGCGTGGTGTATCTCGAACCCGGCAGACTCGTTCAACGCGGTGTACAGGGCCGTCGCCGCCTCGTGATGTCGGCGCCCGTGGATCCAGTTCAGCGTTTCCAGGACGACGTAGTTCGTGACGCGTCCGGTCGGAAGCGTCCCGCGGTCGATACCGTCGACGATCGCAGTCGCGGTGTCGTGATACTGGTCGTCCGCGTCCGCTCGCCCGACCAGCACGCTCGTGTCGACGGCCGCGACGGCCGTCACGCGTCCTCCGAGAACGCCGGATCGCTCTCGTGACCGGCGATGTCGTGGGTCTCGAGGCCGTCGCCGCCCATCGGGACGGCTTCGAAGTCGGCGAACGCGCCGCGGCGCTGTTTGACGACCTCGACGGAGAGTGTGCCGTCCTCACCGACCCTCCATCGCAGTTTGTCACCCGCTTCGATGTCGAGTCGCCGACGGAGCGACGCCGGCACCGTGACCATCCCCCGGTCGTTCACCTTCGTCTCTTCCGGGCCGTCCTCGGTCGCCATATCTCGCGGTAGTGCTCCGGAACGGATACATGTTTCTCCACATGTGGTCGACGGACCGTCGGAAACACGGCGACCTCTCTCAGAAGAACGTCAGCTTGTCCCGGCGGTACAGGTCCATCTCGGAGACCATCGACGGGTCCTGCTCGGCGGCGAAGCGGACGGCGTCGGCGATCTCGGTGGGTTCGGAGGCCTCGCCCGCCTCGAAGCGCTCCTCGAAGGACTCGCCGCTCTCGCTGGCGAACTCGCTGCGGACCTCGGCGGGGTTGATGGTGGTGACGGCCACGTCGTCCTCGCCCACGTCGGCGGAGACGCTCTTGGCGAACCCGCGGACCCACCACTTCGTCGCGGCGTAGACGGGGTTGAACGGCCGGGGGTACTGCCCGGCGAAACTGCCGATGAAGACGACGGTCCCGGCGGTCTCGCGGAGGTGGGGCAGCGCGGCTCGCGTCGCGAAGAAGTAGCCGTCGACGTTGACCTCCATCATCGTGCGGTAGTCCTCGGTCGAGAGGTCGTCGACGCCCTCGCCGGCGACGACGCCGACGTTGTTCACGAGCAGGTCGAGGCGGCCGAACTCCGTGACCGTCTTCTCGACCAGCGCGTCGACGGCGTCCTCGCTGCGGACGTTCGTCGGCACGACCAGCGTCTCGACGCCGTAGGCGTCTTCGAGGTCGGCGGCGATCGATTCGAGTCGCTCCTCGCGACGGGCGGCCAGGGCCACGTCGGCCCCGTCTTCGGCCAGCGCGTGAGCCGTCGCCTCGCCGATACCGGAGCTCGCACCGGTCACGATCGCCGCCTGTCCGTCCAGGGACTGCTCGCTCGACATAGCGCTCGATAGGACGGCCCCGATTATAAGTGTCAGTAGTCGAGCCGGGCGATATCCGTCACTCGACCGCGCCGCCGCTGTCGGATCGCTCGCTCTCCCGGTAGTTGTGATCGCCGCACGAGGCCTCGATAGGTCCTGAACCCGGCGTTCCCAATAGATTCTTGACTGCAGAGGCGTACGTTTAATTATGCCATTCGACGAGGGGGGAGAGACGTCACGCCTGTTCGGGGCGCTGGCAGAACTGGACAGACGCATCGTGCTGTACTATCTGCGAGAACACGAGTCGGCGTCTCTCGAGACGCTCGCGGACCTGGTGACGGGCTGGGTCGCGGCCGGGCCGGGGCCCGACCGCTCGGTCACCCACGACGACGTACGGGTCGGGCTCTACCACGTCCACCTGCCGGTGCTCGAGGCGGCCGGGCTGGTCGACCGCGACCCGGACGGTGAACGGGTCGCGTTCGGCGGCCTCTCGTCGGCGGAAGAGACGGTGCTCGACGCGGCGTTGGCCGCCGACACGACCGACGCGTCCGTCGATCTCGAGGGACTGCTCGCTGCGGCCGGCGACGCGGGAGCGGACGATGGCGGTTGACGACGAACCGCCGCTCCGGCAGCTCCGCGACCGCGCGCGCGGGCCGCCGAAGACGGTCACGACGTTCGGCCCGGAACCGTCCGAGGACCTGCGTGCCGTCCTCGACCGGTTCGACGTCGAGTTGCACCACGAGTCGCTGCCCGTCCCCGGGTCGTCGGGGTACCTCGTCGTCAAGCGCGGCGAGGAGTATCTCGGTGCGATCTCAGCGGGGGTCGGCGAACTCGACCCGTCCGACGACGTGCCGTGGGACGCGACCCCGGCGGCGTCGGCGTACCGCGACCTGGTCGCGCTGCTCTCGGGCGCGTCCTTCGAGATGGACGACAGGGACCGGATGGTGGCGACCGCCCGCGAGATCGAGGACCGCGCCTGGCGGACCGGTCGTGGGGGCCTCTACGCGACGTTCCAGTCCCTGTCGGCGTTCGAGGGGCAGGTCTCGGTGTACGAACACCTGGCTGGCGCGTCCGATCTCGCCGTCACGGTCTTCGGCGACCCGGACTGGGACCCGCCGACGATCGAAGACGTCCGCGTCCACCGCGACGAGGCGGGGGAGATCAGCGATTTCTGGGTCGTCGCCTTCGACGGCGCCGGCGACGACGAGGCCAAGTGCGCGATGATCGCCGAGGAGGAGCGACCCGGAGCCTACACCGGCGTCGTGACCTACGACCCGGCTGTCGTCGACGACCTGACGGCGTACCTCGACGACGTGGCCGCCTCGACCCCGTGACCGGCGGAACAGACACCGCAGGAGCTAAGCGAGTCGCCCCCTTGCCAGTTGGTATGCAGCTGGCCGAGCCGCAGGATTTCGAGCGCGTCCTGTCGTCGATGTGTACCGAACCCCATCCCGCGGCTCGGGAGGCGGCCGAGCGATTCCTCGCGACCAATCCCGGCGACCCCGGCACCTACGAGAGCGTCGCCGCTCTGGAAGAGCGCGCCGTCGACCTGCTGGGCGAGGTGACCGGTCTCCCCGACCCCGAAGGCTACGTCGCCAGCGGCGGCACGGAGGCCAACATCCAGGCGGTCCGGATCGCCCGCAACCGGGCCGACACCGACGACCCCAACGTCGTCGCCCCCACGAGCGCGCACTTCTCGTTCACGAAGGCCGCCGACATCCTCGACGTGGAGTACCGCACCGCCCCGACGACCGACCACCGCGCCGACCCGGCGGCGATGGCGGAACTCGTCGACGAGGACACCGTCTGCGTCGTCGGCGTCGCCGGCTCGACCGAGTACGGCTACGTCGACCCGATCCCCGAACTCGCCGACCTCGCACACGGGGTCGGCGCGCTCTGTCACGTCGACGCCGCCTGGGGCGGGTTCGTCCTTCCGTTCACCGACCACGACTGGAACTTCGACCACGCCGACGTGGACACGCTGACGATCGACCCCCACAAGATGGGCCAGGCCGCCATCCCCGCGGGCGGCCTGCTCGCGCGCGACCGGGAGCTGCTCGACGAGCTCGCCATCCGGACCCCCTACCTGGAGTCCACGTCGCAGGTGACGCTCACCGGGACCCGGAGCGGCGCGGGCGTCGCCAGCGCCGTCGCGGCGATGGAGGCGCTGTGGCCCGGGGGCTACCGCGAACAGTACGACCGGTCGATGGCCAACGCCGAGTGGCTGGCCGACCAGCTGGTCGCCCGGGGTCACGACGTGGTCGAGCCGGACCTGCCGCTGGTGGCCGCCGACCTGTCGGTGCCGATGACCGAGGAACTGCGCTCGCGCGGGTGGCGCGTCACCAAGACCGGCGCCGACGAGATGCGCGTCGTCTGCATGCCCCACGTCACCCGCTCGATGCTCCGCTCGTTCGTCGCCGACCTCGACTGGTACTGATACGGGTTATCGCAAGACATTCCGGGATCGACCGCACGACTGCGTGCGGTCGAGCCGGTACACGCTTGCAGTACTCCGTATGAACTCCATAGGGGAAATATGAAAGCTTACGATACCCCGGGCGTTACCGCCGGTCGTGTTCCCCGTCGAGGTCCCCGCGCTCCTGTTGGGCAGTACCTGTAGCGACCCCTCCGGGACGCTCGTCGAGGCCGTCTGCACCGCGACTGGCCCCCCGGGCCTGCTCATCGTCCTCGTCTACTCCTTCCTGATCACCTTCATCCTCCCGCTGCCCTCGGAGATCGTCCTCCCGCTGGCCGACCAGCTCCGGCTCGGCCTGCCGCTGTGGGCGAACCTGACGCTGGTCGTCCTCGTCGCCAGCATCGGGAAAGCCGGCGGGAGCGTCTTCGCGTTCCACATCGGGCAGGAGGCCAAGGAGTCGGGGCCGGTCATCCGGTGGCTCCGGCGCTCGCGGTTCGACGTCATCGAGTGGTCCCAGTCGAAGGTCGTCCAGCTCTCGAAGAAGTACGGCTACGCCGGCCTCGCGCTGGCGCTGTCGGTCCCCGCCTTCCCCGACACCCTCTCCGTGTACGCCTTCTCCGTGCTCGAAGACGACTACGTCAAGTTCGCCGCCGCCACCTTCGTCGGCAGCGTCGGCCGGTTTCTCGTCTGGATCCTCTTCTTCCGCGGCGCCGTCGCGAACCTGTGAGCCGCCGCGACGACGCTGCGGATCCGCGCCGTCGCCGTCCCTCGCCGCCGCCGGTGCGCTTACAAGGGGTCCGGGTCACCTTCGGGGTAATGGAAGGGGTGCTGTGGTACGTGTTCGCCAGCACCCGCGGGGGTGAGAACCGCGCGCGCATCCTCCGTGCGATAGACGACCGGCCGCGCAACGCCAACCAACTGGCCGGAGACCTGGACCTGGACTACACCACCGTCCGACATCACCTGGAGGTGCTCGAAGACAACAACGTCGTCGAGGCCAGCGGCGACGACTACGGCGCCGTCTACCTTCCCACCGACCAGTGTCGCGCCAACTGGGACACCGTCGAGGAGGTCCTCGAAACCGTTCTGGAGGACGATTCATGAACCAACGACCGACCAGCGATCCGACAGAGAGCCCGCCCGCCGACCGCTCGCCGACCGACCACTCACCGACCGGCCGTTCGCCGACCGACGACACGGGGACCTGGCCTCGTCCCGCTCGCCGGCGGAGTCGGGAGACAATTTGGACAGCCTATTTGCGGGAGCGTCTCAAAGGGGCGAGTCAGCGATGACACTGTGGTTCGAGGCCGCCCGTCTGGCCGTGGTCGGCAACGTCGTCCTCCTGGTCGGCCTGACCGCGGTCTGGGCGCGCAACTACCGGGCCCACGGCGCCAGCCACACACTCGGCCTCCTCGTCTTCGGCGCGTTCCTCCTCGCCGAGAACCTGCTCGCCGTCTACCTGCTGTTCGTCCACGACGCCTTCCACGGGTGGGTCTACTCGGCCGCCCCGGTCGCCCAGCGCGGCATGATGGCGCTCAACATCCTCGAACTGCTCGCGCTCGCGTTCCTCGTGAAGATCACCTGGGAGTGACCTCCCGAGCGGTCACCGCGGTCCGTGCGTCGTGGTCCCCGCGCGCATCCGACCTGCCTGCGTGGTAGCAACGCTCTCGGCGGGGTTTATCGTGTCACCGATCGTAGTAGTTGTATGGAGTACCGTCGCGTCACCTCACAGATCCTCGTCGGTGGAGTCGTCGTGTTGCTGGGCGTCGTCCTGCTCGCTCGGACGACCGGCCTCTACGACACCGGCCGGTTGCTCGTCTACGCCCCGTCGCTGTTCGTGCTGGTCGGCCTGTTCGCCATGATCGCGAGCGGGTTCCGAAATCTCGTCGGGCCGCTGATCGTCGTACTGGTCGCCGGCGGGTGGCAACTCGTCGCGCTGGAGTACCTGGCGGCCGAGACGGTGTTCTCGCTGTGGCCGGTCCTGATCGTCCTGTTCGGCCTCTCGCTGATACTCGGTCAGTACCGCGCCCGCGCCGTCGCCCGCGAGTCTGACTACCTCACGTCGGTCGCGGTCTTCGGCGGCCGGACCGAACGCTCGACTTCGAAGGCGTTCCACGGCGCCGACCTGACCGCCGTGTTCGGCGGCGTCGAACTCGACCTGCGCGACGCGGTCGTCGAGCACCCGCCGGCGACGATCAACGCCGGCGCCCTGTTCGGCGGCGTCGACCTGATCGTCCCTCGCGAGTGGAACGTCCGCGTGGACGTGTTGCCGCTGTTCGGCGCCGCCGAGGACGAACGCCCCCGCCGCGCGGCGGAACACGACGAGGTCGACCTGGTCGTCACCGGCTTCGCCTTCTTCGGCGGCGTCTCCGTCGACGACTGATGGTCGTGTTTAGTTAAGCGTGAAAAGTGAGGCAGGCGAATTTCTTGCTGGTCTATGGCAGAAATCGCCCGCCTCAGCGGTCATAGAGACTGGATAGATT
>Ga0207757_100064_pt1 | contig 85838 bp, 76 predicted proteins | sample A23P3SouthBayCA_2_FD_187752 | JGI IMG/M metagenome (GOLD analysis project Ga0207757, IMG submission 187752) | Aerobic enrichment media microbial communities from Eden Landing Ponds, California, USA - A23 P3 (2) (SPAdes) | ecosystem: Environmental > Aquatic > Marine > Unclassified | place... | reverse complement strand
CTACGGCGAGTCCGAACAGCAGTTGCGCGAGATCTTCGAGGACGCCAAAGACGAGTCGCCGTCGATCATCTTCATCGACGAACTCGACTCCATCGCGCCCAAGCGTGAGGACGTGACCGGCGAGGTCGAACGCCGGGTCGTCGCCCAACTCCTGACGATGATGGACGGCCTCGAAACCCGTGGCCAGGTCATCGTCATCGCCGCCACGAACCGCGTCGACTCCGTCGACCCCGCGCTCCGCCGGCCGGGCCGGTTCGACCGCGAGATCGAGATCGGCGTCCCCGACGAGGAGGGTCGGAAGGAGATCCTCCAGATCCACACCCGTGGGATGCCACTCTCGGACGACGTGAGCCTCGATCACCTCGCCGACGAGACCCACGGCTTCGTCGGCGCCGACATCGAGAGCCTCACGAAGGAGGCCGCGATGAAGGCGCTCCGGCGGTACCTCCCCGAAATCGACCTCGACGAGGAGGACATCCCGCCGAGCCTGATCGACCGGATGATCGTCAAGCGCGACGACTTCGGCGGCGCGCTGGGCGAGGTGGAACCCTCCGCCATGCGAGAGGTGCTGGTGGAACTCCCGAAGATCACGTGGGACGACGTGGGTGGGCTCGACGACCCCAAACAGAAGGTGAAAGAGGCCGTCGAGTGGCCGCTGTCGTCACCACAGAAGTTCGACCGAATGGGGATCGAACCCCCGAAGGGCGTGTTGCTGTACGGCCCGCCCGGAACCGGGAAGACGCTGATGGCCAAAGCCGTCGCCAACGAGACCAATGCCAACTTCATCAGCGTGCGCGGCCCGCAGTTGCTGTCGAAGTGGGTCGGCGAGAGCGAGAAGGCGATCCGGCAGACCTTCCGGAAGGCCCGACAGGTGGCCCCGACGGTCATCTTCTTCGACGAACTCGACTCGCTCGCCCCGTCGCGGGGCAACGAGGTCGGGAACAACGTCTCCGAGCGGGTCGTCAACCAACTCCTGACGGAACTCGACGGCCTGGAAGAGATGGGCAACGTCATGGTCATCGGCGCGACCAACCGACCGGACATGATCGACCCCGCACTCCTCCGCTCGGGTCGGTTCGACCGCCTCGTGTTTATCGGCGAACCGGAGCAGGAGGGCCGCGAACAGATCCTGAAGATCCACACGCAGCAGTCGCCGCTGGCGCCGGACGTGAGTCTTCGTGAGATCGCCGAGATCACCGACGGCTACGTCGGCTCCGACCTGGAGAGCATCGCCCGGGAGGCGGCGATGGTCGCTCTCCGCGAGGACGACGCGGCCGAGGAGGTCGAGATGCGTCACTTCCGACAGGCCATGGAGAACGTCCGCCCCACCATCACGGACGACATCATGGACTACTACGAGCGCATCGAGGAGCAGTTCAAGGGTGGTGGCGGCGGCGAGGGTCTCGCCGGCCGCGGCAGTGGCGGGCGTATCGGCTTCCAGTAACCTGCGAACGCCGGCCTGCCGGAGTATTTTTATTCCGCCTTCGCCCATCCCACGGCGTGGTTTGGGATCCGACGCCGTACACGTTCGTTGGCACTGCTGCCGCGATCCTCTTTTTGGTGATCGTGGCGGCCGGCTGGGAATACCGGTCCGAGCCAGCGGCCGCAGCGTTTCTCGGACTCATCTCGGCCATCGCCGGCTGGATCCTCCTCTACGCAATCGGACTGGGATTTACGACGCTCGGTGCTCAGCTCGTGTGGCAACGCGCCGCCCTCGCCGTCGGTGGGCTGGTCCCCACGCTCTGGTTTCTGTTCGCCGTCCAGTACACGAACCACGAGGCGTGGCTCACGCGGCCGGTTCGTGCGCTGCTGGTCGCCGATCCGCTCGTGTTCGGTCTGCTGACGCTCACGAACTCGTGGCACGGCCTCATCTGGACCGACGCGACGCTCGTCACCTACGGCTCGCTTCACGCGCTCCAGTTCACGGTCGAGCCGGCGTATCTCGTCCACTTGCTGTACACGTACGTCGTGACGCCCGTCGGATTCGGCTTGCTGGCGCTCGCCACCGTCCGTTCGACGCTGTACCGGACGCAGGCTGGACTGCTCGTCTTCGGTGCCATCCCACCGCTCGTGGCGAACGCCGCGTTCTCGGTGGGTATCGAGCCGGCGTTTTTCCCGCCGCTCGACTACACGCCGTTCGCGTTCATCGTCACTGGCCCTTTCTTCGGGCTCGCGCTGTTTCGGTTCGACCTGCTCGAACGTGTCCCCGTCGCCCGTCAACGGATCATCGCCGACGCCGACGACGGGTTCATCATCCTCGACGAGGACGTCCGCGTCGTCACGGCGAACCCGGCCGCCGAGCGCATCCTCGGCGGCTCGATCAAGGGCCGACCGATCCAGGAGTGCGGACGGGAACTGGCCGACTTCGACCCCGACGCCTTCGAAGGGCGGACCCTGACGACGGTGGTGGATCACACCCAGCGGACGTACGATCTGACCGCTTCGGCGCTGTCGGACGGTCACGAACGAGTCGTGGGGTACGTCCTCCGGTTTCGTGACGTGACGGATCGGCATCTCTACCAGCAGCGATTGAAGGTCGCCAACCGGGTGTTGCGTCACAACCTCCGCAACCGGATGAACATCATTAGTGGCTGGGCCGACGAAGTAACTGAGAGCGACGATCCGGAGATCGCGGCGGCCGGGCAGCGCATCGCCGAGACAGCGGCGGAGTTGAACCAGTTGGGCGAGCAGGTCCGACTGCTGGTCGAGACGGCCGACGCAGGCGGTGGTGCCATGCAGTCCGTCTCCCTCGACGATCACCTGATGCCCCTGATCGAACGCATCCGAGCCGATCACCCCGACGCGCGTCTCGAATCGGCTCTCGACTCCGGGGTGACGGTGACCGTCCCCAGCGCCAAACATCTCACCACGGCGGTCAGGAACCTCCTTATCAACGCCATCGAACACAACGACGCCGAACGGCCATTCGTGCGGATCACCGTCGAACCGGCGGAAGACGACGCCCACGTGCGCATCCGCATCGCCGACAACGGACCAGGGATTCCGGAGACCGAACGCGAGGTGTTGCGTAAGGGAACGGAGACGCCGCTGGAACACGGGAGCGGACTCGGCCTCTGGCTGGTTCACTGGATCGCGACGATGTCCCGCGGCGAAGTCACGTTCGAGACCAACGACCCGCGGGGAAGCATCGTGACGCTCGCTCTGCAGCCGGGCGACTGATGCTGGTCGTCGTCTCACTCGCGCGACCCGTGCGTATTAGTGACTCGTCGGCGTACTATTCGGTGGAAGGGTGGCTCAGTGGTAGAGCGTCCTCGCCGGCCGTCGTCGGTCCGCGAGGAAGTCGACCGGTCCCGGTCGACACACGGCTTCGCGTGGTTCGAATCCCGCCCCTTCCACTCGTACGTACTGTTGTGGCTGTGTACCGGTCGTTGCCGTCGGTGGAGACGGCGACAGCCGGTCGTGACTCACATCAGGAGTTTCGCGGAGAGCGAGCAGTACGGACGTCGGCGCCGTCACGGACCATATCTTCACAGCGAGGACAGACCCGGGGCTCCTCTACACTGTCGGGAGTGAACACCCGGGCGTAATCACGGGTGACGAACGCACCACAGTTCTGGCACTCGGGCATACGCTACGAAGATCCCGTCAGATTTTACATAAGTCTTGGGGCCCTCGGCCGCGCGGGTCGAAAGTACTTTTAATAACCGATGGTTATTAGATCGCATGGAACTTCCGACCTCACAGGATCTACGGGAGCGGCGCACTTCGCTGGACCTCACCCAGAGTGCGCTCGCGGAGATGGCGGGCGTCTCGCAGCCATTGATCGCGCGGATCGAGGGCGGGGACGTCGATCCCCGGCTGTCGACGCTTCGCAGCATCGTGTCGGCGCTCGACGAGGCCGAAGGTGGGGTCGTTCGTGCGGAGGATCTGATAAACGAGACGCTGGTTAGCGTCGCGCCGGACGACTCCGTGGCCGACGCCGAAAAGCGGATGGAGGAGGCCGCCTTCTCACAGCTTCCCGTCCTGCAGAACGGGCTTCCTATCGGCTCGATCAGTTTCAGCGACATCCGCCGCGCAGGCGAGAACGTCGGTCAGAAGGCGGTGGCCGAAATCATGAGCGAGCAGTTCCCCACCGTCTCGCGCGAGGACTCCGTCGACAAGATCAGCAACCTGCTCGACTACTACAAGGCCGTCATCGTGACCGACGGCGGCGAAGCCGTCGGCATCATCACCGAAGCGGACATCGCAGCGGAACTCTCCTGAGATTCATATACCGAGGAGCGGCCACCGCTCCCGTGACCTGAGGCCCCATCCGGGACCGGTTCGCTGTCGTGCGTCCAGCCCGTCCCGGTGTCGATTCGGACGCCTGCCCTACAGCTCCAGCCCGCGAATCGAGACGCCTTCGCCGTCCTCGACGTGGCCGATCACGCGCCCATCGACGGCGTCCGCCAGCGCCCCGGCGTCCTCGTCGGGGAGCGCCGCGACGAACCCCGTCCCCATGTTGAACGTCCGGTGCATCTCCTCGTCGGAGACGTTGCCGGCCTCCTGGACGAACTCGAACACCGGCTGTGGCTCGAACGCGTCGTCGATCACGTAGCGGTGGTCGCCCAGTCGGTCCAGATTCGTCCATCCGCCGCCCGTGACGTGGGCCGCCGCGTGAACGCCGTGGGCCCGCATCGGATCGAGGAGGTCGGTGTAGATCCGCGTCGGTTCGAGCAGCGCCTCGCCGAGGGTGTCGTAGTCGCCGAACGGACAGGGATCGGTGTACGCTCCGTCGCGCGTGACGGCCGTCCGCGCCAGCGTCAGGCCGTTCGAGTGGATGCCGGAGGAGGGGACGCCGACGAGTGCGTCGCCCACGTCGGCACTGCCCGGAAACAGCGCGTCCTTCGCGGCGAGACCAGCACAGGTCCCCGCGAGATCCAGTCCCTTGACAACTTCCGGCATCACCGCCGTCTCGCCACCGACGAGGTCGATTCCCGCGCGTTCGGCGCCCTCGGACAGCCCCTCGCCGATCTGCTCGGCGAAGCGCTCGTCGGGTTCGTCGACTGCGAGGTAGTCGACGAAGGCAATGGGCCGGACGCCTGCGGCCACGAGGTCGTTGGCGTTCATCGCGATGCAGTCGATACCGACCGACGAGTAGTCCGAGAGCGCCTCGGCCACGAGGAGTTTCGTCCCGACGCCGTCGGTGGCGAGGCCCAGATAGCGATCCCCGATGTCGAGGAGGCCGGCGTAGTCGCCCGCGCTCTCGCCGACGGCGCCAACGAGTGCCGCCGTCGCCGCCTCGCTTTGCTCGATGTCGACCCCCGTCGCTGCGTACGTCAGTTCCTCGGTTTCGTCCCCGTCGTCGTTCATGCGCGACACCCCGTCGGCCGGACGCAAAAGCACACCGTTTGCCGCTATCGGGGTTCCCGTCCGCGCTCGGCCGACAGTATTTGGTGGTCGACGTACGAGTACGTGGCATGGACCGGACGTTCCTCGCCGGCACCGGCTTCACCGTCGTCGGGGTCTGTGGCTACGTCGTCGGCGTTCTCGTCGCCTACCCCGGTCGGGCGTTCTCCCTGACGGCGGTTATGCTCGGCATCACGCTCGCGGCCATCGGCGATTCCGGGAGGACGAACGCGTGACCATCCGTACGCTCGTCTACGACGGTGACCGGGTGGACACCTACGGCGACACCGACGCCCAGTCGCTCCGCGACGCCCGCGCCGCGACCGGGACGACGTGGATTCGTGTCTCGGAGGTGACCGACGACGAATTCGACCGACTGAGCGCGGCGTTCGACCTTCACGCGCTCGAAATCGAGGACGTCCGCGGCAACGTCAGCCCCAAAGTCGAACTGTTCCCCGACCACACGTTCGCCCTGGTCAAAACCGCCACCCTGCGCGGTGGCGAGACGACGTTCGAAGAGGAGATCCGGGATCAGCCCGTCGGGCTCTTCTTCGGCCACGACTGGATCATCACGGTCGCCGTCGAGGAGACGGCGGCCGTCGAGACGGTCTGGGAGCGCGTGCGTCGCGAGGAGCCACGACTGCTCCAGCGGGACGCCGACTTCACCGCCTACCGCATCCTCGACGCCGTCGTCGACGAGTACTTCGGCATTCTCGACGAAATAGGGCGCGACATCGAGGCCGTCGAGGACCGCATCATCGACGACCCCGACACGCAGACGCTGGAGATTCTCAACAGCCTCCGCCGGGAACTGCTCTCGATCCGGCGGATCGTCTGGCCCACCCGCGACGCCGTGAGCGTCCTCGCCCGCGGCGACGCCGACCACGTCCAGGACTCGACGGAGAAGTACTTCCGCGACGTGTACGACCACCTCGTCCAGCACGTGGAACTCGTGGAAACGTACCGCGATCTGGCGAGTGGCGCCCGCGACATCTATCTCAACACGCTCTCGCAGTCGACCAACGAGGTGATGAAACGGCTGACCGTCGTCGCGACGATCATCCTCCCGCTCACGTTCGTCGTCGGCGTCTACGGGATGAACTTTGCGGGCGGGCCGTACAACATGCCCGAACTCGGGTGGCGCTTTGGCTACCCCGCCGTCCTCCTCGGGATGGTACTCACGGCGGCGGTCATGCTTCGGTACTTCCGAGCGGAAGGCTGGCTGTGATACGGGTTATTGTAACTGTTTACGGTTGGCCGTCGAGATGGTCCGGCGCCCACCGGTAACGATTCACAATAGCCGTATGAGGCCGTCGGTCGGTATCCCGACGGTGTCCGGGACTCGCGGCTGACGGACGATCACATGTACATCCGATCCTCGGGCGTCTGTCGCTCCTCGACTTTCTCGAGTCGCGCCGCGAGGTCCTGGTAGTACTGTTCGACCGTCCGAGCGAACTCCTCCAGTGGGCCGGCGTCGACACCGAGGTCGTACACCCGGTCGAACGTCTCGATGAGGCGGATCGCCGCCGACACGTCCGGGGCCTGCGCGTGGACGGGTGTGATGAACACGGCGGTTTGGAGGTCGGACTCGATGCCTCGGTACATGAGTGCCCCGTTGATGCCGTCGAGGAAACCCCGCCCCATCGGGCGGATATCCACGTCGGCGAGGCGATGGTCACGGTAGTCGTCGGACGCGACGTAGAACGTGTCGTGTTCGTCGGGGCCGTGGGCGTACGGGACGCCGGAGAGCACCGCGAACTCCGAGACGCCGTGTTCGTCGGTCCAGGAGAGCAACGCGTCGGCGAACGCGTCGGCGACGGGCGCCGGCAGAAAGAGTTCGTTGACGAAGACGGTCAGATCGAGGTCGGGGCGAGAGAAGAATCGCGAGTGGTGACGGGGACGGCCGGCCTCGAACGGCGTGATCGACGGAAGGGCGTCGGCGGTGAGATGGCCCGTCTCCGTCAGGTCGAGGTGGTCGACGAGGTAGTCGGCCGCCGTGAGGCCGGCGAGGCCGAACGCCGAGAACCCGGCGACGACCGTCGCGGACGGCACGGTGTGATCGGAGATGTGAAACGACGGCTCCGATGACTTGTGAGTTGACATGAACGACCGTACGCCGAACGGTCACTTATACTATCGGCTGTCCGTCCGTGGCGAAGCGCTCCATACGGCTACAGCCGACCGTCCGAGCCGTTAGCCGTTGCCGTCGGTCAGTCGGTCGCCGGTTCTTCCCCGATGTCACCGACCTGCGGCCCGCGCACGTCGTCGTCGCGCCAAGTCCCGCGCTGGAACCAGACGTACGCGATGACCGCGCCGACGACGTTGGAGATGAAAAACGAGAGCCAGATCCCGGTCGGTCCCATCGGTCCCGCGGCGATCCACGCGATGGGGACACGGATCAGGCCGAGCATCGTGATGGCGATGGCGGCGGCGGTGAGCGTCTTCCCCGCCCCGCGGAACCCACCGTTGTACGAGCGCATGATGCCGATGAATCCGAAGGACGGCGCGACGTACCGGAGGAACGTCGCCCCCACGTCGATGACGGTCTGGTCGTTGGTGAAGAGACCGATGATCGGCTCGGCGAAAAAGAACGTCCCGACGCCGGCGATGGCGAGGACGACGAACGTCGTCCGGGCGGCGACGCCGGCGGCCAGTGCCGCCCGGTCGGGCTTGCCGGCGCCGATGTTCTGGCCGGACATGGTTTCGACGCCCCGCGCGACGGCGATGGCGGGGAGGAAGATGACCGAGAACACGCGGATGCCGATGCCGAACGCGGCCACCACGGGTGTCGAGAAGGTGCCGACGATGAACATGAGGAGGTTGATAGCGATGGCCTGGCCGGTCCCCTCGACGGAGGCGGGCACGCCAATGCGGACGAGGCGGCGGCCGTAGTTGAGGTCGGGCACGACGTCGCGGAGACGGATGCGCACGCCTCGCCGGCCGGAGAACATGATCCAGAGCCCGACGGCGAGTGCGAGCCCTCGGGAGAAGACGGTCGCGATGGCCGCGCCTTCGATGCCCCATCGCGGGAAGATCCACCAGCCGAAGATGAGCAGCGGATCGAGGACGACGTTGAGGGCGACGGAGCCGAGCATGACGAGCATCGGCGTGATGGTATCGCCGTAGCCCCGCATGAGCGAGATAAACACGAAGAAGCCGAACATGAAGAAGATGCCAAGCGAGATGATCTCCATGTACGCCGTCGCGAGGGGCAACACGTCCGGTTCGGCGCCGAGAACGGCGAGGATGTCGCCGACGAAGACGTAGGCGACGGCGCCCAGGAAGATGGAGGCGACGGCCGCGAACCCGACGGTCTGGGAGGCGGCGTACTCGGCTTCTCCCTCCTCTCCCGCGCCGGTGTACTGCGCCACGAGGATGCTCCCGGCGACCGCGAGCCCCATCCCCAGCGAGATGATCAGAAAGACCATCGGGAAGGCGAAACTGATCGCCGCGAGCGCGTCGGTGCTGTACTGTCCGATCCAGAAGGTGTCGGCGAGGTTGTACGCCGTCTGGAGCAGATTCGTGACGACGATCGGCAGAGAGAGATAGAACAGGGGTTTGCCAACGTCGCCGTCGGTCAGGTCGAACTCGTCGCGGGATTTGAACACGTCGGAGAGGTTCATCGTCGGGTCTTCGCTCCCGTCACCAGTTGCGTGTCGATGTACGACCGGATCGCGTCGGGCACGCCCCCGTCGTCGCCGAGGGCGACCCGCCGGGAGTGAGCGCCGTTGACGAGGGTGACCAGTAGCGTCGCGGCTTCCGCGGGGTCGGCGTCGGCGAACGTACCGTCGTCGACGCCGTCGCCGACGACGGCACGAATCTCCGCGTGGAGGTAGCGGTCGAATCGTGCGAGGCGCTCGCGGAAGGCGTCGTCGTGGGGCGCCCGCGCCTTCACCTCGAACAGCGCCGTCCGGAGTTCGCGGGTCGTGTCGGCCCGCGGCGGGTCGAGGGCGGCGGCGACGAGGGCGTGCAGCCGTTCCGGGGGGGTGCCCTCCTGGGGGTCGGCGACACGGTCGGTGTAAGACTCGAAGAGGTGCTCGAGAAAGGCCAGCAGGAGGCCACGTTTGGTGTCGTAGTGGTAGTGGAGGGCGGCCTTGCTCTTCTCCCATTCGTCGGCGATGTCCTGCATCGTTAGATCGGCGTACCCGTGTCGGCAAAGGGCGCGATACGTCGCGCACATGATGTCGTCGGTTGGGGCGGAGGGAGAGTCGGCAGCCACGTGGTTACTGACCGGTCAGTCAGCAAAAGGCTTCGGAAGTCGGAGTGCCGGCCGCGAGGGGAGTGGTGCGCCGGGCGGACGCGGCGGTGACGGTCGTGTAGTGAGTCGGTCGTTGGCTCACGCCCGGGCGGCCACGAGGACGACGATGGTGACACCACAGAGCGCGAGGAACAGTGACACGAGTCGTGTCAGGCGGACGTTCCAGTCGGTCGGCTCGACCGACCCAACGTCGTGTCGGCTCCCGAGCGCGTCGATCTGCTCCGTGAACCGAGCCAGCTCGTAGGGTCGGATCGCGCCGTACAGACCCGTCCCGAGGAAGAAGAGGCCGAGTAGCAACCACGAGATCCGGACCACGGCTAGAACCCGATTCCCAGCACGAACACCACGAACACGGTGACGGCGGCCGCGGGGACGAACGAGAGGACGAACACGACCTTGCTCCAGCCGAGGACGGTCTTCCCGTCGAGCGCACCGAAGGGAACGAGGTTGAACGCCGCCAGAAAGAGGTTGATGGCGACGCCCCGGCCGCCGACCAGCGAGAGCAGCGGCGACCCGACGAGGAGGCCGCCGACGTACACCGGCGCGAACACCAGTGCGAGCAGGCCGTTCGTGACCGGACCGGCGAGCGCGATCAGGCCGTGTTCCCGTTTCGTGAGCCGACCGCGGTGGTGGACGGCACCCGGTGCGGCGAAGAGAAAGCCGACGAGCGCGCTCATCACGGCCAGAAAGAGCATGCCGTAGTCGGCGCGGAACTCCGCGATCTGATCGAACCGCACCGCGACCACCTTGTGCGCGAGTTCGTGCAGGAGGAAGCCGAGACCGGCGGTGACGAGGGAAACGAGGAGCGGCCGGATCAACCCCTCGTCGGCGAGCATGGAGACGGCGCGCCTCCCGCCACCGGCGAAGAAGATGGCGAAGGCGACGCCGAGGGCGATCCACGCCACGGCCAGATCCCGGAGTTCGCGCTGGCTGAACGTGAGGTTCATGCGACGGTCCTCCAGATGAGTTCGGCGCTGTTGTGCGCCCCCTCGATCATGAGGCGGGTGACGCCGTCGACGCCGCCGATTTCGGTCGCAAAGAGGGGTAGGACGTAGACGGCAAAGAGCAGGCTGGCGATCATGCTCCCGACGTTGGTCATCGCGACGATCATGATGAGGCGGAACAGTGGCACGTCGAACATCTGCCCGATCAGCGTCCGGATGGGCGTCTCCTCGTCGCTCAGGAGTTCGTTGAGTCGGCCGATGTCGCTCACGTTGACCGAGGCGTGCCGGAGTTCGACGTAGCCGGTGAACCACCCCGGCGCGAGCAGGGGGTTGACCGATGTCATCCACGCGACGAGGCCGCCGACGAGCGTCGAGTCCCACCGCGCGCCGGCGAGGCGGGCGAGGCCGGCCGCGAAGACGCCGTTGACGACGAACCACGCGGCAAAGAGTCGAAGGAGGAAGCCATTACGGACCCCCGCCATGGCGAGAAGCACGAAGAAGGCGACGAAGCCGAGAGAGACGAGAATCCCCGCCGCTTTCAGCCACGGGACGCCGCCGCCGGAGTCGGTCCCGACGAGCGTTTCACGCGCCGGGAGCGTCTCCGGCGCGTCGAGATACGATTCGATTCCTTCCTTGTGGCCCGCGCCGACGACGGCGACGACGTGGTTGCCCGCCTCGCGGAGGGCGACCAGTTCGTGGGCGATGTAGGCGTCGCGTTCGTCGATCAGGGCACGGGCGCCGGCGGGGCTGAAAGTCCGAAACTCCTCCATCATGACGCTCACCACGTCGGCGTCGGTGAGCTCCGAGATGTCGAACTCGTCGAGTTCCTCCTCGGCCGGCGCGCCGTAGCCGGCGCGGTCCGCGAGGAAGCCAGCGATGAGGCCGACGGTCACGCCGCCGGCGAGGCCGAGGGTGAGGCTCCCGACCACGCGAACGACGAACGTCCCGAGCGAGGTGACGACGCCGTCCGCGAGGCCGAGGCCGACGCCACCGATCAGACCGGCGGCGAGGCCGACGCCCGCCGCCGTGAAGAGGCGTTCGTCGTGGCCGAGGGCGTCCGCGAGCGTGTGGACGACGAAGCCGACGCCGACGGCGAGCAGGACGCCTCCGGTGACACGGGTCAGAATCGGCGTCGAGAGGCCGAGCGACGGGCCGAACAGGCCCAGCAGTGGCCCGGCGACGACGCCGACGAAGACGCCGAGGGCGAGGCCGATGCCCCGTGCGTCGGTGAGGCCGAACGCGAGGCCGCCGACGAGGCGGAACTTCTCCAAGACGCCCATCCGCGCCCAGAACCGCTGTATCGTCGTCTGGATGTCGCGGTCGACCAGCGCCACGTCGATGTCGAGGCGCTCGGCCGTCTCCACCGCGGCCAGCATGTCGGCGCCGGGCTGTATGTCGAACTTCTCGCCCAGCCGCGACTGGACGTACGAGAGCATCCAATAGGCCAGAAACTGAAAGACGGTGTTGCCACGCAGGAGGTCGCCGGGTTCGATGTCGTCGGGCGTCTCGCCTTGCATCTGGCGGTAGCGCCCCTCGTCGAGTTCCACGGCGACCACGTCGGGCCGGTCGGCGTCGATGACGTCCTCGACCTCTCGGACGCTCTCCTCGGAGACGTGAGCCGTGCCCACGACCCGAACGCGCCCCTCACGACCGGCGGTTCCTTCCATCACCGCCCGCTACTGGGGCACGCTTTTTACCCTTGTCGGAGAGAGGCGGGGTATGGTCTCCATCGAGAACGAACCCATGCTGGCATCGACCCGTGGGCGGGAGACGGCACTGGCCTGCGTCCGGGCGGGCATCGACGCCGCCAGGCCCGACCGTGTCGTCGACGAGTCGGTCCGCCTCGACGGCGACCGACTCCACGTCGCGGACGCGACCTACGATCTCTCGGACGTGGACCGGATCGCCGTCGTCGGCGGCGGGAAGGCAGCGGACGGCGTCGCGAGGGCACTCGAGAGCGTCCTCGGCGACCGCATCGACGCGGGCGCCGTCGTCACGCCCGATCCCGCGGCGGGCGACCGCATCGAACGCCACCACGGCAATCACCCCGTCCCCAGTCAGGACGGCGTCGACGGCACCGACCGCATCCGCGACATCGTCGTCGACGCCGACGAGCGAACACTCGTCCTTGCGGTCATCACCGGCGGCGGGAGCGCGCTCCTGCCTGCGCCCGCCGAGGGCATCACGCTCGACGACCTCCAGCGAACGACCGACGCGCTATTGGACGCTGGCGCGGAGATCGGCGACCTCAACGCCGTGCGCAAACACCTCTCGATGCTGAAAGGTGGCGGATTGGCCGAACTCGCCGCACCGGCCACCGTCGTCAGTCTCGTGTTCAGCGACGTGGTCGGCAACGATCTGAGCGTGATCGCCAGCGGCCCCACGGCGCCCGACGAATCGACGTATGACGACGCCCTCGACGTGCTCGAACGATACGGCGTCGACCCGCCGACGGCCGTCCGGAAGCGCCTGGAGGCCGGCGCGGCAGGTGACTTACCCGAGACACCCCGGCCCGGCGACGAGTTGTTCGAACGGGTGACCGACCACGTCCTCGCCGACGGCTTCACCGCCCTCGACGCCGCGCGCGAGGTGGCTCGGGACCGGGGGTACGACACCTGTCTCCTCTCGTCTTCGGTTCGGGGCGAGGCGCGGGAAGCGGCGCTGACACACGTCGCCGTCGCCGAGGAGGTGACTGCGACGGGGAACCCCGTCGAGGCGCCGGCGGTCGTCCTCTCGGGCGGGGAGGCGACGGCGACGGTCCGGGGCGACGGCGTCGGCGGCCCGAACGCCGAGTTCGCACTGGCGGCCGCGATCGAACTCCCCGCCTCGTCGACCCTCGCCTGCATCGACACCGACGGCCGCGACGGCAGTAGCGAGTTTGCGGGCGCGGTCGTCGACGGCGACACCGTCGACGACGTTCGGGCGGCCCGGGGGGCGCTCGCGAACAGCGACGCCTACGGCTATCTCGGTGATCGGGACGCCGTGGTCAGCACCGGCCCGACGGGGACGAACGTCAACGACCTGCGGGTGCTGGTCGTCGAGTAGGCGCCGCTGGGCGGTCGAAAAACGGGTAAAACGACGCTGGAAACCGCCCTCCAGCAGAAACGGTGTTAGTTCGTCGCGCTGTCGAGGACGAGCGTGTCGTCTTCGAGGTAGTGTTCGAGGTGGTGGGCGTGCTCTTCGAGGGTCAGCAGTTGTTCGCGGAGCATCTCCGCGGTGGCGTGGTCGCCGAGTCCCTCGGCGAGTTCGACGTGGTCGCGGACCATCTCGATGATGTCGCCGTACATCTCCATGTCGTTGTGGAGCGAGGTCCGGATGTCGTACACGTCGTCGCCCTCGGGTTCGACGGGCGCGTTCTCTTCGAGACGCTTGCCGCCCGCGAGCGGGACGCCGCCGAGCGCCTGCGCGCGCTCCGCGAGTTCGTCCGCCGCTTCCTCGGCGTCTTCGGCGGCTTCGCCGAGGAACTCGTGAATCCCGAGGAACTCCGCCCCCTCGACGTTCCAGTGGTGCTTTTTCAGCTGGTGGTAGAGGACGTACGTCGCGGCGAGGTCCGTGTTGAGCGCCTCGACGAGTTGCTCGACCTTCTCCTGATCGAGCCTGAGCGCTTCGCTGGCTTCCACCGTATCGGCCTGCTGTCGGACTGATTCCTGCGTGCTCATTGCGGTTTCGTGTAGGGCTTCCAGCCACTTATCCGTTTTCGCTGTCATCGGTTGTCACGGTTCAGAACTGCCGAATTCGGGTTTTTCAGGCATTTAGCGTCCTGTCTAGAACTCGGATTTCTCCGGGACACGGAGAGGAAGATTTGTACCGCGTGGTGCTGTAGGCAGTCGCATGGCAGACTTGCTGCCCTCGCGTCCCGACACCTCCGCCGAGGAGGCCGACCCGCGCGTCATCGGCCTCGACAGCGAGGACGCCGACGACCTGTTGTCGGCCCTCTCCTCCGACACCGCGCGGGAGGTGCTCGCGACCCTCCACGACGAACCGGACACGCCAGCCAACGTCGCCGATCGGGTGGACACGTCCCTCCAGAACGTCCAGTACCACCTCGGTAATCTCGAAGACGCGGGACTGATCGAGGTGGTCGACACCGTCTACTCCGAGAAAGGCCGGGAGATGAACCGGTACGCGCCCGCCGACCGGCCGCTCGTCGTCTTCGCCGGGCGCGAGGAGGAGGGACAGGGCCTCGAAAGCGCCCTCAAGAACCTACTGGGCGCCGTCGGCCTGCTCGGTCTGGTGAGCCTCCTCGTGCAGTGGTACGCCGACGGCGTCCCGTTCGGCGCCCGGACGGGTGGCGGCGCCGACGGTGGTGGCGGCATGGGCACGATGAGCACCGAGGCGGCGCCGACCGCCGCGGACGCCGCCGGGGGACTCCCGCCGGGACTGCTGTTCTTCCTCGGCGGCCTCGTGGCCCTCGCCGTCGTCGGCGCCGTGTGGTACGTGCGGCGGTAGCGCCGATTCCCATCCCCGTAGCTATTCATACTTCCCGTACCAAGCGACGGCCATGGAGCACACCGCCGAGGTGACCGGTATCGGGGTGGGCACGAGCGAGGACGGCTCGAACGTCCCGGCGGTCCTGCTGGCTGCCCGAGAGGAGTATCTCCCCATCGTCATCACGGCCGATCAGGCGCGGGCGATCCAGCTCGGGCTGTCCGGCGAACCGTTCGAGCGACCGCTCACGCACGACCTGCTGGTCGAGATGCTCACCGAGTTCGGCGGCGCAGTCGACGGTATCCGCATCGACGACCTCGCCGATGGCACCTTCTACGCCAAGGTCGACGTGGAGCAGTACGAGAACGGCGAACCCCGGAAGTTCGTCTTCGACGCCCGGCCGAGCGACGCCATCGCGCTCGCGGTCCGAGTGGACTGTCCCATCACCGTTTCCGACGGCGTCCTCGACCGTGCCGGCCGCGACGAGGACGAGTTCGAACCCGAACGAATCGACGACTTCGACGACGAACACTGAGCATCCGCCGGATCGGCGGAACTTTTCAGCCCCGGGCGACACGCATCCGACATGACAGACGAGACGGCGACGCTCGCGGAGTCTCACACCGAGATGACCGAAATCGTTCTGCCCAACGACACGAACACGCGCGGGCGGGCGCTCGGTGGGGCGGTCCTGCACTGGATGGATGTCTGTGGCGCCATCGCGGCGATGCGCTTCGCCAACGAGGGGGTCGTCACGGCGTCGATGGAACACGTCGACTTCAAGCGCCCCATCGACCTCGGCGAGGTCGTCGTCGTCGAGGCCTACGTCTACGAAACCGGTCGGACGAGTCTCGACGTGACCGTCGAAGTGCGCGCGGAGAACCCCCGCACCGACACCGAACGCGCGACCACCTCCTCGTTTTTCACGTTCGTCGCCGTCGATGACGACGGCGAGCCGACGTCCGTGCCCGAGTTGGCGTGTCCGACGGAGGGCGAACGCCGCCTTCGCGACGCCGCCCTTGACGACCGGGCGGCCCAACTGGAGCGACTCGTCGAGCGAATGGAGTCCTAGTAGCGATTGAAACTGTTTGCACAGCCAATCGCGGGACAGCGTGCGATAGACTGTGCGACGACTTTCAATCGCTACTATACTCGTCGATGAGTTCCGGCGTCCCGCGAAGGATCCCGCGCATCCCCGTGAGTGGTTTGCCGACTTCGATGCCGTCGGCGGTAATCCGGAACTCGCGGAAGGTTCGCTCGAAGTCGCTCGTGCGCTTTTTGAGCACGCCGATCGCCTTCCGGAGTTCGCCGTGGAGTTCGAGGTGTCGCAGGAAGACGATGTTGTCGGCCAGATAGCTGATGTTCTCCTCGGTCGGCGTGAACTCGCCGGTGACGGTTCGCGTCTCGTCGACGAGAATCGTGGTCACGCCGACGTTCTTGAGATACCGACCCAGCGCGTGCAGTCGCTGAGTCACCATCTCCGTCTCGCCCTGGAGCGTCAGCCGGTAGCCGGCGATGCCGTCGACCATGACGATGCGCGTGTCGTTCGCTTCCACGTCGGTACGGACCATCTCCGCGAACTCCTGGGGTGACAGGTTCAGCGCGTCCACGACCCGAAGCTCCAACGTCCCGCGGTCGATCATCTCCCGAACGGGGATGCCGATGGATTCGGAGCGGGTCAGGAACGTCCGGGCGTTCTCCTCGAACAGGTACACGACCGAGCGCTCGCCTCGGTCGGCGGCTTCGTTCATGAACTGCGTACCGAGGGTCGACTTGCCGGCTCCCGAGGGACCGCTGAGAACGGTGACCGTTCCCCGTTCGATGCCGCCGTTGAGGAGGGTGTCGATCTCCGGGACGCCAGCGGAGAGTTGCTGGACTGGGAAGTCGCGTTCGTGGATATCCGGAACCATCTCCGGAAAGACCCGAATCCCGTCGTCGGTGATCCGGTAGGTGTGGTCGCCGCTTCGGACGGACGACCCACGAAACTTCGGCACCTGTATCGTCCGCCCGTAGGTGGTCGAGCCCAGTCGGATTGTCCCGTCCGCGATGAACTCCAGATCCTCGGTCGGGAGGGTCCGCGTGTTCTGCACGGTGAACACGACGGTCGCGCCTCGTTGTTTGAGAAAGCGCATGAACCCGACCACCTGCTTGCGGAACTGGTAGTCGTCGGACGTGAGATAGCGGAGCTGTGTCAGCGGATCGACGACCACTCGGTCGGGGTTCTCTTCGGTCACCCGGTCGACGATCGCTTCGGTGAGCGGTTCCTGTTCGACCTCGGACGCCTCGAACACGTCGTACGACCGGTCGTCGGTGAAGACGTCGGCCGTCGGGCTCAGATCGAGAAATTCGATGGCGTCCGTTTCGAATCCGAGCGCAGCGGCGTTGGCCTCGAGGTCATCGGGGTCCTCCTCGAGATTGATAAACAGCGACGTCTCCCCCGCGTCGATGCCCGCCTGGAGGAAGTGGAGGCCGACGATGGTCTTTCCGGAGCCGGCGGGGCCACGGAGCATGTAGTTTCGCTCGGGGATATAGCCGCCATTCAGAACGCTATTCAGGCCCTCGATGCCCGTCGAGAGACGACTGTTCGGCAGCATAGATGCCCGAAGTTCGACCCACAGACTCATAAGTGGCGGTACCGGGCCAAGTGACGACCAGCGTATCGAAGAGAACAATTACATTGTCGTGTGGTCCGTATCCGACATCGACGCCGACCCCATGACCCACGAGTTAGGCCGGGAGGAAACGACCGGCCACGACGGCACCGATGCCGACACGGAGCCACGGGTACTCCTGTTCATGCGGGCCGGGCGAAACCGGGAACTGCTGGCGACGGCCCTCGGCGACCGATATCGCGTCGAGACGACGACCGACCCCGCCGACCTCGAGCGGCCATTCGACTGCTGCGTGGTCGGCGACGACGAGTTCGGCCGGATCACCGAACACATCGAAACCCGGGACGACGACATCTTCCTGCCGTTCGTTCTGCTGGTGCCTGCCACCGGCGGATCGACGGAAGCAGCGGTTTGGACCTACGTCGACGACGTGATCGAACTGCCGGTCGAGCGGGCGGAACTCCGCACTCGGATCGGAAACCTGATCGAACGCCGACTGACCGCTCTCGAACTGGACTCACGCTCACGGCAACTCGAACAGACGGCCGCTGACCTCCGGCTGAAGGAGCGCGCGATGGACGAGGCGCCGGTGGGTATCGTCATCACCGATCCGGACCGTGACGGCAATCCGATCGTGTACGTGAACGAGCGGTTCGAGGCGATTACCGGGTACGACCGCTCGGAGGTTCTGGGACGGAACTTCCGATCCCTCCAGGGCGAAGACACCGATCCGGAGACGGCACAGTACCTCCACGAGCGGATTCGGGCCGCCGAGCCAGTGTCGGTCGACATCGTGAACTACCACAAGAACGGCGAGCGGATGTGGGTCAAACTGGATGTCGCGCCCGTCCGCGACGGTGATGTCGTCACGAACTTCGTCGGCTTCCAGACGGAGATCACCGACCGGAAGCTCAGGGAACGTCAGCTGGAAGTGTTGAATCGGGTCCTCAGCCACAACCTCAAAAACAAGATGAACGTGATCGAGGGGCACGTCACGCTGCTCGAAGCGGAGTTCGAGGAGGGTGCCGAATCGCCGTCGCTCGAAACCATCCGGAACGCGGCGGCCGACCTCATGGGCCTCGCGGAGTCAGTCCGGGAGACGGAACACGTCATCTCGACGGCGGGTGCGTCCCGAACCCCGATCGATCTGTCGAGTCACGTGGTCGGGTTGGTCGACATGTTGGAAGACCGCTACCCCGACGCGACCATCACGGTCACGCGCCCCGACGAGCCGTGTCCGGTCGGGGTGACCGGCCTGCTGGCGGCCGTCGAAGAGGCGGTGGAGAACGCCGTCAAACACGACGAGTCGCCGACGCCGTCGGTCGAGGTCCGCATCGCGAAACGACCGGACGGCTGGGTCGACATCGAGGTGGAAGACGAGGGGCCGGGCATCCCCGCGGCGGAACTGGAGGTCCTCGAAGGCGGTGAGACGCCGCTGAACCACGCCGAACGTCTCGGTCTCTGGCTGATCTACTGGGTCGTCACCAAGGCGGGCGGCCGGTTTGCCGTCTCAGAGGCGGAGGGTGGCGGGAGCGTCGTCACGCTCTCCGTTCCCACGGCCGAGTAGGATCGGTCAGTCGAAATCCGGGAGGTCGTCCGGCGCTTCGTACTCCGTCTCCCACTCGATGTAGTCGTCCAGCAACACCTCACAGACGATCTGCCCGAGTTCGGTCAGGCCCGCGTTGATCGACGACACGGTCCCCCAGGAATCCAGATCCTGGTGGTAGTCCCGTTCCTTCCAGTCCTCGGGGATACCGGGCGCGTGATAGCCTACCCGCTCGGCGAAGGAGTCCCAGAAGAAGTCGAACTGCCGGAGCATCCCCAGGTCGGTGACGATGTCGAACTCGTGTTCGTCCATGCCGGTGTCGTCGGCCCACTGCGTGAACGCCGCCGTCCACGCTCCGTCGCGGAGCAACGCCTCGATTTCGTCCCGTTTGTAGTCCGTGTCGCCGACCACGTCGGCGTCCTCGTACTGGTTCGGGTCTATCGCCTCCAGTTCCGGCGGCGGGGGCATCTCGACATCGAGCGTCATACCCACGGATGGGCGGCGGCGGCGCTAAAGCCGTTCGGTAACGTCACACACTGGTTCCGGTTCGAACAGCCTTTTGAGCAGCCGAGCCTGACGGCGACTCGATGGTATCCAACGCACTCGACGGAGAAGTCGCACTCGTAACTGGCGCGTCGTCGGGCATCGGCGAGGCGACGGCGGAAGCGCTCGCCGACGCGGGCGCGAGCGTCGCCCTCGCGGCCCGGCGGGAGTCCGAACTCGAAGCGGTTGCCGACCACATCGAAGCCGAGGGTGGCGAGGTGCTGGTCGTCCCGACGGACGTCACCGACGAGGAGCAGGTGGAGGCGATGGTCGAGACGACCGTCTCCGAACTTGGCGGGCTCGACATCCTCGTCAACAACGCGGGCGTGATGCTCCTCGAAGCCGTCGAGAGCGCCGACACCGACGACTGGCGGCAGATGATCGAGGTGAACCTTCTCGGCCTGATGAGCGCCACCAAGACCGCGCTCCCGGCGCTCAGTGACGGCACGGGCCACGTCGTGAACATCTCCTCTATCGCGGGGCGACAGTCGATGGCGACGGGAAGTGGGTACAACGCGACCAAGTTCGGCGTCAACGGCTTCACCGAGGCGTTCCGCCAAGAAGTGACCGACGACGGCGTCCGGACGACCATCGTCGAGCCAGGGCTGGTCGACACCGAACTCGCCGACCACATCCCGGACGACGAGATCAAGTCCCAGACCGAGGAGTGGCTCGAATCGATCGAACCGCTGACGGGCGAGGACATCGCGCGGTCGATCCGCTTCGCCGTCAGCCAGCCACAGCACGTCAGCCTCAACGAACTGCTGATCCGACCCACGAAACAGGAGATGTGACCCGCCCCGGCGGCGCGTCGAGTGCCGACGCGCGACCACCGTTTTGATATACGCGCGGAAACTGGGTCGGGTATGGACGACGCCGACGACGTCAGCGACCAGTACGCCCCCGAGGACGTGGAATCCTCGGTGAACGCGTACTGGGACGACCACGACGCCTACGAGGCGGCGAAGGAGGCTCACGCGGACGACCCGCCGTTCTTCTTCGTCGACGGCCCGCCGTACACGAGCGGTCAGATGCACCTCGGGACGGCGTGGAACAAGACGCTGAAAGACGCCATCCTCCGCTACAAGCGGATGTCGGGACACGACGTGACCGACCGCCCCGGCTACGACATGCACGGCCTCCCCATCGAGGTGAAAGTCGAGGAGGAACTCGGCTTCGACTCCAAGAAGGACATCGAGGAGTACGGCATGGAGGCGTTCATCGAGGAGTGCAAAGAGTTCGCGGAGCGCAACCGCGAGAAGATGGACGAGGATTTCCAGTCCATCGGTGCGTGGATGGACTGGGACGATCCCTACCGCACGGTCTCACCCGAATACATGGAGGCGACGTGGTGGGCGTTCCAGCAGGTCCACGAGAACGGCCTCGTCGAACGCGGCAAGCGGGCGATCAACCAGTGTCCCCGGTGTGAGACGGCGATCGCCGACAACGAGGTGGAGTACCACGAGATCGAATCCCCGTCCATCTACGTGAAATTCCCGCTCACGGAGCGGGCGGGCTCGCTCGTCATCTGGACGACGACGCCGTGGACCATCCCGGCCAACGAGTTCGTCGCCGTCGACGCCGACATGACCTATCAGGCCGTCGAGGCGTCGACGGGCGGCGAGACGGAGACACTCTATATCGCCGAATCCTGCGTCGAGGACGTCCTCCGCGAGGGTCGGTACGAGGACTACGAGGTGGTCACGGAACTGTCGGGCGAGGAACTGGTGGGCTGGACGTACGACCACCCCCTCGCCGCGGAAGTGCCCGACCACGCCGACGGCGAGGGGACGGGACAGGTGTACGCCGCCGACTACGTCGAGGCGGACAGGACGGGGCTGGTCCACTCCGCGCCGGGTCACGGTGAGGTGGACTTCGAACGCGGGCAGGAACTCGGCCTCGACGTCTTCTCGCCCGTCGCTGGCGACGGTACGTTCACCGAGGAAGCCGGCGCCTACGCCGGCCAGTTCGTCCGCGACGCCAACGACGACATCATCGCGGACTTGGAGGCGAACGGCTACCTGCTGGCGTCGGGCACCACCAGTCACCGCTACGGGCAGTGCTGGCGGTGTGACACCGACATCGTCTACCTCGCCACCGACCAGTGGTTCATCACCGTCACCGACGTCAAGGACGAACTGCTGGACAACATCGACGACAGCGAGTGGCATCCGCAGTGGGCACGGGACAACAGATTTAGAAACTTCGTCGCGGACGCCCCGGACTGGAACGTCTCCCGCCAGCGCTACTGGGGCATTCCGCTTCCCGTCTGGGTGCCCGAAGACGACCCGAACCCGAGCGCCGAGGACATCCTCGTCGTCGGGACGCGCGAGGAACTCGCCGAGCGGGCGGATCAGGACGTCGACCCCGAGACGATCGACCTCCACCGCCCGAGCGTCGACCCGCTCACCATCACGGAGGGCGACACCACCTACGAGCGCGTTCCCGACGTGTTCGACGTGTGGATCGACTCCTCGGTGGCGACGTGGGGCACGCTCGACTACCCGAGCGAACAGGAACGATTCGACGACCTCTGGCCCGCGGATCTGATCGTCGAGGCCCACGACCAGACCCGTGGCTGGTTCTGGTCGCAGCTCGGTATGGGTACCGCCGCCCTCGGCGAGATTCCGTACGACGAGGTCGTCATGCACGGCTTCGCCAACGACAGCGAGGGGCGGAAGATGTCGAAGTCGCTCGGCAACATCGTCACACCCGAGGAGGCCATCGACCGCTTCGGCCGCGACCCGCTACGGGCCTACCTCATGAGCCACGACCAGCACGGCGTCGACCTCTCCTTCGAGTGGGAGGGGCTGGGCGAGATGCAGTCGACGCTCAACATCTTCTGGAACGTCTTCCGGTTCCCGCTGCGGTACATGGCACTCGACGACTACGACCCCGCCGCTGCGAATCTGGACGACGGCGAGTTGACTGTCGTCGACGAGTGGGTGCTTTCGCGGCTCCAGTCGGTCAAGGCGGAGGCGAGCGAAGCGTGGGACGACTACGCCGTCCACGACGCGCTCAACGCCGTCCTCGACTTCCTGACCGAGGACGTCTCCCGCTTCTACGTGAAGGCCATCCGCGAGCGGATGTGGGAGGAGCGAGATTCGGCCTCGAAGCTCGGCGCGTACGCCACGCTCGCGACGGTCCTCGACGAGACGATTCGCCTGCTCGCGCCCGTCACGCCCTACCTCGCCGAGGAGATGTACCAGCTCCTCGACGGGGAGGCGACGACGGTCCATCAGCTCTCCTACCCGACAGTCGACGACGCGTACCACGACCCCGACCTCGAAACGGACGTTGCCGTCCTCCGTGCGGTAGAGGAGGCGGCGGCGAACGCCCGCCAGCAAGGGGGTCGGAAGCTCCGCTGGCCCGTCCCGCGCGTGATCGTCGAGACCGACGACGCCGACGTGGCCGACGCCGTCCGCTCCCTGTCGGCGCTGTTCGCCGACCGAGTGAACACCCGCGCCGTCGAGGTCGTCGAGGCGTTCGGCGAACTGGTCGAGATCGCGGAACCCGAGATGGGCGTTATCGGCCCTGCCTTCGGCGGCGACGCACAGGAGGTGATGGCTGCGGTAGAGGGACTGCACCGCGAGGACCTGGCGGCCGACGACTTCGCCGTCACCGTCGACGGCGAGTCGTACGAACTCACCGACGAGATGTTGTCGTTTCGCGCGGAGCCACCGGAAAACGTCTCCAGCGCGGACTTCGACCTCACCCTCGACGGCGACCGCACGGGCGGCACCGTCTACGTCGACACGTCGCTGACCGACGACATCGAGAGCGAGGGGTACGCCCGCGACGTGGTCCGCCGGATTCAGGAGATGCGCAAACAGCTCGATCTCGACGTCGACGAGCGTATCCGCACGCGGGTCGACGTGGACGACGATCGGATCGCCGGCTTCGTCGACGAGCACCGCGATCTGATCGCCGAGGAGACGAGAACCGCGGAGTTCGACGCCGGTGCCGACGATCTGACCGAGGAGTGGGACGTGGAGGACGTGACCGTCACTATCGGAATCGAGCGGTTGGAAGCGGAGCAGCGGGCGGCCTGATTACCAGGTCAGTCCTTCGTACGTAATTCCCTCGCGACGGTCGACGATCCGCCGGCCGTCGATCACGACCGAATTCGCCATCAGGTCGAACTCCCGGTCCAGATCGGCAAAGGCCGGCCAGTCGGTGACGACGAGTGCGGCGTGGGCGCCCGACAGCGTCGGCGACGGGGAGGCCAGATACTCCACGTCGGGGAAGTGGGTGGCCATGTTGTCGCGCGCGCCCGGATCGGGGTCGTAGGCGATGACCTCCGCGCCGCGCTCCTGCAGTCCCTCGATGATCGGGATCGCTCGCGAGTTGCGCACGTCGTCGGTGCCGGGTTTGAACGCGAGGCCGAGCACCGCGACGCGTTTGCCCTCGACGTCGACGTGTTCGTCCATCAGGTCGAGCATGCGCCCCGGCTGGCGGTCGTTCACGTCGATGGCCGCCTGCAGGAGTTCGGGGTCGTACCCCGCCTCGCGGGCCGCGGCGACGAGGGCGTTCACGTCCTTCGGGAAGCAACTGCCGCCCCAGCCGACGCCGCTCCGGAGGAACTGCTCGCCGATGCGGTCGTCGAGACCGATGGCGTCGGCCACCTCGTAGGCGTCGACGCCGAACTCCTTGCAGATGTTCCCGAGTTCGTTGATGAGGCTCACCTTCGCCGCGAGGAAGGCGTTGTTGGCGTACTTGATGATCTCGGCCTCGCGGAGTCCCGTCTCGACGACGGGCACGTCGCTCTCGCCGAGCAGGGGTGCGTAGACGGCGTCGAGCGTCTCGCGGGCACGGTCGTCGCCGCCCGTGCCGAAGACGAGTTTGTCGGGGTGAGTGAAGTCGTCGACGGCGCTGCCCTCCCGCAGGAACTCGGGGTTGACCGCGAGGCCGAAGTCGACGCCAACCTGCCCGCCGGATTCGCGTTCGAGCGCTGGCCCGAGTACGTCCTCGGTCGTGCCGGGGACGACCGTGCTCTTGACGACGACGGTGGGGTAGCCCTCGATGTCGGCGAGGACGCCGCCGAGGGCTTCGGCGCCCGCCTCGATGACCGCGATGTCGATGCTTCCGTCGTCGTTAGCGGGCGTCGGGAGCGCGAGGAAGATCGCGTCGGGGCCGAAGTCGACGAGATCTTCGTACTCGCTCGTCGCGAACAGCGAGTCGCCGGCGTACCGATCGAGCAAGCCGTCGAGGCCGGGTTCGGATATCGGCGCCTCGCCGTCGTTCAGTCGCCTGACGACCGACTCGTCGACGTCGACGTTCATGACCTCGTGGCCCAGATCGGCGAAACAGGCCGCGATTGTCGTTCCCACGTAGCCGCTCCCGACGATACCGATCTTCATCACCTAATCCCTGAGACGGCGGAGCAAAGAGGATTCGGATCGTCGACCGTGCGGATCAGTGTTAAGGAGTGGCACTGCGAACACTGGGGCATGCAACTCGACTCCGCGGTGGTCCTCGCGGCTGGAGAGGGGACACGCCTCCGGCCGCTGACGAAGTACCGTCCCAAGCCGCTGTTGCCAGCCGCGAACCGACCGATTCTGGAGTACGTCCTCGATGCCTTGGTCGACGCGGGCGTCGAGAACCTGCACGTCGTCGTCGGCTATCAGCGCGACCGGGTGCAGGACCACGTGGGGCCGACCTACCGCGAACGGCCTGTCACCTACCACGTCCAGGAGAAACAACTGGGTACGGGCCACGCGGTGTTGCGGGCCCGCGACGCCCTCGACAGCGACTTCCTCGTCGTCAACGGCGACGAGGTGGTGACGGCGTCGATGGTCGAGTCGGTGATCGACGCCCACACGGTCGAAGACGTGGCCACCCTCGCCGTGGTCGAGAGCGACCGGGCGCCGGAGTACGGTGCGATCCGCCTCGACGGCGACCGGATCGTCGAACTCGTCGAGCGACCCGACGATGACACCTACCGCCTCCTGAACGCCGGCATCTACGCCTTCGGGCCGTCGGTGTTCGACGACATCGAGTCCACCGACCGGCGGGCGGGCGAACTCCACCTGACCGACACCATCGCCGAGGGGATTCGATCGGGGAACGCCGTCCGGGGTGTGCGGATCGACGGCCTGTGGTCGACGGCCACGTATCCGTGGGATCTGTTGACCGTCGCCCGAGACTTACTCGCGGCGGGACATGTCGACGAACCCGAGCGCCGTCCAGGCGTCTACGTCGACGACACGGCGAGCGTCCACGGCGAGGCAGTCCTCCGGGCACCGGTCGTCGTCGGCCCCGACGCGGTGGTCGGGCCGGGCGCCGTCGTCGGCCCGGACTCCGCGCTGGGGCAGCATACGACGGTCGGCGCCGGTGCCGTCGTGGAGGGGTCGGTCCTCGACATCGACACTCGCGTCGGCGCCAACGCGACGGTGGTCGACGCCGTCACCGGACAGGGGGCGACGCTCGGTCCGGGCGCGACGGTTCCGGGCGGACGGGCGGACGTCCGGGTCGGGGCGACGATCCACGAAGACCGCCAACTTGGCTGTGTCGCCGCCGACCGCGCGTCCGTCGCCGGCGGTGCGACCGTCGCTCCCGGGACGCTCCTCGGGACGGCGGCCCGGGTCGGCACGGGCGCGCACGCCAGTGGCGTCGTCCCCGAGGAGACGGAGGTGCGGCGATGACGGGCACCGGTACCGGAGATGGTCGCTGATGTGCGGGATCATCGGCTACGTCGGCGACGCGACTGCCACCCTCGACGTACTCCTCGGCGGTCTATCGAACCTGGACTATCGCGGCTACGACTCCGCGGGCGTCGCCGTCGGCGGGCGGACCGTCGCGGTCGAGAAACGGGCGGGCGAACTGGCGAACCTGTCGGCCGCCCTCGACGACGAGGCCCGGGCGGGGTTCGCGGGACCGGTCGGCGTCGGCCACACCCGCTGGAGCACGCACGGCCCGCCGACGGACGAAAACGCACACCCCCACACCGACGAGGCGGGTCGCGTCGCCGTCGTCCACAACGGCATCATCGAGAACTACCGCGCCCTCCGCGACGAACTCGAAGCCGACGGGGTGACGTTCACCTCGGAGACGGACACCGAGGTCGTCCCGCACCTGATCGCCCGCGAACTGCAGGCCGGTGCCGATCCGGCGGACGCGATCAGGCGAGCGACCGGTCGGCTGGAAGGGAGTTACGCCCTCGCCGTCGTCGTCGCCGGCGTCGACGCCCTCTTTGCCGTTCGGCAGGACTCGCCGCTCGTCGTCGGCGTGGGCGGGGGGGAGTACTTCATCGCTAGCGACGTGCCCGCTTTCCTCGAACACACCCGCGACGTGGTCTACCTCGAGGACGACGAGTTCGTCCGCCTCGATCCTTCGGGGTGGACGGTCACCGACGCCGACGGGGTGGCCGTCGACAAGGCGGTACGAACCGTCGAGTGGGAGGCCGAACAGACCGGCAAGAGCGGGTACGACCACTACATGCTGAAGGAGATCCACGAACAGCCTCGCTCGCTCCGGCAGTGTCTCAGCGGCCGTGTCGACGAACTCGACGGCCGAATCACGGTCGAGGAACTCGGCGACCTGGACGAACCCGCGTCGGTGCAGTTCGTCGCCTGCGGCACGTCGTACCACGCCGCCCTCTATGGGGCGCAACTCCTGCGAGCCAGGGGTATCTCCGCGAACGCCTACTACGCCCACGAGTACGCCACCGCGCCGGCACCGATTCCGGAGAACTCCCTCGTGATCGGCGTCACACAGAGCGGCGAGACGGCGGATACGCTGAGTGCGCTCCGGGAGGCGGCCGGCCGCGACGCCGAGACGCTCGTCCTCACGAACGTCGTCGGCAGCACGGCCGCCCGTGAGTGTGACCACGTGGTCTACATCCGCGCAGGCCCGGAAATCGGCGTCGCGGCGACCAAGACGTTCTCCTCTCAGTTGGTCGGCCTCAATCTGCTCGCCGCGCGTCTCGCCGACGGTGGACACGGCCGACAGCCCGACCTCGTGGACGCGCTCCGCGGGGTGCCCAACGACGTCCAGGCGATTCTCGACGAGAGCGAGGCCGCCGCCGTCGTCGAGGAGTTCGCCGACAGCGAGGCCTTCTTCTTCCTCGGTCGCGGGTTCGACTACCCCGTCGCGCTCGAGGGGGCGCTCAAGTTCAAGGAGATCACCTACGAACACGCCGAGGGGTTCGCGGCGGGCGAGTTGAAACACGGGCCGCTAGCGCTCGTCACCGCGGAGACGCCTATCTTCGCCGTCGTCACCGGGACGGGCGAGGCGGCGCGCAAAACCATCGGCAACGTGAAGGAAGTCGAGGCACGCGACGCGCCGGTGATCGTCGTCACCGACGGCGCCGCCGACGCCGGTCGCTACGCGGATCACGTCCTCGAAATCCCGGCGACCGACGAGCGGCTGGCACCCCTGCTCGCGAACGTCCAGCTCCAACTCGTCGCCTACCACATGGCGGCGGGGATGGGACGATCAATCGACAAGCCGCGCCACCTGGCAAAAAGCGTCACCGTGGAGTGAAGGGACAACCCCTTTGTCGGCGTCCACCCTCTCCTCGGTCATGCAGACAGTCGTCCTCGCCGCCGGTGAGGGGACGCGACTCCGCCCACTCACCGACCGCCGACCGAAGCCGACCGTCCCCGTCGCGGACCGCACGCTGGTCGAACACGTCGTCGACACCGCGACGGCCGCGGGTGCGACACGCGTCGTCGTCGTCGTGGGCTACGCCGCCGACGCCGTCCGCGAGGCTCTCGGCGACCGGGACGTGGAGTTCGTCACGCAGGAGCGCCAGCGCGGCACCGCCGACGCCGTCCGAGCCGCGCGTTCGGCCCTCGACGACGCCCCGTTTGCCGTCCTGAACGGCGACGTGCTCTACGACCGTGCGTCGCTGCGCCGTCTCTACGACGCCGGCCCCGCAGTGGGCGCGTACCGGGTCGACGACCCCGAGAACTACGGCGTGCTGGATCTTGGCGACGACCGTGTCCGGGGCGTCACGGAGAAACCCGCGACCCCGTCGTCGAACCTCGTCAACGCCGGCGCCTACGTCTTTCCCGCGGCGGCACGCGACTGGCTGGACGTCTCGGAGAGCGACCGCGGCGAGTACGAACTCACCGACGTGCTGGAACGGGCCTGCGACGCCGTCGACGTGCGGGCGGTGACCGTGGATCGCTGGCTCGACGTGGGGCGGCCGTGGGAACTCCTCGCCGCGAACGAGTGGAAACTCGACGACCTGGAGCGGCGACTCGACGGCGACGTGCATCCGGGCGCCGACCTCCGGGGATCGGTCGTCGTCGAGGCGGGGGCGACGGTGGACGCCGGCGTCGTGATCGAGGGCCCGGCGCTCGTCCGGGCGGGCGCGACGGTCGGCCCGAACGCCTACGTCCGCGGCGCGACGCTGGTGGGCGAGGGGGCACACGTCGGCCACGCGGTCGAGATCAAAAACAGCGTGCTGATGTCGGGTGCGACGGTCGGCCACCTCTCGTACGTCGGCGACAGCGTCCTCGCACGCGACGTGAACTTCGGTGCAGGGACGACCGTCGCCAACCTCCGCCACGACGATTCGGACGTGATCGTCCGGGTGAAGGGGACCCCAACGTCGACGGGGCGGCGCAAGTTCGGCGTCGTCTGTGGCGACGACGTGAAGACGGGCATCGACACGGCACTGAACCCGGGGGTCGTACTCGGAACCGGTGCACGGACCGAACCGGGCGAGACGGTGACGCGGGACCGCGAGCGGTCCTGATCGTGTTTATTGTGACTGTTCACCGCTGGTTCACCGGAACGGGGCGTGAACCAGCGGTAGTGGCTCACAACAAACACTATGACGCCCGGCGGACGAACGTTTTTGTCTATCGAACAACGAATCCCGGGCGACGACGCCCGACGCATGGCCCAGTACGAACCGTTCGAGGTGGATGTGGAGGCCCGCGGGAGAGTCATCCTTGCCATCGAGGAGGGCATCGAGCACTTCCGTGACGCCCACCGCGAGGCGGTCCGGGCGGCGCTGGCCGAGAAGGGAATCGACGACCCGGAGCCCGACGACTGGTACGCGCAGGCGGCCGAACTCGACGTGCTGTCGACAGTCGCCAAGGAGTTCGGGCCACACGTTTTGGATCGGCTGGGTGAGCGGATTCCGTCGGTCGCCCGGTGGCCGAGCGACGTCTCCGGCGTCGCGGAGGGACTCCGATCCATCGACGACGCCTACCACCGCAACCACCGCGGCGGCGACATCGGCCACTACCGCTTCGAGCGGATCGACGAGCGGCGCGGCCGGGTGGAGTGTCGGAACCCCTACCCCTGTCCGTTCGACCGCGGCCTGATTCGCGCCGTCGCGAAGGACCACTCGCCGATCGAATCGTTCGTCCTCATCGAGGAGCGTGGCGAGACCTGTCGGCGGCGAGGTGACGACCGCTGTACCTACGTCGTCCGGTGGTAAGTCGGGGCGGGCGCGGCAGCGTCATACGGAGTAGTGCAACTGTTCACCGGTGGTTCGCCGGACCGTCCCGACGAACCACCGGTGATGACTTACACTAATCCGTATCAGCACACTCCGTCGGCCGGCGCGTCGACGCCGAACTCCTCACGGAGGGCGTCGAGACGCGTCGGATCGTCGGCACCAGGTAGCGGATGGTCGGCCGTCCGGCACGCCGTCGAGACACCCAACCGATCACACACCCGGTCGGCCGTCGCTTCGGCCATCCGCCGGTAGGTGGTGAGTTTGCCGCCGACGATGGTGTAGAGACCGTCCACGCCGTCCGACGTGTGGTCGAGGAGCGCGAACCCGCGGGAGATGGCGCGGGCGTCCCGTCCCGCCTCGTCCGGCGCGTAGAGGGGGCGGACGCCCCAGTAGGTGCGCCGAACTGGCCGGTCGACCGCGGGACACATCGCGGCACACTCCGCGACGGTCCGCTCGACTTCCGCCGTCGTCCGTTCGAAGTCGTCGGGGTCGTCGACGGGGACGCTGGTGGTCCCAAGAACTGCCTCGTCGGCCCGGGGGACGACGATGTCGCCGTCGGCGGGCGGCCGACACCGGTTCAACACGGCGTCGACGCCGGGGTTTTCGACGGCGACCATCACGCCGCGGGTGGGCCGCATGGGGACCGAGACGCCCGCGAGCGCCGCACACCGCTCGGCCCACGGTCCGGCGGCGTTGACGACGGCGTCGGCAGTGATCGTCGTGTCGAGGCGGCCACCGACGTCGACCCGGTCGACCGTGCCGTCCTCGACGTGGATGTCCTCGACCGGCGCGTAGTCGTGGAGTGTCGCGCCCGTCTTGTGCGCGTCGACCGCGTTCGCGACGACCAGCCGCGACGGCGAGATGACGGCGTCGGGGACGGCGAGGGCGCGCTCGACGGTCGGACTTGCCTCGGGGATGCGCGCCCGGAGGCCGTCGCCCGAGAGCGTCTCGACCGACATGCCGAGGTCGACACAGGCCGCGCGCTTGCGCTCGAAGTAGATGGGGTCGTCGCCGTCGAGTTGGAGGAAGTAGCCGCCGGTCTCCCGGATGCAGGCGCCCGCGACGTCCCGGAGGATGCGGTTCTCCGCGAGGCAGGCGGCGGCGTCGTCGGGGTCGGCTTCGGCGTACCGGGCACCGCTGTGGAGGACGCCGTGCGAGCGACCGGTGGTACCCGCGGCGAACGCGCCGCGTTCGACGAGCGTCGTGTCGACGCCGCGGAGCGCGAGGTCACGGGCGACGCCGACGCCGGTCGCGCCGCCGCCGATAACGAGGACGGTCGTCTGCATGGGCGGGACTGTGCAAGCGGATCACTTCACGGCGTCGGTCGGGGGTGCGCGACGCTCGCCGTTCCGTGACACGGCGTTTATCACGCCCGCGCCGCTGGATCTGATATGGTGCCGCCGCTCGTACTCGATATCGACGGGACGCTGACGCGGGCGTCCGGCGGGATCGACCCCCGGGTCTTCGAGGCGCTGCCGACGTGGGACGCCCCTATCGTCCTCGCGACGGGGAAGGCGTTCCCGTATCCGGTCGCGCTCTGTCACTTCCTCCAGATCCCCGAGCAGGTGATCGCGGAACACGGCGGCGTCGTCTACGCTGCCGACGAGGTGCGCGTGACGGTCGACTCCGACCGCCCGCGGGCGGCCGCGGAGACGTTCGTCGACCGCGGCGGTGACCTCGGGTGGGGCGGGGCCGACACCGTCAACCGGTGGCGGGAGACGGAGGTGGCGATCAGCCTCGACGCCGACGAACGCCTGCTGCGCTCGGTCGCCGACGAGTTCGACATCGACGTGGTGGACACGGGGTACGCCTACCACCTCACGACGCCGGGCGTCGAGAAGGGGCAGGGCCTCCGAGCGGTCGCGGCGACGCTCGGTCTCGATCCCGGGGATTTCGTCGCCGTCGGCGACAGCGAGAACGACGTGTCGACGTTCGGGGTGGTCGGGGAGTCGTTCGCCGTCGCGAACGCGGACGACCGGGCGCGTGCCGCCGCCGACCACGTCACCGACGGCGCACACATGGACGGCACGCTGGAAGCGCTGGCGTCCCTGCGGTGACGCCGAGTCTCGGCCCCTCGGCCGACTGTCGACGCCGGCGCAGATGGTCATCACCGCGGGGAGCGTCGTCGTTCTCGTGGCCGCCCACGATGCCGTCGTCGCGGGGTTCAGACGGCTCGTCGGGGAGTCACACCCGACGTACGCGTAGCTACGCCTCGTCCACGGCGTCTTCACACCACGCCGCGAACGGGCCGTGTGCGTCGCTCGTGTCGAACCGCTCGATACAGGGCACGTCGTGGGGATGCCACTCGACGACCCGGTCGACCAGTTCGGCGTAGCGGTCCGCCGTCGTCTTCGCCAGTAGGATCGACTCGTCATTCTCGTGGACGGCGCCGTCCCAGCGGTAGGTCGAGATGCAGTCGACGACGTTGACGCAGGCGGCCAGTCGCGCGTCGACGAGGCGGCGCGCGAGGTCGGGCGCCGCGTCTCGCGGCGCGGTGACGTAGGCCGTCACCGGCGGATCGTCCTCGCCCATCGCCGACTACACGTCCGCGTCGGCGACGTTCTCGAGGGGGACGAACGTGCCGTTGATGTCCCACTCGTGGATGCAGTACACGTTGCCAGCAACCCGTTCGCCGTCGTCGTCGCGTGCGACGCACCAGGTGCTCGTCGCGTCGTTCCAGACTTCCTTCCGCCCACAGTCCTCACACTGGCGGGCGGTCGGCTTCCTGATCGTGACGCCCATACCAGACGATAGCGCCGGGTGGGGATTTAACCTTGTCTCATACCGGGTGTCGGAACCGGTTACCGACCGTCGCCGCCCCCGTGGCCGACGACCGCTATCGTACCAATTGAACGTCGTCGCACAGTCGATCGTAGGACGGTGTGCGATCGGCTGTGCAAACAGTTTCAATCGCTACTGTCGGACTGACGACGGCCGTCTCGAGCGCACGAGCCACTTATGACTGCGCGGCGACAGCCACCCGTATGGGCTTTCACACGTTCGACAGCGACCGGGCGGACGCCCTCGAGGACGCCGCCGAGCGGTATCGCTACTGCTCCCGTGAGGAACTCCACGGCCTCGTCGCGCCCCACGCCGAGATGCGCCTCGCCGACCTCGGGAGCGGCACCGGCTTCTACACCGACGACCTCGCCCCTCACGCCGGGAGGGTGTACGCCGTCGACGTGCAGGCGGCGATGCACGACCACTACCGCGAGAAGGGTGTCCCGGAGGCCGTCGAACTCGTCGAGGCCGACGCCACGGATCTGCCCTTCGCCGACGCCGAACTCGACGCCGCCGTCTCGACGATGACGTTCCACGAGTTCGCGGACGAAGCGGCGCTGCGGGAGGTCGCCCGTATCCTCCGCTCCGGCGGCCGCCTCGTCACCGTCGACTGGGATCGCGACGGCATCGGCGCGGCCGGGCCGCCCCGCGACGAGACGTACGGCCTCGACGACGCCGTATCCCTCCAGACGGACGCCGGCTTCGTCGTCGACCGCGCCGAACGGCGCCCGGAGACGTTCGTTACAGTCGCGCGTCTCGACAACTGACCACCGATCGACGCGATCTCCCGGCACCGAAACAGTCATTTAGGTTAACGGTGTCCGTTCGTAGTGAGTATGCGTCACAATCTCATAGATCCGTACAGTCCCGGAGGTGGGTACTACGAGTGCCGGTCCTGTACGCACCGCGAGGCGAGCGACGACCGGGTGACCGTCTGCGCGGAGTGTGGATCGGGCGTTCGGAACCTCGCCGTCCCCCGGGAGTGATCAGATGGCGATGCTGTCGGTGTAGTGTTCGAGGACGGCGACGGCGCCGACGCCGACGACGGCCGCGAGGCCGAACGTCGCGAGTGCGCCGGTCGTCCACCCAGCCGACAGGTTCTCACCGGCTTTCACGACCGGCGCGCGAAGGCCGCCGACGACCAGGCTCACGAGAAAGGCAAGCGTCGCGTAGCGGTAGCGGACGAGCGCCCAGCGGACGGCGTGGGCGACGGTGACGAGACCGACGACGGCGCCGACGAGGAAGGCGATCACCGTCGTCGCGGGGTCGACGATCCGTCCGACCCCGCCGCCGACGAGGAGGCCGAGGAGGCCGTCGACGAAGGCGGTCAACCGGCCCACGAGGAACTCGTACTGCCCGAGGATGACGAGGATGAGCGACCCCGAGATTCCGGGGAGGACCATCGCGCTGATGGCGACGGCGCCGACGCCGACGGTGACGAGCGGTGACGAGGGGAGGGCGGCGGCGGCGCGGCCGGCCGACAGAAAGGCGAGGAAGAAGCCGACGAGGGCGGCGCCGATCCGACCGGGCGTGTCGAGCGACGCCTGTTTCGCGAGAACGACGGCGGAGGCGGCGATGAGGCCGAAGAAGAAGCCAAACGTGCGGACGGGCGTCGATTCGAGCGCAACGTGCAGGACCCGCGTCACGACGAGGACGGCGGTGAGAATGCCGCCCCCGAGTGCGAGCAGGAACGGCCCGTCGACGGCGAGGAAGGCCGACCGGGCGTCGTCGCGGCGGCCGGGGAGAGGCGCGGCGAGCACCTGTGCGATCCGCTCCGGCGTGACGGCGGTTATCGCGGCGATCAGTCGCTCGTAGATCCCGGTGATGAGTGCGATGGTCCCGCCGGAGACGCCCGGGACGGCGTCGGCTGCCCCCATGCAGACGCCTTTGAGATAGACGACGAGCAGGGGGCGGAGGCGTCGAGCCATGCCGCGTCAGTTGCGGGCGACGGCGACGGCGGGGGTGTGGAGCGCGGACGCGGACGCGGACGTAGCCGACACGTCCTCGGTCGTGGGATCGTCAGTCGTGTCGTCGGTTCGGATCGATCCGTCGGCCGGGGCGAGCGACTCCGACTCGTTGCTGGGGCCGAGCGAGATGTTCTGGAACGGATTGGTCCGCTCCAGACTCACCTGTTTCGGGCCGTCGACGTCGCCGTTGACCCGACCCTCATCGATCTGCACCTCCCCTCGGTACTGGACGAACGAGCCGTTCTGACTGGCCAGTGCCGACTCCACGACGTACGGGCCGGTCGCCCGGACGCTTACGTTCGTGTAGCCGTTCGACGGGCCGTACTCGTCGTACCCCGTCGTGGAGTAGGGGAGCGTCATCGTCAGTTCCCCGTCCTGGGTCGTCCGCGTCTCCTGGGTGTACGTGAACGTCTCGTTGGTCGCCGGCACCCGCATCGGCACTTGCGCCCGCACCGACACGTTCGACGGCAGGCCGTCGGTCGTGATGGTCGCGCCGGGCACCTTCTCGAAGGTCTTCACGTACGAGGGCTCGTAGAGCGTCTGTGACGAGGGTGGGACGCCTGTCACCGCGAAGGTTCGGCGCGCGTACCTCTGGTACTGGGAGGTGCTGTTGGCGGAGGACTCGCTTGCCTTCACCAGCCGGTAGTGTTCGAGCGCAGACACCCGTTCGGCGGGATAGTGGCCGATGCCACCGATCTGTGCCGTGCTGTCGTTGGCGACGTACGCCTGCGCGGCTGACAGGTTGTTGAACTGCCGGACGATTCGCCGGTCCTGTGGGCCGGCACGGATCGTAATCCGCTGTCCGCTCTGGGTCTGGGCGGTCTGTCGTTCCCAGTCGACGACGACCGGTTCCGGCTCCATCGAACTCCCGTGGTAGGCGTAGAGCCGCACCATCAGGCTCTCGTAGTAGCGCTGGGTGCGCAGGTAGAAGTTGCCACGGAGGTTGCTGGAGTAGACCGGCCCGTAGAAGTCGGACTGCGAGATGTTCGACCGGTCGTAGAAGACGGTCGGCGCGCCGAACTTGGACTGGGGGTGTGCCATCTGCCAGTCGACCATCACGTACCGCGTGCCCGCGGCCTCGGTGTCGCGTTCGCCGAGGGCGCTCTGTGCGGCCGACTCGTTGGGCGCCAACAGGAAGTTCGCCGCGGCGGTCGCTCCCTGCTGGAACGGGTTGGCGTTCGGGATGCGCTTCCCGCGGACGGTGATCCAGTGTCCGTAGTCCCACCACGACTGGACGCCGTAGGCTCCGGCGGGGTAGTCGTAGTCGGTTGTCAGTTCGTAGGTGCCGTAGTGGTCCATCTCGTTGTTCGCGCCGCCGAGCGTTCCGGGCGCGGGCGTGTTCGACTCCATCCACTGGAGCGAGCCGTCCCACTCGGTGATGCCCCCGGGACCGGTCTCCTGGCCCGCCTGCCACGCCGTCTGACTCTGGTCGAACTGGGCGTTGCCCGTGTTGCGGACGCTCATCGGGACGAGCAGGACCGGCGTGACGATCAGCATCGCGGCCGCCAGCACCGCGAGCACTTGATATCCCTGCAGGTCGCGCAGGGCGTCGAGCGAACTCACTCGCAGGTCGAGATACGTGATGATCTGGCCGACGAGGTAGGCGTTCGCGACGGCGATGACCGGCGCGAGGTAGTAGTTGAACCGGATCTGCGTGAACGCTGCCGAGGTCATGAAGGCGGCCCACACGACGAAGAGGAGCTGTTCGGCGTCGTAGTTCGTCTGCAGGACGGCGCCGAACAGGATCAGCGCGATCAGCGCGATGCCGATGAGCTCCGGGACGACGCCGATGGCGTCGGCGACGGCGTTGAACGGTGCCGGGACGACGAAGACCAGTCCGATCAGGGCGAGCGACCCGGCGGCGTAGGCGACCCGCTCCGTCTCGCCGTCGCGGACCAGCGGCTTCGCGAGCAGCCAGATGACGGCAGCGACGCCGGTGAAAAGCGTGAAGCCGTAGTCGGACATGATGCGACCGGTCGCCGTCATCGCGTTCTGCTGGAGACTGCTCGGCGAGAGGTAGGGCTGGGCCTCGGAGATGGTTCGCAGCCCGGCCGTGGCGCTGAAGCCGATGAAACTGAGCGCGTTCGACCGGATCGTGCCGAACAGGTCCGGGAGAGCGATGGCGACGGCGCCGGCGGCGACAGCGATCAGGCCGACGACCGCGACCGGATAGTACGTCCGGTCGAGGTCACGCTGATCGAACTGCCGGGCCAGCCCGGCCATGAACGCGGCGCCGGCGGCAACCCCCAGCGCGACGGCTGGCTGGAGGAGGCCGAAGTCGGTCGGACTGAACGACCCCTCCTCGAACTGGAGCAACATTAGGAGGGCGGCGACGACCATCGAGACGACGCCGACGAACGCGGCGGGCTCGGGCGAGCCGCCGGTGACGTAGTCGCTGGTGAGCTGATAGACTAGGTAGACGCCGAAGACGCCGACGAGCAGGACGCCCGGTGGCCACACCCACATGTAGAGGGCGACGGCGACGCCCGCGAGCGCGCTCCAGACGAGCGGCCGTCGGAGGGCGTCCACGTCGCGGTCGAGGACGAGCTCCCAGACGGGTTTCTCGCGGGTGGCGACGGCGAGGGCGACCATCAGGCTGAGCACCGCTATCGTCTGGAAGAGCGGCTCGGCGACGTTGTGGTCGGCAAAGCCAACGAGGCCGCGTCGGAGGAACTGGCCCGGGAGGAGCAGGAGGACGACCGCACCGAAGACGCCGGCGATCCGGTTGGCGAGGCGCTTGCCCACGGCGTACACCGGGACGGCGACGAGCGCCCCGAACACCGCCGGTGCGACCAGCAGCGTCTTCGCGACGAGGTCGCTGGAGGGACTGCCGAGACCGACCACCAGCGCCGCCGTCGCGACGAGTTGGTCGTACAGCGTCCCGAACTGGGCGGCGTTCGTGCCGTACGGGAAGTACGTCCACGGATCGTACGGCATCGTGAACGGCCAGTGGCGCACCGTGTACTCGACCTGTCGCAGGTGATACCAGGCGTCGTTACCGGAGAAGTACACCGCACCGTCCCGGATGAAGGTGCCGTACTGCTGGAGACGGATGCCGAGCATCCCGGCAACGACGAGGACGAGGGCGGGGACGTGATACCAGTCGAAAAAGAGGCCTACGACCGAGGAGGACCCTTGACTCTGATCGTCGCTCATTGGCCGAACGGACTGGGATTATGGGCATAAACCTTGTTATCTATCGGTGGCCGGAACGGCTTTGCGTGCCGAATATCGGCGAGAGCGGGGATGCGAACGCCAACGAAAACGCTTATTCGCGCCTCGGCGGAACGTCCGGCCGATGCAGGTGTCGGTCGTCGTCTGTACGTACGCGATGGATCGGTACGACGCGTTCACCGAGGCCGTCGAGAGCGCGCTCGCTCAGACGTACGACCCGCTGGAGGTCGTCCTCGTCGTCGACGGGAATCCGGACGTGTACGACCGGGTGACAGAGGACTTCTGTGACCGCGAGAACGTCGTCTGTCACTGCAACGAGGCAAACCGCGGCATCTCCTACTCCCGGACGAAGGGCGCCGAACTCGCCTCCGGCGAGGTGGTGGCCATGATCGACGACGACGCCGTCGCCCACGAGGACTGGATCGAGTGTCTCGTCGACGTGTACGAGTCCACCGACGCCGTCGCCGTCGCCGGCGACGTGCGCCCCGACTGGCAGACCAAGAAACCCGATTTCTTCCCCGCCGAATTCTACTGGCTCGTCGGCTGTGTCGAACCTGGCTTCGCCGAGGACGGCGAGGAGGTCCGCAACGGCTACGGCTCGAACATCTCCTTTCGCCGGGACGTCTTTCTGGAGGCCGGCGGCTACGACACCCACACCGGCCGCCGCGGCGACAAACACATCCAGGCCCACGAGGCGCCCGTCTGTATTCGCATCCGGGAGCTCACCGGCCAGAGCGTGATCTACACCGACGACGCGGTCGTCGATCACAAACTCTTCGACTACCGCGGTGACTTCGGCTGGCTCGTCTTCCGGTCGTTCTGGCAGGGATACTCCAAGCGCGTGATGGACCTCCTGTACCCCGGCGAGGACGGCGACGAGAGCGACTACCTCCGCTTCCTGTTTCTGGATCGCGTGCCGCGGCGGGTGAAGGGACTGGTGACGAAGCCGTCCGTGGCGGCGGTGTTGCAGATTCTGGCCATCGTCGTGTTCACCGGCGCCGTGGGGCTGGGATATCTGTACGCGCTGTTGACGCCGGGGTTGCTGGAGAAGGTGGAGACGGTCGAAGAAGAGTAATACGGCAGCTCCGTCGCCATGTCGGTCACAGTTCCGGCGGCCCGTCCACATCCGCACCAGTGTCCGAGGGCGACGCCAGTTCCCGCGCGTAGCCGCTCGCCCGCGCGGTGGTCATCGTCATCGACAGGGCACCGAAGGCGAGGCGATCGCGCACGGGCAGATCGGGGTCGTCCGTGTCGAGCGGCGGGTGGCGCGGCGGGATCGGCGGTTCGCCGTAGCGGTCGGGATAGTAGCGCTGAAGCTGACAGTGGCCCCGACCGACCCGGACGTTCTTGCCGTAGAGGGATCGAAACGAGGCACGAACCGGGTGGTAGACGACCGCGTCGGCGCAGTAGCCCATGTCGTAGCCCGCGGCGTCGACACGGTTGCCGAACTCCATGTCGCCGCCGGAAATCAAGCGGGGGTCGAACAGCCCCACGTCCTCGAACACTTCGCGACGGACGAACAGGGCACAGGTGGGAGCGTAGTGGTGACGGTCGAGATACTGTTGGACTGGGAATCCGGTGTGGGCGTTGTAGCGGGCGGTGCGGGTGTGTTGGTCGTCGGGGATGGTGAGTTCGACGCGGCAGCCGAGGTAGTCGAGGTCGTTGTCCCGTAGGTAGGCGAGCGCGTGGTCGAAGTAGTCGTCGGCGACACGCATGTCGGCGTCGAGGAAGGCGAGGATGTCGGCGTCGGTGTGTCGGATGCCGGTGTTGCGGGCGGCGTACGATCCCTGTATCTCTTCTTCGACGAGGAGCGTAACGGCTGGATACGTCTCGGCACGTTCACGGATCACGTTGCGGGTGTCGTCGGTCGACCCGTTGTCGACGACGTAGAGTGTGACATCGTGACCGGAGGCGAGTTCAGCGAGGGAATCGAGCGTCACGCGGATGCCCTCGGGGTCGTCGTAGACGGGAACAATAATGTCGACGTTCATTGTCGCATGTCTCTGTGTGCGGTGAACTGTGACCATTCCCGCTATTATGTATCGGTCGATCCGAACGTCGGTTGTGTATCGGGTTTCGCATATATTTCCAACGGCGAGGGGCGAACATTATAAATGGGAGATTGGTGTAGATAGCGCCATGGCGTCAGTTCTGATGGACTCAGATGACGACGCGCATATAACGTATTTTCTGTCGGAACGGTCGGAGAACGATATCGAGTTTCAGCCCTTGAATGTAGGCTTGCTCACGGAGCTGAGCGTTCGTCCGAGCCAAAACCTGCCAGATATCATTCACTTACAGTACCTCCAGTATAAAGTGTTCATCGACAACCGACCGATCCAGACGACGATCAAGACGATACACTTCGTCCTCTTTCTACTGATACTTCGGCTCCGGGGGGTGTCGTTCGTCTGGTCTGCACACAACCTGGAGAGTCACGAGTGCCCGTCGAAACTTGTTGACCGTGTCATCCGCATCTACGTAGCGAATCTCTGTAGTCAAGTCATCGTCTTGCACGAGGGAATGCGGGAATCGGTGCAACACCGACTTTACTGTCGGACGGACATCGTCGTAGCGCCGCTAGGGAACTACCGGGAGTACCACGAAGCCCAGGTGAACTCCGATCCTGTCGGCTCCGTTCATTTCGAGCGAGCCGATGGCCCGAAAGTAGGAATGATCGGCGCGGTGCGACGGTACAAGGAGATCCCGCTCGGCATGCGGGGGGTTGAACGAAGCGAGAAAAAACTGTTCCTCCAAGTTGCCGGGAGTTCCCGGATAGATGCGTTGAGAGAGGAACTTACGGCTGTCGCGGAGGAACGGGCCGCGCAAATTAGCACCGACTTCCGGTATCTCTCGGACGCCGATATCCTGTACTACAACGACAACGTCGACGCGGTGTTGATCCTCCATTCGATCGAAGGGGCACCGGCGAGTCTGAATCTGGCTGCCACCTCTTCAGTCCCCATCGTCACGACCGACGGGGGGATGAAAGAGGAGCTCGTCGAAAAATACGATCTTGGCGTCGTCGTCAAGAATACCCCACAGGCCGTCGCCGACGGCATCGACGAAGTGATAGGGCGGGAGTCTGCGTCGTTCGGGTTCGAGAGGTTCGCCGCCGATCACACGTGGGACAACTACGTTCGCGTACACGACACGGTGTATAAGTCCATCGTGGCCGAGACATCGGGGTAATCCGCGCCTCCGGGGCGGGAGGTCAGGATACCGATCACATAGCGGCCGTTTTCGAGTACATCCACTGGAGCAGCGTGCCAGCCGAGGTGTGTATAATCGGAGGATATAGGTGTTCCCACTAACAGAGCACTGGTATGGATTCGTATGTCCGTGAGATCGATGCCTGCCGGAGTTGTGGTAACGCAGACCTCGATCCGATTCTCTCTCTCGGTGAGCAGTACGTCTCCGATTTTGTGGATTCACCGGACGATCAGACGGTGAAGGCGCCGCTAGAACTCGTTCTCTGTGATGCGAGTACTGGGGGATGCGGGCTTCTCCAACTGGAACACACTGTCGACCCAAACTATCTCTACAGCGAGTATTGGTACAAGTCCGGTATTAACGAAAGTATGCGTGAGTCGCTCCGCTCGGTCGCCGAAGATGCGACCCACGTCGCGGAACTGGAGGAGAACGATCTCATCTTAGACATCGGATGCAACGATGGGACGATGCTCCGGATGTTCGACGAGGACTGCCGCCGTGTCGGGTTCGAACCCGCGGAGAACTTGGTCAGCGAGGCGCGCGAAGGGACGACTCGCGTGATCAACGATTTCTTCACTGCCAACTCATACGAGGAGGCGTTGGGCGACGAACCGGCCGATCTGGTTACGTCGATTGCGATGTTCTACGACCTCGACGAGCCAAACGAGTTCGTCAGCAACGTCAAGTCCATCCTAGCGGACGACGGCGTGTGGGTTATTCAGATGGCCTACCTGCCGGAGAAAATCGAAACCAACGCGTTCGATTCGATCGTTCACGAACACCTCGAGTATTACTCACTACTCGCGCTCGAAAACCTTCTCGAACGGCACAGTCTCGAAGTGTTCGACATGGAAACCAACGACGTGAATGGCGGGAGTTTCCGCGTGTATATCCGTCACAACGGTGCCGACGTGTCGGGCTTCGACGGCGCCCGAGAGCGACTCGACTCCTTCCGCAAGTACGAGGCCGATATGGGGCTCCACAGTCAGGAGACGTACGATGCCTTCGCCGACCGCGTCCAGCGGCTCAAGGAGCAGACACGAACGTTCATCGAAGATGCCGTCGCCGATGGAGAGAACGTGTACGTCTACGGAGCGTCCACGAAGGGCAATACCCTGCTCCAGTACTACGGACTCGACCACACGCTGATCGAGGCCGCGGCGGAGCGCAACCCTGACAAGTACGGAAAACTGACGGTAGGGACGCAGATTCCAATCGTCTCCGAGGAAGAAGCGCGCCCTGACGCCGACTACTTCCTTGCCCTCCCGTGGCACTTCATGGACGCTTTCCTCGAACGGGAAGCGGATTTCCTCCGCAACGGTGGGAAGTTCATCAAGCCGCTCCCCGAATTTGAACTTCTCGGCGCGGAAGACATCCCCGAGTAGCGACGGAACTACGTCGAGAGGAACTCCCGAAGGCCCGCTCGAACGGAGTATTCCGGCTCCCAGCCGAGTGCCCTGAGTTTGCCGCTGTCAGCGACGTTCTTCTGGATCGAGGCACCCGCGCGGTCCTCGGTCCCCGTCTCGATGATGTCGGCGTCCGCAACGCTCACCTCGACGGCGAGTCTGGCGAGTTCGCCGATACAAATCGCCTCGCCACGGCCGACGTTGTAGGCTTCACCGGAACGTCCCTCAACTAGGGCCGTAAGGATACCCGAGGCGACATCGGGAGCGTAGAGAAAATCGCGTTCCGACGAGAGTTCTCGAAGTTCTACGGGACCACCAGAACGGATCTGATCGGCGATGAGTGCAGCGACGTTGGTCGTCGGTTGCCCAGTGCCGAACGAATTGAACGGCCGCACGACGACGGTCGAGAGATCGTACGTCGACGCCCACGAACTGGTGAGTTTGTCGCCGGCGAGTTTGCTCGCGCCGTACGGGTCGACCGGATCGGTCGGATGCAACTCGTCGACCGGGAGCGACACAGGTGCGCCGTATACGCGGGACGTGCTCGTGTAGAGAAACCGCTCAACTCCGCCTGATCGCGCCGCTTCCAGAACGTTGAGCGTTCCATCGGCATTCACTGTCCACGTGGCCCGTGGTTGGTCGATGGCACCGTCTACGTCGGTTCGGGCCGCTAAGTGGAGGACAGAGCCGTACTCAGAGAGATCAAGGGTCTTGGCGGCTGTGACATCACCTCGGACAACCGACTCGTTTGGAGATGGTGTGACATCAGTTCCGGGTCGAACCAAAAGGGTCACCTGCCAGTCGTCAGCGGCGAGTCGCTTTCGGAGGTGTCCCCCCAAATAGCCGGTTCCTCCCGTGAGAAAGACAGGTTCGAGAGCGGCGCGATTCATACATCTTCACCGGGACGAGCGGACTGTGGGCGGAGAGTCGACTCGGATTTCGTCCAGTAAATGTCGTTTTCACGAACTCGTTTGAGGTCAGTGCGAACCATCTTTCTGATCAGCGTTTCGAACGACGTCTCGGCGGACCAGCCGAGGTCACGTTCAATTTTCGACGGATCGGCCTTAAGAACCTCTACCTCGGCAGGTCGGTAGAACTTCTCGTCGACGACGACGTAATCCTCGTAGTCCAGCCCCACCTCGTCGAACGCGATGCGCGCACACTCCCGAACAGTGTTCATCCGGCCCGTTCCCATGACGTAATCGTCGATGTCGTCGGGATCCTGTTGCAACATCGCGTGCATGCCCGCGACGTACTCGCGGGCATCTCCCCAGTCGCGTTGGGCGTCCAGATTACCGAGTCTGAGTTCGTTCTGAATTCCCTCCGCGATTCGGGCAGCGCCGAGTGTGATCTTCCGAGTGACGAATTCCTCTCCCCGACGAGGACTCTCGTGGTTGAACAGGATGCCACTGACGGTGTACATGTCGTACGCTTCGCGATAAAGGACGGTAGCCCAGTGGCCGAACACTTTCGCGGCGCCGTACGGGGAACGGGGGTGAAACACCGTCTCCTCATTCTGTGGCGACTCGTGGACGTCACCGAACATCTCGCTGGTACTGGCCTGATAAAATCGGGCGTCCGGCGCCTCGCGTCGTACTGTTTCAAGCAGACGGATCACGCCAAGTCCAGTCACCTCACTCGTATAGAGCGGTTGTTTGAACGATGTACCGACGAACGACTGTGCGGCGAGGTTGTAGACTTCGTCCGGTTCCGCTTCGGCTACTGCCCGGATAAGCGACGACTGATCGGTCATATCCCCTTCAATGAGTTCAAGACGCTCGTCGTCGACGAGATGAGAGATCCGCCACCGGTTCCGGCTAGACGTTCGTCGAACGAGCCCGTACACGGAGTAGTCGGACTCTAAGAGATGCTCGGCTAGATATGAGCCGTCTTGGCCAGTAATACCGGTGATGAGCGCCGATTTCATGCCGTTTGGCATTGGTCGCTGCAACTTAAATTTAGTGGTTGGTGGTTCTTCAAAAGAACCAGCAGCGGCGGCTAAAAGGCTCTACCACTGAAATCACTCGGGGATTTCGAACTCGAGTACGACGAACGTATACTCCATACCGCGCCATTTGACAGGGCGATCAGTTGCCCCAAGATCGGGATCGCTTGGAACGCGGAACCCGGCCGCTTCGGCACTTTCAATCAGTTCAGTTACGTCGGTCATGTCGAACGGGTCCCAGGGCAGTCCGTAGGCGGTAACTCCGTTTGAATCGACGCCATCTGGCCAGTAATCGGTCGAAAGGACGAGCAAGCCGCCGTCTCGGAGTAAGCGCTTTGCCTCGGTCAGGAACTCTTGGACATCGACTCCGTGTTCAATCACGCTGAGACAGGTGATAGCGTCGAATGATCCGTCGGGGAACGACGTGTCAGTTATGTCCTGAGGCAGGTACTGAATGGGTCCCTGATAGAACGGTGCGTCGAAACTCAAATTACAGACTCGAAGATCGCGATAACCGTACAGATACAGCCAGTGAACAAGAGGGGAGTAGGTTTCCCCACCCGCGTCCAAGACGCTAGCCGTCTCGTCCGTCCGATTCAGTATCGCCGTCAGCGCAGTGAGGTGGTCCCAGTTTTTCGGCGAATCATTGTGTGGGACGACCCCGCACCGTCGAAGTTCGTCGATCGCGGTTTCGTACTCCGATACCGTCTGGAGCACCATGCTGTCGGGCGTGTAGGTGGGTTTCCGCGGGGAGAGACGGTAACCGCGGCATTTGAGGTCAAGTCGGTACACGGATTCATATCGGTTGAAGCGGTCGAAAACGGGGTCGAGTAGCTGGTCACCGACGGCACGGGCGAGTTGCGCCGGCCCATCGGCCCGCAGTACGGAATACGCAGATGATAATTTCGATAACATGTGAATTATCCTATCGTACACTGGATCAGTTTTGTACTGGACGGACCACGGGTCATCTACTAGACACTGTCGAATCACGGCATATAAGTGTTGCATCTGTGGACGATCCGGACGGCGACAGCCTCGCCCAGTTAACTCGCCCAGACCGATGGAAAGCGATGCATTATCGAGACGTGTGACGAATACGTCGCAGCCCGTGGAGGCAGAGGTACCACGATTGGATCAGCTTCAGGACGTAAGCCGCAAGGTAGACGGTGAGAAAGCTATCGAGGCCCCGCGTTCGGCTTCGGATCCGCCAAGGACTGGGAGGAAGTATCCGCGTCGGTGACAACGGATGAGTCGCCAGCCCGTGGCGTTCCCACAACTGCGCCTGTCCTCGTCCGATCCGCCGGGCTTTCTTTACGTGCGCACGAAACGTCGTCCGTGCGGGGTGTCTAACGGTTATCGATGCCTCGAATCCCATTGCGAAGCCTGCATCGTCGACCCGCCGACCGAACTCCTTGTCGCCACCGGAGACGAGTGACTCGTCGAATCGACCGACTTCGTCGAAGACGGTCGCTCGAACGGCCAACGCGCAGGTTGGCGCGAATCGTTTGGTTCGGAGGTAATGCCTCACGGGTAACCCCGTCGTGAGGTCGTACTGCGCCCAGAACGTACTCTCTCCGTCAGGGACGTATAGTTCGACTTCGTAGCCCAAGTAGTCCACGGACGACCGCTCGAAGACATCGCAAACGGCGTCCACCCACGTGGGCTCAACCGTCATGTCCGCATCGACGAACGCGATCACATTGGCTCGCGCGTGCTCGATACCCGTGTTCCGTGCGGCATAGGAGCTCTGAACGTCGGTCTCGGAGAGACCAACGACCAAGTTCGGGTATCGTTCCGCGAACTCGTCGATCACGTCCGTCGTCCAGTCTGTGGAGTCGTTGTCGACGACGAGGACTTCGTAACGGTCGGCCGAACATCGCTGCTCGGTGAGCGAGCGCAGCGTCTCGCGTACCCCTGCGGGATCATTATACACCGGAACGACGACCGAGAGAAACGGCTCAGTCATGTGAAGATAACGAGAGCTGCAGGTCCGGGAAGTCGAGGAATTTGACCACGAGCGCCGCCTGATCGTTGGAGTCTATACTGCCGGATTCGAGCAGATACGAGGACCGGTCCAACAGCCGATTGAGGTCGTGCTCAACCAGATGTTTCAACTCGGTGAGCGACGTCCCTTCTAACTCGCTCAAAGCGAGCGCAATGTCCGTCCCCGGCATCATGGTCCCGTGAACGAGATCGTCTCCAGCAAGCAGCTGGGAGGTTCGCTCCTCCAGATACCGCATCGTCGAGTCGAGTTTGTCACTCGACCAAAAGGGATGGTCACCGACCTCGGTGTGGAGTCGAGCCAGCGTCGAGAGATTTACCGGGTGGTATCCGATTTCTTTGCGATGCTGCTTTTCGGATCGGGAATGAAGCGGGTTCACGAGGGCGTTCCAGAGCAGCGGATACGTTTCCGGACGGCGAGCAAGTTTCGACACCACCGAACGCAGGGGTGGGTGCACGTAGTGTTTGATGAGCCCATCCGAATGGAGTGCCATGTTCGAGTCCAGTGCGTCCAGAAATGTGGTGATACGCTCGGTAACCACGTCATCGTGTGCAGCGAGGGGGGCGCTCTGGGCGGCGAAAATTATCTGGTGATTGAGTGTTCTGTCAAACGATAGGTTCCGGCCATCGATTTCGATCCGTTCCCACAGCCCTAGATCGGCGTCGAATGGGTGGAGCGCGAATACGTCCCGAGCCGTGTCGAGAGCGTCGCTGTGTTCGAGTACCTCACCCGCGGTCGTGAGCGCGCGGATCGGCGTCGCCTGTCCAACAAGCCCGTTACAGCAATCCTTGTCGGGTGTCTTTCGACAGTGGAACGTGTAGCCGTGCGGGCGGAAGTCCTCGTCGAGGAGCGCGTCGATGGCGTCCTCAGCGGCATCGCGAAATCGGTTGTCACCGGAGATTTGATAGGCGCCGCAAAGCACGATACTCCACCTAGCGGTGTTTCTGACTGGTGTCTCGGGATCTCCATAGGCGTAATTCTCGCCGGCCGGAAACGTCCCGTCGTCGCTCTGGAGTTCGAGCGCGGAGTCGGCGCTCCGGACCACGAGGTCGTGCAGTGATAGGCGCTCTTCACCCACTCTATTCTCAATCACCATACCTCGATGCACCTATAATCGACCCGGTGAATGAGTGTTACGAAACGACAAGCAGCGGACAACCGTTCCAGAAGACCACGCTGGACATGGGTCGTACAGCCGTGACGGGTGAGAGAGCACGGCAGTCACATGTACCCCATTGCCTCGAGATGCTCCTCAACGGAGGTGTCGACTTCCTCGTGGTCCTCGTCTGCCGGAACGTGCCCCTCCGTATCACTCGCCGACGCCTCCACCCACGGCACCACCCGAACGTCCGGGTGAAGGAAGCCCTCCGGGTGACCGTACGCCCCCCATTCGCCGAAAGCGTTGCCGTGGTCGGCGGTGATCGCCACGCGTTCGGCGTCGACGTTCTCCAACAGGAGTTCGACCTCGTCGAGGACGAACCGGAGGTTTGCCTCGTACTGGTCCCAGTGAGTGTCCGCGTCGAGATCGCCCGACTCCAGCCGCTTCCACCCGCGGGCTTCGTCCTCGGTCGGCTCCCGGTCTTCCCGCATCGCCTCGGCGATATAGGGGATGTGCGGTTGCATGTAGTGGGCGATCAACCGGTCGTGATCTCCCTCACGGCCGACACGAATCGTCCGGTCGGTGATGGACCGCGGCGGGACGCCGTAGCCTTCGGGGTGGTCGTCCTGCCACACCATCTCCAACCGCGCGAAATCGGCACCGTCGACGACGGTCCAGTTCGGCCGACAGAACGGCACCGTCTCCTTGGGTGGGAACTCGTCGTCGAAGAAGACGGCCTGGGTGTGGCCGTTGCCGGTGACCATGGCGGTGTCGGCAACCTCGGCGTGCCGGTCACGCCGAAAGGTTCCGGCGAGCCACTCCCGGGAGTGGCTGCCGACCGACAGCACCCGCTCGATGTCGCCGACGAAGTCGTAGTCGTCGGCGACGGCCTCCAGCACGTCGACGCGGCAGGCGTCGAGGACGATCAGCAGATCCCACTCCTTCTCGTAGACGTTCCGGCCGATCGGCCGACGCGACGTGAGCGTGTACCAGCCGCCGAGAAAGGCGGTGTACGCCCCGTGCATTGCGCACCGTTTCGGGCCGTCGTCGTGGAACTGCTCGCGGTGTTCGTGCAGCCACTGCCGGAAGGAGGCGCCCATCCTACCGAGTGAAGGCGTGCCGTGCCTCAAAGCGGTGACGATCCGCGCTCGCACGGCCGGTCAGCCGACCGCCCGCTCGACGGTCTCGCGGAGCCGAGACACGTCGACGTCGATATCGGGTCCGTCCTGACGGCCCTGGAGCCGGTGGTACTCGAACCCGGCCGTCTCGGCGATGCGAGCGAAATTGTCCTTGACGTTCGAGCCGAACAGTTCGACGACGGCGACGTCCTCACTGTAGACGAGGTTCGACAGCCCGGCGCCGTGGGGGCCGACGACCGCCTCGGCGTCCGCGAACAGGCGCACCTGTTCGGCGACGGGGAGTTCCTCCAGGCGGTAGGGCTCGAACCCGTAGTCGTCGAGGGCGTCGAGGACGGCCGCGTCGTTGTGGACGCGCCGTTCGCGTGCGCCGGCCCGCGAGACGTAGATGCGCCGCGAGCGGTCGGTGTCGTCGCCAGCATTGGCGTCGGTGTTGCCCCGCAGTCCCGCCGTCAGTCGCCTGAACCACTCGTAGTCCTCGGCGGTGATCGTATAGACGAAGGCGGGAACCAGCGCCGAGTCGGCCCGGTACACCGGCGCCCGTGCGTGGCGGATCGGAAAGTCCTCGCCGCCGAGGATGCGGAACGACTCCAGCATCCACGACGGCGGATCGTCGGGGAGAAGCAGCGTGGGTTCGCGGCCGGTTTCCCGCCGGAACGTGTCGAGCAGCCGGAGCTTCGGAAGCGTCTCGACCGTCCAGTGGTAGTAGTTCCGATAGCGCGGAATCAGCGGACAGAGCAGGTCAGCCGAGTCGTCGACGGGGCCGAGCGACCGGACATCGCCACGGAGGAGGTCAAGGGTGAACCGGGGACCGTCGTGAAACAGGTGGCCGATGAGCGGGATGGTCTTGTACGCCGCATCCATGGTCGGCGGGGCGACCGACTCCACGACGAACTCCCCGTCCGCGGTGAAGACGCCGCCGCTTCCAGGGAGGACGTACCCTCCTGGGACGGCGACGACGAACCGGCTGGATTCGGAGTCGGCGTCGGAACCGGCGGTCTGCCGTCCGTCAGGGGACTGAAGCGGATGAACGTCGTGCGTGGCGAGGAGTCGCTCACGGGAGACGGCACCCAGCGCCCTGCGTTCGAGGAGTGTGGCGAACAGCGGGGTGAACAGGAGCTTCCGCGAGAGGAGTTCGGCGCTCGCGGCACACGTGGCCCACGGGCCGCTGGCGTCGAGTTTCCGCCGTAGCTTCCGGGCCGAGAAGTGCGTCCCGAACTGCATGCGTCACCACATCCCGGGCGGGAATAAAGAACGGTCGGAATCGAGTCGGACGACTTTTTTACTCTCCGACGCGCATGCGGATATCATGGAAGATAGCGCAGTCGTCGCGGGCGGTGCGGGATTTCTCGGCAGCCACCTCTGCGAGCGGCTTCTCGCCGACGGCTACGAGGTCGTCTGTGTTGACAACTTCGGTAGCGGAACTCGCCGCAACGTCGCACACCTGGAGTCGGACGACCGGTTCGAGATCGTCGAAGCGGATCTCAGAAAGGGGCCGAGTCTGCCGGCGGTCGACGAGATCTACCACCTCGCCTCCCGGGCGTCGCCCGCGGACTTCACCGAGTTTCCGGTGCGGATCGCGCTGACGAACACGGAGGGCACCCGCTTCCTGTTGGATCACGCGCTGGAACACGACGCGACGATGCTCTTTGCCAGCACCAGCGAGGTGTATGGCGACCCCGAAGTGCACCCACAGCCCGAGAGCTACACGGGCAACGTGAACATCCGCGGGCCACGGGGCTGTTACGACGAATCCAAGCGGTTCGGCGAGACGCTGACGGTCGCGTACAACGACGCCTACGACCTCGACGTGCGGACGGTGCGCATCTTCAATACCTACGGGCCACGGATGCGTGCCGACGACGGGCGCGTCGTCCCGACGTTTCTCTCGCAGGCGCTCCGTGGCGAGGACCTGACCGTCTACGGCGACGGCAGTCAGACGCGGACGTTCTGCTACGTCGACGACATGATCGACGGCCTGCGGGCGATCATGGAGACCGACGCGATGAACGGCGACGTGGTGAACGTCGGCGGCGAGAACGAAATCAGCATCCACACGCTCGCGGAACACGTCCTCGACATCTGTGACACCGACAGCGAAATCGTCTACGAACCGCTCCCGGAGGACGACCCGACGCGACGGCGCCCGGACATCTCGAAGGTGCAGGCGATGCTCGACTGGGAGCCGACAGTCGATCTGGGAACCGGTTTGAAACGGACGTTGGCCGAGTTCGACACGCCATCGTGATGCGTCCGTCGTCGGGGCGCGGACGTTCGTCCGGTGACGGGCACCCAATCCGACCATGAGGATCGGGCAAACGTCACTCATAACGTTCGTCTCGCGGGTCGTCGCCTCGGCCATCGGCTTCGCCGGGACGATCTACTTCGCCCGGGAACTCGGTGCGACCGTCCTCGGGCAGTACTCGCTCGTCTTGGCGATCGTCGGCTGGCTCGCCATCGGGGGCAAGATCGGTGTGACGAGCGCGCTCCAGAAGCGCCTCAGTGAGGGCGAGGAGCAGGGCGAGTTTTTCGCCGCCGGGGCGATCACCGTCGGCGGCCTGTTTCTACTCGTCTCGGCGCTCGTCTACTTGTTTCGCGCCCCGCTCACGACGTACGTCGGCGCGGAGGTCACCGGCTTCGTCGTCCTGTTGTTGTTCGCGACGCTCCTCAACGAGATGACCGGGTCGGTGCTATCGGGCCATCACCTCGTCCACGTCAAGGGGCTGTTGAATCCGGTTCGGATGTCCGCTCGCACCCTGGTTCAGGTCGCGGCCGTCGTCGGCGGGTTGGGGCTGTTCGGCATGCTGGGCGGGTACGCAGCGGGATACGTGGTGGTGGGACTGATCGGCCTCTGGATCGTGTCACCCGCAGTCGAGTGGCCGTCGAAACGCCACTTCCGGAGCCTCAAGGAGTACGCACAGTACTCGTGGATCGGGACGATCCACAGCCGAGCGTTCGGCTGGATCGACATCGTGGTGCTCGGGGTGTTCGTCTCGTCGGATCTGGTTGGGATCTACTCGGTGAGTTGGACGATCGGGACGTTCTTTCTCGCCTTCGGCGGGTCGATCAGTACCGCGATCTTTCCGGAGGTCAGCAAACTCTCCGCGACCGAGGGCCGTGATCGTGCTGCCCCCCTGGTTCACGACGCCCTGGCCTACGCCGGCCTGATCGTCATCCCGGGGCTCGTGGGGGCGGTGTTGCTCGGGCCGCGGATCCTCCGAATCTACGGGACGGAGTTCGTCAGGGGGACGGCCGTGCTCGGCCTACTGGTCGGCTCCTGTTTGGTCGAGAGCTACCGCCAGCAGCTGACTGGGACGCTCGGTGCCATCGACCGCCCCGACTACACGTTCCGGGTCAGCGCCCTATTCGTCGTCGCGAACGTCGTGTTCAATCTCGGCCTCGTCTCCCTGTTCGGGTGGGTCGGTGCCGCAGTCGCGACGCTCTTGTCGGCGTCGGTCGCCACCCTGGCCGGCTACTACTACCTGGCCCGGGAGATCGACTTCGACGTGCCGCTTCGGGAGATCGGCAAACAGTGGGTCGCGGCGCTCGCCATGGCGGGGGTGGTGTACGCCGGCCTCCGTCTCGAAGAGACGTATCGGCTGCTGTCACACAACTTCGCGACCGTCCTACTGTTGGTCAGTCTGGGTGCGGGGGTGTATTTCGCCGTGCTGATGGCGATCTCGACTCGGTTCCGAACGACCGTGCGAAACAACCTGCCGGTCGATCCGTTGTCGTAGCCGTCGGCTCGTGGCGTGTCCCCGGATCGGCGGAGCCGAAAGTATTTGCAACCCCGCCCGCCAGGTACACCCATGAAGGCAGTCATCCTCGCCGCCGGCAAGGGCACTCGTCTCCGTCCGCTCACCGAGGATAAACCGAAGGTCCTCGTCGAAGTCGACGGTAAGCCGCTGATCGAGTACGCGTTCGACTCGCTGATCGACGTCGGCATCGACCTCGAGGAGTTCGTCGTCGTCGTCGGCTACAAGAAAGAGCAGATCATGGAGCGGTACGACGACGCCTACCGTGGCATCCCGATCACCTACGCCCACCAGCGCGAGCAACTCGGACTCGCACACGCACTGTTGACGTCGGAGCCGTACGTCGACGACGACTTCGTCCTCATGCTCGGCGACAACATCTTCGAGGCGAACTTGGGCGACGTGATCAACCGGCAAGCCGAGGATCGCGCCGACGCCGCCTTCCTCGTCGAAGAGGTGCCCTGGGAGGAGGCGTCGCGGTACGGCGTCTGTGACACCAACGAGTACGGCGAGATCACGCGCGTGGTCGAGAAGCCCGACGATCCGCCGTCGAATCTGGTGATGACCGGCTTCTACACGTTCACACCGGCTATCTTCCACGCCTGCCATCTCGTTCAGCCCTCCGACCGCGGCGAGTACGAACTCCCCGCCGCGATCGACCTGCTGATCCAGAGCGGGCGAACGATCGACGCGATCCGGATGGACGGCTGGCGCATCGACGTTGGCTACCCGGGAGACCGGGATGCCGCGGAGGAGCGACTCGACGCCGGGGCCACCCCGGAGTAGCCGGACGACACCACGGATCGGCGACAACGGGATGGGAACGCCTTTTTGCCTGCCCCGGCGAGTGGCACATCAATGGCCGATCCCGACGGCGTCTGCGTGCTCGTCCCGACCCTCGACGAGGCGGAAACCATCGGCGACGTGGTTTCCGACTTCCGGGGCGCGGGCTACGACGACGTCCTCGTGATCGACGGTGGGTCGACCGACGGGACCCGCGAGGCCGCCCGCGAGGCCGGCGCCCGCGTCGTCACGCAGTCCGGGTCAGGGAAGGGACAGGCGGTCCGGGAAGCTGTCGCCGACCACATCGACAGCGAGTACATCCTCATGCTCGACGGCGACGGCACCTACCGCGCGGACGACGCCGAGGCGATGCTCGATCCCCTCCGTTCCGGCGAGGCCGACCACGTCATCGGCAACCGCTTCGCCGACATGCGCCCGGGCGCGATGACCGCACTCAATCGGATCGGCAACCAACTCATCAACGGGTCGTTCGGACTCATTCACCGCGAGTCCTTCGGCGACATCCTCTCCGGCTACCGCGCGTTCACCCGGGAGTCCTTCGACGAGATGCACCTCACCTCGGACGGCTTCGGCGTCGAGACGGAGATGGCCGTCGAGTGTGCCAAACGCGGCATTCCGACGGCGGTCGTCCCCGTCACGTACTACCCCCGACCGGCGGGGTCGAACACCAACCTCCATCCGATCCGCGACGGCGGGATCATCTTCCTCGAACTCTACCGGCGCGCGAAGACCAACAACCCACTCTTTTATTTCGGGAGCCTCGGCACGGTGTCGACGGCGACGGGCGTCCTCATCGCCGTCTACGTCGCAGTCGAGTGGCTCACCCGGCGGGTCTCCCACGAAGTCCTCGCCGTCGTCGCCGCGTTTGCGATCCTCGTCGGCGTCCAACTGCTGATGTTCGGGATGCTCGCCGACCTGATTCTCTCCCTACACCGCGAGCAGTTGCGCGAGCGGGAGTGACGGGATTGATTAGCGTCCCGCCCGACGCCCCGACCGATGGGCGAGGACGAGGGCATCCCCTGGCGGTCGCGCCGGCTCTATCTCCTCCTGGCGTCGGCGGTCGTGGCGCCGCTCGACGTGACTATCGTCGGCCCGGCACTGCCGGCCGTCGCCGACGCGTTCGGCGTGTCGAGCGCCCGGAGCGGGCTGGTCATCACCGCCTTCGCCGCGCCGGGTGCGATACTGGCACCCGTCGTGGGCATGTACGCCGACCGCCTCGGCCGGCGGCGGGTGATCGTCCCCTGTCTGCTGGTCTACGGCATCGCGGGGCTGGCGGTGACGCTCGCGACGGAACTGTGGGTCGTCCTCGTCCTCCGGGCGATCCAGGGGAGCGTCGGCGGGAGCATCCTCGCCTCGCTGGCGATGGCGCTCGTCGGCGACTACTACAGCGGGCCACGACGCAACGCCGTGATGGGCGTCCTCAGCGCGAGCATCTCTTTCAGCGCCGCCGCGGGCCCTGTCCTCGGCGGCGTCCTCGCGGCGCGGTCGTGGGATGCCCCCTTCTACCTCTACGGGTCGAGCATCGTCGTCGCGGGCCTCGTCGCCCGCTATCTCGACGCGCCGCCGATCGACGACCGGGGATCGACAGACGGATCGTACGTGCGCGCCGCGATTCGGTCGCTCCCGGCGCGCGAGGCGCTGGCGGTCTACGGTGCCACGTTCGTCGGCTTCACGCTGTTTTTCGGTGGCGTTCTCACCGCCGTTCCCTTCCTCCTAGAGGGGACGTACGGGCTGGCGTCGGGGCGCGTCGGCGCCCTCGTAACGGGCGCGATGATGGTCGCCGCGTTCGTCGCCGTCTTCAACGGCCGGTTCGCCCGGCAGCTGTCGAATCTGGGCCTCGTGACGCTCGGCTTCGTCGGCTACGCCGTCGGACTCGTCGGGGTGTGGGCCGCATCGTCCGCGACCGGTGTTCTCCTCGCCCTCGGCGTCTTCGGCGTCGGTCACGGCCTGGTCCTCCCGTCGGTGGCGTCGGCGCTGTCGGCGCTCGCCGGGCCGGCGTTCCGCGGCGGCGTCATGAGCCTACGGACGAGCGTCGTCCTCGGTGCGCAAGCGATCGGTCCGCCGCTCTTTACCTTGCCGGCGGCGCGGGTGGGCTACGAACTCCCGCTCGCGCTCGGCGGCGCCGGAGCGGCACTGGTCGCCGTCGGTCTGTTCGCCGCCGCCGGCGGCCGCGCGGGAATCGCGGTCGCGGCGGCCGGCGACCGATGAATTTAGGCCGTTGCCACGGGCATCGGCTCGTATGTCAGAGACAGTGCTCCTCGTCGGCGGCGGCGGGCGCGAACACGCCATCGCCCGCGCCGTCGCACCGGACTGTACGCTCTACGCCTGTGCGAGCAACCGCAACCCCGGCATCGCGGCGCTGGCCGAGGAGATGCGAGCCATCGACGAGCGGGCGGCCGAGGAAATCGTCGCCTTCGCCGAGGACGTAGACGCGACGATCGCGGTGATCGGTCCGGAGTCGGCGCTCGCGGCGGGGGTCGCCGACGCCCTCGACGACGCCGGCGTCTACACCTTCGGCCCCGACGCCGAAGCGGCCCGAATCGAGACGGACAAGGCCTACCAGCGGCGGTTCATGCGGGAGCACGAGATCCCGGGCTGTCCCGACTTCGAGACGTTCACCGATATGGACGCCGCCTGCGACTACATCGACGCCGCCGACGGCGATCTGGCCGTCAAGCCCGCGGGCCTCACCGGTGGCAAGGGCGTCCGCGTAACCGGCGATCAGGTGACGAAAGCGGAGGCCAAGGCGTATCTCCGCGATGCCGACTACGATCGCGTCGTGTTGGAGGAACGACTCGTCGGCGAGGAGTTCACCGTGCAGGCGTTGGTGGCGAGCGAGGAACCACGTTCCTCGGGGAGTCGGTCGGCGGCCGACGACCGGATACGGACGACGCCCGCCGTACAGGACCACAAGCGCGCCTACGAGGGTGACGAGGGGCCGAACACCGGCGGAATGGGGAGCTACAGCGACGCCGATCCGACCCTCCCGTTCATGGACGAGTCGGACTACGCGGACGCGGTCGCGGTGCTGGAAGCGACCGTCGACGCCCTCCCGGCGTACAAGGGCATCCTCTACGGGCAGTTCATGCTCACCGCCGACGGCGTCCGTGTCGTGGAGTTCAACGCCCGCTTCGGCGACCCCGAGGCGATGAACACGCTGCCGGTGCTGGAGACGCCCTTCCTCGACGTGTTGACGGCGGCACGGGACGGTGAGTCCCTCCCCGACCTCGCGTTCGACGACCGCGCGACCGTCTGCAAGTACGCGGTGCCGGCGGGCTACCCGACCGACCCCGAGTCCGGTGCGTCGATCGAGGTGGACGAGGCGAGCGTGGCGGCGGCCGCCGAGGGCGACGGCGACGCCCTCCTCTTCTACGCGAGTATCGACGCCCGCGACGACGGTCTCTACACCACCACTTCGCGAGCGTTCGCCGTCGTGGGCATCGCGGCGACGATCACGGACGCCGAGGCCATCGCGGCGGACGCCCTCGCGGCCGCGGGCGACGGCCTGCGCGTCCGACACGACATCGGTACGCCCGATCTCGTCCAGCGACGGATCGATCACGTGTCGCGCCTACGAGAGTAACCGGTTCAGGAGCGCATGACAGGCGTGTGACGCGCCATAAACCTTTATTTCGCCGCGTCTCGTCTCTCCGCTAATGGCGACGCTACGGGATTCTGTTGGCGACCTCGTGGACGATGTCGACGGACTGTTCCTGTTCTCCCCGTCGGCGGCGTACTACGAGCGCTTCGCGGACGCGGACGTAGACCGGGTGGTGATCGCCGACGAGAACGGCGTGGGCGCGGAGTCGTTCGTCGAACTCCCACTCGACTTCGACAACGTCCGCGACCGGATCAAATTCGGTGTCGAAGGCGCGATGAATCAGGAGTTCGTCGCCCAAGGCGACACCGTCGCCTGCACCGTCTCGATGTTCGGCGACGAGGTCGACGCCGACTGTCTGGTCAAGGTTCGCGTCGACGAGTCGATGCGGTCGGGTATCTACGACCTCTTCACCGACTCGCGGGCCGAACCGGGGGTCATTCGTGACGTGTTCGAAGTGGCGATCGATCTCGGGAAGAAAGGACAGAAAGGCAAGCCGGTCGGCGCGCTGTTCGTCGTCGGCGACGCGGGCAAGGTGATGAACAAGTCCCGGCCGCTTAGTTACAACCCCTTCGAGAAGAGCCACGTCCACGTCGGCGATCCCATCGTCAACGTGATGCTCAAGGAGTTCTCGCGGCTGGACGGTGCGTTCGTCGTCTCCGACTCCGGAAAGATCGTCTCGGCGTACAGATATCTGGAACCCTCCGCCGAGGGCGTCGACATCCCGAAGGGGCTCGGCGCGCGCCACATGGCGGGCGGCGCGATCACGCGCGACACCAACGCCATCGCGATCGTCCTCTCGGAGTCCGACGGCATGGTCCGGGCGTTCAAGGGCGGCGATCTAATTCTGGAGATCGATCCGGAGGAGTACTGAGATGCAGGTCGAGACGATCCGCGAGGTCGTCGAGACCGTACCGATTCGGTTCTGGTTCGCTTTCGCGACGGTCGCTCTCGGCCTCATCCTCGGGTGGCTGACGCGTGTTCTCGCCTGCCGCATCCTGCGACGGGTCGGCGTCCCCGGCGCCATCGAGGGGACGGCCTTCGAGCGGACGGCCCGGGAGTTCGGCACCTCGACCGTCGACATTCTCGCCGCCATCGCGGGTTACTTCGTGTTCGGCGTCGCCGTCTTCGCCGCCGTCGCCGTCGCCGAAATCGAGTACGTCGCCCAGTTCTGGAACGCCGTCGCCGGCTTCCTCCCACGGCTCTTCTTCGCCGTCATCGTCCTCATCGTCGGCGTGCTGCTCGGCGACAAGGTGGAACTGGTCGTCTCCGAGCGGTTCCGCGGCGTGAAACTCCCACAGGTCGGCATCCTCCCCCTCATGGCGAAGTACAGCGTGTTCTACCTGGCCGCGCTGATCGCGCTCGGACAGGTGGGCGTCGCTACCGCCGCACTCATCGTCCTGCTGGCGGCGTACGTCTTCGCCATCATCTTCCTCGGCGGCCTCGCCTTCCGCCACCTGCTCTCGGCGGGCGCCGTCGGGACCTACCTCCTGCTCAACCAGCCCTACACCATCGGCGACGAGATCCGGGTCGGCGACGTGCGCGGCATCGTCCAGGAGATGGACCTGTTCGTCACCCACATCGAAACCGACGGCGAGGAGTACGTCTTCCCGAACAGCAAGGTGTTCGCCGACGGGTTCGTCAGGATTCGGTCGTAACTGTCGACTGACGCGCGTAACTGTTTTTGAGGTGGAGCGTTACCGGGCGACATGACGGAATCGATTCGGGTTCTCCACGTGGACGACAACCCGGATTTCACCGATCTGGCCGCAACCTTTCTCGAGCGGGCTGACGACCGATTCGTCGTCGAAACCACCACCGGTACTGCGGCGGGGCTGGATCGACTCGCCGGAGGCAGCGGTGGCGGTGACGGTGTCGGCGACGCCGACATCGACTGTGTCGTCTCCGACTACGACATGCCGGACCGGGACGGGATCGACTTCCTCGAAGCCGTCCGTGACCGCTACGACGACCTGCCCTTTATCCTCTTTACCGGCAAGGGGAGCGAAGAGATCGCGAGCGAGGCCATCTCCGCCGGCGTCACCGACTACCTCCCGAAGGGGCGGGAGACCGACCGATACGAACTACTCGCACACCGGCTCTCGAACGCCGTGGACGCCCACCGCTCGCGCGTCAAATCCGAGACGCGCCGAAGACGGTTGGAGGGCATCCTCAAGACCGCCCCCGGATGCATCACGCAGTTGGGCCGGGCGGGCGAGTTCGTCTTCGTCAACGACCGCGCCGAGGAGGTGCTGGGGCTGGAGCGGGCGGACGTAACCGACCGCACGTACAACGACCCGGAGTGGCGGATTCGCGATCTCGACGGCGAGCCGATTCCGGACGATGAACTTCCTTTCCGGCGGGTGCGCGACACGGGTGAGCCGATCTACGGCTACAGACACTCCATCGAGTGGCCGGACGGCAGCCAGAAGGAGCTCCTGATCAACGGCGCGCCGCTGTTCGACGACGGCCAGGTCGAGAGCGTCGTGTTCTCCATGGTTGACGTGACGGACCGGCGGGAGCGGGAACGGACGTTCAAGGAGACGAAAAAACGCCTCGAACTGGCGACGGAGGCGACAGGCACGGGCGTCTGGGAGTGGGATCTGCAAACCGACACGGTGGTGTGGGACGAGACCCTCGAACGCGTGATGGGGCTCGAACCCGGGGCCTTCGAGGGCACGTACGAGGCGTTCGCCGAGCGTGTCCATCCCGACGACCTGCCGGCGGTCGAGCGGAAGATCGAACGTTCGATGAAAACGGGCGGCGAGTACCGGACCGAGTTCCGGATGCTCCGCCCGGACGGCGAGGTGCTGTGGGTCGAGGGTCGCGCACAGGTGTTCGACGACGGCGACGGCGACGGCTACGGCAACGGCACGCGACTGATCGGCATCCACCACGACATCACCGAGCGCAAACGGCGCGAGCGAGAACTCGAACGGACGAAACGGCGCCTCGACGACATCCTCGAAAACACGCCGATGCCGATGTTTCTGAAAAGTGCCGACGGCGCCTATCTCCTCGTCAACCGGACCTACTGTGAACTGTTCGGACTGGAGAACGAGGACGTGATCGGTCACACCGACGAGGAACTGCACCCGCCGGACGTGGCCGACGGGGTGCGTGCGAACGACCTGCAGGTCATCTCCCGTGGGGAGCCCCTCACTGCCGAGGAGCGGATCGTCGCCGACGGCGAGGAGCGGACCTACCTGACGACGAAGGTTCCGATCTACGGGGCGGAACGCGGCGATGGCGACGGCGACGGCGACGATTCGGTCGCCGTCTTCGGCGTCGCGAAGGACATCACGGAGCGCGAGGCGTACCGCACGGAGCTCGAACGCCGGAACGAACTGCTTGAGGAGTTCGCGGCCGTCGTCAGCCACGATCTCCGGAGCCCGCTGACGGTCGCACAGGGGCGGATCAAACTGGCCACCGAAGAGTGTGACAGCGCGGACCTCGATGCGGCCGCCGAGGCGCTCGAACGCTGTCAGACGCTGATCGACGACCTGCTACAGCTCGCCCGCAACGAGTCCGGAACGGTCGACATGGAGCCGGTCGTCGTCGCGGACGCGGTGCGCGAGTGCTGGCGGACCGTCGAGACGGAGGACGCGACCCTCAAGGTGGAGACGACGCGGACGATCCGCGCCGACCGGAGCCGGCTCCAGCAACTCCTCCAGAATCTCGTTCGGAACGCCGTGGAGCACGGCGGGTCGAACGTGACCATCAGCGTCGGCGACCTGCCGGACGGGTTCTACGTCGCGGACGACGGCCCCGGGATTCCGGCCGACGAGCGCGACGACGTGTTCGAGACCGGCTACTCGACGACGGCGAGAAACACCGGGTTCGGCCTCGGGATCGTCCAACGCGTCGCCCTGGATCACGGGTGGAGCGTCACCGTCATCGAGAGTCGGAACGGCGGGGCGCGGTTCGAAGTGACGGGCGCCGAGTCGGCGTGAGCGGCGCCGGTCTGTTACGCTTCAGCTTCGCCGTCGCCGGCGCCGCCCCTGTCGACCGGCCGCGCCGGGACCCCAACCACCGTCGTCCCCGGCGGCACGTCCTCGGTCACCAGCGAGTTGGCCGCGACCTTCGCGTCGGCGCCGATCTCGACCCCAGGCAGGACGACGGCGCCCGCGCCGATCAGCGCCCGCTCCCCGACCACAACCTCGCCGGTGCGGTACTCCTCGGTCAGGAACTCGTGACAGAGGAGCGTTGCGTCGTAGCCGACGATGGCGTCGGCCCGGAGGGTGATGCGTTCGGGCCAGAACACGTCCGGCGTCGCCTCCAAGCCGACCGCGACGCCGGGACCGACGGTCGCTCCCAGCCGTCTGAGAAGCCAGTTTTTCGCCCGCAAGCTCGGCGAAATCCGGATCAGCCACACTGCGAGGTAGTTCACGACCACCCGGAGCGGGTGTTTCGCGTCCGGCCAGTGCCACAGCGAGTTTCGCGGCCCGGCGGTGGGATGACGGTCGAGGCGGTCGTGTCGGCGGTCGGTCACAGGCACCTTTCGCGGCCCGCCGTCTTGAACCCTGCCGGAGCGCGCTACGTCTGCCAGCCGGCCAGCAGGTACGCCGCCGGGAACGAGGCGACGAGCGAGCCGACGCCGACGACGAGGCGGGCGTAGACGTTCGGCGGACTGAGTCCGACGGCGACGGCGGCGGGGACGACGGCGATGAGCAGCGCCAAGACAATACGTTCCGACGACACGGTCAGTCCAGTCGCTTCGAGACGTACGGGCCGTCCTGATGGTAGCCCAGTTTCTCGCGGTAGTACCGTCGGACGCCGATGCCACTGATGACGCTCACCTTACCGTAGCCCGCCTCGGCCGCGAGCTCTTCGGCGTGTTCGAGGAGCCGCTGACCGTACCCCCGGTGTTGCCAGTCGGCCGCGTCGTCGCCGCCGTCGCGGATTCCCACTTCGCTCCCGTAGACGTGGAGTTCGCGCACCAGCGCGGCGTTCTCCAGTTCGCGTCGGACGGGCTCGTTCGGGAAGCGTAGCCGGCAGAAGCCGATCAGTAGGTCGGCCACCGGGTCTTCGAAACTGATGAAGTGTTCGGTGCCGCCGCCGGCCTCGTAGGTCATCGTGTCGAGTTCGATCCGATCGAGGTCCGGGTCGGCGTCGTTGTGCCCCACCTCGCGGGCGCGGATGTCCCGCGGGGTGATGCCCATCTCCTTGGCCCGCTGGGTCGCCAGTTGCCTGAGGTTGGACTTCCAGACGCCCGCGTCGATGTGGTCGGCGGGGATGTCACGCTGGACGCGCTGGAGGCGGGTGTACTTCGGGATGACGTCCATCACTTCGGCGACGAGTTCGGCCGCCTCCTCGTTGTTCAGGGGGTCGAAGTCGTCGCGGCGCCACATGTCGTAGGTGCGGGTGCCGCGGACGACGAGCGTCGGATAGATCTTGAGGTAGTCCGGCCGCCACCGCGGGTCCTCGAACAACTGGTGGAAGTCCTCCAGACACATCTCGTAGGTCATGCCCGGCTGCCCGGGCATCATGTGGAAGCCGACCTTGAACGCGGCGTCACGGAGACGGCGGTTAGCGTCGATGGAGGCCTGGACGCCGTGTCCGCGGTGCATCTCGCGGTTGATCCGCTCGTAGGTGGTCTGGACGCCGACCTCGACTTTCGTCCCGCCCAACCGGAGCATCCGGTCGATCTGTTCCGGGTCACACCAGTCGGGCTTGGTTTCGAACGTGGTGCCGATGTTCCGCACGTCGGCCCGTTCGTTCTCCGCGATCACGTCCTCCAGATACCGGAAGTCGGGGTCGTCCTCGGCGAAGCTCCGCCCCTCCGCGGGGTTCGGTGTCGCGTCCGTGTCGTAGTCGTTCAGGGCTTCGAGCGCCCGCTTCACGAACCACTCCTGGTAGTCGTGGCTTCTCGCCGTCATCGTCCCGCCCATCAGGATGAGCTCCACCTTGTCGACCGGGTGGCCGATGTGGCGGAGCTGTTCGAGGCGGAGGCGGACCTGCCCGTACGGGTCGTAGTCGTTTTGTTCCCCTCGTGCCGCGGCGGGTTCGTGACCGGTGTAGCTCTGAGCGCTCCCGAACTCGGAGGCGGGGCCGCCGGGACAGTAGAGACACTTCCCGTGCGGGCACATATGTGGTGAGGTCATGATCGCGACGGGCGAGACGCCCGACGCGGTCCGGACGGGCTTGCGCTGGACGACCGCCTGTACCTCCTCTCGGCGTTCGTCCGGTGCGTGCTGGAGGATGTCGGCGTTCTTGGGAACCTTCGGCGAGGAGTGGGTCGAACAGGCGTCGAGCTTCGCGGATTCGAGGTCGTCGCGATCCAGATTTCCCTCCAGAATACGGTCGACCAGCTCCTCGCACACCCGTTCGAACGCGTCCGTCTCCTCGGGCGGCGTGTCCGCGCTCACGGGTACTCCCTCCCGACGTGCATCGTGTTGTCCCCCTGTCGTCGGGTTGTGGGGTTAAGGGTGTCGCTCGGGCGGATCGTGACCCGAACGGAAGAGAATCGATTCAGGCGAGGCGCTCGGCGGCGGCCGCGACGATGGCGTCGACCGCGGCGTCGCGGCGGCCGGAGAGGAACTCGATGCGGCCGTCGCGGATGCTCGCGGCGGTGATGCCGGCGTCGCCGGCACGTTCGGCGGCGTCGCCTGCGACGCCGCGCACGTCGAGGTCACCGGTCGCCCGGAGGTAACACTCGTCGGTGCCGACGCCGACGATCAGGTCGGCGTCGCGGCGGCGGTGGAGTTCGTCGAGCAGGAGTCCCGTCGGCGGGAAGTCGAAGCGGTGGGTGTAGGCGTCGGTGTCGAGTACCTCGACGGTGAGGCCGTCCTCGTCGCGGACGTCGAGGTTGGCCGTCGCCGTGTCGACTTCGGCGTCGAGTTTCTGGCGGAACTGCTCGCTGACGTGGCCGGCCAGCCCGCCGGCGTCGTCGTCGAACAACAGGTCGGTGATGAGTTCGCGTTTGTCCTCGTAGGACTGGTAGTACGCCTCCAGCGCGATGGCCTCGCGGAGTTCGCGGGTGCGGTCGGCGTCGTAGCCCGCCTCGCTCGCGAGGTCGACGTACGCCTCGGGCGCGTCGCCCCAGTACGAGACGGCGGGCAGGTGCGAGAGGTCGTCACGGATCGACGGGTTGACGGTGGCCGCGAGGGTGGCCGCGAGCGTCCCCGTCGAGAGGTCGGCGGCGTCGGCGCCGGCGAGCCCGGGGTTGACGATGGCGTCGCAGTCCTCGGCCACAGCGGCGTCGGCCACCTCGGCGTCGATGACGACGCGCCGGGCACCGTAGATGCCGAGCAGTCCGAGGCCGTCGCTGGATTCGACGGTGCTCCCCGTCCCGACGAGGAGAACGAGCGGGAGCTTCTCGTCGTGACGGTCGCGGTCCTGCAGCATCCGCGTCACGTCGTTGGTCGCATCGTCCATGTCGTAGACCGATCCCTCCAGCGGCCGCCGGGTGAAGTAGTGGTACTCGGCGTCGGCGGCGGCGTACTCCTCGCGGATCAGCGGGAGGACGGCACGCTCGATGGCTGCCCCGGCGACGTAGCCGTCGGCGGTCGCAGCGTGGCGGACGACTACGGGCCGTGACTCCAGCACCGCTCGACGGATCGTCTCCGCGGCGTCGACCAGGTCGTCGGTGACCGCGTCGACGGCGTCGTGGTCGACCAACGGCGTCACGTCGTCGGGACGGGCCTCGGCGGTCAGGGCGTCGGCCAGTCGGCGCTCGACGGTCGCCGCCTCGTCGTCCTCCAGCACGGTGAGCGCCTCCGTCTCGACCTGCAGTTCGTCGTAGCGAAGCTCGACCTCGCCGTCGAGGCGGACGATGCTCCCGACTTCGACGTCGGGGTAGGCGCGGACGCCCGCCTCGACGAACGCGGCGCAGTCGACGACGCCGGAGGCGTCGCGGAGTTCGAACACCGTCGGTCCGCTCGTCTGGCGGACGCCGACGATTTCGCCCTCCAGTCGCACCACGTCGCCGACGCGGTCTTCGAGTGTGTCCACGTCGATGCGCGCGAGGTCGTGGTCGTCGGTGGTGGGTTCGTCGTCCGGCGTCGGCTCGGCATCCCGAGTCGGCTCGGTGTCAGCAGCCCCATCGCCCCGCTCGTTCTCACCGTCGTCGCCGTTCAACGCCTGTTCGCGGTCGGGCGTCGGCGTCTTGCGTACGGGACCATCGTCATCGTCGCTAGAGTCGATCGGCTCGCCGTCGTCGTCGCCGTCGGGGTCGTGAATCTGCGCCCCTCGGAACTCGTTATCCGACTGCCGGATCGACCACGCGAGGTCGACGTTGCCGTTGTCGCGGACGTTCTTCACTTGGACGAACACGGTATCGCCCGATTCCCAGTCGAGGCTCTCGAGGCGGCGGTCGAGTTCGCTTCGGTGGAGCAGCCCCGTCACGCCGGGCGAGAGGTCGACGAACACGCCGAAGTCGGCGAAGCCGTCGACCGTCCCCTTGTAGTAGCGCCCCGAAACCAGTTGGTCCGGGCTGGAGCCGCGGAAATCAAACCAGACGTCTTCTTCGTGGGTGATCCAATCCATTGATCGAATCGAACAGGCCCATCCTAAAACGATTGTCGAAACTCCTCCACGGCCGACACTCGACACGCGACCGCTCAGATGATGTACCAAGCCCGGAGGAGGACGAGGAGCGCGTCGACGCCGCCGAAGCCGTAGCCGAAGAGGAGGATGGCCGGTAACGCGGCCGCGAGCGCCGCCCGTCCGGTCGTGGTCCGGTGGACCGTCGCGAGGCCGACGACGAGCAACGCGGTACCGTACAGACAGCAGACGACCCGGAGTTCGGGCACCGCCACCGCGGCCAGCGGACACGGGGCGGTGGCGTAGGCGAGCACCTGCACCGTCTCGCTGACGCCCGCCCGGTCGCGGACGGCGATCATCAGACACAGCGTCTGGAGCGCCGCGAGGAGGTGGAGTACGGCCGGCGCGACCAGGAGGGCGACGAGCAACACGATCACGCCAGCCCGGAGCGCTCCCGCGGCCGGGAAGCGAAGCGGATCGAGGACGGCGAGGAGGAGGGTGTAGGCGACGGCCATCACGACGGCGAAGACGAGGCCCGGCGCCTGATCGCCCGGCGCGACACCGTTCTCGAAGAATCTGCGGGGGCGAACCAGCACTTCGATCCACGCGCGGGCGATGCCGCGCGGTCCGCGGTCACGGCCACCGCGGGGGTTCTCGACCCACGTCGTCACGGGCGCGAGTGAGACGCCGGCCGGCAAAGTGGTTCTGGTCTATCTCTGGTCGCTCTCGAACGTCCGTGGATCGGGTTCGATGGTGGCGTACTCGACGATGCGGCGGCCGAGCGTGGCGACGCGGGATTCGAGGTTTTTGTCGACGAACGCGTAGCCGCCGGCCGTTCCTCCGTTCTCGCGCTTCTCGAAGGCGGCCGACGCGTGCGGGATGGCCGCTTGATGGGGAAGCACCACGCGTCGAGGGCGCGACAGACGGAGCGCAGGTGTTCGAGGGCGGTGATGGGAAAGGCGCCACCCGCGACGCCCAGCAAGCCGACGGTCTTGCCCTCGAACTCGTCGAATCCGCAGTAGTCGAGGGCGTTCTTCAGGACGCCGGAGTACGATCCGTGGTACATGGGCGTTCCGAGCAACACGGCGTCGGCGTCGCGGACCCGCCGCGTGACGGCCGCGCTGTCGCCCTGATCGCCCACGTCCGGATTCAGCGATGGCAGGTCGAACGACCGGAGGTCGAGGAGGTCGGTGTCGGCGCCGGCGTCCTCGGCGGCGTCGAGGGCACGTCCAAGCGCGAGTCGCGTGTAACTGTGCGTCCGAAGGCTGCCCGAAACGGCGACGACAGTCACCATCCGCGACCGCCGCGGATCGGCGTCGGCCTCACCACTCTAACCCTCCGTTGACGCCGAGGACCTGTCCGGTCATGTAGCTCGCGTGGTGGCTGGCGAGAAAGCGGATGATTCCGACGATGTCCTCGGGCTCGGCGAAGCGATCCAGCGGAATCTTGTTCCGAATCTTCTCTTGGACGCGTTCGGGCACCTTCTCCAGCATGTCCGTCTTGACGAAGCCGGGGGCGACACAGTTAGCGGTGGAGCCGTGGGCGGCGAGTTCGAGCGCGAGCGTCCGCGTGAACGCGAACATCCCTCCTTTCGAGGTGGCGTAGTTGGCCTGTCCGTAGTTCCCCTGCTGACCGACCACGCTTGAGATGTTGATGAGACGCCCGTGTTCGGCGTCGCGGATGTCGTCGAAGAAAGCCTTGGTACAGTTGAACGTGCCGCCGAGGTTGACGTCGATGACAGTCTGCCAGTCGTCGTGGGTCATCTCGTCGAACTTGCGGTCGATGGTGATTCCGGCGTTGTTGACCAACACGTCGACCGCGCCGAGTTCGTCGTGTATCTCCGTCGCCATCCGCTCGACGTCGTCCGTCTTCGCCACGTCGGCCTGCGCACATATCGCCGTCTCGCCGTTCTCCTCGATTATCTCCTTTACTTCGCGGGCCGCCGCGTCGGAACTCCGGTAGTTCACGGCCACGTCCGCGCCACAGCGCGCGAGTTCGAGCGCGATGGAACGACCGATGCCACGCGAGGCGCCCGTAACGAGACAGGTTCGATCGGAGAGTGGCTGCGGATCGAGCGGGGTCAGCCGAGTGGTGGTTTCGGACATACATCTACCAATGCGAGGTACTGTTTGTTAATTATTCGCGCCCTACGGTGGATTCGGTCGACCGCCTCGGCGATAGACTTTATTGTGGATGACGGTAACGCCCACCAAATCTACGCCGGGAAGCGTCTCGGGAGGCCCCGCCGGGAGCGTACCCATCACTGACCGCATCGATCTGGACGCCGTCGACAGGATTTCCCATCTACCGATGGAACGAACCCATACGACGGTACACTGTAGCAGCCGGGGGAAACCAGTTCAACAGGAAACTGAAGCAGAAGCTGAAGGGTCGACGATAATGTCATGAAGACAACGACTTGTTTTAGAGTCTGTTTCTGATCTCATTGGCAAAGTCGCTACCCATACTCTTTGGTACATCATACGATGAATCAAAGCCAGCACCGCTTAGTGTTAATTCTCCAGACACAATTGATGCGTCAAACTCCACGTGGCTTATCGACTCTAATTGATAATCCTCCACCGAAGAGCCAATTAATCTTGAACGGATTGCGATAACGCGTCGATCAGTTAGTACCAGCTTGGTTCCCCATCGTTTCCAGAACTTGCTCTCCGCACAATCAATTCCCTGAATGAATCTCTCGTTCGAATTTATGGTATCCACGAGAATCCTTGCTGCACCACCACTGAAATCAGTAGGAGTATCATACTGATTGTAACTTGGCACAGTGGTGTCGAAATGTCTCTATCGATATATGTTTTCGGTGAAGCTACGGAATGGCGGTCGTGTGGAAACAGAGCTTGGCTGACCTACCTACCGCTGAAGACGAACGATCGTCTCTCCGTCGCGTTTCGCGATCTCAACTAAACCATCATCGGCTAAGTCCGATACTAGGTCGCGGAGCCACTCCCGGCCCTGTTCGCCGTCCGGCGCGTAGTCGACGCGCACCCGCGGCCCCAGGTCATCCAGCGCCAGTCCGTCGTGTTCTCCCAGAATCCGAACGACCCGCCCGCGGAACTGTCGACGGCTCCCTTCGAAGGACGGCTGGGTCGGGACGTCCGGGGCGGTGAAGTCGCCGGTTTCGTAGGCGTGACACCACGTCCGCCAGGGACAGCCTTCTTCGTCGCACCGGGGCGTCTTCTGACAGGCCACGCCCCCGAGTTCCATGATGGCGTTGTTCCAGATGCGGGACTCGCCGTCGGGCATGAGTGCCCGTGCGACCGTCTCGAACGTCGCGTCGTCGTCGGGTACGTCGAAGGCGCGATAGAGCACCCGCTTGACGTTCGTGTCGACGACGGCGTCGCCCGCGTTGAAGGCAAAACTCGCGACGGCGTTGGCAGTGTAGGGACCGACGCCCATGAGCTTCTCCAGCCGGTCGGGCGTCTCGGGGAACGCCCCGTCGTAGTCGTCGACGACCTGTCCGGCGGCCTCGTGCAGGTAGCGCGCGCGGTTGTTGTAACCCAGGCGTTGGTCGGACCAGAACGCGACCACGTCGCTTCGGTCGGCACCGGCGAGGTCGTCGACGGTCGGCCAGCGGTCGAGGAAGGCGTCCCACGCTTCGACCACCCGATCCAGCTGGGTCTGTTGGCTCATCACCTCCGAAACGAGGATTTCGTAGGGGTCGTCGGTCCGGCGCCACGGGTAGTTGCGATGGCCGTTTTCGTACCACTCGACGAGCGCCGTGCGGACGGCGTCGGCGTCGACGTCGGCGAGGGCGTCGTCCCCCGGCTCGCGCTCGGTCATCGTCGACAGGTAGGGTCGGGATGGGTTAGCGGTGATGGTTCGGCGCGGGGAGTCGAAAGCCGTATTCGACGCCCGCTCTTTGGCTCGGCCATGAGTCTCGACGACCTGAATGCGGACGTGAAAGCCGCCTACAGCGACCTCGGTGACGAACTACACGTCGACTTGGATCGGGAGACGCGAAACGAACTCGCGATGTTGGTGGCGGTGCTGGACGGCGACGAGACGGAACTCGTCCACCGGGCGATTCACGCCCTCTACCGCACGACGGTTGACACCGGCGACCTCGATTTCCACCTTCGACAGGGGTACGACGTGACCTACGACGAGTATCTGTACGGCGAGTTGGAGGATACTTACAATCAGGCAGGTGGGAGAGGCGGTTCGGGATTCGGCTCGGACGACGACCGGCGGTACCAGCAGTAACCAGCTACCGATCCTTTATCCGTATTAGCGCTTCACGAGAGATAGTTCTGACACGTGTCTGCTCCACCGATTGCTTATTCAAACTGTTCATCTCAAGGAGCTATTGTGCAGTCGTCAAATGCTTACGATTCTTGCTGAGCAATTCCTAATAGATACTCTGCGATGCTCGAACAGGGAAGCTCGGAGGAAGCCAAATCTTCCAAATCCTCGCGGGCAGCCATAACGACGTGAGTCCGTTGTCCACAGTTCGTACACTCGTACATAGCGTCTTCAGAGACAGATTCGAGCGTTGAGCGATCGCAAGCGGGGCAATTGAACCCAGCAGTCATCGTCCGCTCACCTCCTCGGGTTCCTCGTCGCTCTCGCCAGTCTCGTGAGAATATTCTCCCCAGTTCGAGCGAACGGATTCTCCACGCGAATTAGAACGTCGGACTCGACTGGCAGTCCGTAGGAGAAGCTCAATCCTGTAACCGGCTCCACGTTCGAGTGGTACGTCACACCGAGCACGTCGGCAGGGGCGTCGCGACGGGGGTTCTATAGTTTGTATTGAGTCGATCTCTCGGATCATCTCGCGTGGTTGCAATATACTGTCACAAATACTTAGTTAGTAAATAACCAAGAACTGTGTATGACTCGCGATCCTGCCCTCCTGACACCAGCCCAACGAGAGTACCTGCGCGGAGAGACGGAGTACGAGGTCGAACAGTCCGAGACCAACACGCGCTACCGGATGCGGAAGCGCATCCGAAACTCGTTGAAGGATCTCGAACTGCTTTCCAAGGAGCTCGATCCCGAAGACCGGAAACAGGTATTCGCTGACCTCCATCCGTTGACGGACGACGAATCTGACGACTTGCCACTCCGCGAAGACGAGATGTCCGGCGTGATCGGTGCGATCGCGTTCCTCTACGCCGGCTCCCGAGATATCGGGATTCCTTTCGAACAGATCGTCGAGTACGGCCTACTTCGGGCGCTCGATCAGGAACTGGAGGGGCCGTTCACCAGCGGAACGGCAACGGTTACGATCGAAACGCAGTCTCAGGTCGATCCCGACGCAGTCGCGGATAAAATTGCGGCCGGCCGATCGTTATCCGCCGTCGAGTACGAGGCGGTCAAGCGTCTCCTCGTGAGTGATCTCGGCGGGATGCTGACGGCCTTCGAAGATATCGACCTCCCAGTTGAGAGTGAAGAGGAGCAATCTGATACCCTGTCGCTTGGTCGGTCGCTCGTGCTGATGGCCCGACTCTTGGACGATTCGACGTATCTCGATCCAAGGACGGCTCAGGCGCTCCTCGCACCGCGCGTTGAGCGTGAATTCAATCTTCCTTCGTCTCCGAAGCGGAGATGATCTACCTCAATACCAGTGTTCAAAGGGATATACATCGCTATTTTGACCTGACGAAGATGGGTGGGATGCCGAGGAATAATTACGGGCGCGTTATGATCGATGATATCTGTGGCAGTTGATTTATTGGATAGGTGTTAATGACAGGCGTCATGGAAAGTCAATCTGCGAGTACGGATCGTCTTTCTGAGCAGGAGCTATTCGGTCGGTGGAGTGACCGATGGAGCCATTTTCTCAGTGACTTTTCCGCATCGACACCGAGCACCCGTGTCTCCGAGCGGCTTCGGGACAAAGTAAAAAGCGGGAATGCGGAGCGCGCTATCGCTGGTGGTCACGAGGGACGGGAAATTCTCGAACTCCTACAAAACGCTCGTGACGCAATTTCCGAGCAATCAGATGGAGGCCGTGTCTACATCGGGATCTCCGATGAAGGAGTTCTCGTCGCCAACACGGGGCAACCGTTCGATCTGTTCGACCCTGATGTTGAGGATGCAGTAACGATGATCGGCGAGTCTGCGAAAGGGAATTCTGAAACCGAGATCGGCCACAAAGGCGTCGGCCTCAAATCTATTCTCGCTACCGGTGGTGCGTTCGAAATCTGGACACGGCATACTGCAGCCATCAACGATATGCTTCGTGTTCGCTTGAGTCGAGCATACGTCACCTCTGCACTTCTCTCCACACTCGGCTACGATACCACGCAATTCGAACTCCGAAGCCCAATTGCTGATGATTCCATTCGGGCGCTAACCCAACGGACGACGAGTGATACACGTGAGGAGCAACTCACTCCCGCTGCTCGCGAAGATATTGGGAAACTCCCGCTGTTCGACTTCCCGGTCCCGCTGGAACCAACAACTGATCGCGCCGATCCTATCTCGGAGCGTGCCGAAGCGCTACTCACCGGCGATGTCGACGCATGGTACGGAGAACCGTTCCGAACAGCAGTGTTCGTGGAGTACGAGGACGACGAGTGGCGTTCACTGCTCGATGCGTTCGACTTGCCGGAGCCCGACACGCCCGATCACGACGCGACGGATCGCGCTGAGCGTCTCTGGTCGTACCTTTCGAAGGACGCCGGCGAAGAAGGCCTAACCGCTGAAACACTCGTTCAATTCGGCGGCATCGAGACGTTACTTCTCGAGCGAATCGAAACAGATTCCGACGTTACGAGGGAGCGATGGGATGTCAATACCACCGACGGCGAGATAGAGAGTGACCTCGTCGACCATCAGACGACGGCCGTTTCTGTAGACAGTGCGACGACGCAGATTCCCGACGAACACTTCGATCAGTTCGAGTTTGGCCCGGATGCGTCCGATTCCTCCACACAACTCCTCGTCCCTCGGAGTACCGCCGAACGGGACTCAATTCGGGAATATCCATTATATCTCTACTATCCGATCGAGAACACGCGAGACGTCTCACTTCCGTTCTGCCTCCACGGACACTTCACCGTCGAAACCAACCGGAAGGATCTCAGCCTCAATAGCCTCGATGAGAATCGTGCCGTCCTCAAAGATGGTGTCGAACTCGTCGCGAACGTCGCGGAGGCGATAGCCGGATCCGGTCTCAGGAATCAGTATCCCTGGGTGCTTCTCCCACCACCGATCGACGAGCCCGTTGACGATCCAAGTTCGCAGGCGAGTCTCCTCACCTGGTTTCGTGCTTCCGTCTATGAGGAACTACGAGAGCGAGCATGTGTTCCAGTCGTTTCGAGAGCCGCCGATACACCAAACGCAGTGCGACCGGCGCAAACGCTCCTTCACGGAAATCGCACTATACGTGATGGCTTCATCGCGTTCTACGACGTTGTCGACGCACAGCGGGAGTCAGTCGACGATGTCGCAGTTGACGAATCCTTGCCGACGCGATCGACACTTACCGGCTGCCAATCGTTCCCCGAGACGTGGGATTCCCGGATCGAATCACTCCTCTCCATCGACGACCAGCAGGAATTTTCGTCTCGATTCGCTGAGTCGTGGGGAGCGATCCTCGGCAACCATCTCACTCGGCACGCGCTTTCTGAATCCGATCCACATCTCGTCTGTGAGGCCGACACTGCCCGAACGCTGTTTCGCGGAACCATCGAGACGATCCTTCTCGCCGGGCGAAGCGATTCGGATTTGTCAGCGACGCTGTCGCGTCTCTCCGACAATCTCGAGGACGTTCATTTACTCCCCTGCCAGCACACGAACGGGGGCGACGCCGTCGGCAACGATACCACAACCACGACATCCAGAGCTGACGACGACACGGAGACACTTCTCCTCATTCCTGTCGAGGCTCGATCCGGCCCGGATCCAAACGACACCGGAACACGCCGCTCACGATCCGTTATCTGGGATATTCACTCGCCGGAACGCGACGTGGAACCACCGGAAGTCCCACTAGAAAAAACGAGTTTCCGTGTCTACTTCCTCGACCGCGTCGTCGAGCAGAACGAGCGTGTCCGCCGGGTTCTCGAATTCGCCGGGCGTCCTTGGGGTGTGCGCGTATACAATGGCACGCCGAGCTACTTCCGAGAACTTCTCGACACCTTCGCGACGGCCGAACCGGAGCATGTGAAATCCTTGGATTTCTATTTCCTCGCCAAGCAGATCGACAAGCTCGGCAACAACTCGGACGATCTGCAGACACACGAAGGCTCGTTCCTTCCGGTGGACTACGTCGAATCTGCGATCGCGCAATCGGACGGGGATCAGCGTCAGAATCTTCGTCGTCGAATCAACCTCCGAAACAACGACATCCACCTTCCGCGCGGCGGCGGGAGGTTCGAGATCTCGAAGACGATACTCGACGACGACTGGCAACGAATTCGCGCGGAAGCTCAAGAGATCGACACAACCGACGGGTGGGGAACATTCGACGCGAAGTCTGTTTCTACCTGGCCGTCGGCAACGGCCGAACCGTGGGTTCCAGTTGCGGGCGCACTCGATACAGACAGCGCCAACGAACATATTGCGAAGACGCTCACCCTCCTCGGAGCCTCAGTACTCCCCGGAATCCGCACGGTGTGGATGTATGGATCCAGACATCCACGAACTCGCGGCGGCACGTCTTGGAATCCAGTCGATTGGAGCGATGACGACTTCGTATCTGGTGTATCACTCCCGGAGAACACCAAGGCGCTTCGTGAGACGCTTCACGCGTACAATGATCGCTATCAGGAGTGGATCACTGCTCCAGGTCGTCACCCACAGACGACTGCCGAGCACTCGAACAAGTGCAACGTAAAGACCGATGGGATTCTCGAAGACGTCTTCTTGGCGACGTGGATCTGGCTCGACGACTCCGATGTACTCGCCGATCTCGGGGAGGAGAACCTGCTAGAGCTTCTTCGCCGGTACGACACCGAGTTCAACAACTCGATACTCGAAACCGGCTGGACGTGCTCGCACGGTCATCAACGCGATGGCTATGGCTGGTCGACGCCAGTACCGACCCTGCTGAACTGGCAACTCCGGGAGCTTGCAATCTGGGAGGACACTGTTACGGTCGAACCGGAACTCACCGATGGGTGGGGAGTCGACGGCTCACGATTGGCATACGCTGTCGCAAAGAGCGGATCGGGTGGCGCCCGTGCCTCTCGTCTCTTCCCGCATATCGAACTCGGTTCGGTCGGTATGTCCGAAGAACTCCTATGGACACTCGGCGTGAAACCGATCGACGCATTCGATGCGACCGACGCTACGTGGCATCTCCAACGACTGCTGGAAACGCTGGCTGTGGAGGAATTGGGCGACGACCCAGTCCCGCTACATATTCCCAACGATCGACAGAACGACTGGAATGCAGCGTACACCGCGCTACTCAAGCCGATCATGGAGCACCTCTCCGCGGAAGATGCAGCCGAGGCAGACTTCGATCTGCCGTTCCTCTCTCACCTCCCGATACGTGTGGACGGCGAGTGGCGCGTGGCGTCCCTCCAGTGGATCGAGACTCACGCCGACGACGGCCGGTACTATGAGGACCAATCGCCCAAGCCGTGGGAACGACGGGCCATCGAAGCCGGCAACCATTGGCTCCTTCCGAGAACTGGTTCCGGGCCGTTCATCCGCCTCGCGGACGTACTCGGCGTTAGGCGCGTTGATGCGTCGAAACCGGTTTTCGATCCCGATGAGCTGACGTTCTCCAATGTCTCCCTAGACGACTTCCGTTCGGCACTCCGTGATCGAGCAGTCTTGCTGATCGCGTCGCTCGAACAGCGGAGTGAAGACCGTATCACCACGTTCGCAGACGAACTCGATGTCGCGACATCGGAGCTTCGCGTTGCAGAACGCTTCCCGGAAGTTTCCGAAGGCGAGTTCGACATGCCACGCTCGGGGCTCTACGCGCCACGAGACGGCGAAGAAGCCTTCGTGATCAATGCGTCTGCCTTCGATGATGGTCTCGCGCTCGACGGGCTCGCGAACGCTGTCTCGTTGCTCGCCGAGCAACCGACGAATATCGCGACATTCCGCGAAGCTCTCGATAGCAGTCTCACGACCACAGAACTCACCAAGCGGTGGCAACGACGCACTTTCCCGGTCGAATACGTCGAACGGGTATTGGGCACGAAGCGTCGCCGTGATCTTCGTGATCGACTCGTTGCACTCGCCGACTTGGCGACGCGGTTCGACGACGATTTCGAAGGGTCCGTTGACGATGTACTCGAATCACTCGAGCGCGAGGGCGAGGACACGATCACGGTGTTCGAACAAGCCCTTCACGATGACACCACGAGTGAATCACTCGACGGCACGGCGCCCCACGGAGCGTTTGTTCGAGACATTCGAGATGTCATTCCACGCCGAATTCGACCGGTTCTTACTCGACTCGTCGGCTCAGACCGGCGCCCATGGAACGAAGTCGTCTCCGCACTCGATGACGACCACGAGCCGCTCGTCATCGACTGGTTAGCTACACATCAGCGCGGAGTTGATGCAACATCCTGTTTCTCACAGCCCGTCCTCTCAACGTACAAGCGAGTACTTGCAGTTCAGGATGTCTGGGACCGCACGGACACCGAAGAGCTCCACGAACTCGATGTGTGGCGTGATCGAATCCGCGCTCTCTCGAGCGATGTATCGGTCTCTTGGACCGACGAGGTTCCCGATCGGCTTCGAGACGCGACGACCGACGAAAATCGCGTGTTCTACTACACTCCCAAAGAGCGCCTTCGGTCGGTAGTCGTCGAACCGTTCCTTGAAACACTCATCGAGGCCGTCGAGTCCGAAGATTCTGACCTGAAGACCACACTTCGACAGTATATTCTCGACGGCGAGTTCCCTACGGCTGAGAACACTACGACATCGGCCGCCGATCATCAGGATCGCGCTCTCGACGATCTCCAGACGGCTGCCATCAGCGGTCATCAATTTTCTACCGACACGTTGCTCAATGAGGACTTCGGTGTCAAGAGTGCGTCCAGCCGGACGGGCGGAAGCGGCCGCGGTGGTGGAAGCACTCAGTACCGCGGGCGCGGACAGCAAGGCGAAGCTGCGACGCTCGTCGCGATCCTTGATGACGCTGCTAATTGGCTCGCCGACGAACCAGATGGAACGATTCGGAACGTTCGTTCACGGCTGAAACAGCTCTACAATGACCAACAGCAGAACGATTACGATTGGCATCTCGACCGAGTCTGGAATCAAGAGCTGTTACCGCTCCTGTCCAGTAGCCATCTAACACGTGACTCGATCGTCAACTGGCGCGAATACCTCGGGGATGACCGCGCTCTCAGGGATCATCCGGTTGTGCGTGTTTGCAACGTTACGCTTGAGCATGGCCCAGGATTCGACGTGATCGATCCGTTCGGATCGCTATCCAACTCATCGAGAGTATTCGACGCTGAGCACGCGGCCCCTGTGGAGGTCAAAGCTGTCGGTGGCACGACCCCTCCGTTCCACTTCCGACTCACGACGAACGAATATAGACGCTGTAAGGCGTTCCTGCGGGGTGGACAATCGTACATCATTCGGCTTGTCTACGTTCCGGACCCAGGAACCGACGACTGGACCCCGAAGACGCAGTTCGTCTCGGAGATCGTTCTGTACGATGTCAACGAGGCTGATGCTCTTGTGAGTGATGATCCGTTTGAGGAAGTAGTGAAAGGTGGTTACATGAACATGAGCGTAGACGAGTGAAGCCTTGATCGCCGATACGACTTAGTCTGTCGAATAGCGCGAAAGTTCAGGTGGAGGTCTCAATCGCCTTCCTAATGATCTACTGCCCGTCTACTCCTCGGAGAATCTGCTGAGCATATTCCGCGAGGGGATACTTTTGCTCGTCCCCGCTCGTGGCCTTCTCACTCAATTCTCTCTCGTCTTTGGTAAGTGTATCAGTCCTTCCGCCATCGATATCGGAAGAAGTCATCCGTTTATCCACACACCCAAGCTTGGAGAAGCGAGAAATCTGGAACTCGATTTAATACGGTGATTCAGTCGACTACTTCTGAATAGAACGTATCCATAGCGTTGAATGTGCCCTCCCTGTTCAGTATACGACCTCTATCAGATGCTGGGAGTCACATACCGTTCGTCCTTACCCACCACCCCTGTAGACCACTACCAGCTGACCTCATTCATCTACGTGAACGCTGATCGACGAGGCGAACTCCGACACAGCCTCTGGATTCTTCGCTATCTCTGAGAGCTCTGTTGCGTCCACATTCTCCGAGAGTTTCCACAGCAATTCCCCGCGAAGCTCGAACCACGTCGTCCCGAGCGAAGCTCTCACGTCCTCCGTCGCGGGAACCCAATACGCGTCGCCAACGTACGATCTCGATCCCTTCGACGCGAACACGAACACACTTGTCCCGTCCGGCAACTCGGTGAACGCGTCACCGGTTGCCACGAGATACGGCTCACTGAGCGTGACGAACACGAGATCGTAGCCTTCGGCCAATCCCACTTTCAAATCAGCTGGGAGGTTCAATTCTCGACCGACAGCTCGACGTGTCTCGTCGATCGTGAGTGTTGACGGATCGTGGCCCATCCGCTTCGCACGATCACGGACGGAGTCGATGTCCCTGAGTGTACAATCGTACGCGACGATCCGCTCGCTTTCAGCGATTAATCCATATCCAGCCGAGACGATTCGCCACGTCACGTCGGCGTGGGCTCGAAGGTTCGCCACTGCTTGCCGGACACGCCCGTGTTCGTCCCCGGTGTACATCTCGGCCGCAGGGGCGACGTAGTCGGGATACGTCTCAAGTAAGTCGTTTCGGCTAGTCGAGTCGAGTTCCTCGCAACCGATCGGTGCCTCGTCGAACTGCTTGTCTCCGGAACAGCCGGAGATCACGAGAATATCCATAGGCGGAACATTCAACCGAAGCTACAAATCGTATTTCCCACTCGGAGTCCGTCTCTCACTGTTCGTGAACGTGCGCGATAGAGGTGGCCGATAGATTCATCATCTGAGTTTCAGATGTCGACATAGTGTACCTCTATACGCCCGACGACATCGATCGCAAGCGCGCGCACCACCAAGCCGTGAAACAGGACGCCGACGACGTCCCAACCAAACGCCGGGGGAGTCTCGGCGAACTCGCGTTCGAGCAGTTCTGTCGGGAGTACCTCCCGGTGGAAATGTGGGAGTGGGAGAACGAGGCGGCGATCCGCAAGTGTAACCCCGAGAGTTTCTCCGCCTACGATTTCAAGGTGTTCGGATACGAGATCGACGTGAAGACCTCCCGAGACGTCTCTGCGTTCCGTCCGTCGAAACTGCTCGAACAGGATCCCGACGACGAAATCGTCGTCATGGTGTGGCACCGGGACAACGAAGACGGCCTCATTCTGCTCGGCTGGGAGCACGTCGAGACGCTCGAATCGAAGGTAGCGACGCAGGAAGCGTACTCCGGAGACGAACCCACGAAACTGGATCACCTCGCGACCCGTCCGATGAACGAGCTGATGGATCTGGGTCCGAACACCGCCCACATGAACCAGAAACCGCAGAATCCTTTCTCACCGGGCGATCGCGTCGTCAAATCCGGCGATCCGGACGCGTCGGTGGCCGTCGTCGTCGAGGTGCTCCCTCCGGAGAAGGACGCTGGCGTCTACGGACAGTCGATAGACGGTGAAGCCGTTCGAGTCGCGTTCCCCAGTACGCTCGACGTCGGTCCCGGTGACTGGCGAGACATCGATCCCGCCCTCCTCTCTTCATACTGTGACGACCAGGACGTCAAGCTGTACACGTACAAGCACACGAATCTGGATTTCGCGACGAATCCGTTCACGCCGGGTGATCGTGTCGTCAATGCGAATCACGAGGATCCCGACGAGGCGGTCGTTATCGACCGTGCCGACGACTCCGACGAATCGGTGTCCGTGGTCTACACCGGACAGCTCGATGATCCAGGGATGTTCCCGGGAAAGCTTGCATCGCACTGCGACGAGCACGGGGTGAAGCAGTACTCGTACGCCCCAGCTGATTTGGAGTGGGCTGAATAGAAACACGCTATGGATCGGGACGCGCGCCTCGATCGGCTGTATTCGCTCTTCGACGATCTCGAACGACGGGTTGGCGGCAAGCAACGCCTCCAAGACTGCGATGGCTACATGGACTGGCCGGAGCGGGGCGTCTACTTCTTCTTCGCCAACGACGAGTACCGAGCGGATGGCGATCAGCTACGCCTCACGCGCGTCGGCACGCACGCCGTCTCGGAGGGAAGCGGTACGACGCTGTGGAATCGTCTCCGAACCCATCGGGGTGCGTTGAGCGGCACGTACGAAGACGGCGGCAACCATCGAGGCTCCGTCTTCCGGGAACGCGTCGGGGAAGCTCTCGTCGAACGTCACGGTCTCCACGACGAATATCCACAATGGGGAGACGGGAGCAGCGCCAGCCGTGATCTCCGTCTCAAGGAACTCGACCTCGAACGACGCGTCAGCGACTACATCCGCGATCTTCCCTTCCTCTGGGTGAACGTCGACGACGAACCGAGTCCGGATAGCGACAGGGAGTATCTCGAACGGAACGTCATCGCGCTCGTGAGCAACTACGGCGAGGAACCGATCGATCCCCGAGACGATCGGTGGCTCGGCTACGACAGTCCGAGCGAGAAAATACGCCGCTCCGGCTTGTGGAACGTCGACCATGTCGACGAAGACTATGATCCAGTCGCGCTCGATCGATTAACTGAGGCTATTGCAGAGACTGGTCCGCCATAGTGGGCCCCACGAGTTGGAACGCTTCCGTTGCATCAGGTCGGAATTCGGAGATCGAGCAACCGGTGAACGTCGCAGTTGGGCAGTAAGCCGACACAGTCCTCAGACCAATAGCTAACGCCGACGGCGAAGGTAGTCTGCAAATACCTCGTCGAACGCCTTCCAGTGGTCGATCAGCCAGGTTTGGAACTCGTCCCACTTCTCTCGATCCGTCTTGATGTTTCCGTCCCGAACGAGTCGGATCTGCTCGTACCGGGCAGAGTCGGGATCCCACATGAGTTCCTCTCCGATCTCGGATTCGATGTCCGACTTGTGCTCGACGAGGTAGTCGTACATTTCCGTCCGGTCGTCTCGCAGGTGGAGTTTCACCTGGATTTGGCCGCGGAGACTGTCGGTTCCCAAGGCGATGTCCGCATCGGCTGGAAGCGTCCCGCGCACTGGAAGATAACTTCGGGGATTGGTGGATTCCGTGTACAGATCCGACCCGGTTTGCTGATCGATCTTCTCGATTAGCTGCTCCCAGAACTCCCGTTGTATCTCTTCGGTTTCTGTTGATGTCGGACTCCCGTCACTTCCAGGTTCTAATGCCAGGGGTCGGCGAACGGTTTCGGTCGTGAGAAGCGTCAAATCGTCCTCGGAATCGGTGAACGTCCGATACCGAACACAAACGACGTTGAGTTCGTGATCCCGCAGTAAATCAGCCATATTCAGCGTGACATCCGCGAACTCTGCGGCCACGACCACCAGATGGACGTCGCTGTTGAATTCGGATTCGGCAAGTGGTTCGTCCTCGAGTTCGAAGAACTCGGCGTGTGCCTCTCGAAGGCTCTCGTCAGGTTCCTCTCCGCGACTCCGGCGGAACGCTCTAAACCGGTCGTCGAGTCGGTCGTAGTCCTCCCGACGAATGCCACTGGCGTATTCGAGAGCCTGTGACACCACCAAACGGGGTGTCTTGTCGCGCTTGAGTTCCACTACGACCGTATCGCCATTTTCATCGACCCCCAGAATATCGAAGAATCCACCCTCTTCGTCAGTCGTTCCCTCCTGGCTGAGATACATCATACTCAGCTCGCCGATTTTGGCACCACTGGCTTTCAGCAGATAGGACTGGAGATCCTGTTCGTACTCGACGGATCTCTCCGAAATCCGATCGAGATCGTCCTCCTGAACTCGGTATACTTCCATACGGACTAATCTAAAGTATTCTACAAAATTCTGTGGCCTGAGACGACTTTAGATTCCACACTGTCCCGTTGCGCTATTGCAAATGAGGCATCCCACGGACCGGCTGTTGAAAGGTAATTACGGCCCTATCTGGCACTCATCGCACAGGGCTGGTCCGTCAAACCGCTCAGATCGACATGATGAGATCGAATCTTGTCCCGCTGAATGACGGTCAAAGACAGCAACGGGGGTGATTGGAGACGGTTCGATGCCCAGTAGTCAAGTCAGCCAGATCGCTGCTCTCGAAGTTCCTCGTAGCGTTCCCTGATTTCGTCGAGAGTGAGCTCATCCAGTTGCTCCGGGCCCTCGAAATACTCGCGTTTCACTTCTTCGAAGCTCATCTCCCGGAGTTTCTCTCGCTGCTGTTCTTTCTCGCGCTCGCGCCGGTAATACGCGTCCGCATCGTCGGTCTTGTAACTCCACACGTCGCCGTCGATCCGCCCGTTCATTCGTCGAACGAGGCGATAATGACCGGGGTGGCCGTCGATCGGCCAATCGTCATCACTCTGAGGCTCGTCGATATCCGGGCCGATGTAGATCTCACCCTCTCCCACCACCTTGACCTGATCAGGTTTCTCCCACCCGCCGTTTTTCGTCATCCGAAGCAGTTCGTACTGCACACTCTGCTCCGAGTCGTGGTCGCTGAACAGTCGTCGGAGACGATCGACGAGCCCCATGTAGGAACTTCGGCCTACTTCCCAGTCAAGCTTCTCCCTACGTTTGCCCTAGGTGAATCCAACGTCGATCCTAGGATCGCCCTGGGGCAGCCCCCATCCCCACACCGGGTCGCACGGGAAGGTGAGCGTCCTGGGGTGTCCCCGGTGCCTACTGCTCACCGACGAGCCGCTATCTACTGGTTCTGGGTCGGGGAATGTGTACCGTCATCGCCCTGGATGAGTGATCGATAACGGGAATCCGAGTAGCGGGCGCCACGCACCCGACCAGACACGCTTTCGCATCGAATGGGGTGGGTAGGACTCTGTCGAAATCTTTCGACCCTGACAAGAACTTCGTGCTGAATTCATAGCGCGTATCTTGCACAGATCGAACCGCAATTAGTAGGAGCCCCGACCGGTCAATACAGATGAGGGATGCGTCGATCCATCTGTCCTCTAACATCAATACCGTGACCGAGATAGGGACCGAGGCGATGTGGGAAAATTTACATTCGGCCTGTTTTCCACTGTCCGGTATGGTCAGTGACATTCAGCGGATCGTCGCTGTCTGGTCTATCCTCTCCCTCCCGTTCATTGTCATCGGAGCGTATCTGTGGTCACAGGACGAGTTGGGGATTCGATTCATCGTTGCTTACTGGTTTCCTGCTGTCGTATTGACGGTGGTCGGGGTAATCCCACCGCCCTGGCAGTTTATCACTGTGTGAAGGATCGCTCACGGAGCATCCAGAGTACCCATATCGGTATGTTCGCACGCTCAGTGAGCGGACGGTACAGCGTGAGAACGGTGAAATAAAACAAGGCGTAGTGATGGATCCAAGCTCTGTATCTCGCACGCCGTTCCTGACAGACCCTCAGTTCATGTCTGCTGCCTTATCGAGGGTGAACTACTAGCAGTTCTCAGGTGTCGTGGCCCCGCAGCCGTATAGGGACTCTACCGGGAACGGCGTTCCACATTCAGAAACTACTAGTAGACGAAGACTCGCTGAAAACCGCCAAACAACGGTCGATCTCTACGGATCTAATTATCGGTTCCCCAACAGAAATAGAGAACTGGGGAATACAGGGCGCACGTCAATTAATATACTACCTACAATCGTACCGGTTAGGCATCTATTTTAGAAAATATACTGGATACTCCATTGTATCCACACAAATCCCTAATCACCTGTATATCCACGTACAGTATTCACCACGGCCCGTCATTCCAATCATATATATACGACCAATTAGTATCAAGACGACACTAGGTTACGACCGAAGATGGATGGGCCTCTCCTTTCTCGCGCTATTGAACTCGTCCTAACCTACGGGCTCCTCGCAATCTGTGTATTCGCGTTCCTCGAATCATCTATGCTATTTCCCTATCTTCCAGCCGAAGTCGTCGTCCCGGTCAGTGCAGGGGCACTAGTCACCGGGTGGTCATCGCTCGGAGCCTTCGTTGCGGTGACGACGGCAGGCGGCACAGTTGGTGCACTCTTCGCGTACGGGGCGTCAAAAGAGGGAGGAAGACTGGCTTCGACTAAATTCGGAACTTCTCTTCGGATCTCCGACCGTCATCGAAAGCAGGCGAAATCGTGGTACGACCGATGGGGCGAACCGTCCGTTATGTGGGGACGACTTTTCCCTGGCCTTCGGTCGGTTGTCTCTATCCCCGCCGGGCTCGCGCGTATGCCCTTATCGAAGTTCACCGTGTACACGGTGATCGGCACCGCCGGTTTCTATTTCGCGGTCGCCGGTATCGTCTATTATGGTAGGTCACGGGCGCTTGATGACGCCCTCGTGGCCGCCATCACAAACGCGCCGCTCGAAACAGTCGCAATCCTCGCTTTCGTATGTCTGGCGACGCTCGCTGTATGGTGGGCAGAAAGCTACCGTAGCTAGGTCCTTCTCACATAGAACTATTCGTCAATCGAACGATTCCGTCTTCTGCGTCCACCTCGATAGTATCGCCAGCTTCGAGTATTGATAGGGCATCTGAAGCGTTCACGACTGCTGGAATTCCAGCTTCTCGTGCGACGATACTCCCGTGAGACAGTAGACTGCCGCGCTCCATTACGAGTCCATCAATCTTGAAGAAAAGCGGTGTCCACCCAGCGTCCGTGAACTCGGTAACGAGTATCCGCGGCTCCGAACCGTCTGGCAACTCAACCTCTTCAGGAGACTGTGCGACGACCACTTGTCCCGAAACCTTGCCTTGGGTCACGCCAAGTCCACGAAGGACACTATCGTCTTGGGTCGAGTGGTTCCGACCAACGGGATTGAAGCACTCGTCCGTGAACCGCGGCGGAGTGTACCTTCGATACCACTTATGTTTCCGTCGTCCTTGGGCGACAGTTTCTTGTACGTACTTTCTAGATAGCGGCTCATCCAGCAAACCACTAGCCGTGCGTATAGTCACGTAGAAGATGTCTTCCGGTTCGGTGAAGTACCCTCGATTTGTCGCCCGTTTTCCGACCTCGACAAGTAGGTCACGGAGGTAGGCGTAAGACTTGAGCCACTCGTTCTTCGGGTTCTCACGTAGTCTTTCCAATAAACTTCCAGGGAATAGCGCGAGGCCAGCTAGTCTCGTAGGTATTCCGTCGCTGCCGTCCGTTTTCGCGGCCACTCTTCGCTCGCACGGCGTGGTATCATTGAGGGTGCTCGGATCATCCCGCCACCGTGGGGTGGCGATCTCCATCTCACGGGGACAACGATGCCCGAACACTTCAAGGAAGGCATCACGGTCTTGCTTGTCCGCCAACTGTGCGGCCCATCGCGCCATCTCTGATGTTTTTGAATGAGTGCTCTCCGAGATGATGTTCTGTATTTGACGTTGCGAGAGTTCTCCGGGGACGTACCTCTCAATACCGACGGCATATACTTCGGCTAGGGCACTGAAGAGGACGTGGGCACTGACCGACCTTGTCAGGAACTCTTGGTGCGTATGGATCAACGAGTGTAACGATTCATTCGATTGTTCCCCGACTGGCGGGCTATCTGGAAGTTTTCGCTTTGTCAACAAGCCATGGAAGACAGTGCCTACAGAGGCCCTGCCCACTTTCGCTATGAGTTTCAGGCCGGCGAAAGAAGGCCTGATACTGATGTCTTCAAGATTAACGTCCACATCGTCTCGGAGATACTGGACGAGGACTTCGCGGGGTATATCGAGGACAGATTCCATCAATTGCGCTACCTCGTCAACATTGAAGTGGAGATAGCCTCGATGGAACGTCGCAATGCGCTCATCCTGTCGGACGGCGCTGACCAGCTCTGAGGTTTCGAGACCCCGTTCTAGAATACTCTGGGTCATCGGGCTGTACGGATATGGGTTAGGTTCAAGTGTCCGGAATGTTGTCCACTTGATCGAATCTTCCGTCACGTTAATTCTCCGCTGTCTGGTCTCGCAGGTTTTCGAACGCGTCCTCAACGTTCGTCGTCATCACGGATTCGACTAGCCCTTCGATGTGGTTCATCATGACGACTGCTGGAGCAAGATCATTTCCTGGTAGTGTGCTAACAGCGTCAACGAACTCATCTGCTGATTCAAGGCGCGCTGGGAAACCAGCCGTTACCTGCTTCAAAAGATACCCACGCTTCTCTGCATTACCACCTAACAGAGTCGCGTGTATCTCGGCTTGTCGGTTCTGAGAGACGGTTCGTTCGACCGGGACGGTGCTGTTCAGATTAGCTGATTCCATGCGAAGGCGAAGGATCTGAGCCACTCGTTTGCAGTTTCTGCTTCGGCGTTGCTGAAACAGTTTGAGAAA
>Ga0207757_100061_pt1 | contig 87340 bp, 85 predicted proteins | sample A23P3SouthBayCA_2_FD_187752 | JGI IMG/M metagenome (GOLD analysis project Ga0207757, IMG submission 187752) | Aerobic enrichment media microbial communities from Eden Landing Ponds, California, USA - A23 P3 (2) (SPAdes) | ecosystem: Environmental > Aquatic > Marine > Unclassified | place... | reverse complement strand
CCCGTCCCGCCACAGCCGCAGGGACGGCCGTCGGGCACGAGCGTGAGGTGGCCGACCTCCGCGGCGTTCCCGCGCCGGCCCCGGAGGCCGTGGTCGTCGACCGCGACGCCTGCACCGACGCCGGTCGAGAGCGTGAGGTAGACGGCGTTCTCGGGGCAGTCGGTGAACCGGCGCTCGCCGCGGATACCGGCCACGGCGTCGTTCTCGAGGGTGACGGGTGCATCCGTGCGCTCGCAGAGCGCGTCGACGAGGGCGATACGCTCGGCAGGGACGTTCGGCGGGTCGACGACCGCGCCCGCGTCGGCATCGAGCGGGCCGATGCTCCCGACCCCAACGGCTTCGAGGTCCCCGGGAGCGACATCCGCGGCCTCACAGGCCGTCTCGAGCGTGGCCACCACGGCCGCGGCGACGGTCGCACCGTCGGCCTGTGGGGTCGAGCGGCGGGCGCGCCCACGCTCGTCCCCATCGGGACCGGCGACCAGCGCCCGCGTGTTCGTCGCCCCGAGGTCGACGGCCGCGTAGCACGACATGCCGACGGCCGGGCGCCGGGCGTACATCAACCCTTCCACGTCGTGGCCAGGCGCACGCTGGCGTCACGGAGTAGCAGCCACGGCGACCGGTAACGGAGGGCGCCAGCGGGAGAACGAGGAACGAAGCCGGGGGGAGAGCGCCGACGAGGGAGGCAGGAGAGACGGGGACGAAGAACAGGAGGGGAGCGTATCGGGGGCGGCGTGGCGGGCGTCAGCGTCGGCAGCAGTCGGCGTTCGGGTCGTCGTCCGTCTCGGCCGCGACCGCGTACTGGAGCGCCTGACGGAGGTGGTATCTCGCGTTCGGATCGGTCACCTCTTCGAGGGCCCGACGGATGTGGTCGGTGTCCTGCATCTGGGTCCGAGTCATCATGGAGACGTGTACGGTCCAGCGGGCCATATATCCCGAGCGGAGTTATCCGAGCGAGATAACAGCGTCAGACGCCGTGCCATCTCCGAGTTCGACGTGGACGTACACCGGCTCAGAACTTGACCCGGAACCCCGGACCGGACGACCCGCTGCTGACGAACCCGCCGGAGCGACCCGTATCGTGGCCGGAACCGCCGATGTCGGTCGAGGTGTATCCCCGCGAGAGATGGCTATCCAGCCACGAGAGGAGCGCATCGATGCTGCGGGACTGCACCCAGACGGTGCCAGGACCCTCGAAGTCACAGACGAGGCCCTCACCGGAGAACAGCGTCGACTTCAGGCCGCCGACGCGGCGCACGTCGAAGTCGGTGTCGCGGAAGGCCGCGATGTGGCCGGTGTCGACGGTGAGCGTCTCGCCCGCGGCGAGTTCGACCGCCTCGAGCGCGCCGTAGCTGGAGACGAACAGCGGGCCCGTGCCGGAGACCCGAAGCAGGAAGAGTCCCTCACCACCGAGGAAGGTCCGCGCGCCGCCGAACTTCGTGTCCACCTCGATACCCTCGCCGGCGGCGAGGTAGGAGCCCGACTGGACGTAGACGGTCTCGTCGGTCAGGTCGAGCGCGACCACGTCACCCGGGAGCGGCGCGGCAAGCGAGACACTGCTCGTATCCTCGGCGCGGAACGTGTTGACGAAGAAGGATTCCCCGCCGAGCATCCGCTTGAGCGAGCCGAAGACGCCGCCGCGGGTCCCCGTCTCGACGGTCAGACCGTCCGTGTGGCTCACCAGCGCGCCGGCCTCGGCGACCAGCGTCTCGCCGGGGCCGAGTTCGACGACCAGCAGCGAGTCCGACGGGCGGTGTTTGATCTCGTAATCCATATCGTTCTATCCGCGTGTGAGACGATAAACTAATACTGGGGGTTGATAGCAGAGTGCGCCCCGGTTTCCGGCTCCAGCGGTCCGTTGCAGGGCGGGCGTTTTTGCCGCCCTCGGTCGAAGGACGGCCATGACCGCCGATGCCGACCGTCCGGTTCCCGATATCGCGCCGGACCTGAGCGGGCGCACGGCGCTGGTGACCGGGAGCGCGACGGGACTCGGAAGCGGCCTCCTGCTGGCACTGGCCGAGGCGGGCGCCGACGCCGTCGTCCACTACCGCACGAGCGACGAGGCCGCCGCCGAGGTGGCCGACGAGGCCCGGGAGCGCGGCGTCGAGGCGACCGTCGTGCAAGGTGACGTGACCGACCCCGACAGCGTCGACGCGATGTTCGCCGACGCCGAGGCCGCCCTCGGGACCGTCGACATCCTCGTCAACAACGTCGGGGCGTTCGCGCCCAGCCACTGGGAGGCGATCGACTGGGACCGCTGGAACCTGGTGCTGGAGACGAACTTCAACGGGACCGCCATCTGCTCGCAGCGCGCGCTCGGCCCGATGCGCGAGCAGGGGTGGGGCCGTATCGTCAACCTCGGCTACGCCTCCAGCGAGAAGGGCCTCGTCTCGCCGAAGAACTTCCCGTACTTCGTGGCGAAGGCGGGCGTCCTGATGTTCACGCGGATGCTCGCGGCCGACACGCAGGACGATGGGGTCACCGTCAACGCCGTCTCCCCGTACGTCGTGGAGAACTCCGACGAGTTCCCCGACGAGGCCCCGCGAGGCCGGTGGGCCTCGTACGACGACCTCGCGGCGCCGCTGCTGTTCTTCTGCTCGGACGCTGCCGACTACGTCTCGGGTGAGAACGTCGAGGTGGACGGCGGCTGGCTGCCCGAGAAGGTATGAGTGGCACACTGAACCCGAAGCGGTCTCCTACCCACGGTTGCCGGCAACAGGGCGTCGGCGTGCCAGCCCGGGGAGGCCCACCGGTGTCACCGAGGGTGGTCCTGTCACGGGCCCCCACCGACCTACCCACCTCGCCGCCGTCGGCAGACACTTGCCCTCCCCCCACCTGCCGACCGAGCATGGAGTACTACGAGGATATCGAGGTCGGCGACGTGACCGAGCACGGCACCTACGAGATGACGGAGGAGGAGGTCAAGGAGTTCGCCGAGCAGTACGACCCGCAGCCGTTCCACACGGACGAGGAGGCCGCCGAGGAGTCCATCTTCGGCTCGCTCGCCGCGTCGGGCTGGCACACCGCGAGCGCCTGTATGCGCCTGCTCGTCGACGGCGTGCTGAACGACCAGGCCAGCATGGGCGCCGCCGGCGTGGACGAGCTCCGGTGGAAACAGCCCGTCTACCCGGGTGACGAGCTGACGGTGCGGGTGGAGGTCATCGAGAAGGAGCCCCATCCGACGGACCCGACGCGCGGACGCATGAGGTCGAAGCTGACCGGGCTCAACCAGGACGGCGAGGCGGTCATCTCGTGGATCGGGCTGGGGATGGTGAAGCGGCGCGAGCCGCTAGACGAGGCGCCCGGCGGGGACTGAGGGCGGCGCGACCCCCGCGGAGAACTGACGGGCGCACCACGCCGGCGCCGGCGCCGGCGTCAGTTCCCCTGGATGGCGTCGATGACCATCGCCGCCGCGATGATCGGTTCCTTGGGCACGTCGCTGGCGTCGTCGATGGTGATCTCGTACGTGTCCTTCAGCGAGAACTGGCCGGCGATGGAGCCGACGTGGTTCCCGCTCGCGTCGGTGATCTCGTACTTGTGGGGGATGAGCTCGCCGAACGGCAGCACGTTCCGGGCGATGGTCGTCGCGGCGCCGCGGGAGTCGATCTTCGCCAGCGCGGCCTCCGTCTCGGCGTCACGGATCGTCCAGGTGTCCTGCAGGATGGAGTAGTCGTTGTCCAGGATGACGAGGTCCTCGCCCGTCTGGGCGTCCGAGAGCACGTAGTTCCCCGCGACGTCGATGATGCCGCCGGCCTTGACGGTGAACACGTCGGTGCCGTCCCCGTCGGTGAACGGGAACTCCTCTTTCATCTTGAACATCTTCTGCTTCCCGCGGAGGACGACGTTCCCGGACGCGTCCATCGCCTTGTACTTGTTCCGGATGAGCGACTGGACCACGGTGTAGCGGTCGTCGCTCAGGTCGATACCCTGGATGTCGTACTTCGACGCGGTTTCGGGGCCCATGCCGGAGCATTCAGTCAGTCACCTGTTGAAACTTGCCCTGCTCCGGGGGAGGCTGCTGTCCCACCCCCTGGCCGCGACCGACAGCGTTTCCGTCGCCCCGCTCGTGCCTTCCGTCAATGACCAAGGAGTACATCGAGGTCCGCGGCGCGGAGGAGCACAACCTCAAGGACCTCGACGTGCGCATCCCCCGCGAGGAGTTCACGGTCGTCACCGGCCTCTCGGGCTCCGGGAAGTCCTCGCTCGCGTTCGAGACCGTCTACGCGGAGGGGCAGCGACGCTACATCGAGTCGCTGTCGGCCTACGCCCGGAACTTCCTCGGGCAGATGGACAAGCCACAGGTCGAAACCGTCGAGGGCCTGTCGCCCGCCATCTCCATCGACCAGAAGAGCGCCGCCAACAACCCCCGCTCGACGGTCGGCACCGTCACCGAACTCCACGACTACCTGCGCCTGCTGTACGCCCGCGTCGGCACCCCACACTGCCCCGAGTGTGGCCGCGAGGTGGGCGAGCAGTCCGCCTCGAACATGGTCGACCGCATCCTCGAGCTGCCGGAGGGCACGCGCGCCAAGCTCTGCGCACCGGTCGTCCGCGACCAGAAGGGCGCGTTCGCGGACCTGTTCGACGAACTCGTCGCGGAGGGGTACTCCCGCGTGGAGGTCGACGGCGAGGAGTACGACCTCGCGGTCGAGAAACCGGACCTCGACGAGAACTACAACCACACCGTCGACGTGGTCGTCGACCGGGTGAAGGTGTCGCCGGAGGCCCGCTCGCGCATCACCGACTCCGTCGAGACCGCCCTGGAGGAGGCCGAGGGCGTCATCAAACTCGTCCTCCCGGACCCGCCGGCCGACATCGACCTCGGCAGTGAGACTCGCTCGACCGGCGACCTCGCCGGCGACGAGGACGACGCGGCCGACACGGACGACGACCGGCTGGTCGTCACCTTCTCCGAGGAACTGGCCTGCACGCACTGTGGCATCGACCTGCCGGAGATCGAGACGCGGTCGTTCTCGTTCAACTCCCCGCACGGCGCCTGCCCGGAGTGCGAGGGCATCGGTGAGACGAAGGAGGTCGACCCGGACCTCGTCGTCAAGGACCACTCGAAGCCGCTCAAGGACGTGTTCGAGCCGTGGAGCTACTCGCGGTCCTACTACCGCACCCGGCTCGACGCCGTCGCCGAGCACTTCGAGGTCCCGCTCGACACCCCGTTCGAGGCGCTCGACGCGGACGTGCAGAACGCCTTCCTCTACGGGACGAACGAGGACGTGGTGTTCAAGCGACAGACGAAGAACGGCACCCGGCGCAAGGAGAAACCGTTCGAGGGCGTCATCCCGAACCTCTCCCGTCGGTACGTCGAGACCGACTCCGAGGGGACCCGCGACCACATCGAGAAGTACATGGCCACCACGACGTGCCCGGCCTGCGAGGGGTCGCGGCTCAAACCCGAATCGCGAGCCGTTCTCGTCGCGGACGCCTCCCTGGCCGAGGTCAACCGCCTCTCCATCGGCGACGCGCTGGCCCACTTCGAGGGGATGGAGGACGAGATGACGGAGCGCCAGCGGACCATCGCCGAGGAGATACTGAAGGAGATCCGCGCGCGGCTGGGCTTCATGGACGAGGTCGGGCTGGAGTACCTCACGCTCGACCGCGAGGCCTCGACGCTGTCGGGCGGCGAGAGCCAGCGCATCCGGCTGGCCACGCAGGTCGGCTCCGGGCTCGTGGGCGTGCTGTACGTCCTCGACGAACCCTCCATCGGTCTCCACCAGCGTGACAACGACAAGCTCCTGGACACGCTGGAGGGCCTGCGCGACCTCGGCAACACGCTCGTCGTCGTCGAGCACGACGAGGAGACGATGTGGCGCGCGGACAACGTCATCGACATGGGGCCCGGCCCCGGGAAGCGTGGCGGCGAGGTCGTCGTCAACGGGGACGTGGAGGACGTGATGAGCGAGCCGCGCTCGGTCACCGGCGACTACCTCGCCGGCCGGCAGCAGATTCCGGTGCCCGACGAGCGACGGGACCCGGACGGCCACATCCACGTCTCGGGCGCCCGCCAGCACAACCTGAAGGACCTCGACGTGGACGTGCCGCTGGGCAACTTCACGGCCATCACGGGCGTCTCGGGCTCCGGGAAGTCGACGCTCCTGCACGAGATACTGTACAAGGGCCTCGTCCGGCGGATGAACGACACGGACGTCAACCCGGGCGACCACGACGACATCCAGTACGAGGGCATCGAGACGGTGCGGCTCATCGACCAGTCACCCATCGGCCGCACGCCGCGGTCGAACCCAGCGACGTACACGGGCGTCTTCGACCACATCCGCGAGCTGTTCGCCGAGACGAACCTCGCCAAACAGCGCGGCTACGCGAAGGGTCGCTTCTCGTTCAACGTCAAAGGGGGTAGATGTGAGGGCTGTGGCGGGCAGGGAACGGTGAAGATAGACATGAACTTCCTCTCGGACGTGTACGTCCCCTGCGAGGACTGCGACGGGGCGCGCTACAACGACGAGACCCTCGATGTCACCTACAAGGACGCCACCATCGCGGACGTGCTGGACATGAGCGTCGAGGAGGCCTACGAGTTCTTCGAGGGCCACACCGGCATCCGCCGGCGGCTCGAACTCCTGATGGACGTCGGGCTCGATTACATGCGGCTGGGCCAGCCCTCCACGACGCTGTCGGGCGGCGAGGCCCAGCGCGTGAAGCTGGCCGAGGAGCTCGGCAAGAAGGACCGCGGCGAGGCCCTCTACCTGCTGGACGAGCCGACGACGGGCCTGCACAGCGCCGACGAGCGCAAGCTCATCGAGGTGCTCCACCGGCTGACCGACGCCGGCAACACGGTCGTCGTCGTCGAGCACGAACTCGACCTGGTGAAGAACGCCGACACCATCATCGACCTCGGCCCGGAGGGCGGCGAGGGCGGCGGCGAGATCGTCGCACAGGGCACGCCCGAACACGTCGCCCGGCAGGACGCCTCGCACACGGGGCGGTACCTCCGCGACCACCTCGACGTGGACCTGCCGGGGCCGCGCGCCGAACGCGAGCGCGAGCGGGCGGAACTGCGCGAGCGCGCCAACGAACGCGTGTCGGAGCTCCGGAGCGAGGCCGACGCCGACACGGAGGCCGCGGCCGGCGACGACTAGCGTCCCGGAGCGCAGAGAATCACTGGTGCCCGGTATTTTGCTTCTCCGTCCGGTTCAAGCGGTCAGAAAGATATCAGAGAGGTATCGCAGATATTATCCGATAATCTGCCGTTTCAGGACCCGGACCCATCCACCGTCTCCGCCGACGTTTTCGCCCGCGGCAGCGACAGCCGGACGACGCTCCCCCGTGGCTCGTTCTCGCGGATGTCGATCTCGCCGCCCACGTTCGTGACCGTCCAGCGGACGAACCAGAGGCCGAGCCCGGTGGCGTGTTCCAGCGGCGTCTCGTGGCCACGTTCGAGCGCGGTCTGCTCCAGTTCGCTGATGCCCGGTCCGTCGTCGGCCACGGCGACGGTGACGCGGTCGTCCGCGACCGACACCCGAAGTTCGACGGTGGGGTCGGCACTGTCGTGGTGGGTGATGGCGTTCTCGATCAGTTCGTCGAGCGCGACCTCCAGCGTCTCGTGGCCGCTGACCCACGCCGCATCGGGGGCCGAGACCGAGATGGTGGCGTCCGTCGTCTGCTCGCGGTACTCGTCGGCGACCCGCCGGACGAGCGCGGCCACGTCGACGGGTTCGGTGTCGCTTTCGGGCGAGACACTGTGTCGGAACTCCCGCGTCCGGTCGCTGAGCGCCAGGAGTTCCTCACCCGCCCGTCGGATGGCTTCGGCCTGGCTCTCGGGGTCCTCGGCCCCGGCCTCGATGTTCGCGGCCCGTGCCAGCACGATGTTCATCTTGTTGCGGAGGTTGTGCCGCAGCACGCGGTCGAACACGGAGAGGCGACTCTCGCTCTGGCGGAGGTCCGTCATGTCGCGGCAGACCCCCACTCGGCCGACGACCTCGCCGTCCTCGTCGGTGAGGAGCGTGATGTTGATCTCGAGCGAGCGAAGGGTGCCCTCGCCGTTTCGGACCTCTAGCTCCAGGGTCTCGACCCCGCTTTCGGACTCCGTGAGCGCCTCCACGACCTCCTGCCCATCCGCCAGCTGCTCCTCGGACAGGACTATCGAGGCATGCGAACCGACGAGGGTATCGCGGTCCCGACCGAGCAACTCCACCATCGCGTCGTTGACGAGCGTGAACCGGCCCTCTGTGTCCAGCGCGTACACCGGGTCCGGCGCGGTCTTGAGGATGGCCTCGAACCGCTCCAACTCCCGCTCGCGGGCCTTCCGCTCGGAGATATCGCGACCGATACCGACCAGCCCGAGTTCGGACCCGTCCTGCGCGACCAGCGGTGCACCGGTGAACTCGTAGGGGATGCGCTCACCCCCCTTCGTCTCGAACGCGCTCTCGACCGTCACCGTCTCACCCCGCTCGAGCACACGGGCCATACTCTCCGCGACGTTCGCCTGCTGGTCCTCGGGGATGAAATCGAGCGGCGTCATCTCCGGGATCTCTGCTTGCGAGTAGCCCGTGACGTCGCTGAGCCGCTCGTTCCAGCGGAGGAAGTTCCCCTGATGGTCGAACGCGTACAGCACGTCCGGGAGCCCCTCGAAGACGCTCTCGGCGAACGCCCGCTCCTCACGGAGCTCCTGCTCGCGCTCGACCCGGTCGGAGACGTCGCGACCGATACCGGCGTAGCCCAGCAGTTCGCCGTCGACCTCGACACGGGCGTTGGCGAACTCGTAGGGGATGCGCTCGCCGTCGAGCGTGACGATCTCCGTCTGGACGGTGGCCGTCGGCTGGTCCTTGGCGACCGCGCCCAGTTCCTCGGCCACCCGCGGGCGCATCGGTTCGGGGATGAACGAGAACGGGCCGAGTTCGTCGATCACCTCGTCGGTACAGCCAGTCACCTCGTTGAAACGGTCGTTCCAGCGGACGTAGGTCCCCTCCGTGTCGAACATGTAGAACACGTCGGGGACGGCGTCGAGGATGGCCTCCGTGACCGCCTGTTCCTCGCGGAGCTCCCGTTCGCGCTCCTTGAGCGGGGTGATGTCACGTGCCTCCGCGACGAGGAGGTTCACCTCTCCATCTCCGCCGGTCACGGGCTTGACGGTGAACACCATCGTCAGAACCTCGTCCGGCAGTTCGACATCGAGTTCGCCACGGACCAGTTCCCCGTCGGCCGCGCGCTCGATGGCGTCGGCCATGACGTCCCGGTTGTTGTCGTCGAACCACTCCGCCTCGGGGAAGAACGCCCCGAGTACGTCCTCGCGGTCGTCGTCGATGACCTCCAGCGCGGCGGCGTTGGTCTCGACGAGGGTCCCGTCGGGTTCGAGCAGGCTGGCGAACTGGTCGGCGTTGTCGAGGATGGCCTCGTAGCGGCGCTCCCGCTCCAGCTCCTCGGTCACGTCCTCCTGGAAGCCGACGAAATGAGTGATGGTCCCCGCCTCGTCCCGGACGGGGGCGACGGTCAACCGGTTCCAGAACGTGGACCCGTCCTGCCGGTAGTTCAGGAGCTGGACCCGCGTCGACTCGCCGGCGTCGATGGCACGCCGCAGTTCGGCGACGGGTTCGGAGGTCGTTTCGGGTCCCTGCAGGAACCGACAGTTCCGGCCGGTGGCCGCCGCCTCGTCGTATCCCGTGATCTCGGTGAAGCGGTCGTTGACGTAGACGATGGGGTTGTCCGGCTGCCGGTAGTCGGTGATGGAGATCCCGACGGCCGCCTCGTCGATGGCGCGCTGGAACAACCGGAGCTGGTCGCGCTGGTCCGCGAGTGCGACCGACATCTTGCGGTCGCGGGCGAGCGACGCGACCCGGGCGTCGAGTTCGAGCTTCCCCGTCGGGAGCTCGACCACGTCGTCGACGGTCACGCCCAGCGCGTCGGACAGCCACGGCGTGTTGCTGGCCTGGCCGCGGAGGAGGAGCAGGACCGGGAGCTGGACCGGTTCGGCCGCGGCCCGCCGGCCGCTCAGTTTCGTCGCCACCTCGGGATACCAGTCCGAGTCCACGAGGCAGAGGTCGAACGCCGGCCACTCCTCGTCCGGGGCGGCCGTCACCACGTCGTAGCCGTCGGCGAGCTGCTGGGCGAACAGCTCCCGGTCGCGCCCGTGGGCGACCAGCACCAGAACCCGGAGCTGCTCGTCGGAGTGGGCGCCCACAGCGGCGGCGTCTCTCATTCCCATTGGCCCAGTTATCGCTGTCAGTCGTCCGACTCGTCGACCCGCTCGGGGGTGCCCGTGAGGATGCCCCGGAGGTCGGTCATCGGGTCCCCGACGTGCAGCCCGTCCTCGCCGATCTCCAGTTCGCGGAGCGTCCGTTCGAAGCCACCGAGACGCTTCTTCAGCACGCCGATGGATTTCCGAATCTCGCCGTCCAGCTCCAGGTAGCGCAGGAACAGGATGCTGTCGGCGAGGTAGCTGATGTTCTCCTGTGTCGCCGAGAACTCCCCGGCAACGGACTGTTGCTCCTCGATGAGGATGACGGTGACCCCGACGTTCCGGAGGTACCGACAGAGGGTGTGGAGCTGCTCGAGCAGGCCGTCCTCGTCACGGAGCGAGAGCCGGTAGCCGGCGGTCCCGTCGATCATCACCACCTCCGTCCCGTTCTCCTCGACGTCCATCCGGACCTGATGGGCGAACTCGTCGGCGGAGAGGTCCATCGGCTCGATCTCCTCGACGCCGAGGTTCCCCTCCGACATCATCCGGTCCACCGGGATGTCGATGGCCTCCGACCGGTACGTGAACTGCTCGGTGGCCTCCTCGAACAGGTAGATGGTGGAGCGCTCGCCACGAGCGGCGGCCTCCTTCATGAAGTGGGTCCCGGTGGTCGTCTTGCCCACGCCCGACGGGCCCGTTATGACGCTCACCGTCCCGCGCTCGAAGCCACCGCCGAGGAGCTGGTCGAGCTCGGCGATGCCCGAGGAGAGGGTCTCGCGGGTGAACTCGCGGTCGTAGTCGCCGGGTACGAGCGACGGGAAGACGTGGATGCCGTCGTTGCGGATGCGCATCGCGTGCGAGCCACCGCGGAAATCCGACCCGCGGAGCTTCTCGACCTCGATGCGCCGGCCGGTGTCGCTCCGCGAGAGCGTGAGAATCCCGTCACCGAGGAACTGGAGGTCGTCGTCGGGACTGTTCGGCGTGGGCTGTGTGGTGTACAGCGCGGTGACATCCCGGTTCTTCAGGAACGCCGTAAGAGAGGCCATCTCCTGACGGAACTGGTAGTTGTCGGGCGCGAGCAGCCGGAAGCCGGTCAGCGGGTCGATGACGACGCGCTTCGGGTCACGCTCCCGGACCGCCTCGACGATGCGCTCGGCGGGCTCGTGGCCCTCGACCTCGGAGGGCTCGAAGGCGGTGTAGCTCCGGTCCTCGAGGAACCGGTCGGCGCTCGGACTCAGGTCGAGGATCTCCACGCCGTCGAGGTCGAACCCCAGCCCGGCCGCGTTCTGCCGGAGGTCGGCGGCCGGCTCCTCGAACGCGACGAACAGCGGGTCGTCGCCCGCCTCGACGCCCGCGGTCAGGAAGTGAAGCGCCACGATGGTCTTGCCTGTGCCGGGGCCGCCCCGGAGGATGTAGGCACGTCCCCCTGGAAGCCCCCCGCAAGTGAGTTCGTCGAGCCCCGAGATACCGGTCGAGACCCGGCTGGAAGATTCCGGTCCGGACATAGATTGCTAGTCGTTCACAGTCGCTGATAAGTGTAGTGGCTAACCACCTGCCCTCGTGGTGTTTTCACCTAGATATCTGAGCGATAGGAACCGGCCATGACCGGGAGATATCATCCACTCAACCGGGCGACTGGACGGCGTCGCGGGGGCGGGCAGCCTCATGTGCCTGGCCGCCCCATCGACGCACATGGACGCACTCCTCGCGCTGGACGACCGGCTGCTCGTCGTCGACCTCGACACGGGCGAAGCGACAGCCCTCCTCGAGAGTCACACCCCGGAGTGCCTGGCGGCGACCACCGAAGCGGTCCTCGTGGGGACGTTCGACGACGGCCTGTGGCGGGCCGAGCGAGACGACGATGGCCCCGAGTCCTTCGAGCGCGTCGCGCCCGAGACGCTCCCCGAGCGCGTGACCGCCCTCGCAATCGCGCCGAGCGACCCCGAGGTCGTCTCCCTCGGCGCCGAACCGAGCGCCGTGTATCGCTCCGAGGACGGCGGGGAGACGTGGCGTGCGTGTGCGCCGCTGACCGACCTGCCCTCGGCCGACGAGTGGTCGTTCCCGCCACGCCCGGACACTCACCACGTCCGGACGCTCGCGGTCCACCCCGAGGACCCGGCACGGCTCTCCGTCGGCATCGAGGCCGGTGCGCTCGTCCGGAGCGAGGACGGGGGACGGGACTGGACCGAGCGCCCACCAGGGTCCCGCCGGGACAACCACGCGCTCGCGACGCACCCGGACGCGCCCGACCGGGTGTACGCGGCCGCAGGCGACGGCTACGCGGAGTCACGGGACGCTGGCGCGACCTGGGACCACCCGACCACCGGGCTCGGGCACGGCTACGTCTGGGGACTGGCCGTCGACCCCGGGGACCCGGACCGTCGCTACGTCTCGGCGGCCCACGGCGCGTACGCGGCACATCGGGTCGAGAACGCCGACGCCCACGTCTACCGGCGCGAGGGAGACGAGGAGTGGCAGCGCTTCGACGAAGAGACGCTCGGCGCGGGGGTGCCCGTCGGGGAGGGCGTGTGCCGGGCAGTGCTGGCGGCACCCGCACCGGACGAGCTCGTGGTGCTGCACAACCGTGGGCTGTTCCGGTCGACGGATGCAGGAGCGTCGTTCGAGCAGGTACTGGCGGGGGAGTGGGGCGTTCCGAGAGCAATCTGCATAACATAGGGATAGAACAATTGCACCAGATACAGTACGAATATTCGAGATATTTTCCATCTAGACTCGGATTTCGCATCGAAGTCTGCCGAGACAGCAGCACCGTTCGCGTCCACCGTCGACCCGGAGCAACAAGCTACTTAGCCGCCAGTCACCGACCACCGTCCAGATGCACGACTTCGTCGTCGTCGGCTGCGGGCCCGCGGGCGCCCGGTTCGCCCGGAGCGCCGCCGAGCGGGGCCGCGACGTGCTCGTCCTCGAGCAGGGCGAGGTGGGAAAGCCCCTCGCGTGTTCGGGGCACGTCTCGCTGGACATCTGGGACTACGTCCCCGACGGCGCCCGCGAGGAGCTGTTCCAGAACGCCATCCGGGGCGCGCGGTTCCACCTCGGCGGCGCCGACTCGACGGCCTACGAGTTCTACCGTGACGAGCCCATCTCGAACGCCATCGACCGGGTCGGACTGGACCGTACCCTGGCCGAGGCCGCAGCGGAGGCAGGCGCCGACGTCCGCGACCACCACACCGTCACCGCGGTCGACGAGCGCCAGGGCGGAGTGACCGTCACCGCCCGCGGTCCGGACGGCGCCGAGCGCCACGAGGCCCGGATGGTCGTCGGCGCGGACGGCCCGCGCTCGCGGGTCCGCGACGAGTGTGGCCTCCCCGAACCGGACGAGTTCCTCCACGGGGTGCTGGGCTTCGACGAGGACCCCGACGCGCAGGACTTCGTGGACGTCCACCTCACCGTCCCGCGCTTCTTCGCGTGGCGCATCCCCCGCGGCGACGCCGGGGTCGAGTACGGCCTCGCGGTCTCGCCCGGCGAGGACGAGCGCGCCCGGTTCGAGACGCTCTGCGAGGACTACGGCGTCACGCTGGACCGGCGCTGCTCGGGGCTCATCCCCGTCGGCCCGCCGCGACGCGTGACCGGCCGGCGCTCCCTGCTCGTCGGGGACGCCGCGGCCCAGACCAAGCCGTTCACCGGCGGCGGCATCCTCTACGGGATGCGCGCGGCCGACCACGCCGCCCGCGAGGTCGACCCCGACGCGCCGGGGACGCTGGGCGACTACGAGCGTGCGTGGCGCGACGAGTTGCGGACCGAACAGCGCCTCGGCCACCTCGTCCGCGCGGGCTACTCCGTCCCCGAGCCGATCCAGCGCGCGGGACTCCGGGCGTTCTCCGGCGAGATCGGCGTCCACATGGACGAACCCTCGACACTGTTCTCGCGCGAGCAACTGCGCGCGCTGCTGGGTCGGTAGCTTCGAACCAGAACCAGGTTACCTAAGGTAACTGGTATTGCAGACCCCCAGCACGACCGACGCCAGCTTATCAGTGCCGAGTGCGTAGTTCGGGCGTGGCAGAGGACCTCTCCGACATCGCCGGGTTACCGGCAGAGCTGGGCATCGACGACGACCTCGCGCGAGCGGATGCGAGCCTCCGCATCCGGCTCGAGAAGCGGCGCTACGGCAAGCCAGTCACCATCGTCGAGGGCTTCGACGACGTCGACCTGGCCGCGCTGGCCTCCGAACTGAAGCGCGCCCTCGGCACCGGCGGTACCGTCGACGAGGACAGCATCGAACTGCAGGGCGACCACGCCGACCGCGTGCCGGCGCTCCTGCGCGAACGTGGCTTCACCGTCGACGGCTGACCCACCCGCTCGTCACCCGTCCCGGTCGCCGGTCGGGAGTCGGAGTTCGACGACCGCGCCCCCTTCCTCGCGGTCGCCGATGTGCATCGTCCCCCCGCTGTTCGTGACCGTCCACTGGACGAACCAGAGTCCGAGCCCGGTGGCGTGCTGGAGCGGCGTCTCTGCGCCCGCCAGGAGTGCCTGCCGCTCCAGCTCCGGGATGCCGGGTCCGTCGTCGAGAACCCGGACGACCACCTCGTCGTCGACGGTCTCGACCTCGACCCACACGGTTGCTCCGGGACCCCCGTGGGTGGCGGCGTTGTCGACGAGTTCGCTCAGCGCCAGCTCGAACTCCGCGTGCACCGTCGCCGTCGCGGTCTCGGGCAGGTCGGCCTCGATGGCCACGTCGTCGTAGCTGAGTCGCGCGGCCTCGACCACGTGTGCGGCGTGTTGGGCGATATCCTCGACACCGAGCAGCTCCGTCTGACTGGGATCGAGCGCGTCGTGGAACGAGCGGGCGGCCTCGCCGAGACCGAGCAGCTCCTCGGCCGCCGTCTCGATGGACGCCCCGGCCTCGGCAACCGCCTCGTCGACGGCCGTCTCCTGGACGCTCTGGGCCCGCGCGAGGACGACGTTCATCTTGTTGCGGAGGTTGTGCCGGAGCACCCGGTCGAGCACCGAGAGCCGGCGCTCGTGTTCGGTGACATCGGTCACGTCGTGGCCCACACAGACGAGGCCGTGGAACCTCTCGGCATCCATCTTCGGCGAGACGGCGGTCTGGAAGCGACGGGTACGCCCCAGGTCGTCGGTGACGGTCGTCTCGATGGTGACGGGATCGCTCTCGTCCCGGGCGTAGAGCTTCGTCGCGGCGTCGCCGAGCGCTTCGGCATGACCGATGTCGAACACCGAGGAGATGTGCTCACCCATCAGTGCCTCGCGCTCACGGCCGAGCATGTCGGCGAGCGCGCTGTTGGCGAGCGTGAGGCGGAGGTCGGCATCGAGCGTGTAGATCGGCTCGCTGGCGGTCTCGACGATGCGCTCGTGGCGCTCGAGGAACTCCTCGCGGCGCTTGCGCTGGGTGATGTCCCGAACGACGCCCCGAACGGCCGTCGTCCTGCCGCCCTCGACCTCGGGATCACCGGTGACCCGGACCCAGCGTGGGGGCTCGGTGTCGAGCTCGATCTCGACGTCGAACGGCTCGGTCTCGACGACGGCCCGCTCCATGGCCGCCTGCATCCGCTCCCGGGAGTGGGGCTCGTACAGGTCGAGCACCGCCTCCGCGGTCGGCTCGAACGACGGCACCTGGCCGTAGATATCCCACACCTTCTCGTCCCACCACACATCCCCGGTGTCGGGGTCGTACTCCCAGCCGCTCACGTCCGCGATGTCGCGCGTCTGCTCGAGTTGCTCGACGGTCCGTTCGCGCTCCCGCTCGCGCTTCTTCCGGGCATGGATGTCCTGGATGGCGCCGCGCAGCATCCGCCGCCCGTCGACGACCTCCGGCTCACCGATGGTCCGGACCCACCGGATATCGCCGCCCGGCCGGATTATCCGGAGCTCGAGGTCGTAGGGCTCGCCCTCTTCGAGCGCCCGCTCGAACGCCTCGGTGATGACCGGCCGGTCCTCGGGGTGGTAGAAGTCGATGGCCGCCTCCACGTCGGGAGCGTCCTTCTCGGGGGCGAGACCATGGATACGGGAGACCTGCTCGGTCCATGTGAGCTCGTCGGCTGCGGGGTCGTACTGCCAGCCGCCGACATCGGCGATGTTCTCGGCCCGGTCGAGCATGTCGACCGTCCGCTCGAGTTCCCGCTTGCGCTCCTCCTGGGCCGTGATGTCGCGTGCGAGCCCGACAACACCCTCGATATCCCCGTCGTACGTCAGTGGGGAGAGCCCGATCTCGATGACTGCTGCCCCGCCCTGGATCGACAGCTCCGTGACCACCTCGGCGCTCTCCCGCTCGCCGGCCAGTATCGCCTCGAGCGCCTCGACGTACTCCGTGTAGTCCTCGGTGTCGGAGAACAGCGTCTCTCGGAACGCCTCGACAGGCTTCCCGAGAAGGTCCTCCCGTGTCAGCCCGGCAGATCTCGCCGCGCTGCTGTCGGTGAAGACGACCTCGAGGGTCTCGTCGAGCACCCACGCCGCCTCCGGGACCGTCTCCAGCACCGTCTCGTAGCGCTCGAGTTCCTGCTCGCGCTCCTTGCGCTCGGTGATGTCCTGGATGGTCCCGCGGAACGTCTCGACCTCGCCGTCGATCACGACCGGCTCGCCGACCGTCCGTACCCACCGGACCTCGTCGTCGGCCCGCACGACGCGGAGGTCGAGGTCGAACGGCTCGACCCCCGAGATTGCGGCCTCGATGGCGGCCTCGATACGGGGCCGATCTTCCGGATGGTAGAACTCCAGCGCCTCGTCCAGGGGTGGCTCATCGCCGACCGGGAGGCCGAGGAGTTCGAACAGCTGGTCGGTCCAGGTGAGCGCCAGTGTCTCGGCGTCGACCACCCAGCCGGCGACATCGGCCATCGACTGGGTCCGGTCCAGCAGGTCGACCGTCCGCTCCAGTTCCTGTTCGCGCTCCCGGCGCTCCGTGATGTCCTGGAAGGTCCCCCGCAGCGTCTCGACCTCGTCCTCGGCCGTGACGGGCTCCCCGATGACGCGCACCCACCGGATCTCGCCGTCGGCCCGCACGACACGAACGTCCACGTCGAACGCCTCTCCCGTCTCGAAGGCCGTCTCGACGGCGCGCTCGATGACCGGCCGGTCTTCCTAGTGGTAGACCTCGAACGCCTCCTCCAGCGGCGGCTCGTCGGCCTTGGGCAGCCCGAGTATCTCGTACACCTGGTCCGTCCAGAGCACCTCCAGTGTCTCCGCATCGATCTCCCAGCCACCCACATCGGCGATGGCCTCTGTCTTCCCCAGCAGGTCGACCGTCCGCTCCAGTTCCTGCTCGCGCTCCACTTGCTCGGTGACGTCCTGGATGATGCCGGTGAAGCGTCGCTCGCCCCCGGTCCGGTGCTCGGCGAACGCCAGCAGCAGGGGGATCTCGTGGCCATCGGCGTGCTGGCCAGGGAGCCGCGCCCCGGTCCAGTCCAGCGACCGCTCGCCGGTCTCCAGATAGCGTGCCAGCCCCTCGGCGTGCGCCTCTCGGAGTCCGGGCGGCATCAGCATCGTCAGCAGTTCGCCGACCACGGCCTCGGGCGGGTGGCCGAACACCTGCTCGACGGCCGGGTTGGCGTACTGGACGACACCGTCGTCGTCGATGGTGAGGATGGCGTTCGGGGCCGTCTCCGCGAGCGTGCGGAACCGCTCGCGCTCGGCGTCGAGCTGGAGCGAGTCCCGGCGCGCCCGCAGGAGCGAGTCGACCCGGCTCCGCAGGACCGGCTCGGAGGTCGGGAGCGGGAGTACGTCGTCGGCGATGTCGGCGGTCTCCCGGACGACCGTCGTCCGCTCGTCGGCCCCAACGACGAGCAACATCGGGAGATGGGGCCCGGTCTCGGCCTTCCGCTCGGCCAGCGCCTCGGCGGCCGCCGGGTACGTGGCCGTATCGATGAGGCAGAGGTCGAACTCGGGGAGCGGCTCGTCCGGGTCACCGACGACGACCTCGCGGTCGTCGAGCCGCTCGGCGAACAGCTCCCGGTCGCGCCCCGGCTCGAGCAACAGCAGGATCCGCTCGGACGCCGGCCCCTCGCCGGTCGTTCGCTGTCCCGAGTCGGACGACCAGGCCGGACCCGACCGTTCACTCACGGCCACCACCCACCGAGGACAGTGGTGGGCACCCGGTCGCAGTGCCGCCCTCTCGTGTATGGTCGGGACTGGCGAGTCCGCCGAGTGCGGGACCGGCCGTCGAGGGGCAGCGAGAGGGAGTGCCCATCAGCCTAGTAGCTAGAGACTGATTGACACCATAAATTCCTATCGGCCCGGAGAACCCTGAAATCCCCTACGAACGTATCAGTCGCGCCGGCGCAGCAGCAGCGCCGCCAGCAGTAGTCCCAGCACGCCGGCGACCGGGGTGAACCCGGGCAGTCCGACGGCCGGGGTGGCCGTCGGCGTCTCTTCGGCCGGCGTCGCGGTCGCGGTGGCCGTCGGCGTCGCGGTCGGCGTCGGTGTCGCTTCGTCGACCTCCAGTCCACGGACGACGACCTCCTCGGAGCTCAGCGACCCGGACTGGGCCACCAGCGTCAGGTTCCCGGTCTGCTCGACCCGGAACCGGAACTGGCCGTTGGTCCCGGTCTGGCCGAGCGTCTCGCCGTCGAGCGAGATGGTGGCGCCGTTGACCGGCTCGTCGTAGGCGTTCAGGACGGAGACGCCGACCCGGTTCCCGACGAGCACGCGGGTGCTATCGGCGGTCAGGTTCAGCTCCGGCGTCCGCTGGGTGGTCGCGCGGACGGTCTGACTGGACTCGCCGACGGTGACCGTCCGTTCGACGGTCTGGTACCCCTCCTTCGTGATATCCACCTCCTGCTGGGTGTTGACCGGAACCGTGAACGTGACCCGGCCGTTGGTCGTTCGCTGGGTGCCGGTCCCCTCGAGCGTGACGGCAGCGTCGGAGATCGGCCGCGGGTCGTCGAAGTGGTCGTCGGAGACGCGGAACTCCAGGTTCACGCTCCCCTGGCGCATCTCGTAGGAGCGGATGACGCCCCCGGGCACCGACAGCGACGTCTCGTTCCGGTAGTAGCCGTCCTTCCGGAAGATGAGCGTGTAGTCGCCCTGCTCGATGGTGCCGCTGGAGAACCGGCCGTTCGCGTTCGTCTGCCCCGAGACCACCACGCGCTGGCCCGACCGGATGAACACCGTCGCGTTCCGGACCGCGGTATCACCCTCCTCGGTGAACGTCAGTGCCGCCGACCCCTTCTCAGCGACCTCGATGGTCACGTCCTGGGCCTCGGCGTTCGTAACAATCTTGGGGAAGTTACGGACGTAGGTGTCGTCCTGGATGGTGAGTTCGATATCCTCCCCCTGGGGCACGTCGATGAGCGTCCGACCGCTGGAGGTCGTCGTCTCGCTCGCGCTCCCGCCATCCCACGTCGCGTTGACCGTCGCCCCGCTGACGGGGTCTCCCGCCTCGTTCACCACCTTCACGTCCAGCGTCACCTGCTCCTGTGTCGCCGCCGTCGCCGTGCCGACGAACGGTGCCGCAGCCGCAACCACGAGGACCACACTGAGCAGTACGGCGCGTTGCATATCCGCCCCGACGGGGGGGGAACCTAAATATCCGCGGGCTCCCCGGCCGCATTTCGGCCGCGTGCCCCCCGATACCACCGGGCAGGACCCCTGAAGCCGCAGTATCCGGAATCAGTCGGGGAACGAGCCGGGTCCGGCCTCACCGGCCGTCGCGTTCGGCCTCGGTCACGTCCACGGTGACCGGCTCGTCGGCTTCCTCGTCATCGGTCGCCGCGCGGCCGTCATCGTCGGTTCCGCCACCAAGCAGCGTCTCGCGGAGGTCGTCGGCGAACGACTCGACCTGGTTCCGCAGCGTCGCCACCTCGTCCTCGAACGCCTCGACGGTCCGGTCGACGTAGTACACCCGCTCTGCGGGAATCCGCCGGACGACGTCCTCGCCGTCGCGTTCGTCGATCTTGAGGATCCAGTGGTCCTGAAAGTACGCCACGTTCTCGTTCTCGAGCGAGCGCTCGACGGTGCCCTCGTCGGGATGCTCGTAGACGACCGTCGCCGTTCCGAGTTCCTCGTCCATACGCCGACGTGGTCGCGGGCGACGGATACGTTCTGGGGCCCGCGGTCGATGGCCTATTCGGGTACCTGCACACGGACTCGTGCGCGCGAAGGTCTAAGTAGGACCGAGGGCAACCCCCGGACAGGAATGTGGGGCAGCCGAGACCGTGACCGGACGCAGGTCACGTGCATCGCCTGCGGCGAGGAGGTGCCGCGAACGGCGGCACGCGAGTACGACAAGCACGGCAACCGCTGGGAGCGCGCGGACAAGGAGTTCGAGTACCTCTGCAAGGAGTGTCACAGCGATATCTGCCACCAGCCACGGGGGGATCTGGAGACCGTCCTCGTCGAGAGCGGCGCCGGCGAGGACGACCGGACGGCGTTCCTCCGCCGCTACACCGAACTCGCGACCGGCGAGGCCGAAAGCGAAGCCGAGAGCGAGCACGAGCGCGAGCGATAGGGTCGCTGCCGGCGCCCGCCCAACAGGACTAACTAGCCGTTTCTCCTACCCGCCTGCATGAGCGACACGGACGCCGACGAGCAGGCGCAGGCCGGGACCGCGGAGGGGCAGGGCCCCGTCCGCATCGACGAGGCGCTCGCCGACGCGCTCGCTGCAAAGCGGGAGTCCCTCTTCGAGGAGTTCGACCTCAACGACGAGTTCCCGAACGAGGTCCTCAGCGAGGCCCGCGAGCGGACCACCGACACCGAGAGCGAGATACAGTCGGAGATCGGCGAGGACTACCGCACGGACTGCCGGGACCTCACCACCTGCACCATCGACCCGGCCGACGCGCAGGACTACGACGACGCCATCTCCATCCGCCGCGACGAGGACTACTACTACCTCCACGTCCACATCGCCGACGTCACCCACTACGTCCACCCGGGAACCGCGATGTGGCAGGAGGCCGTCGAGCGGGCCAACACGGTCTACCTTCCGGGCTACACGATGCACATGCTCCCGCCGGTACTGGCAGAGACGGTCTGCTCGCTGGTCCCCAACGAGGACCGCCTCGCCCACACGGTCGAGATGAAGATCGACGCCGAGACGCTCTCGAACGAGTCCATCGACATCTACAAATCGGTGGTCCACTCCGACGAGCGACTGACCTACAAGCAGGCCGAGAACCGCCTCGACGAGCCCGACGCCGACCTTCACGAGGAGCTGTCGCTGGCGTACGAGCTGGCCGAGGCGCTCCACGAGCAGCGCAAGGCGGACGGCTCCCTGGTGCTGAACCCGAAGCGCGACCGCGCCCACACCATCATCGAGGAGTGCATGCTGAAGGCCAACAAGGCCGTCACGCACGAACTCCAGTGGGTCCGCGGGCTGGAGGCGATGTTCCGCGTCCACCCGCAGCCCACCCCCGAGGAGTGGGACGAGGCCCTGCAGGAGATACAGGACCTCGACGGCGTCTCCATCCCCGGTGAGGCGTGGGACGACCCGCGCAAGGCAGTCAACGCGACCCTCGAACAGGCGCCGGGCCGCCAGCTGAACAAGATCCAGTGGGCCGTGATGAAGGTGATGCCGCGCGCGAAGTACATGGCCGACCCGTTCGGCGGCCACCACGCGCTCAACTTCGAGATCTACGGTCACTTCACCTCCCCCATCCGCCGCCTCTCGGACCTGGTCAACCACTGGATCATCTACCAGAACGAGACGCCCGGCGACCACTCGCTCCCGTCGCTGTGTGACCACGCCTCCAGCAAGCAGAAGGACGGGGAGACGGTCGAGCGCATCTACAAGGACTTCCTCCAGGAGGTCGGCCTCGACCCGCACGCCATCAACAACCGCGGCGTCGAGGTCGTCGAGGACCCCGGCCCCGACGAGGACCTCGACCGGCGCAAGAGCGAGGTCAGCCCGGAAGCGTTCAACTGAGGGCCGTTCCGCCGACGCCGAATCCGCGCTGAAACACTGTATCGGCCCTGTCGAGCGCCGAGCAGTCAGACACGGAACTCGGTGAGCCAGCCGTCAGGCGGGTGTACGGAGCTAACACTTTTCACCACGTGAGTCGCGTTTCCCAGTATGCCCTTCATCGAGCGATTCGACCACCTGAGTCTCCTCACCGCGTTCGTCGCGCTGGTGCTCGTCGCGATGCTCGTGGTCGTGCGGCCGGCACTTCCGGTGGCGCTGGCGCTCGTACTCGGTGTCGTCCTCTTCTCGGCCGGTGTCCCCGTCGCCATCCGCGAGACCATCCCGTCGTACAGACGGCTCCTCGGCGTCTACTGCGGCGTCTTCGGCGTCGCCAGGTTCGTGAGCGAGGGGTGGAGCGTCGAAACCGTGGGGTTGGTCTCGATCGGCGTCGCCTTCACACTCGAACTCGCCTACGAGCGCGTGGCCGGACGGTCCGCCGACATCGTCTGACCATCGGTCCAGAGGAGCGAGTTACACCGGACAGCGACGGTGTACCGTTCGAAAGCACTCCCGAAACGTACTGTTCGGAGACCACCACAGAACGTCGAGGATTCCGCGCCGAGGATTCCGGCTAGCTCACGCCGCCACCGGACTCGGACGGCGACCCAGGTAGACAGCGAGGAGGCCCGCGACGACCGCGAGGACGACGCTCGTGCCCACGTGAACCGGGAACGTGAACACCGCGTCGGCGCCGGGGACGTTGGCGTAGCTCAGGCCCGCAATCGCGACGAACGCGGGGCCGAGGGTCGCGTAGGTGGCCAGTGCCGCCGTCGCTACCCCGGAGAGACGGTCGGCGGATGCGACGACGAGTGCGCCCGCCAGCAGGCCGGCGACGAGGCCACCGAGGACCCCGAGGATGCCGATTCCGGGCGCTTCACCGCCGCCGAGGGATTCGATGACCACGACCGCGGCCAGCAGGAAGGTCGTGACGGCGGTTCCGATTCCGAGGGCGATTCGACGGGTGCTGTTCATGTGTGTACCGACGCGTCCCGAGGATATCTACCCGGAGGTGATTCCCAGCGGACGGGGACTGACGGGCGGCAGCGTGCGCCTACCGCGCGTACACCGGCCCACCGACGAGCATGGGGAGCGCCATGTCGTCGTCAGGCGTCACGGCGAGGTACGGCCGCTCGACGGGACCGAACACGTCGACGACGCGGCCGACCGTCTCCAGGTCCTCGTCCAGCACCATCGTCCCGATATCGGGGTGGTCCGCGTCGGGACAGCGGACGATGGCCAGCCCCTGGGCCGTCCGGACCACCTCGCCGAGTCGTCTCATCGCTCACCTCGCATCCTGAACACCGCGCTCACTCCCGCAACGCCGTCAGGTACGCGGCGACGGCGCCGAGCAGGTCGGACTTGCCGGCGTCGTCGGCGTTCTGTACGAGGACGCGCCCCCGCGGTTCGAACTCGCGGGCGTACGTCTTGTCGCGCTCGATGACGGCGTCGTAGCCGACCTGCTGGACGGCCTGCGCGAGTTCGTCGACCGTCGGCTCCTCGACCGCGAGGTCCTGGGGGACCCGGCGACCCTCCCCGCGGGAGTAGGCGGCGTCGAAGTAGGCGGGGTAGAGGACGTTCTCGACCATACCGGGGGGAGTGGGGGCCGCGGTAAATGGGTTTCCGAAGGCGCGCGCCGGCCGTCGGCCGCAGACGCGGGTCCTGTGCGGACGGTTCCGGGTGAACCGCCTGCCGATACACCTGTCGGCGACGGCAGAACCCGCCGCCCCCCATCCGTTCGGATAGCTTTTTACCCGTTTCCGACGCCACGTCGGTATGGGACTCGACGAGGATTCGCTCGAATATCACGAACGCGACCCTCCCGGCAAACTGGAGATCTCGACGACGAAGCCGACCAACACGCAGCGTGACCTCTCGCTGGCCTACTCGCCCGGCGTGGCCGCGCCGTGCCGCGAGATCCGCGACAACCCGGACGACGCCTTCAGCTACACCGCGAAGGGGAACATGGTCGGGGTCGTCTCGAACGGGACCGCCGTCCTCGGACTGGGCGATATCGGCGCGCAGGCCTCCAAGCCCGTCATGGAGGGGAAGGGCGTCCTCTTCAAGCGGTTCGCCGACATCGACGTCTTCGACATCGAACTCGACCAGGACGACCCGAAGGACATCATCCAGTCGGTGTCGGCGATGGAGCCGACGTTCGGCGGCATCAACCTGGAGGACATCAAGGCGCCGGAGTGCTTCGAGGTGGAGGAGCGGCTCCGCGAGGAGATGGACATCCCCGTCTTCCACGACGACCAGCACGGGACCGCCATCATCTCCGGCGCGGCGCTCGTCAACGCCGCCGACATCGCCGGAAAGGACCTCTCCGAGCTGGAGATCGTCTTCTCCGGTGCCGGCGCCTCGGCCATCGCGACGGCGCGCTTCTACGTCTCGCTCGGCGCCAGCCGCGAGAACATCACGATGTGTGACTCCTCGGGCATCATCACCCAGGAGCGCGCCGACGCGGGCGACGTCAACGAGTTCAAGCAGGAGTTCGCCGCCGACCGCCCGGCGGGCGACCTCGCGGACGCCATGGAGGGCGCCGACGTGTTCGTCGGGCTCTCCATCGGCGGCCTCGTGAGTCAGGAGATGGTCCAGTCGATGGCCTCGGACCCCATCGTGTTCGCGATGGCGAACCCGGACCCGGAGATCGGCTACGAGGACGCGAAGGAGGCCCGCGACGACACCGTCATCATGGCGACGGGGCGCTCGGACTACCCCAATCAGGTGAACAACGTGCTGGGCTTCCCGTTCATCTTCCGCGGCGCGCTGGACGTGCGCGCGACGGAGATCAACGAGGAGATGAAGGTCGCCGCCGCCGAGGCGCTGGCCGACCTCGCCCGGCAGGACGTGCCCGACGCCGTCGTGAAGGCGTACGGCGACGAACCGCTCCAGTTCGGCCCCGAGTACATCATCCCGAAGCCGCTGGACCCGAGGGTCCTATTCGAGGTGGCGCCGGCCGTCGCGGACGCCGCCGTCGAGTCCGGCAGCGCCCGGAAGGAACTCGACCACGAGCGGTACGTCGAGCGCCTCGAAGCGCGACTGGGCAAGTCCCGCGAGATGATGCGGGTCGTCCTCAACAAGGCCAAGAGCGAACCCAAGCGGGTCGTCCTCGCGGAGGGCGACGACGAGAAGATGGTCCGGGCGGCGTTCCAGCTCCAGGAGCAGGGTATCGCCGAGCCGGTCCTCGTCGGCGACCGCGAGGAGATCTGGGCGACCGCCGAGCGGCTGGGCCTGGACTTCTCACCCGAGATCGTCGACCCCGAGGAGGGGAACCTCGACCCGTACGCCGAGCGCCTCCACCAGCTCCGCCGCCGGAAGGGCATCACCCGCCGCGAGGCGGACGAGCTCATCCAGGACGGCAACTACCTCGGCAGCGTGATGGTGGAGATGGGCGACGCCGACGCGATGCTGACGGGCCTGATGCACCACTACCCCAGCGCCCTGCGCCCGCCGCTCCAGGTCATCGGCACCGCCGACGACGCCGACTACGCGGCCGGCGTCTACATGCTCACGTTCAAGAACCGCGTCGTCTTCTGTGCCGACGCGACCGTCAACCAGGAGCCCGACGAGGAGGTGCTCGCGGAGGTCACCAAGCAGACCGCGAAGCTCGCCCGCCGGTTCAACATCGAGCCGCGGGCCGCGCTCCTCTCGTACTCGGACTTCGGCTCCGTCGACAACGAGGGCACGCGCAAGCCCCGCGAGGCCGCGCGGATGCTCCACGGCGACGACGAGGTCGACTTCCCGGTCGACGGCGAGATGCAGGCCGACACCGCCGTGGTCGAGGAGATGCTCGAGGGCGACTACGACTTCGCCGACCTCGACGAGCCCGCGAACGTGCTCGTCTTCCCGAACCTCGAAGCGGGCAACATCGCCTACAAGCTCCTCCAGCGCCTCGGCGGCGCCGAGGCCATCGGCCCGATGCTCGTCGGCATGGACAAGCCGGTCCACGTGCTCCAGCGCGGCGACGAGGTCAAGGACATCGTCAACCTCGCCGGCGTGGCCGTCGTCGACGCACAGGAGGACTGAGAAGACAGCACAGGTCGGCTGTCACGTCTCCTATCCGCCGGGCACTCCCTTACCCGAACCGCAACTGTCGAGATTGCGGTACATGACAGATGTCAGAGTCCTCGCCGGAACCACCGCGCCAGCCCCGCGCTCGTCACGAGTTCGATGACCCCGAACGCCACCGCCGGGAGTGCCGCGGCCGGCGGGAAGCCCGCCGAGACGACCAGCGCGGCCGCGACCGCGAAGTCGCGCATCCCGACCGAGAGCGTCGTCGCGATTCGGGCGGGGCGGTCGAACGGGGCGCTGGCGAGCCACCCTGCGGTGTAGCCGCCGAGGTTGAGCGCGAGCGCCCCCACCGCGACCGCGCCGATCTGCGAGCCACCCGCGCGGACGAGACCGGCGTTCTCCGCGGTGACGCCGCCGATGATGACGACCACGAGGACGGCGGCCACCGACGGGTAGAGCTGGTCGTACCGTCCCACCTGCTCCGGGAACCGGGTCCGCAGGCCGACGGCGAGGACCATCGGCAGCACGACCGCCAGCGCCAGCCCGCGGACGATACGGAGCGTGTCGAACGCGACGGCGTCACCGACGAGGAGCGTCACCGCCCCGGGGACGAGGGCGACGCTGCCGAGCCCCACGAAGACGAGGACTGCGGAGGCCAGCGCCGTATCGCCGTCGGCGAGTTCGGTCATCACGGGCGTCACGAGTTCGGGTGTCACCGCGCCCAGCACGACGAACCCGACGGTGAGCGCCGGCCCGAGCCCGAGCAGACGCGCGACGGCGAACGCCGCCAGCACCATCCCGGTCTGGACGACCAGCGCCACCGCAAGCGCCCGGCGGTCGACCGCGCGGAAGGCGCCGACCGACAGCGTGAGCGAGACCGCCCCGACCATCGCGGCGAGGATGGGCGTCGAGAACGCCGTGATGGCCCCGAGTTCCGGTATCGCGAACCCGACGCCGACGGCGAGCGCCACCCAGCCGACGAGGTAGTCGTCGACCAGTCGGGCGGCGCGGGTCGCGAGGCTCATCGGGCGCCCTCCGGCCCCGGCTGCCACGGCCCCCGGTTCACGTCTCCGCCTGCAGGCGCTCGCGGACGGCCTCGGGTATCGCCGCCTCGTCGTACTCGTCGGTCGACTTGTCGAAGACCTGTTCGCCGTCGACGCGGACGACGAAGACACCCCCGTCGCCGGGGCGGAGCGCGACGGTCTCCAGTTGCTGGCCGAACAGCGCCAGCAGGTCGCGCTGGAGGTCGGCAGCACGGTCCAGATGGCCACACGGCACACAGTACTCGATCTCGACGCGGGTCACGGGCGGGTCTTGTGGACCTGTCGTCTTCAATCCGCGCTCAGGGTGCGCTGACCCGGTTACGGTCGCGTACCGAACCATCACGGAGCTGCCGGCCTTCGTCCGGGCGTGTCCCCCGAAACCGACCGCCGCACCGACTGCCTCGCCGACTGGTGCGCCGACGCCGAGTGGTGTGGCCTGACCTGCGCGCTGGACGTACTCGACCGGAAGTGGAGCCCCGTCGTGGTCGCCGTCCTGCTGGACGGTCCCCGTGGGTTCGCGGCCATCTCCGACGCCGTCGACGGCGTCTCGGGGACGGTCCTCTCGGAGACGCTGGACGACCTCACCGACGCCGGCATCGTCGAACGCCGGACCGTCTCGGAGCGCCCCCATCGCGTCGAGTACCGGCTCACCGCGGCCGGACGCGACCTCGAGCCGGCCGTCGAGGCGCTCCGGGAGTGGGGCGAGCGTCACGGCACGGCCTGACCCGGCCTCAGTCCTCGTCCCCGAACACCAGTGCGGCGTCCTCGCGGGCCCGCTCGATGCTCTCGTCGAGGTCGAAGTCCACCACTACCTCCCCGTCCTCGACCACCGGCTCCAGCAACGGCGCGCCGTCCGCCGGCCCGTCCTCGCGAGCGAGTCCGAGATGATGCGCGCCGTCCGGGGTGCGGTACACCTGCTTCGGGAGCGAGAGCTTCCCCCGCTTGGCGGCCGGCTCGCCCTCGACGGTGATGAGGTCGAGCCCGAAGTCGACCGAGTCGGCGTCACTGATGGCACCGCCGACGCCGAAGCCGTCGGCCACGTCGCGCAGTTCGCGGAGGTCGGCCGGGCCGAGGCCGCCGGAGACGAAGATGTCGATGTCCTCGTGACCGCGAGCGTCGAGTTCCCAGCGGACCTCCCGGCAGATATGCCGGAAGTCGCCGCGGCGCGAGCCCGTCGTGTCCAGGCGGACGCCGTTCAGGTCGTCGACGGCCTCGGCGGCGCGGATGGCCTCGTCGACCTCGTCGCTGTAGGTGTCCACGAGCGCCGTCCGCGGGACATCGGGGCCGACGCCCTCGTCGAAGGCACGCCACGCGGCCTCCTGCTCGCCGCGGCCGAAGCAGATGACCAGCGCGTGTGGCATCGTTCCCGTCGCCTCCCGGCCGAGCACCTCGCCGGCGGCGACGTGGGAGAAGCCGTCGAGGCCCGCGAGCAGCGCCGAGCGCTCCAGGACGGCCGCCAGCGACGGGTGGAGGTGGCGCGCGCCGAAGGAGACGACCGGGGTGCCGGGCGCGGCCCGCCGGAGTTCGTGCGCGGCGGTGGCGAACGCGGTCGCCTGCGAGAGGAATCCGAGGAGTGAGGTCTCGTGCCGGGCGAAATCCCGATACGGACCCTCGATGCGGACGACGGGTCCGCCGTCGAAGAACGTCCCCGGCGGGAGCGCGTGCACGTCGACGGGCAGCCCCTCGAACAGGTGGACGGCATCCTCGATGCCGGCGAACAGGTGCGGGTCGCCCGAGGGGAACTGCCCGAGCGTCACCTCGGCGACGACGTGGGGGTTCCGGTCGGCCCCGTCCAGCGCCGTCTCCGTCCGGAGGAAGTACGCGTCGGTAGCGGTACCGTCGCGGATGGCGGCGGGCGGGACGATATCGAACGGGTGGTCGGTCCCGTGGTCCGGTTCCTCGGTCATGCCCGTCGGGACTCGTGGCGCGTCGAAAAAGGTGGGGACTCCTGCGGCGACGCTACCGGAGCGCGTCGAGTACCGCCGCGGTGTCGGCAATCGTCGCGAACTCGCCCGAGAGATGCGCAAGTGCCGTCCGGTGGACCGTCTCGGCGTCGAACCGCTCGTCGTCGTAGGAGCGGTCGAACGTGGCGCAGGCATCGGCGACGAGGACGACATCGAACCCGCGGTTCTCGGCCATCCGGGCGGTGGTCGAGACGCAGTGGTCGGTCGTCAGGCCCGCGAGGACGAGCGTCCGGCGGCCGCGGTCGCGGAGCCACCACTCCAGGTCCGTGTCGACGAAGGCGCCGTTGACGGACTTGACGAACTCCGGCTCCGCGTCGTCGGGCGAGAGCCCCGGCTTGAACGCGAACCCCGGAGTGTCGCGCTGCAGCGGCGAGTCCGCGTCCATCGAGTCGTGTCGGATGTGGGCCACGGGCTGCTCGCGTTCGCGCCACGCCGCGAGCAGGTCGCGAGCGTTCGCTTCCGCGTCGGGGTTGTTCCGCTCCCCCCAACGGGGCTCGTCGAATCCCACCTGGAAATCGACGAGGACGAGCACCGCATCGTCAGGTACCGCGAGCGCGCCACGGGACATGCCGGTCATCTCGGGACGAGGGAACTTAATCGTCCGCCGCCCCGGCGGCAGGCATCACGGGGTCGAACCGCTGGTCGACCTTCGGGTGCTCGCGGGAGAACGTCACCGGGCACGCGTCGGGCGCCTGGGACTCGTCCTCCGGGAGCATGTACTGGTGCCACTCGCGGTCGCCGGGGACCCCCCAGTCCCCGAGGTTGGCGTGCGGGCAGACGCCGTCGTACCGTTCGAGGTTGTTCTGGATGGTCTCGCGGGCGCGCTGGCCGGCCTCCGTGTCGCCCGTGATGCCATCGAACAGCGTCCGTGGCTGGAAGGTGATCTCCAGACCGACCGGACAGTAGCGCGAGCGATACGTGTCGTAGAAGGGCGCCCGGCAGGTCGGGAACATCGGTTCGCCGCCGAAACAGAACTCCCAGAACCGGCTGTCCGTCTCCGTCGGGATGTCGTCGGGCCACGGCTCCGGGTCGTGGACGTGCAACACCTCGAGGACGTGCCAGAGTGCCTCGTGGTAGTCGGCCTCCGTCTCGATGTCCGCCTCGGGGCGGAAGAACACGACGAACGAGGCACGCCCCTCGCGGTCCGCGTACACGTCGAGGTACTCCAGCAGCGAGTCGCGGAACGACAGCAGCGCGTCGCGCTCGCTCGTCGACGGGACCGCGGTGTACAGCGGTTCGCCGTTGGCGACCGATTCGGCGCCGAAGAAGCAGGGGAACGACTCGCCCTCGTGCTCACCGGTGAGGCTCTCGTGGAACGTTCGCCAGTGCCGCTCGACCCAGTCGGGCAGCTCGCCGGCCTCGACCCGCTCGGCGAGGGTGTCCTGGTCCATGACGGACTGGAACCCCGGCTCGTTCATACCGCTCGTTGTGGACCGGGCGGATTCAATTCTCCGGTCCGTCGGGCCCGCCGTCGCCGGCCGTGAGCCCCGTCACGGCGTCCCCGACGGCGACCGTCCCACCCGTGACGATGCGTGCCCGGAGCCCCCCACGGTGGACGAGGGCCTCGCGGACCCCCTCGCGCTCGAGGTGGCGCTCCAGATACGAGCAGGGTTCACAGAGTTCGACGCCCACACAGACCGCGTCCCCGACCCGGAACCGCTCGCCGACGAGGTGGTTGAGGGCGATTCCCTCGGTCGTGACGTTGCGCCGGTGGATGCCCGGTTCGAGGGCGATATCGTAGTCGGCCTCGACCGCATCGAGGGCCTCCCGTTCGATGAGGGTGAGGTCGCTTCCCTCGCGGCTGGCGAAGGTCCCCGTCTCGTCGAAGTAGCGGTCGCCACGGAGGCCCGCGTCGGCCGCGGCCATCACCGCGTCGCGCGACTCGACCGGCGCGCCGGACTCGGGCGCGACGTGGATGGCGCGGACGCTCCCGTCACTGGTCATACCCGGACCTGGGACGCGCCCGACCTGATGGTTTCGCCGCCGTGCGACACCGACTCACCCGCGGTTCGTCGCCATCTCAACCGTCGCCGTGGGTCACGTCGCGCCCGTCCTCGTCCAGCACCCGGACCGTATCACCCGGTTCGACCCCGTCGGCGGCCCCGGCCGGGAGTTCGAGGACGGTGTCCGCCTTCGCACGGCCCGTTCCGCGCCACGCCCGCATCCGCTCTACGGCCTGCACCTCGCCGTCGACGAGCCACACCGCGTCGATGTCGAACGGGACGAACACCATGTGCAGGCCCCGTGTCGTGACGCGGCCGAAGCGGAACACGAGCGCGAAGTCGTCCGGCACCGAGCGACGGAACATGAGGCCGATACCCTGCGAGAAGAGCCCATCCGCGAACTCGACGGTCGTCGCTAGCGTCCGCTCGGACCCGCTCGCCGGTTCGTGGACGACGCGCACGGCGGAAGCATCGCGAGGTCGGGGCAAATAGGTTGCGGAGACCTCGAGTTTCGAGTGAATCGGCACGTTTCGACCCGAACCCGAGACATTATACGTTTAAGTGGCCGTTTATCGGATAATATCTCGACCGCCCGCTGTCGGGAATCACGCCGCTAGCGGGCGAAGGGTTTAGCGGCCGGCGGCCGTCCAGCCCGACAGTGCGACCCGCCCTCCCCGCCGTCTGCTGTGCCCTCCTGCTGGTCCTGGCCGGATGTAGCGTCGGGTACGACGGCCCCGGGACGACCGGGACCACGGTGCCGACATCCGGACCGACGGCCACGCCCGCGGACGGTAGTGGGTCCACATCGACCGCCACCGGGACGGCCACGCCGACCGCGTCGTCGTCGACCCCGACGTTCCCCGAGCCGACGGCCACCGCCATCGAGACGCCGACGCCGCCCACCACGCAGGAGCCGGGCGGGCTCGGCGGGCTCGGCGGCCTCTTCGGCGGGAGCGACGGGGACTCCATCGCGGTCCAGGGCGGCGAGCTGCCGCTGGACCCGACACGGGTGTACGACCGAACGAGCCGACTCCTGGGGACGGACGCCCCGCGGCCGAACGCGGTCCAGTTGCTGGACACGACCGGTAACACGACGCGGCCGCCCGAGTTCCAGCGCCTGCTCGGCCTCGAACGGAACGTGACCGAGGTCGAGGCCGTCGCCTTCGTCGCGGGCCCCCGGACGGTGTACGTCAACCGCAACCTCACCGACCGGCCGGCGTTCCTCGAACACGTCCTCGCCCACGAGTTCGCCCACACCGTCCAGTTCCGACGGGGCGACATCGGCCGCGTGACGGCGGCCACGGCGTCGGGGCCGGACGGCCGCTTCGCCAGCACCGCCGTCATCGAGGGCGGCGCGAGCTACGTCGAGGACCGCTACTGGCTGGCCTACATGGTGAACCGGTCGGCTCCCGGCCCGCGGCCGGCTCGCGACCTGGAGCGACGCTACCGGAACAGCGACGGCGCCGCGCGCTACGCCTTCGCGCCGTACTGGTTCGGCTACCGGTATCTGACGGCGACCGTCGACTCCCCCGCCGACCTGTCCGCCGTGTACGCCGACCCGCCGACGACGAGCGAGCAGGTGCTCCACCCCGGCGTCCGCGACGAGCCGGTCCCCCTGAACGTCACGCTCCGCGGCGAGACCGAGGGCGTCTGGCAGGAGACGTTCGCACCCGCGCGGGGCCGCGTCGGCGAGGCGTTCGTCCGGGTGGCGCTCGGTACCGAACTCCGCGACGAGCGGGCCGCCCGCGCCGCGGCCGGCTGGGGCAACGACACCCGCATCGCGTTCAACAACGAGAGCGGCGCCCGGGGCTACGCGTGGGTGCTGCGGTTCGACGACGAGGGGAACGCCAGCGAGTTCGACGACGCCCTCGCCGACTACCTCGACGAACGGACCGGGACGGGTCCGCTGGCCGACGACCGGACCGGCCGCCAGTGGGCGACGACGCTCGACGGGCGGCCCATCGCCTACCGCCTCCGCCGGACGGACGGCCGGACGGCGGTGCTGCTGCTCGGGACACCGGGGTTCGTGGACGCCGACACGACGACCGTCCGCGAAGGGGACGGGCGGGTCGTCATCACGACGGACCGCGAGGCGGACCGTGAGGACGGGTAGCGGGCGTTACAGCGTGAGCGCGAGCGGGACGCCGAAGACGAGCGCGAGGCCCACCAGCGCGACGACGAAGCCGATGGCGACCTGCCGGGCGGTGTACGCGCTCTGCGGGGCGGTCGTGCGGCCCTCGTCGTCGTCCTCGTGACCGTGGTCGTGGTCGTCTGCCATATCCGAGCCTCCGTCGGGGCGCACTTGCCAGTATCGGTCCGTGGTCGGCGTCGGAGGACGAACGGGGGAGCGCCGGGCGTGGATCAGTCCGAACCGGTCGCGATGCGGTCGAGGACGGCATCGGGCATCTGCTCGCGCATCTCGGCGGGGATGTCCTCGGCGTCTAACGCGCCTGCGGCAACGTCCTCGGCGTCGACGGCACCCGAGGGGATGCCCTCCCCGACATCGTCGGGGTCGACCTTCATCCCGGGGCCGAACAGTTCGAGCGCGGAGTTGATGGTGGTCCAGTCGCCCTTCTCGGCGGCCTCACGGATACTCTTGGTCGGCGCCGAGAGGAGCTGGTTGACCAGCGCATCGGCCATCGCTTCGACGGCCGCCTCCTGGTCGTCGGTCAGCCCGTCCGTCTCCATCGTGGAGACGGCCTTGCCGACCTCGCGAGCTTTCACGCGCTCTGCGCCCTCGTACATTGCCGCGATGATCTGGTCGGCGCGCTTGCGCTTGTACTGGCTGAGGAGGTGGTCGAGTTCCTCGGAGACCATCGCCTCGACCCGGCCGGCGGCCTCGGCCCGGGCCTCGCGGGTCCGGTCGGTCACGTCCTCCAGTGCGTCGAGGTCGTGGACGGTCACGTTCTCGAGGCCGTCGGTGGCGGGCGCCACGTCACGCGGCGAGGCGAGGTCGACGACGAACGTCTCGCCCGCCCCCGAGAGGTGCTCGGCGTCGAGCACGTGCTCGTCGCTCCCGGTCGCCGTGAGGACGAGCCCGGCCGACATGGTGGCCTCGGGGAGCGTCCCCAGTCCGACCGCGCGGGCCGGCGTCTCCTCGACATCGCCGGTGAGGTGTTCGGCACGCTCGGGCGAGCGGTTCGCGACCGTCAGCGAGGCGACCTCACCGTCGAGCGCCCGAACCGCGAGCGTTCCCATCTCGCCGGCGCCGACGACGAGCGCGTCCTCGGCCGAGAGGTCGCCGAGTTCGCGCTCGGCCAGCTCCACGGCGGCACTCCCCAGCGAGACGACGCCCTCGTTGATTCCGGTCTCGTCACGGGCACGCTCGCCGACGTGGAGTGCCTTCGTGAGCGCGTCCTCCAGCACGGGGCCGACGCCGCCGGCCTCGCGGGCCGTCACGAACGCGCGCCGGACCTGGCCGATGATCTGGTCCTCGCCGAGGACGAGCGACTCCAGCCCGCACGCGACCCGGATGAGGTGTTCCAGCGACGCCTCGTGGTCGAGGCTGACGCGGGCGTCCTCCAGCCCGGCCGTGTAGCGGTCCAGCGCCGCGCGCCCCGTCGCCGCGTCGTCCGTGACGACGTACGCCTCGACGCGGTTGCAGGTCTGGAGGCAGAACGCCTCGCGGACGCCCGGCTGGGAGAGGAGCGTCTCCACGCCACGGCACTGTGACTCGACGGCGGCCCGCTCGATGTGGTCGAGACTGGCGTGCCGGTGGGAGATACTGACGCCGGAAACCAACCCAGTTGGAACAGTCATTCGTCACCTACCACCTCGGTAACGACCTCGGTGGCTCTTTCCCGGGGGTTGGCACTACCCTCACCTAAAGCCTTCCAAACGTTCGAGTCGCGAACCACCCGCCGGACGGCGGTTCGCCGGAGGTCGGGGTCGACCCCGCGTTCCTGCAGGTCCACCCGGATGTCACCGGTCAACTCGGCCATCGCGCCGGCGCCCGCGAGTTCCGTCTCCAGCCGCTCGCGGAGGTGCTTCGAGAGCGCCGGGCTGGCCCCGCCGGTCGCGAGGCTCGCGACGACGGGCTCGTCGCGCACCGTCGCCGGGACGACCACCTCATCGACGGGCCGACGGTCGGTCCCCGAGCGGTCGGCCCGGTTGTAGAGGACGCCTCGCTCGTCGGCCTCGGCAGCGACGGCCGCGTTCAGGTCGGCGTCGTCCGTAGCGGCCACGACCAGCGCCGGCTCGACGCGGTCGAACCAGTCGGGCACCGCGTCGGGCGTGGGCGCCGCGCGGACGAACTCGACGTGGCCCGTCCCGTCACCGTCGTCCGCCGCCCCGGGCTCGAACCGGCGGTCCGCGAACCCCGGACTGACGACCACGACCCGCGCCTCGCGGGCGAACCGCCGGGCCTTGCGCGCCCCGACGGGACCGCCCCCGAAGACGAGGACCGTCTCCCCGCGGAAATCGTGGTGGAGCGGAATCATCTAGTCGTCGCCGACCTCCGTCTCCGCGGAGTCGGCAGGAGCGCCCTCGGTGTTCGCGTCGGCGCGCTCGTCGAGCCGGATACCGGTCTTCTTCAGGATGCGCGTCGAGAACAGCGTGTCCCAGTCGTCCTCGCCGACATCCCAGAACTCGGCCATCCGCTCCCGTACCTGCTGGACGCGCTCGTCGCTCTCAGCCTCGCTGCGGCCGTGGGTCATCGCGAAGAAGTTGTACGGCCAGACGCCCTCGTGGCGCGGGCGCTCGTAGCAGTGCGTGACGAAGTCGAGCGAGGCGATGGCGGGCCCAACTTCGTCGACGAGGTCGTCGGGAACGTTCCAGACGGTCATCCCGTTCTCCGTGTAGCCCAGGGCGTAGTGGTTCGGGACGACGCCGACGCGCCGGACCTTCCCCTCCGCGTCGAAGCGCTGGAGCGTCGCCAGCACCCACTCGACCGGCTGGTCGATCTCGCTCGCGACATCCGCGTACGGTGTCGCCGTGAGAGGCAGGCCGTCCTGCACCGCGAGCACGAGGTCGCGCTCGCGGGGCGTGAGGTGGTCGCGGTCGGTCGGCGCCACGTCCGGGCCGAGGTGAGAGAGGTCCACGTTACCCTCCGGGATGGGGCCGTCGACCAGGAACTTCGCCTCGACGCGGAACTCCTGCTGTTTCGGGAGGTTGTAGGTCTCCTGGCCCGTCTCGGCCTCGATTGCGTCCAGCACCTCCCGCACGCGGTCAGCGTCGGCGACGCTGACGACGAACCACATGTTGAGATGGGGGTGCTCGCGCTCGTAGTTGTGCGCGACCTCGCGGTGCGCGTTGACCTGCTCGGCCACCGCCTCGTAGCGGTCCTCGGGCGCGTGCATCGCGACCAGCGTCGCGGCGCCACCGATGGCCTCGGCGTTGACGAGCGCGCCGAAGCGCGTCAGCGTGCCGGCCTCGTCCATCGCCCGGATGCGGGCCAGCAGCTCGTCGGCGTCGATGTCGATGTCGCGCTCGCGGAGCGCAGCCGCAGCGGGCTCGAAGGGGCGCTCGGCGACAGGGAACCCGCCCTGGAAGGCGTTGACGATCGCGCGGTCGACCCGGTCGAGCGACGGGTCGGCGTCCTCGCTCATGCTCGGAACTCGGGGGCAGAGTCGGATAAGCGTCGCGTTCCCGTCAGTCGTCGTCACCGCGGACGCCGACGACGCCCCTGTTCAGTCGCCGTCGCCGCGGACGCCGACAACGCTGTCCACGTGGTCGAGGGTCTCGACCACCGCGACGACGCCGTCCTGGTCGACGACGGCCTCGTAGTAGATGACGACGGCGTAGTGGCCCTCGCGGAGCAACTGCTGGCACTCCCAGACGAACTCCTCGCCGTCCAGCGTGAGCCCCTGATGCTGGTTGACGCCGAAATCGGGGTCGTCGTTGCCGGAGTAGACGTAGGTATCCTCGGGGGCGATGTCGGGATGGTGCTCGGCGATGCGATTGCCGGTGTCGAGGGTGAGCTGGTGGAGCGCGGGCTCGTCCTCGCCCGAGAGGTCCGTGTGGACGATGATGCCGTTGAGTTCGATATCGCCCGGCTCCAGCAGGGCACGCGTCCGCTGGTAGAGGTCCTCGTCGATGGTCTCCATGCCGCCGGGTTCGCGACGGCCGGATAAACCGCTAGCGGTCGATGTCGGCTGCCGGCCGGGGCGAGGCCGGAAGCGGTCGATGTCAGTATCGGCCGGGCTGGAAGACAGCACGAGCTGAAGTGGCGAGCGCTGCGGCTCACCGGCTATGACTGCGCGCCCGCGACAAGTCGCGCGACCGCGCCGCAGTTCCGTGCCGCTACGTCTCCGTGGTCGTCTGTCCTTCAGACGCGGGTCGGATTCTGGGCCCGGGGGCCCTTCTCGGACTCGACGATGTCGAACTCGAGCTCCTCGCCCTCCTCCAGGTCGGGGCCCTCGATGTCGTCCATGTGGACGAACACGTCCTCGTCCGCCTCGTCAGTCTCGATGAAACCGTAGCCGCCAGTGTCGTTGAAGAACACGACCTTACCAGTCGCCATTGCAACTCTCTCGTGGATACGCCTGTATAAAAAGCCTGCGACCGTCAGCACCGCCACGACGGCCCGTCCGGCATGAACACCCGGTATGACCAGTCAAAAGACCCATACTTGCCGGGCGTCCGGTTCGCATATGACCGGGTGGCTCCGCCGGCGCGCGCTCGCGCTGTACGAGCGCCTGCTGGAACGCGAACTCGACGGCGCGCCGGAACACGTCGCCGTCATCCAGGACGGGAACCGCCGCTACGCCCGCCAGGCGGGCGACGAGGCCACGGACGGCCACCGCGCCGGCGCGCAGACGACCGAGCAGATGCTCCACTGGTGCAACGAGCTGGGTGTCCGCGAGCTCACCCTCTACACGTTCTCGACGGAGAACTTCGACCGACCACCCGAGCAGCGCGAGGACCTGTTCGACCTCATCGAGGACAAGCTCCGGGAGTTCGCCGACCGCGAGGAGGTCCACGAGAACGAGGTCCGCATCCGCGCCATCGGCGAACTCGACCGGCTCCCGCCTCGCGTCCGCGATGCCGTCGACTACGCCGACCGCCGGACCGCGGGCTACGACGAGTTCCACCTCAACATCGCGCTCGCCTACGGTGGCCGCGCGGAACTCCTCTCGGCGACGCGCGCGCTCGCCAGCGACGTGGCCGACGGTGACCTCGACCCCGCCGACATCGACGTCGGAACCATCGAAACGCAGCTGTACGAGGGGCCCGCGCGCGCCGTCGACCTCATCATCCGCACGGGCGGCGACGAGCGCACCTCGAACTTCCTCCCGTGGCACGCCAACGGCAACGAGGCCGCCGTCTTCTTCTGCTCGCCGTACTGGCCGGAGTTCCGCCGCGTCGACTTCCTCCGCGCGGTCCGGACCTACCAGGCCCGCGAGGCATCGTGGCGCCGCACCCGGGCCGAGCGCGCGGTCGCGCTGCTCCGCGCCGTGGGCGATGCCGAACTCGGCGAGGCTCGACGGGTACTGGGTCGGGTCCGGGACCGGGCGGACGACGAGGACCACGAGCTGGACCTGCCCGAGGCCGACGCGGCCATCGAGACGGCCGACTGAGCGCCGGCGACAGGTGTCTACTTCGGGGGTCGCAGGCGGTAGTAGCGCCGGTTCAGCTCGAACATGTACCCCTCCCGCATCGACTTCAGCACCGCGTAGGTGAGGAAGCCGCCCACGAAGGGCAGCAGGAACGTCAGGTCGAACAGCAGGTGCGGTGCCACCGGCACGAGGTTCTTCGCGGAGTACGCAGCGATGGTGAACGCGAACGTGACGCCGGCGACACCGACGGCAGCCCAGAACGGCTGCTCGACGGGGCGCCGGGCCGCACCCTTGTTCAGGAACGGCACGATGGCGATGAAACCCACGACGACCAGATTGGCGACGACACCGTAGGTCCGGTCGGCCATCAGCTTCTCCCCGCCCAGCAGCGCCAGGTCCGGGTTCAGCGGCCCGAGCTTGAGCAGCCCGAACGACCAGTAGAGATACCAGTCCGGCAGGATGACCGCCGGCGTCTGGTTCGGATTGGCTGGCGCCCCGATATGGGGTGGGAGGGCGGCTGCGAGGAAGACGACCATCCCGACGAAGAAGCTCGTCAGCGCGAGGTTCCGGATCATCTCGTGGGGCCACACCGGGAACGCCAGCACGTCCCGCTCGACGTAGTCGCTCTCCGTCCGCAGGTCCTGATCCTCGCGGCGCGCCCGCTCGAAGTACTCGTAGGTGATCTGTGAGAGCCCCTGCGTGCGCTCCTTGCGCTCGCCCCAGGTCGGTGTCTCGTCGTCCGGCGCGACGACGCCGCTTCCGTCAGAGCGGACCTCTGACGAGGCTCGGCTCGCGTCGCTCGCCTCGTCGTCGCCGGTCCGTGGCTGGTCTCGGTCCGTCCGCTCGTCGGTATCGTGGGTCATTCGTTGGAGGGTGCGTGATAGCTGTGGTTCATGGACCGATGCGGGTGGGTGGAACGCCGGTCCGTGGGCAGGGCGGTACCGCCGTCGTCCATCGAAACGGGGGGCTGGGACGATTCCCTGTCGGAGGTCATCCGGACGGCTTTAAGTCGGGCACTCGGCTAGCCGACGGTATGCGGTACCTGACGGTCCGACTGGTCCCCCGAGATCAGCCGGGGTTCCACCCACTCGGTGAGCGACTGCTGGCGGAGCCCTCCCTCCAGCGCGAGGCGGTCCATCACTTCGAACTCCTCGACGACGGGACGCTCCTGTTGCTCGCGGAGGGGAGTGGCGACCGCGACCGCTACGAGGAGATCATGGCGTCCGAACCCACCGTCCGCGACTACATGGTCTCGGGCGAGGAGCGCTGGATGGTGGTCAGCCAGTTCGAAGCGAACGAGGCCATCCGGGAGGTACTGGCGTGGCAGCAGCGCGAGGACATCGTCGTCGAGACGCCGGTGCAGTTCCAGCGGGACGGGAGCCAGCAGATGACACTCATCGGCGAGGATGAATCGTTCCGGCGGCTGTACGAGGAGGCGACATCGCTGGACTCGTTCGACATCGAGGTCGTCGAGACCGGGGAGTACACTCCCGATGCCGACCGGCTGACCCGGACGCTGACCACTCGTCAGCAGGAGATCATGGCCGCGGCCGTCGACCTCGGCTACTACCGGGAACCACGGGAGGCCACACACGAGGACATCGCCGGGGCGCTCGACCTGTCACCGTCCGCCGTCGGCAAGCACCTGCGCCGGGTCGAGGAACGGGTGTTCGCCGCGCTGGCCAGGTGACCACGTCCACCGGCGCATCGACCGATATATGCCCGCCGCCGAACACGACGCCTGCATGAGCCTGCGCGTCGCCATCGGGGCCCCGTTCCAGCGCGAGGGGACCTCGGAACTCCCGGAGGGGACGTTCTTCAAGAAGCTCTCGCTCGATTGGGAGTGGTTCACCCCCGACCAGGCCCGCCGTCTGGCGGACATCGGCGTCGGCGAGGGCCTGCTGAAGCGCGAGGAGAACCGGCTCGTGGCGCAGTTCGACCCCGCCACGGTGGAGGTGCCCGAGGAGTTCCAGCCCGACGAGTCGCTGCTCCAGGAGCGCTCGACGTTCGACCGCATCCTCTCGGCACTCGCGGGGGAGGGCGTCGAGAAGCAGGAGGCCGTCGCCGCGATGAACCGCCTGAAGGCCGACCGTGGGCTGACGATGGACGGCGCCGCCGTCCTCTACGCCCACCGACAGGGTGCCGACGTGGCCGGCCTCGCCGAGCGCGCCCGGGAGGAGCTGTAGTGGTCGACGAGCGCGTCACGGACGGCCGGCGCATCGCGCAGCTGCTCGCCGCGGAACTGCGCGGCCACGAGCACGGTGCGCTCGGTCGCCTCGCGGTGACGGACGTCCGCGACGTGGAGGGGAGCGAGCACGGCGAGTTCGCCTACGGTGTGGCGCTCCTGCCGCCCGGCGAGACGGCCGACCGACGCAATCCGGATGTGGAGACGCGCGAGGCGGTCGACCGCCTCGCGGACGTGTACGTCCACACCGACCGGGCGCGCGTGGAGTTCCGGCTGGCGCCTGATGCGGCCGCCAACTCGGGACAGGAGGCCGCTGCCGAGGAGGCGTCGGGGCTGCGCGTGCGGCCGAAGGCCACGACGCCGCCGCGGACGCTGCTGTTCCTGGAGTCGGGCGTCGCGGCGAAGCGGGCGCTCCCGGTGTTCCGGGCCGTGGTCGAGGCCAGCGATAAATCGTGAGTCCCCCACATTATCAGAATATCAGAAAGTATCGCGCTTTTGAGCCCATATAGCTGAGAAACGCCGCCAGTTCCGAAGCGTTGATTCAGTCCTCCGATATGGCGTGCGCGAGTACGAACTCTCTGAGGAGTTTCGCCCCCAGCACCGCGGCCTGCCCGTCGTCGCGGTCGTTGACCTCCACGAGGTCGAACCCCTCGGCGTGCGGAGCGACCGCCCGCACCACATCGCGCATCTCGCGGCTCGACAGCCCGAACGGCTCCGGGGTGCCCGTCCCGGGCGCGACGCCCGGGTCCGCGGCGTCGATGTCGACGCTCAGGTAGACCGACTCGTCCCCGAAGTCGGGCGACCAGTCGGATACGTCCTCGGGCACCACGACCGTCACGTCCGCCTCGCTTGCCCGGTCCCACTCGGCCTCGCTGCCCGCCCGCGCGCCCAGCACGACCGCGCGGTCCGCGGTGTCGAGCGCGTGCCGGGTGACGGTGCTGTGCGAGAGGGGGTCGCCACAAAGGTCCTCGCGCAGGTCGAGATGCGCATCCAGGCAGACGAACACGTCCGGCTCGACGGCCCGGACGCCCGCCACCGAGACGGTGTGCTCGCCGCCGACGAGCAGCGGGACAGCCCCGTCCGCCCGGCCATCACCCAACTGGTCGGCGAGGAAGCCGAGATAGTCGTCGGTGTCGGCCCACGGCTCGGTGTCGCCGGCGTCGTGGACCGCACGGTCGGTGAAGTGTGCGTCCGTGTGGTGGTCGTAGTCCTCGAAGCCCCGGGCGTAGCGCCGGACCTCGTCGGGGCCGAATCTGGTTCCGGGCTGGAAGGAGGTCGAGCGGTCCAGCGGCGCGCCGACGAGGACGTAGTCGGCGGCCGAACGGGCAGCGTTCGCGCCGGGGAACTGGGTCACGGTGTGAGGAGAGGAACTGCTCGGCGGGGCGGCCTCAGACCAGCTTGCGGTTGCCCTCGTACTCGAGGTACTCGATCTCGTCGTCGGCCGTGATATCCTCGCTACCGGGGATACGCATCGTGATGGTCTCGTACGTCTCGAGGTCCATCACCTGCATCTCACCGTCGGACGCGGAGACGACCTGCCCCTGCTTGCGCTCGATGATGGGGACCCACACCTTCGCGTCGACGGGCTGGGTGAAGTTGCGCTTCTGCCCGTCGAAGACGCCCGTCCCCTCGACACGGGCCTTCGCGCTGCCGTGTTTGCCGGGCTTGGACGTGCTGTACGCCGTGATCTTCGAGGGGGTGTCCTCGATCATCACGTAGTTCCCCTCCTGTAGTTCGCGAACCTCCGTCTGCTCTCGCGCCATGCTCTGGCGTTCCGGTTGCGCCGGTATAAACGGTACGGAACGGGTGAGCGGGGCTGGCGCCACTCACCCAGGGAGTGCGGCCAGCACGAGCAACACCGGCCCCGAGTTCCGGCGGTCAGAACGTCATATGCGAAGTGGAGCCGGGCATATCGTCGTCATCGTCGTCCTCGGACCCGGCATCGGCGGATCCGGCGTGGCTGAACGCCACGTCCTCGTCGGTCAGATACACCTGGCCGAGTTCCTCGGTCACGTCGACCTCGGCGAGCGTCGAACCTGCGGCCTTGCCGTTGTCGCAGTAGCCCGTCGCGGCGTCGAAGACGGAGCCGTGCTTCGGACAGACGATGCCGCCGTCGCGCATCACGGCGCCGATGTCCTCGCGGTAGAGTTCCTGGTCCGTCTCGTGCTGGCAGTAGTTCTTCCATGCCGCGATACCGTCGTCGAGTTCGACGAGGAAGACCTCTCGAAGGGAGCCATCCGGCTCCTCGACGGTGAACAGCCAGCCGCCCTGCTCGGGCACGTCGTCGGCGCTCGTCAGGTGCGTGCGGGGGGACACGGGGCCGCGTTGCGGGGGGATCAACAAAACTCCGCCGACGGATATCGACGGGTTCGCGGCTGCGGCCCCGGGGGATGCCCCGCGGGGGGTCAGTCGGCCGCCTGGCCGCCGTCGACCGGAATCGTGTGTCCGGTGATGTACGAGGCGTCGGTCGAGCAGAGGAACGCCACCACGCCGGCGATCTCCTCCGGGTCGGCGACCCGGTCCATCGGAACGTCCCGCATCGCCGAGGTGTCGAAGTCGGCCCGGAGCGTGCGAATCGTCAGCCGGAGCAACTGGACCGCCCGGCAGAGCCGGTCCAGGAGCGACGGGGAATCGCCGCCGCCGACCGCGCCGGACTCCCCCAGCAGGCCGGACTGGATGTTCGTCCGCGTCGGGCCAGGGGCGACCGCGTTGATCCGGATGTCCCGGTCGGCGTACTCGAGCGCGACCGACTTCGTCAGCCCGACGACGCCGTGCTTGCTGGCGGAGTAGCTGGAGAGCCCACCCATCCCGACCAGCCCGGCCTCGGAGGCGGTGTTGACGATGGCACCGCCGCCCTGGCGCCGCATCACCGGTATTTCGGCCTTCAGGCACGCCCAGACGCCCTTCAGGTTGACATCGATCAGCCGGTCCCACTGTTCCTCGGCGATCCCCGTCACCTCCACGAAGTCGGTGAGGATGCCCGCGTTGTTGTGCGCGAAGTCGAGCCCGCCGTACGTCTCGACCACGGTGTCGACCATCCGGCGGGTGGACTCGAGCGAGGAGACATCGACCTCGACGAAGGTCGCGCTCCCGCCGCCATCCTCGATCAGGTCGACCGTTTCGCGACCGGGGCCCTCGACGATGTCCGCGACGACGACGTTCGCGCCCTCCTCGGCGAACCGGAGCGCCGACGCCCGGCCGATTCCCGACCCGGCCCCGGTCACGAGTGCCGTCCTGTCGGTCAGTCCCTTCATCCTCGATGGCCCGTCGACCAGTCAGTTAACCGTATCCCCAGTACCGTCCAGCGGGAGTCGGTCGCGGACCGCCGCCACCGGGCCCCTTTTGTCCGCTCCAGCCGAATACGGAGCTATGCAAGGGCTCGGCGGCGAACGGATCGCCGTGATCGGTGGCGGCTTCGGCGGCCTCTCGACGGCCTGTTACCTCGCGGACGCGGGGGCGGACGTGACCGTCTTCGAGAAGAACGAGCAGCTCGGAGGGCGTGCCTCCCGGCTGGAGGCGGAGGGATTCAAATTCGACATGGGGCCCTCGTGGTACCTGATGCCGGACGTGTTCGAGCGGTTCTTCGGCCACTTCGGGCGAGCGCCCGAGGACTACTACTCGCTGACGCGGCTCGACCCGCACTACCGCATCTTCTTCAAGGACGGCGACCGGGTCGACATGGTCCCGGACCGCGACGCCAACGCCGAGACGTTCGAGTCCTACGCCGAGGGCGCGGGCGAGACGTTCCAGGAGTACCTCGATACCTCGGAGTACCACTACGAGACCGCGATGGACAACTTCGTCTACGAGGACCGCTCCTCGCTCCGGGATTTCGTTGACCTCGACGTGATGAAGGCCGCGCCGGTCGGCCTCAAGTTGCTCGGGACGATGGACGGCTACGTCTCGAACCACTTCGACCACCCGAAGCTCCAGCAGATCATGCAGTACACGCTGGTGTTCCTCGGGGGGGCGCCGAAGAACACGCCGGCGCTGTACAACATCATGAGCCACGTCGATTTCAACCTCGGCGTCTACTACCCCGACGGCGGCATCGGCGCCGTCGTCGACGCGCTGGTCGAACTCGGCGAGGAGCTGGGTGTCACGTACGAGACCGGCGCGCCGGTCGAGGAGATCATCACCCGACGCGAGGGCTTCGAACTCGTCGTCGGCGAGACGGCCGACACGGGCCTCCCCACGCGGACCGAGACGGGGAGCGACGCGGCGACGGCCGTCGACGACGGCGACGGTGCGTCGGCCGCGGCCACGCCCGACGGCGGTGCCACCACCGAGTGCCGGGAGTCGTTCGACTACGTCGTCTCCGACGCCGACTACGCCCACACCGAGCAGGAGCTGCTTCCCGAACACGAGCGCGGCTACGACGCGGACTACTGGGACTCCCGGACGTACGCGCCGTCGGCGTTCCTGCTGTACATGGGCGTCGAGGGCGACGTCGACCCGCTGGAGCACCACACGCTCGTCCTGCCGACGGACTGGGACGAGCACTTCGAGACCATCTTCGACGACCCGGCGTGGCCCGACGACCCCGCGTACTACGTCTGTGTCCCCTCCGAGACGGACCCGACGGTCGCGCCGGAGGGCCACAGCAACCTGTTCGTCCTCGTTCCTATCGCGCCGGACCTGGAGGACGGCCCCGAGACACGTGAGAAGTACCGCGAACTCGTGCTCGACGACCTCGCCGAGAACACGGGCGTCGAGTTGCGCGACCGCATCGTCTTCGAGGAGTCGTTCTCCGTCTCGGAGTTCGCCGACCGCTACAACTCGATGCAGGGCACGGCGCTCGGGATGGCCCACACGCTCCGCCAGACCGCGTTCCTCCGGCCGCCCCACCGCTCGAAGGAGGTCGACGGCCTCTACTTCACGGGGTCGTACACCACGCCCGGCATCGGCGTCCCGATGTGTCTGGTGAGTGGCCAGCACACCGCCGACTGCGTCATCGAGGACCTCGCGGGGAGCGTTCCCGACCGATAGCATGAGCGAGCAGGAATCGCTGGCGCTGGAGCGGGTGCTGCCGCCCGAGGACACGGCCGTCGGCTACCTGCTGCGGCTCTCGCGCCCCCGGTTCTGGCTGTACCTGGCGGGGCCCGTGGTGGTGGGTGTGGCGTACGCCGCCTCGTCGGTCGGCGAGCTGTTCGCCCCCATCGCAATCGCGCTGTTCGCGTACTTCCTGCTCCCGGCGAACGTCTTCCTCTACGGCGTCAACGACATCTTCGACGCGGACATCGACGCCGAGAACCCGAAGAAGGACGGCCGCGAAGTGCGGTATCAGGGCTCCCGGCTCGTCGTGGCGGCAGTGGTGGTGTCGGGCCTGCTGGGGCTGGCGTTCGTCCCGTTCCTGCCGCTCGCCGCGGTCGGCGTGCTCGCCCTGTTCGGCTTCCTCGCCACGGAGTACTCGGCGCCGCCGCTACGCTTCAAGACGACGCCGTTCCTCGATTCGCTCTCGAACGGCCTCTACATCCTCCCCGGCGTCGTGGCGTACACGGCGCTTGCCGGGCAACTGCCCCCACTGGGCGCCATCGTCGGCGGCTGGCTCTGGACGATGGGGATGCACACGTTCTCCGCGATTCCGGACATCGAACCCGACCGCGCCGCCGGCATCGAGACGACCGCGACCTACTTCGGGCGGTTCAACACCTTCCTCTACTGCGCGCTGATGTGGCTCCTGGCGGCGGTGGCGTTCGTCTACGTACATCCGTTCTTTACCGTGATTCTGATGCTGTACCCGCTGCTCGTGTTCGGCATCACCTTCGCCCGCGTGGACGTGGACGAGGCCTACTGGTGGTATCCCATCATCAACTCGCTCGCCGGGATGGTCATCACGATGGGCGGCCTCTACGTGCTGGTCTACGGGAACCCGTTCGTGGGGTGACGACGGAACTCAGGCATCCCCGGTGGATGTCCCGGATGCGCGCCGGACCCGGCCGAGGAGGTAGCCGAGCAGGACAACTACCAGACCGACGCCGAGAGTGAGATGGCCCGGATAGCCGAAACTCGTCATCATGGGTTGCAGGTCTCCAGCACCAGGTCTCGCGGGCGCGGGGCCACCGTAGACGGTGACGAACGGGGTGCCGAACAGCGCGTAGTACGTCTCCAGGCTCACGAAGCCGAGGAAGGGTGCCAGTCCGAGGAGTGTCGCCCGGAGTGGGCTACGAGACCGGTAGCCGAAGGACGCTGCGATGCCAGCGCCGATGATGGGGACGATCGCGATACTCAGGTACAGGGTGGAGACAGCCCAGAGCCGATGAACGGCGAGCCCTGTCAAGAACAGGAGCGAGGCGGCGACGGCGAGTTGCGTTCCAGACAACTCGCTCCGGCCAGAGAGCAGTCGCCTCGTCCTCGCCACGTCCATGCGAGCGCCCAGCGGGCCGCTGCGGATAAGCTTTGTTCGGGGGGAGACGCGATTCGTCGTTGCAGGGAAGCTGAGTCTCCCGTCGGTTCCGACAACAGGAAGCGCGCGAGCGCCACACGGCGGAGGCCGCGAGCGCTAGCGAGCGTGCCGGAGCCACCACGGCGCTCGCGCGGGGAGGTGTGGGGGCACCAGCACTCCGCTGGAACCACCACGAGCGTCGCTCGATCCGAAACCAACCCCCTGGCGGACTCGAAGGGCGAGCGCTCTCGGGGAAGACGGCCGACGCAAGCACCGCAGGCGCCTCCGGCGCCCGAGGAGCGCAGCGAGGCCCTCGACCCGAGAGCGCGAGGGCTTCGTAGTTGTTGTCGCTGAAATTGTTGGCAGAGAACACAAAGACTTCGCATGTCGCGAATTAGCGATATATTGGAGATTTTAGAGTGAGATATTCGACTCAATCGTTGAATGTCGCTAATTAGCACGTTAATTCCAGTCTCTACATGAAATCGCCTAGCCCGGACTGCTGGTCGTCATCCTCCGCGGCCTCCGCGTCGGCCTCGCGGCCCTCCTCCTCCCCGTCGCCCGAGCCATCGTCACCGCCACCGAGCGTCGCCTGCGCGACTTCCTCGTCTTCGCCGTCGGCATCGTCACCCTCCTCCCCGTCCATCTCCGACTCCGCCACGCCACCCGCAAAGGCCCCGCCCGAATGCTCTACGGCCTCCTGCTCGCGCAGTTCCTCTGCGTCGGCGACGATGTCCTGCACCTTGTTCGTCGACTCGCCGCTGCCCGTGATGAAGGAGACGTGTTCGGCGTCGAGTTCGTAGCGCGCGGCCATCAACACCGTCAACTCGCGATTCTTGCAGTGGTGGGTCATCACCGCGAGGAACGGCATGATCTCACGCCGCGCGGTCGCCGTCGACACCCCGGCGGACTCGGCGATGCGCTCGGCGATGTAGTCCCGCGTCGAGTCCCGGTACGACCGGTAGGGCGCGCCGCCGTAGCGCGTCCAGCCGCCGCGGTCGCGGGTCCGGGCGGCCGCGACACCCGCCGCGATGTTGTCGGTCGCGTAGCGCCAGTACGTGTAGTTCTGCGTCGCACGCACGCGCCCGAGCCAGCGGTCCGCCTTCGCGAGGTAGCCGTACGCGTCGGCCACCTCGTCGCCCTCGTACACCGTCGGGACCTTGTCCTCGACCCACTGGAGCAGGTCGTCCGGCGTCTCGTCCGTGTCGTAGGCGGTCTGCAGCGCCTCTTCGGGCGACTGCTCCTTGAGGACGGCGTCCAGCAGCGAGAAGATGTCCTGCGTGCGGTCGCGGTCGCCCGTCGACACGTCGTCGACGGTGATGCGGTCCCGGCCCTCGGCGGCGGCCTGCAGGTCCTTGATGGCGCCCCGCAGGTCGCCGTCGTTGGTGCTCGCGATGCGGTCCAGCGCGGCGTCCTCGTACTGGATGTCCTCCTTCCGGCAGATGTCGCGCAGCACCGGCAGGATGGAGCGTTTGCCCACGTCCCTGAACTCGATGTCCTTGCAGGCGTTCCGGAGGCCACGCGACATCTCGTAGAAGTCGTTGGCGATGAGGACGACCGGCTGGTTGGCCTCCTTCACGAGGTCGGTCATCGCGCCGGCGCCGCCGCGGTCCTTGTGCTGGTGGAGGTTGTCGGCCTCGTCGAGGATGACGAGCTGGCGCCCCGTCGAGGTGAGCGACTGGTTCATCGCGGCGCCCCCGGCCACCTTCTTGATCTTGTCGGCGGTCCGCGAGTCGCTGGCGTTGAGCTCCATCACCGACCAGCCCATGTCGTTCGCGAGCGCGTGCGCGGCGCTGGTCTTGCCGATCCCCGGCGCGCCGTAGATGATGACCGCCTCGCCGTGGTCGTCCCACGACCGGGCCCACTCGTGGAGCTTGTCCCGGGCCTTGTCGTTGCCCCGGACCTCCGACAGCGTCGTGGGCCGGTACTTCTCCGTCCAATCCATTTAGCGGAGGCAGGTGGGGGGCGGGGTTAGTGGTTGCGGAGGGACGGTCCGACGAACCGAATGACCGGCGCACGAGGGACTCCCGCCCCCGCGGCATAAGATACCACGACACTTGCGTCCACTTCAGCGAACTATTGCGCCAACCTCCGGCACCAACTAACCCAATCAATTGACGATCGTCGAGTGATTTCGACACTACTAGAGCAATACCCAACTGAACGGTTCTCACGGAGGGAGCGAATGAAAGGTACTATGGTCGCGTTATATGTATACGAACGTATGCCAACTGACCGCGGAACCGACCGTCGTTCGTACCTCAAAGCCCTCGCTGCCGGGAGCGTCGTCACGCTCGCTGGGTGTACCAACACCGGCGATGGCGGCGGGGACGGCGGCGACGGCGGTGATGGTGGGGACGGTGGGGACGGTGGGGACGACAGCACGCCGACGGACGAGCCGGCACCGCAGATCGTCGCCGGCACCGCGCCCGGCTTCCCGCCGTTCGAGATCAAGCAGGACGGCGAGCTGACCGGCTTCGACGTGGAGCTGTTCGAGGCCATCGTCGAGGAGAGCGAGTACGAGTTCGGCGGCTGGAAGGAGTTCGAGTTCGACGCGCTCATCCCGTCGCTCCGGGACGACAAGATCGACGCCATCGCCGCGGCGATGACCATCACGGACAAGCGCGACAACGCCATCGACTTCTCGGACCCGTACTACAGCGCCGACCAGTCCGTCATCGTGCGCGAGGGCGGCGATTTCAGCCCGTCCTCGCTGGACGACCTCTCGGGCCACCCCATCGGCGCCCAGAAGGGGACCACCGGCGAGAGCGTCATCCAGGAGCAGCTCATCCAGGAGAACAAGCTGGAGGAGTCCAACTACAACGCCTACGACAACTACACGCTCGCGGTGCAGGACCTCGAGAACGGCAACATCGACGCCATCGTGCTGGACCAGCCGGTCGGCGCGACGTTCGCCGACCAGCGGGCCGTCGTCGTCTCGTTCGTCTACGAGACGGGCGAGCGCTACGGCTTCGGCGTCCGCGAGGGCGACAGCGACCGCCAGCAGGCCATCAACCAGGGACTCCAGGCCGTCCGCGACAACGGCACCTACGAGGAGCTCCGCAACGAGTGGTTCGGCTCGAACTGAACCGATGAGCCCCGCGCTCGCGCCGGACGTGGTGCTCGCGGCGGCCGCCGGCAATGTCGACCCCGGGGTGGTGCTCCAGGCCGGCGACTGGGAGTTCGTCTACCGGAACCGCCGGTTCCTGCTGTACGGCGCCGGCGTCACCGTCCTGCTGACACTGACGAGCGTCGTCCTCGGCCTGCTGGCGGGGCTCCCCGCCGGCATCGTCGAGGTGTACGGCTCCGGCCCCGTCGCGGCAGCGGTGAACCGCGCGGGCGTCCTGCTCCGGGGGACACCCCTCCTGGTCATCCTGGCGTTCACGTTCTTCGTCAACCCCATCAACGTCGGCGCGTTCGAGGCCGCGACGCTCGGACTGGGGCTCCGGAGCGCGGCCTACCAGTCACAGATCTTCCGTGGCGCCATCCAGAGCGTCGGCCAGGGGCAGATGGAGGCGGCCCGCTCGGTCGGGATGAGCCAGTTCGAGGCCATCCGGCACGTCGTCGTGCCGCAGGCGCTCCGGCGCTCGATTCCGGGGTTCCAGAACGAGTTCACCATCGTCCTGAAGGACACCAGCGTCGCCTTCTTCATCGGCCTCGCGGAGCTGCTGACCCGGGGGTTCAACCTGTTCACCCAGCCCGGCCAGTCCACCTCCGTGCTGGAGGTCATCCTCGCGGTCTCGGCGGTCTACTTCGTCCTGACCGTCCTCACCAACCAGGGGCTGGAACTGCTGGGGCGGCGCTTCGCCATCCCCGGCACGGGGGGTGAACGATGAGCGACGCGAACGCGCTCCTCGAGTTCGAGGACGTCCACCAGTCCTACGGCGAGGAGAAGGTGCTCCGCGGCATCGACTTCGAGATGGAGCGTGGCGACGTGGAGGTCGTCATCGGGCCCTCCGGCTCGGGGAAGTCGACGATGCTGCGCTGCGTGAACCGTCTCACCGAGATCGACTCGGGCACCATCTACCTCGATGGCGACCCCGTCACGACCCCCGAGACCGACGTGAACGCGCTCCGGCGCCGGGTCGGGATGGTGTTCCAGGACTTCAACCTGTTCGCCCACCGGACCGCGCTCGGCAACGTCACGCTCGGGCTCCGGGAGGTGCTGGGCCACTCGAAGGAGGAGGCCCGTGCCGAGGCGATGTCGCAACTGGAACGCGTCGGCCTCGCGAACCAGGCCGACTCCTACCCGGCCGAGCTCTCGGGCGGGCAGAAACAGCGCGTCGGCATCGCCCGTGCGCTGGCGATGGACCCCGAGCTGATGCTGTTCGACGAGCCCACGAGCGCACTCGACCCCGAACTCATCGGCGAGGTGCTGCGCGTGATGCGCGACCTCGCCGACGACGGGATGACGATGCTGTGTGTCACCCACGAGATGGGGTTCGCACAGGAGGCGGCCTCGACCATCTCCTTCCTCGACGAGGGGAGCGTCGTCGAGCGTGGGCCGCCCGAGCAGCTGTTCGAGGCGCCCGAACACGAGCGGACGGGTGAGTTCCTCGAGCGACTGACCAGCCTCCACGGAGGCCAGCACGGATGAGCGCCGAGACCGCCGACGAGCCGGGGGGTTCCGCGACCACTCGCGGCACCGTCGGCGTCGAACTCAGCCGGCGGCCGCTGTTCTACGCGGTGCTGGGTCCGTTCTGGGCGTGGCTCGTCGTCCGGTGGGTGTACGACTGGGTGGTCGTCCCGGGGACGAACGTGACCTCTCGGGAGACGTTCTTCCCGACGCAGCCGTTCGTGTCGGCGGGCGAGGTGCTCCGGGAGACGGCCGCGCCGCCCCCCCTCGCGGGCCTGCTCGACTGGTTCGCCGGCGGACTGGACTTCATCGCCTTCGGTATCGAGGCGCTCCCGCAGCTGGCGGCGGGCGCCTGGGTCACCATCGTCCTCACCGTCGTCTCCATCCTGGCGGGGCTGGTGCTGGCGGTGCCGCTGAGCGTCGCCCGGGTCTACGGCAACCGGGTGACCCGGTACCCCGCGCTCGCAGCGACGGAACTCATCCGCGGGACGCCGCTGCTCGCGCAGCTGTTCGTCCTCTACTTCGGGCTGGGACTCACCCAGTACGTCCGCGTGATTCCCGGCGTCGGCGTGGGCGTCCTCCCCGACACGGCGGTGATGGTGGCGCTCATCGGCTTCACCATCAACTCGGCGGCCTACCAGTCCGAGTACATCCGGTCGGCGCTGCTCTCGGTCGACTCGGGCCAGCTGACGGCCGGGCGCGCCATCGGCCTCTCGAAGGTCGAGGCCATCCGCCACGTCGTCCTGCCCCAGGGGCTTCGATTCGCCATCCCGGGCTGGTCGAACGAACTGGTCTACCTCATCAAGTACTCCTCGCTGGCCTCGTTCATCACGGTCCGGGAGCTGTTCTTCCGGGCCGAGGCCATCGGCAACGACACCTACCTGTACGTCCAGATCTACACCGTCGCCGCGCTGTTCTACATCGCGCTGGTCGTCTCGGCGTCGGCGTTCATGAGCTACGTCGAGGACCGCGTCGCCATCCCCGGACTGGGTACCAAGGGCCGCCGGTAGGTCGCGGCCACCACACCCGCCGAAACCGCTTTGCCCACCGCGGCCCGCCCTCCGGGCGTGCCATCGACGGTCGTCCACGTCGCCTTCGGACTCCTCGTCGCGGCAGCCGTGCTCGGGCCCTACTTCGACCGCCGGGCCCTGCTCGCGGTCGCCGCCGCCGTCGTCTTCGTCGACCTGGACACCGTCACGAGTCTCGTCCTCGAATCGACCCACCGCGCACTCTTCCACACGGTCCTCCTCCCGCTGTTCGCCGCGACCTACCTGTACGCGGAGACGCGCCTGGGCGAGCGCTCGCTGGTCCGCGAGCGGTACGGGGACCGTGGGGTCCGGGTGGCGTGGGCGGCCATCGCCGCCGTCGTCGTCTCGGGCATCGGCCTCGACCTCACCAACCCCGCCGGCGTGAACGTCCTCTACCCGCTCCACGACCAGTTCTACGCCTTCAACGGGGCCGCTAACGTCTCCACCCAGGCCGGCTTCCAGCAGTCGTTCGTCGAGGTCGGGACCGCGACGCCGGAGCCGAGCGGCGGCGGCGGAGGCGGCGCTCGCGTCGACGTGGGCGGACAGGGGTCGACCCGCGACTACCACGTCGGGAGCGGCATCGACCCCGACAAGGGCCGCGAGCCGAAGGACGTCCGTCGGGTCTTCCCGGTCGTCTTCCGGGGCTGGCAGCTCCTGCTCGTCGTCGCGAGCGTCGTCGGCCTGACAATCCGCGCCCGGCTCTCGCCCGAGGTGGCGATGGCCGAGACGACGCCCGTCCCCGCCGAGACGGACGGCGACGCCGAGCCCGCGGTCCGCCGGGTCGACGACGCGAGCGACGACACGGACCCGGATTCCACCGATTCGCCCGGCGACGAGGGGGATGTAGCGTGACCAGTCCCACCGCGGACCCGAACCCGACGGTCCGACCGTACCACCCGGACCGCGATACCGAGGCGCTGTGGGCCGGCAAGCGCGCGTTCGAACTGGGGCTCGGCGAGGCCGGCGACACGGAGAAGGAGGCCGCGTACGCCGAGAAACTGACCGAGGGATACAGGGAACGGTGGCTCGCCTGGGTCCGGCGCTGTGCGACTGACGACCCGGGCTGTGTGCTGGTCGCGGTCCCGGAGCGCGAGGTCGCAGACGGGCCGCCGCTCGCGGGCTACGCGTTCCTGCTCCCCGAACGGCTCGCGTTCGTCTGGGACGCCGCCGTCCTGAACGAGCTGTGGGTCGCCCCGCGCAACCGGGGAACGGGGCTCGCGGACGAGCTGTTCGAGGGGGTGCTGTCGCACGCCCGCGAACAGACCCTGCCGCTGGACCGGCTCCTGCTGGATGTCGACACGGAAAACGAGCGGGCCCGCGCCTTCTACGAGCGCCACGGCTTCACCGGATGGGGCGAACTCGTGGCGCGTGACCTCTGAGCCGGGCGGGAGCGAGCGCACGCGTGGCCGTCGGCCGTCAGTCGGTGACCGTCGCGATGAGGCCACCGACGGTGCCGAACACGAGGGGGTAGACCAGCCCCGCGAGGAGGATGCCCGTCGCGAACACCGGCCCGGTCCCCTGTGCCGGGAACAGGAACAGTCCGACGAGGACGAGCGCGAGGTAGCCGAGCACGACGCCAGCGGCGCCCGTCAGCGCCTCGACCGGTTCGTCGATATCGCCGTACTGTCCGACGGCGAGGCCAGCCGCGATGAGGACCAGCGGCGGGATGGCGTAGAGGAGGGTGGTGAACCCGTCGTCGCCGCCGATGAAGCTCCCGGTGCCGCTCCCGAAGAAGCCCAGGTCGATCATCGTCTCGACGAAGTGGGCGTTGAAGAACACCCAGCCGACGGCCTTCCACGTCGGGATGTCGGTCGCCTGACGGAGGATGTTGTCGCGGATGCTGCCGGAGGTGATGATGAAGACGAGGGCGTAGCCGACCAGTTCCGCGGCGGCACCGGCGGCGGCGCCGACCGCAAGCGGGATCTCCCTGTTGCCGACTGAGACTGACATTCCGTTCGGCCGAACACGGGGCCGCCGAAAGTAGTTTCCGGCCGGGGGGTCCCGGGAACCAGCCACACGCGACCTCAGTCATCCGTCGAGACGGGGTCGGACGCCGAGCCGCCCGCAGCCTCGCTCCCCGCGCCGTCAGCCGACGACGCGGTGGTCCGGCTGGCCGCGTCGGAATGGGCGGCGAGCCAGCCGACGAGCGGCGCCGCGGCGAGCACGAGCAGTTGCCAGCCCGACTCGACGATATCGACGATACGCTCGGAGTTCCCGTTCGGCCCGCGAACCGGGTTGAGTGGCGAGGGGATGAAGAACTCGGCCGTCCCGCCCTGCTGCCCGACGTAGACGGCGTACCCCTCCGTCCCGAACTGGACGTACGACTGGGCGAACAGCTCCTGATTGGAGAACACGATGCTCCCGACGAACGCGTAGAACTGGTCGTGGAGCGGCCAGAACGGGTTGGCCGTCGCGACGTTCAGCAGGTCGAGACCGATGCCGGCGGCGGCGTAGACGACGACCGCGACCCACGCCAGCCGCACGCCGGCGGCGCCGAGGTGGTCGACCACGCGCCGGTCCCGCCGCGCGTCGGCGTAGAGGACGGCCGCCGCGAGGCCCGGGATGAAGAGCGTGTGCAGGACGGCCCCGTGGGTACTCTCGGGGATGGGGAGCCCGCCGGGCACCGCGAGCAACCCGAGGAGGGCGTCGAGGTCCGGCGCAGCACCGGCCGCTCCCGCGACGACGGCGGCCCGTCGGTCGAACGCGGCGCCGAGGGCTGCCGCGGCCAGGATGACCCCGAGCGCCGCGTGGACGACCGTCGGTGGCATGGGTCGGCCTGGGGCGTGTGCGAGTATGAACGTTCTGCCGGTGGATCTGCGGGACGATTGTTCGGTTCCGGGAACAGGGAGCGCACGGAGGGGTGGGGACGCGAGCGCTCCGCGGGAACCACCACGCACGTCGCTCGGCCGAACGACAGGCAACTCCAACGCGGGGGATTCAAGCCCGAACCCGGCGAACGACCGCGCAGATGCTCATCGCGTTCGACTTCGACGGGACGCTCAGCGACTCCGAGATGACCGTGCTACTGGGGGGCGAGCAGGGCGTAGCCGAGGAGATGGCCGACATCACCGAGCGGGCGATGAACGACGAGATGTCCTACGCCGAGAGCCTGCGCTCGCGGGCGGAACTGCTGCGGGGGCTGAAGGAGAAGAAGGCCGACCGCGCGTTCGGCCGGGTGGAACTGCGCCCGGGGGCCGCCGAGGTCATCGACGCGCTCCGTGACGCCGGCCACACGGTCGCCATCCTCACCGGCGGGTTCGAGCGCGGCGTCGCCCGCGCGCTGGACGACGCTGGCACGGACGTGGACACGGTGGTCGCCAACCGGCTCCCCATCCGGAACGGCAAGCTGACCGGCGACGTCGAGGGGCCGCTCATCGAGGGGACCAAGGACGAGGCGCTGGAGGACCTCGCCGCCGAGGTCGACGTGGCGATGGCCGACACGGTCGCCGTCGGCGACGGCGCGAACGACCTGCCGATGCTGGAGGTGGCGGGCCTCGCCGTGGGCTACGAGCCCAAGCCGGCCGTCGAGCCCCACTGCGACGTGGTCGTCGAGTCGATGGCCGAGCTACAGGAGCTGCTGACCGAGCGCGACATCCTCTGAGGCGGTCCGGTCGGTGGCCGGGACCGACGCGTCAGACGCCCGTCGTACGAGGGTTGACGGCCGCTGCCGCCCAGTATCCGGTATGGCATTCGGCATCGGACTGTTGCTTCGCGGCCTCCGGTGGGGCCCCCGGCGACTGGCGCTGTGGGCCGGGGCCAACCCGCTCCGGACGGCGGGGGGGTTCGGCGCGCTGGTCGCGGCCTGGGTCATCGTCGCCTCGCTCTCGCCCGGGACCGGCGTGATGCCGGACCTGGCCGGCGTCACGCTCGAACGGTTCCTGCGGTTCTCGCGAGCCCACCCGGCGTACCCGGTCGCGGTCGTCGTGGGGAGCGCGACGCTGCTGCTGTTACGGTGAGTCCCCGGAACTGACTTTCCGCTGCCCACCCGAGAGGGCGCATGGACCAATCCGACCCGCCGGACGTGGCGGCGTTCGTCGAGTACTGTCGGACCCAGGCCGCACTCTGCTCCGGGCGCGTCCAGCAGCTGGGGGAGGAGGCCGACGAACTACTGGACGAGGTCGACGACGAGCTGGCGGCGCTTCGCGGTGACCTCGACGACGCGACCGAGGGTATCGTGACCCCGCCCTCGACGACCGAGCCCGAGCGACCCGAGGCGGGCGGCGACGAGGCCGGAGCAGCCGCGGACGCCGCCGAGTCGGCCGTATCGACCGTCGAGCACAAGCAGACGCTGGTCGAGGCGAAACAGGCCCGGATGAACGCGTTCAACGACCTCGCCGGTGGCTACGCCGACCTCGCAGCGGAACTGGACGATGTCGAGGACGGCGGCGAGGCCCTGGAGCGCGTGGTCGCGTTCGAGGTCGAACGGGACGCCCCCGCGTACTTCCCGGACCGCGAGACGCTGGCCGAGACGGTCGCCGAGGGCGAGCGCGACGGCGGGAGCTGAGCCGCCTCAGTCCGAGAACAGGCTCGTATGGACGGGCGCGAACTCGCTCTCACGCTCCTCGTCGTCGCGGGTGTCCGTGACGGACTTGCCGCGAACGCCGTCGGCGAGGAAGTCCGCGAGCGGCGGCCCCACACGGTCCGGTTCGACGAGGAAGGCGTCGTGGCCGTGGTCGCTCTCGATGACGTGGTGGGCAGTGCGTGCGCCCGCAGTCCGGAACGCGTCGGCCAGCTCCTCGCCCTGCTCGACGGTGAAGTGCCAGTCGCCGGTGAAGGAGACGACCATCGCCTCCCCGTCGAACGCGGCGAGCGCGTCGGCGTCGGACTCGTAGCCCGACGCCAGGTCGTAGTTGTCCATCGCCCGCGAGAGGTAGAGATACGAGTTCGGGTCGAACCGCTCGGCGAACTTCTCGCCCTGGTAGTCGAGGTACGACTCCACGTCCCGGTAGGGGAAGAAGTCGGCCGCGGGGTCGACCGGGAAGGTGTCGCGGGCGGCGTCCCTGGAGGCCGAGCGCCGGCCGAACTTGTCGCTCATCGACGATTTGGAGAGGTAGGTGACGTGTCCGATCTGCCGGGCGATGGCGAGGCCGTTCTCCGGGCGCGGCCCCTCGCCGTAGTAGTCGCCGCCCTGCCACGCCGGGTCCGAGGTGATGGCACGGCGGGCGATGCCGTCGAGCGCGACGATCTGCGGGTCGAGACGAGCAGCCGTCGCCACGGGGATGACGCGGTCGACGTGGTCGGGGTGGCGCTTCGCCCAGTCCAGCGCGTTCATGCCGCCGACCGAACCGCCGACGACGGCGTGCAGGTTGGGGACGCCGATGTGGTCGAGCAGGCGGCGCTGCGCGCGGGTCCAGTCGCCCACCGTGACCGGTGGGAACCGTGTGCCCCAGTGCTCGCCGTCCTCGTCCAGCGATTCGGGGCCCGACGAACCGTAACAGGAGCCCGGGACGTTCACGCAGACGACGTAGTAGGAGGTGGTGTCGATGGCCTTCCCGGCGCCGACGATGTCGTCCCACCAGGCCCGTGCCTGGCCGGCCGTGTCTGGGCCACCGCTCCGGCGGCGCCGTCCCGCGACATGGGCGCTCCCGGTGAGCGCGTGACAGACGAGGACGGCGTTGTCACCGGTGAACTCCCCGTACGCCTCGTACGAGAGTTCGAGGTCCGGGATGGACTCGCCGCACTCGAAGGTGAACTCGCCGACGGAGACGGTGTCGGCCTCGTGCGGGACGCCCTCCATCTCAGTCACCTCCCGCGCCCGTCCGGGCGCCCCCGTCGGTCGCTCGCGAGGCGCGCTCGATGGCCTGTCCGAGGTCGGCCACGATGTCGGCGGGGTCCTCGATGCCGACCGAGAGGCGGACGAGGTCCGGCGTGACGCCGGAGGCGCGTTGCTCCTCCTCGCTCAACTGCGCGTGCGTCGTGCTGGCGGGGTGGATGACGAGGGTGCGGGCGTCGCCGATGTTGGCGAGGAAGCGTGCGAGGTCGACGTTCTCGCAGACGCGCTTGCCGGCCTCGAAGCCACCCTCCAGCCCGAACGCGATCATCCCGCCGAAGCCGCCGTCCAGATAGCGCCGGGCGTGGTCGTGGGTCTCGTGCGATTCGAGGCCCGGATACGTCACCCACGCCACGTCCTCGTGGTCGGCGAGGAACTCCGCGACGACCGCGGCGTTCTCGCAGTGGCGCTCCATCCGGAGCGAGAGCGTCTCGGACCCCTGCAGCGTGGCCCACGCGTCGAACGGGGACTGCTGGCTCCCGACCGAGCGCACGGCGCGCTGGCGCGCGGCCATCGTGAACGCGCCGTCGCCGAACGTCTCGGCGAAGTTCAGCCCGTGGAACGACGGGTTCGGCCCGCCGACCTCGGGGTACTTCTCGGGGTACTCGCTCCACGGGAAGCTGCCGTCCTCGACGAGGACCCCGCCGACGGTCGTCCCGGAGCCGTGGATCCACTTCGTCGTCGACTCCCAGACGAGGTCCGCGCCGTGCTCGAACGGCCGACACAGCGCCGGCGTCGCGAACGTGTTGTCGACCAGCAGCGGGACGCCGTGGTCGTGGGCGACCTCGGCGATGGCCTCGAACGGCGGCACGACGAGCGACGGGTTCCCGATGCTCTCGACGTGGACGTAGGCGGTGTCCTCGTCGATGGCCGCGGCGTACGCGTCGGGGTCGAGGGTGTCGACGAACCGCGCCTCGATACCCCGACGGCCGGCGGTCCCGGAGAGGTACGAGTGCGTGCCGCCGTAGATTGAGGAGGAGGAGACGATGTTGTCGCCGGCCTCGGCGAGGACGAAGGTGGCGGCGTCGAGCGCGGCCATGCCGCTGGCCGTGGCGAGCGCGTCCGACCCGCCGTGGAGCGATGCGAGACGGCGCTCCAGCTTGCGCGTGGTGGGGTTGCTGATGCGCGAGTAGATGTGGTCGACCTCGTCCAGCGCGTACAGGTCGGCCGCACGGTCGGCGTCCGGGAACTCGTAGGAGGAGGTCTGGTGGATAGCCGTCGCGGAGGCGCCCGTCTCGGGGTCGGGCTCGTGGCCCGCGTGGACACAGCGGGTGCCGAAGCCGAGGTCGGCGAGATTCGCATCCGACTGCTCGTCGTTCATGTGTGTCGTGCATATATCTCTAGAAATCTATAACCCACAGTTACGGCAATATTTGCTAGACGGAGAGGGCTCGGGGATTTGGAGGGTGGTTATCGATGGCGGTAGCAGGGACGGCAACGAAGATAACTACGGAGACGCCTCCGAAGCCCTCGCGCTCTCACACGGCGACACCGACGACACAACCGCCTCCGAAGCCCTCGCGCTCTCGACCACTCCGGGCCTCGCTGTGCTCCCTTCGCTCCGGTGCTTACGTCGGCCGGGAGGGTTCGAGAGCGCTCGCCCTTCGAGTCCGCCAGGACGTAGAATGTGTCACTGAGCGGCGCCCCTGCCCTTCCCCGGGTCGCGCGGGTTCGGCCCATCCGGGCCTCACCACGCGCTCCCGGCCCGTGGACTGGAGCGGTCGCACACCGCCGTCAGTCGAGGTGGCGCGCGCTGGCGGCTGTGCCGCAGGCCAGCCGCCTCTATCGCGTGCGAGGGCTGAGCATCGCAGGCCGAGCGGAGCGAGGCCGAGAAGCGCAAGCGGTTGGGGAGGCCCGAGGCTCACGGTGGTCGATTGACTGACCTGCGGCCCTCGGTGGAATCGAAGGGCGAACGCGCTCCGGGTCAACTGACGACGCAAGCACCGCAGGGAGGGAGCGAAGCGACCGACCGAGCGCGCAGCGAGTCAGGGGCCCGGAGCGCGTGAGGGCTTCGTAGTCGCCTCTGCCAGCAGACCCTCTGAGAATATAGCCACTACAACAGAACTCCCCGCCATTCAAAGTACCAAACCCGCCAGAAGCAGACGAAAACTCCGGTTCTACACCCTACTCCTCACGCACGCCCCACTTGCGACGCTCGCGGGGGCGGTCCGACAGCGACTCCACGTCCAGCGGCTCGTCCTTCGTCTCGATGGCTTCCAGCGCCGCCTTCGCCGAGGGCAACGTCGAGAAGTAGGTGATCGTCTCCTCGACGGCGACCTCGAGCGGTTCGCGCTCGCGCGAGACCACGAGGTCGACCTCGCCGTCCTTGATGGCCTGTTCGAGGTCGTCGAACTGCTTGACCTCGAAGTGGCGCTCGAAGCCCGCCTGCACCTCGCTCACGTCCTCGTCCAGCTGCGAGAGTTCGCGCACCGACTCCAGGTCGACGTGGGCAACACCCTCCGTCGGGATGGCCTTGCCCGTCGCGGACTGGGCCTTGAGGTAGGCCTTCCCGAACGAGCGGGCGGTGCCCATGACCTCGCCGGTGGACTTCATCTCCGGGCCGAGGCGCGGGTCGCTGCCCGGCAGACGGTCGAACGGCAGGACGACCTCCTTCACGGAGACGTGCTCGGGCACCATCTCGTGGGCGCGCAGCTCGTCCAGCGAGGAGCCCGCCATCACCTTCGCCGCCAGCTTCGCGATGGGCACCCCCGTCGCCTTCGAGACGAACGGGACGGTGCGCGAGGAACGCGGGTTCGCCTCCAGGACGAACACCTCGCCGTCGCGCACCGCGAGCTGGACGTTCAGCAGGCCCACCGTGTCCAGCGCCACCGCGATGTCCTTCGTGACCTCGCGGACCCGCTCCAGCGTGTCCTCCGACAGCGAGCGCGGCGGAATCATGCAGGCCGAGTCGCCGGAGTGGACGCCGGCGGTCTCGACGTGCTCCATGATGCCGCCGATGAGCACGTCCTCGCCGTCGGCCACCGCGTCCACGTCCAGCTCGACGGCGTCCGCGAGGAACTCGTCGACGAGGATGGGCTTGTCCGGGGAGACACGCACCGCCTCCTCGATGTACGTCTTCAGTTCCTCGTCGGAGTGGACCACGTCCATCGCACGCCCGCCCAGCACGTACGACGGGCGGACGAGGACGGGGTAGCCGATATCGCTGGCCAGATCGAGCGCCTCGGATTCGCTCGTAGCGGTCCCGCCCGAGGGCTGGGAGATGCCCAGGTCGTCCATCAGGCGGTTGAAGCGGTCGCGGTCCTCGGCGAGGTCCATCGCCTCGACGGACGTACCCATGATGTCGCAGTCCAGCCCGCGGCGCTCGATCTCGTCGGCCAGCGGTTCACCGATGTTGACGGAGGTCTGCCCGCCGAACTGGACCATCACGCCGTCGGCATCCGTCTCCTCGACCACGTCGGCCACCTCCTCGGCCGTGATGGGCTCGAAGAACAGGCCGTCGGAGGTGTCGTAGTCCGTCGACACCGTCTCCGGGTTGTTGTTGACGACGTGCGCGTCGATGCCCGACTCGCGGAGCGCGCGGACCGCGTGGACCGCACAGTAGTCGAACTCGACGCCCTGCCCGATGCGGATGGGGCCGCCGCCCACCACGACCACGGACTCGTTGTCGCGCTCGACCTGCACCTCGTCGCGCGAGATACCCGACACCGGGTCGCGGGCGGAGTAGTAGTACGGCGTGCTGGCAGCGAACTCGCCGGCGCAGGTGTCGACCTGCTTGAACCGGCGGTCGATGGACTCGTCCTCGACCTCGTCGATGGGCCCCTGCTGCGGGTTGGCCTCGGACGCGAACTCCGGGGCGGTCCCGGCGCCGTCGGCGATGGCCGCGGTCTGGTGGTCCGTGAAGCCGATGTTGGCCGCGCCGGAGAAGTCGCCGTTCTGCGCGTCCGCGGCGGCGTCCGCGATGGTCCCGAACCGCTCGACGTACCACTCCTTGATGCGAGTCAGCTCGACGACCTCCTCGACGGAGTAGCCACGGTCGAACGCCTCGAACATCGCGTACGGGCGGTCCGGCGTCGGCGTCTCGAGGTAGTCGCGCTCGAGTTTCTCGTCACTCACGTCCACCCAGTCGACGGCTGGCTGGTACTCCGAGGAGCGCAGCGCCTTCAGCAGCGACTCCTCGAACGTCCGACCGATGGACATCGCCTCGCCGGTCGATTTCATCGCCGTGCCGAGCGTGAAGTCGACGTCGGTGAACTTGTCCTTCGGCCAGCGCGGGACCTTCGTCACGACGTAGTCGATAGCCGGCTCGAACGCCGCGGTGGTCTCGCCGGTGATCTCGTTCTCGATCTCGTGGAGGCGCTTGCCCAGCGCGACCTTCGCGGTGACGCGGGCGATGGGATAGCCCGTCGCCTTCGACGCCAGCGCGGAGGAGCGCGAGACGCGGGGGTTCACCTCGACGACGCGGTACTCCCCTCCGGGCGTGCCGTCGTCGCGCCACGCGAACTGGATGTTACAGCCACCCTGGATGCCGAGTTCGCGAATCACTTCGAGCGCCGCGTCGCGCATCTCCTGGTGACCCTCGTCCGGGATGACCTGGCTGGGCGTGACGACCGTCGACTCCCCCGTGTGGATGCCCATCGGGTCGAGGTTCTCCATGTTGCAGATGATGATACACGAGTCGTCCGCGTCGCGCATCACCTCGTACTCGAGTTCGACCCAGCCGTCGATGGACTCGGTGATCATCACCTCGCTGTTGCGCGAGAGGCGCAGGCCCTTGCGGACGCGCTCGCGCATCTCGTCCATCTCGTGGATGACGCCCGACCCCGCGCCACCCAGCGTGTACGTCGTCCGCATGATGGCGGGCAGCCCGCCGACCGTGTCGACGGCGTCGTCGATCTCCTCGATGCTGTTGATGGTGACGGACTCGGGCACGGGCTGGCCGATGGACTCCATCCGCTCGCGGAAGAGATCCCGGTCCTCCGTCGCGTAGATGGTGTCCAGCGGCGTCCCCATGATGTCCACGTCGAACTCCTCGAGGACGCCCTCCTCGGCGAGTTCGGCGGTGACGTTCAGTCCCGTCTGCCCCCCGAGGCCCGCGATGACGCCGTCCGGGCGCTCCTCCTCGATGACCTCGGCGATGGCCTCGGTGGTGATGGGCTCGACGTACACCTCGTCGGCCATCTCCGGGTCGGTCATGATGGTCGCGGGGTTCGAGTTGACGAGGACGACTCGAGCGCCCTCCTCCTGCAGGGCGCGACACGCCTGCGCGCCGGAGTAGTCGAACTCGGCGGCCTGTCCGATCTGAATCGGTCCGCTCCCGATGAGTAGGATGGTCCGGTCCTCGCCGGTTACGCTCATTACCGCGACCTGGTCCGCACATCGTAATAAGGGCGACGAAACGTTACGAATCTCGGAACCTCGTTTCGAAATTCGCAAACCTTACGGCGACCCACCGCGCCCCCGGCGGGCCGCGAGCAGCCCCACCAGCCCGAGCACCCCGAGGAGAGCCGCGAGCGGCCCGAACCCGGGTGCCCCGGCGTCCGTCACCGAGAGCGTCGTTCCGGGCGGTGGCGCGGTGACGGTCGGGGTCGGCGACGGCGGCGGGAGCTGCACCGTCCGGGCGAGGAGCTGCCCGTCCTCCGACGGGAACGGCCTGTCGGTGGACCCGTCCCCGCCGGGACCGTCGAACTGCCCGTTCCGGTTGCTGTCGTAGACGGCGATGAGCCGAACCGGGCGCGGCGCCTCCTCGTCGCGTGGCTGTATCGGGATCGTCCCGTTCACCCGGACCGGCTCACCGGCGGTGACGGGAAACGCGGCGTACCCGCCGCTCCGGTTCTGCACGACCACGAATCCCGGCGCCGGGAAGCGGGCAGTGACCCCGAATCGGATCGTCGAGCCCTCCGGCCCGCGACGAACCCGGCGGACGGTCGCGTCACGTAGCGTCGGCCGCTGGCCCACCAGCACCTCCGCGCGGTGGAAGGTCGTCCCGTTCCGGGCGAGCGTCAGTGTCAGCATTCGACCGGCCGGCTGGGATCCGAGGTCGAACGTGGCGTCGGGAGTGCCCTCCGGCCGGTCCAGGGTTCCTCGCTCGGCCGGGAACGTCCGCTGGGCCAGCGTCTCGTTCCCCGACTGGACCCGGAGCGTCAGTTCCGAGTTCACCGCGAGGTTCGACCCCACCCGCGCGACGAACGCACCGTCCGTCCCGACGACGGCCAGCTCCCGGGCCCCATCGACCGACGCGTTCCGCGCGACCGCGACAACACCGTCCGGTGTCCCGACGACGAGCCGGCCCTGGTATCGCTCCGGGTCGCCGCCGGGGACGGTCAGCGACGGGCGCAGGAACGTTCTGGACTGGTTCGCCAGCCGGACGGTCTCGTCCCCCTGACGAAGCCGTGCCCGGCCGGTGTCGAGCACGAGGTAGAACGTGTCGTTCCCCCGGTCCGCGACGGTCGACACGCCGGGACCCAGGAGCGCCACGCCGGGCGTGGCGCCGGAGTCGACCTCCGTCTCGGTGCCGCCATCGACCGTCTCCAGGTCGTCGGACCGCTCGGTGATCACGGCGAAGCGTCCCCCGGTGGCGTTCGCCGCGCGGAGGAGTCGCCGGGTCGCGTTCGATCCGGTGGCGTTCTCGTACGCCCGCGCGAGCCGTGCCGAACGGAGCTCCAGCACCACCACCTCGTCGGGAACGACGACCGATGACTGTTCCAGTTCCCTCGCCCCGATGCCTCGCCGGAGCTCCCCGGCAGTGCGAAGCTCGCCGGCGAGCGCGGGCGCCGCGCGGTAGGTGGCGATCTCCCGATCCGGCCCGGGGTCGACCGGCCGGTCGAGGAGGTCGAACCACTCCGTCTGGCGGCTGGTACCGTTCCGCGTCGACCGTTCGAGCGCCACCTGGTACCTGCCCGGCACGTCGAGTTCCCCCTCGCAGCCACCGTCCACCTCCAGTGCATCCGTGTCCAGCAGGAGCCGGAAGGCACCGCTCTCGGCGTCGGCGAACACCTGGTGCCGGCTCTCGCGGAGGGCGACGCGGAGCCGCTCACAGGAGGAACCGGACGGGCTGGTGACGTTCAGGCTCGCGTTCGTCGCGTCCAGTGCCTGGAAGAACCGGACCGTCGCGTTCGGGCCCGTCGTGTCGGCGTACTCGGCGCCGAGCCGCTCGGCCGTGAACGCCACCACCAGCGTCTCGCCGACCCGCACGCGGTCGTCGGTCTCCAGTTCCCCGGCCCGGTGGGCCGTGGTCACGTCGTCGACCCCCTCGAGTGCGTCGTACGAGCGACCCGGCCCGACGAGCAGCGTCAGGTTCCCGCCGGTAGCGTTCTCGTGGGGTTCGACGACGCTCGTCGTCGCGCTCGGGCCGCCGCTACCGGCGCCGCCGGCCACGGCGACGAACGGCGTTATCGTCGTCAGAACGGCCATGAGCGCCACGAACAGGACGGTGAGACGCCGTCGACGGGGCGGCCGCTGGTCGGCCGAGTCGGTACCGGTCGTGGAGGGCATCGGTCGAGAGGAACGGCCCGTCCGGTAAGTGTCTTTACGCCCGCAGCTGGGGGCAGTGGTGAGACGGACGGGAACGACCGGAGGACACGTTCACTGCGGTTCGTCGAGTCGGTACCGGTAGGGGTGGTCCCTGATGACCTCCACCTCGCCGGCCTCGGCCTGCCGGCCGAGCACCGTCGCGATGCGGTGGGCACTCTCGAACTCCTCGCCGTGCTCCTCCAGCAGGTCGAGAATCTCGCGCGCGGTCAGGGGCTGCTCCGCATCGGCGTCGGTGATGACCGACCGGATCCGCTCGAACTCACCCCGGCGTAAGCGCATGTGCATACATAACACTCCAACTATCATAGAACCCCGTCAGACAATCGTCAGACGCGCGGCTGTCGAGAACCGCAGGAGGGCTCAGCGATGGCGGCCAGGGTGGACCGTCCGACGAATCGTCCGTCGGCCGCTCACCGAGGTCGCTCGTACCACCCAGCGGTGCATCGGGGGATGTACTAATGGTTGCGGTCGGGAGCAATATATGGCGAGTACCGACCGACCGAACGGTCTCACGAGATACGGAGATGCCCGGAACGATACCGACACCGACCAGGCACAACTGCGGAACATGGGAACCTCTTCATCAGTAACGTAGCCGGTTGTCGTCGACATCGCTCGGTTCCGGCTCTATCGCTGCACCAACCGGGGAAAATTTTATTTAGATAATGAATACACAATGATATGCATGTCGGATACAGTCGAGATCACCGACCGCTCGGCGTTCAGCAGCCAGTCGCTCGGACTCCAGGTCGTATTCACCATCATAACGCTCGGGCTCTACCCGATATGGTGGTCGTACAAGACCGCGAAGATGCTCGACCGGGGGACGAATCAGGACCTCAGCCCGATTCTGGCGTTCATCCCCCTCGTGAACATCATCGTCTTCTGGCAGATATCGAAGGCCTCGGAGCCGCTCACCGACCAGGACGCGATGCCGGTGTTCCTGCTGTTCCTCTTCTTCGGCATCATCAGCTGGTACTGGGTCCAGAGCGGTATCAACTCCGCCGCGGCGTAGCTGCAGCCGCCTCGGAACCACCTTCTCCGCCCGGAAACATCGACGAGGGACCGGAGGACCGAACGCTCACGCCGGCTGATCGAACTCGTCCTCGAAGTCGCGCTCGGCCCGATACGCTTCGACGAACTCCGCGACATCGAACTGGAGCATCTCCTGTTCGAACTGCCTGGCCGCCGTCTCGTCCTCGGCGTGGCTCAGTGCGTGTTCCATCAGCTCGACCAGCAGCTCGACGACGATCTCGTGGAGCCGGCGAGCGTCGAAGTCCGCCACCCACACCATCGCGTAGCCCACGGAGCCGTCGTCGCTCACGTCGGCACTCACGACGGCCTCGGGGAACTCCTCCAGCACCATCCCCATCACGTGGGGCGTGCCGAACTGGCCGAACTCGTCGGCCGTCTCGATGGCCGCCTCCAGGGTGCGGACGAGTTCCTCAGGCACCCACCGCGAGAGCGGGTGGACGTCCATCACGACCGCGTGGCGCTCGCCACAGTCGCAGGCGTACTGGCGCAGCCCCAGGTCCAGCTCGTGAGGGGTGACCGTCTCGCCACACGGGAGGTCGAGTTCCGTCCCGCGCCCGCCGGGTACGCGCGGCTCTGTCATCGGCCGCGCTTGGACGTGTGGCCGGGTAAAGGGGTCGGTCTGGAGTCGTACACGCCGTGGTTTCGGGTCGGGGTCGGCTCGCTACGCACTCTGCTCGGATGGGACTGAAAGGGGCCGGCAGTTCGACCCGTCCCGGACGACGTAAGCACCGCAACGAGCGACCGCAGGGAGCGACGTGAGGAGCGCAGCGAGGCCCGGCCGGTCGAACTGCCGGGGGCTTTCTACCCGCTTCCCGTCGGTCGCTGCCGGCGCCGTCCAGTTGTCGAAAGTTCCACCCGGACAGAATGTGTGGCGAGCCGATGCGGCCTCGAAACCACAGTGAGTCCCTTCGAAACCGACAGACCCGCCTAGTCGTCCGCGATGACGGGATCCTCGTCGTAGGCGAGCAGGCGGTCGAGCGCGTCGACCATCGCGCGCACCGAGGCGGTGGTGATATCGGAATCGCTGGCGGCGACGTTGACCGTGCGGTCACCCCGGGACATCGTCACCTCGACCGTGACGACGGCGTCGGTGCCGCCCGTGATGGCGTCGACGTGGTACTCGTCGAGCTGGGCGTCGGCGGCGGTGCCGAGCGCGTTGCGGACCGCGGAGAGCGCGGCGTCGACCGGGCCGGAGCCGGTGCCCGCGGCGGTGCGCTCCTCGCCCTGTACGCGGAGCCGGACGCTCGCGGTGGGCGTGCCGGAGCCGGAGGCGGCCGTGAGGTCGAGCAGTTCGACCCGGCGCTCGCGCTCCTGCCCGCTGACCTCCTCGGCGATGGCCAGCAGGTCGGCATCCGTGACGCGCTTGCCGCGGTCGCCGAGCTGCTTGACACGGCTGACGACATCCGTGAGCTCCTCGTCGGTCATGTCGACGCCGTGTTCGTTGAGCGCGGCCTCGACGCCGGCACGGCCGGCGTGTTTGCCCAGCACGAGACGGCGCTCGCGGCCCACCTTCTCCGGCGGGTACGGCTCGTACATGGAGTCGTCCTTCAGCGTGCCGTCGGTGTGGATGCCGGACTCGTGGGTGAAGGCGTTCTCCCCGACGACGGCCTTGTTCGGCGCGATGGGGACGCCCATACTGTTGGCGACGAGTTCGGCGAGCCCGTACAGCTCGTCGGTCTTGAGCGTCTGGACGCCGTAGCCGTGGTCGAGTGCGATGGCGACCTCCTCGATGGCGACGTTGCCGGCGCGCTCGCCGATACCGTTGATGGTGCCGTGGACGAGGTCCGCGCCGGCGGCGACGCCGACCAGGGCGTTCGTCACGGCGAGCCCGAGGTCGTCGTGCGTGTGGGTGCTGGTGGGGCCGATGTCGTCCAGCGCGGCGTAGATCTCCAGCATCCGGTCGGGCGTGGCGTGGCCCACCGTGTCGGGCACGCAGATACGGTCGGCGCCGGCGTCCATCGCCGCGGACATCAGCTCGACCAGGAACTCCAGGTCGGCGCGGGAGCCGTCCTCGCCGAGCACCTCGACCCACAGGCCGTGGTCGGCGGCGTACTCGACGAGTTCGACGGTGTCGGCGATGACCTCCTCGTGGGTCGTCCCGACCTTCGTCTCGACGTGGCGGTCGCTGGCGGGGACGACGATGTCCACGCCGTCGACGCCGCAGTCGAGGGCGAGGTCGATGTCGTTCTTCACGCCACGACAGAACGACGTGACCGTCGCGTCGAGGTCCAGCGACGTGACCTTCTGGATGGTCTCGCGCTCGCCCGGACCCGTACACGCGGAGCCGGCCTCGATGACCGACACGTCCGCGTCGTCGAGGCGCTGGGCGATGTCGGCCTTCTCCTCGGGCGTCAGCGAGACGCCCGGCGCCTGCTCCCCGTCGCGCAGCGTCGTGTCGAGGAACTCCACGCCGGTCGCCTCGGTCAGCGAGCGTGTCGCTGGGTGGTCGCCGAACAGGAACGAGTTCGATGCGTCGGTGTTGGGTGTGGGGTCAGAAGAGCCCACGAATTTCACACCCAGCCGCCTCGCGGCGACTTCCTCTATCCTCCGGGTTGTCGGAATCCGACATGGTTACGCGTGACACCTTGCGGTCGACACCTAAGAGGGTGCCGGTCCGGGACAGATGTGACACCGCCCGGGACAGGAACCGCGGATATCGGTCGAAGCGGCCGTTCTTCCCATCAGTCCAGCGCCCGCTCGTAGACGACCTCCCGCTCGCCCGCGTCGACCAGCCCCGATTCGCTCACCGGCTCGAAGCCGTGCGACTCGTAGAAGCCGACCCCGACCTCGTTGCCCGCGAGCAGGACGACCTGCAGGCGGTCGGTCTCATCGCGGGCCCGCGCGACGACGTGGTCGAGCAGTTCGGTCCCGATACCCTCGCCCCACCGCTCCGGATGGACGTACAGCCGCGGGACGACGTACGCACCCGACGGGCTGGGACCGGCGTGGACGACGCCGACCGGGTCCGCACCCGCGCCCGTCTCGGCCGCACCCTCGCCCGACCCGCCGCCCACGGCGCCCGTATCGACCGCGACGAGGAAGACGTGGTCCGGGTTCGTGATGACATCGCGCAGCTCCTCGGCGCGCCACCAGTTGTCGAGCCGCTCGTCGACCTCGTCGGGGCCCATGATGTCGTCGTACGCCTCGTGCCACGCCGCCCGCGCGAGTTCGCGGACGGCCTCGGCCTCACCGGGCGTCGCCGCCCGGATGGCTACGTCGGTCATGAGGCGGAGGTCCGCCGGATGGCACTAAGCGGTTGCGTTCGCGTTCTCCCTGCTTTTCGAGGAGAAACAACGCGGAAATTACAATATTATAGAGCATAAGTCATATATGGAGCATCTTATGAGACAGATGACCGAGATTCGACGCCACCCCGGCGAACACGGAGCCGAGCCTACCGCGAGTGCACGTCGTCCAGTTGCCCGGTGGTCGGCGCGTTCACGATGGTGACGGTCGCCCCCGACCGCTGGACGCGGAAGGCGTCGGCGTACGGGTCCGACTCGGGGACGACGAACACGCCCTCCCCCTGCGATTCGGCGTCGTGCGAGCGGAGCAGGTCACGGTAGGCCGTCACGAACTCGCGGGCCTCGTCGGCCGAGTCCCACTCGCTCCGCCAGACGTAGCCGTACTCGCCGTCGTTCTCGTACGGAACGACGCGGTCCCCGTCCCAGCCCGTCGAGTACGGGTGGGCGTAGTCGTACTGCGGATGGTCGCCGAGCTGGTCGTTGGCCCAGAACATCGCGTAGATGGACGCCTCGCCCACCGTGTCGTACTCGGGGTCGACATCGAAGCGCTCCCAGTCGGCCGAGGACCGGTCGTTCAGCGTAATCCGGGCGGGTTTGTCGCCCGGATAGCGCTCGGGGTGGATGACCTGCTCCGTCGAGGTCGGGTACTGGTCGTAGGCGTCGTCGACGGCGTCCCAGCCACCACGCTGCTTCAGTTCCTCGACGAACCCCGGACCGGCCGCGTACGGCGCGAAGACGGTGGTGAACAGGCCCCGGTTGAACGGGCCGCCGCCACCACCACCACCGCCGCTCTCGGGGCGCTCCAGACAGGACCACTGGCCCCCACAGCGGCGCTCGTAGGTGTTCTCGACGAAGTTCGCGTCGCCCTCGATGAGGCCGTCCTCGGCGAGCTGGGCGTCCTGGGTCTCGGGGTTGGTACCGAGCCCGAAGTGCTGGTCCTGGAGCGCGTGGACCAGTTCGTGCGAGAGGGTCGTCCGGTCGACCGTCGGGGTCTCGCTGTTGCTCACGAGCACGATCTCGTCCTTCGAGGGGGAGTAGTAGCCCTGCACGGAGGATCCGAACACCGAATCCAGCGTCTGTGCGACGCTTTCGTCCTCGTCGACGATGAAGATGGCCTCCCAGACCTGGTCGTTCCAGCGGTTGAACTCGCTGTCGGGGTCGCTCGCGCGGTCGCCGCGCTGCTGGCGGTACTCCTCCCGGCTGATGACCTCTACCGGCACGCGGCTCTCGAACTCCAGCCCCCGGATCTTCTCGACGCGGGCCATCGTCCGGGCGACGACACGCCGGCGCTCGGTCTCGTTGAGGCCGTCGTCGAACGTCACGTCCACCGGGTCGTCGTGCCAGTAGCCGTCCTCCCAGCCGAGCTGGTCGTTCGCCGGGTCCTCGCGCTCACCACCCTGGAGCGGCCCGCCGACGCTACAGCCCGCGAGCACGAGCAGGGCCGCCAGCGAGACCGCGAGGAGACGGTGGCGCGCCGTCGTCACGCTGCCCCCATCTCCGCTGCGGTCTCGCCCGAGTCGGAGCTGCCGTCGCCCGAACCGCTCCCCGAGTCGTCGGCGGTCACGCCGCTCGTAACGAGGTCGGGCCGCACTTCCTCGAGGTCGTCGACCGTCGGCGCGTTCGTGATGACGACCGTGTCGCCGTCGACCCGCACCCGGAACGCGTCCTCGAACGGGAGCCGGTCGACCGCGTAGACGTACTCGACGCGGTCACCGGAAATTCGCTCGCCCTTCCAGTGTTCGAGCAGCAGGCGGTAGCCCCGCGCGAACTGCCGGGCGTCCTCGGGGGAGTCCCAGACGGACTTCCAGACGTACGCCGTGGCGTTGGTGCTGCCGTTCGTCTCCGCAGCAGCGGTCCCGTTCCGGTAGATATGCATCCGGTCGCCGTCCCAGCCGCTGGTCCAGCGGAGGTCGTAGTTGAACGGATCCTGTCGGTCGACCTGCCCGCCGTCGCGGTTGATGAACTCGCGCGCGCCGTCGACGGCCGAGCGGTTGTACGGGTCCGCGATGGTGTACGCGAACATCGCGCTCATCCCGGACTGGCCGAGGCTGGCGTACGCCGGGCGGGTCTGTCCCTCGCGGGGTGGCTCCGGGCGGACCCGCTCCCAGACACCCTCGTTCCGGTCGGTCAGCGAGACGTTCGTCGGCTGGTCCTCGCCGTACTTCTCGGGATAGATGACCTGCTCGGAGGAGGCGGGCGGGTCGTCGTACATCGCGTCGACGCGGTCCCAGCCGCCGGCGTCGCGGTGGTGTCGGACGAACGGTGGCCCGTCGCTGTACGGGAAGAAGTTGAGGAAGTAGACGCCGAAGTGGATGTCGCTCCCGCCGCCGGCACCGCCCTCGCTGGGGAGCGACAGGCAGTTCCACTCGCCGCCACATCGCTGTCGGTAGAGCTGCTCGGTGTAGTGCGAGTCGCCCTCGAACAGCCCGTTGTAGGCGTTGTACGTCTCGCGCGTGGGACGCGTGTAGTTCGAGAGGTTGTACACCTGGTCCTGGAGTGCGTGGGTGAGTTCGTGGCCCAGCGTCAGCTCGTCGCGCAGTTTCGGCGGCGTCGACTCCGAGACGACGACGATGGAGTCGTTCTTCGGCGAGTAGAAGCCCAGCACGTTCGACCCGCGGTTGGAGTTCTGGACGTTCAGCGAGTCCCGGTCCTCGCCGATGAGGAACAGCGACTCGAACTTCGCGTTGTCGAAGGTGCGGAAGGCGGCGGTGTGGTTGGCGTCCCCGCCCGCGTACTGGGACTGGTAGGTCGAGCGGTTGATGACCCGGATGGGGACGCGCTCGCGGAACTCCAGCTCGCGGAGGTGCTCGACGCGGGCCATCGAGCGCGCCACGAGCGCCCGGCGCTCGGTCTCGTTCAGGCCGTCGCTGGCGTTGTACGCGAGCGACTCGTTGTACCAGTAGCCGCCCTCCCAGCCGAGGCGGTCCTCGGCGGGGTCGGCGAAGTCGAAGCCGTCGGCGGTGGGCGTCGGTGTCGACCCGTCCGTCGGCTCCTCCCCGTCACCGGGTCCGGCGTCGGTCGGGGTCGGCGTCGCGGTCGGCGTGGGCGCGGCGTCGTCGCCGAGCGGGCCGCCGCCGGTGAACCCGGTCGAACAGCCGGCGAGGACGACGAGTGCAACGACCAGCAGGGCGGGCAGCGTTCGCATTGCTCGGCCGGACGGGCGGCGCATGCAAAAGCCCCGCGGGGTCGCCACGCACGGACACGACCCCCCCGTAACCACCGTTCGGGCGCCGACCCCGAGCCCGAGCACTGGCAACGGCTCGCGCCGACAGCCCCGACGACTTATACCGCAGGATGCGTAGAGTGAGGTATGGACCGACAACAGATCTTCGCGCTCCTCATGGTCATCGCCATGATCGGGTCGTCCGTCGTGTACGGCCTGGCGTTCTTCCTCTAGCCCTGCGCGTCCCGTCCGCCGCGGAATCAGCACTCCCCGAGCGCTGCCAGCGTCCCGTCCGCCCGGGGTGGCCTGGTCGTCCTCGTTACTCGCCCCACACGTCCGAGAGCGGGTGGTCGGCGGGGTCCTGCGACCCGGAACTGCCGGAGCGCCCCGACCGACCCCCGGACCGGCTCCCCGACCCACCGTCCCCGGTCCGGCGGCGCGACCCCCCACGGGTGCCACCGGAACCGCCGCCGTCCCCGACGGCCGCCTGCGGGTCGAACGCGGGCAGGTCCGGCGTCGACATCAGGTCCACCTGCTCGGCGAACCAGCCGGGCATGTCGTGGCGCGCGCGCTCGAACAGGTCCAGCAGGCTCGAATCGGCGAGGTAGGTCGCCCCGTAGTCGTCCGGTGCGCGCACGACGCGCCCGCACGCCTGGATGACCGTGCGCAGGGCGGTGCGGTAGTACCAGCCCCACTGCCCGTCCTCGAGTCGGCGGGCGACCCGCGAGTCACGCGTGTTCGGGTACGGCGCCTTGCAGAGGACCTGCCACCGGCAGAGGTCGCCGTTCAGGTCGAGCGCCTCCTCCATCTTCACCGAGACGAACACGTCGGCGCCCGAGGAGCGCTTCCAGCCCGAGAGCGCGGCGTCCCGGGTGTCGGAGTCGTGGCCGCGAACGCGGGCGCCGACGCCGAAGTCCTCGAGGTGCTCGCGCAGGCGCTCGGCGATGGCGTACGAGTGCGCGTGGACGAGGCCCTTCTCCTCGGGGTGCTGTTGCATCAGCCGGACGACGAGCCGGGCGATCTTCGGGATGGTCTCGTCGCGGTGCTCGTAGGTCATCTTCCCCTGCGCGGTGTCGTACAGCGGGCGGTTCTCGACGGGGAACGTGTGGGGCACGTCCACCAGCGCGACGTTCGCCGGGTCGAGGCCGGAGCCGCGGCAGAAGGCGTCCTTGTCGAGGATGGTCGCCGAGAGGAGGGCGAACTTCGTCCCGCGGTCCCAGACGGTGTGATGGAGGTAGCGCGCGGGGTCCATCGGCTTGATGGTCACCGCCGTCCCCGCGCCGTCGGGCTGGTCGACGACCCAGGTCGTCGTCGACTCGGTGTCGCGGAGGTCCTCGACGAACCAGCCCAGTTCCCGGATGAGGTCGGTGAGCCGGTCGCGCTCGGCGACCTGCTCGCGGTCGAGTTCGGCCTCCGACCGGAGCTCCGTAAGCCGGCGGTCGCAGGCGGCCTCGAGCCGCTCGGCGTAGTCGGCGGCGTCGCCGAGGTTCTCGATGTTCGGTGGGGTGGTCGCCTCCCACACCGCCGACGGCACCCACCCCGGCGTCAGTTCGATGGTGGCGTACATCTCGGCCCACTCCGCGAGGCCGTGGGCCTCGTCGACGACGACCACGTCGCGCTGGCCGAACACGTCGCTCCCGGCGGTCTGCATGAAGTACGCCAGCGTCATCGCCGCGATGGAGCGGTTCGAGGCGATGGCCCGGTCGGAGAAGTACGGACACCGATGCTCGACGGGGCAGTTGTAGCCGCGCTCGCGGGCACACGGCGCCTCGTCGACCGGGGTGTCCGACTCCCCGGGGAGGATGCACTTGTAGTTCGACTTCCCGCGGATGATGCTCAGGTCCTCCAGCAGGGCGTCCCCGGCCACGTCGTCGAGTTGCGATACCTGCGGCGTCGTGTAGTAGGCGCCGACGGGCTGGTGGGGCTCGGCCTCGCCCGGTCGGCGGGCACAGCCGGCGATGGCCCGCGCGAGGAGGGACTTGCCGCTCCCCGTCGGCGCACGCACCAGCACCACGTCGTTCCCGTCCTCGAAGGCCGCTCGAATCCGCTGGAGGGCGGTCTCCTGTGCCCCCCGGTAGGAAGGGGCCGGGAACTCGGACTGGATACGGGCGGGGTCCACGTGCCCATGTCCGCGTCGGCGACAATAACCGCACCGGACTCGGACACCCCACCGGGCCCGACGGCCCCGGCGCGCGCGAGCTGCGCCGACCGGGCTGAATGACCGGTCAGTGTGCTGATACCAGAGCAGTCACCCGTCTACTGACGGTTACCGAACGATATCCGGTATGTGACGGTTACTTCCAGGACCACTTATGAGCGAAAATATTCTTGATTACCCGCCTATACACGGATATTCGCCATACTTTATATGCCACCCACAGGGGCCGGAACATATAACCCCCTGTATAACTTGCCCTCACTTATGGTGGGACAACACACAGCCAGCCGGACAAACGAGGGGAGATCGCCGACGACCCAGCCGTTCACGAAGAAGGTACTCCCGTCGCTCGGACTGATAGCGTTCCTGACAGTTGGGATCATCTTCAACCCGTTCTTCGGGGTCGGAGCGGGGGCGGTTCCGGGTGTCGATAGCGGTGCCAGCCCCGGCGACAGCGCTGGTCCCGGGAACGGGGCGGACACTCCCGCTGACAGTGCGGCGGCAGCAGCCGATGCCGGCAACGGCGGCGACACCTCACAGGGCGCCCAGTCGAGCGTCGGGACGCCCGAGCCGCAGGGCATCTTCGCATCGAACGACCGGTCGGACACCGATGCCGCGGACGTGACCGACGGACCAGCGACCACCGCCAGCGGGAGCACGGCGGCTGACGCCGGCGGCAGCGACGCGGCCGAGGACGGCGACTGGATGGACTTCCTGAACGACCAGACCAGCCCGCTCGTCCAGACGCTCCGTGGCCCGTTCGGACAGCTCCAGCCGGACAGCCAGCTGGCCGAGACGATGCGCGGTCCGATGTACGAACTGGACGACCCGGACAGCAACGTGGCCCGGACGCTCGCCCGCCCCGACAGCGAGGACGTGGTGGGTGGCCCGGTCGGTGACGTGACCGCCGACCTCGACCAAGCGGATTACGCACAGAACGCCGCCGAGGACTCGACGGGTGACCTCTCCGACGTGGCCGGCGAGACCACGGAGGGCGTCACCGAGGACGTGACCGACACGGTGGACACCACGACCGGCGACAGCACCGACGGGACGACCGAGGGAGTGACCGACACCGTCGAGGACACCACGGACACCGTGGAGGAGACGACCGACTCGACCACCGACACCATCGACAACACGACCGACTCCACGACGGACACCATCGACAACACGACCGACTCCACGACGGACACCATCGACGACACCACCGGCGGGACGACCGATTCGACCACCGACACCGTGGACGACACGGTCGACGACACGACGGACACGGTCGACGACACGACGGACACGGTCGACGATACGATCGACTCGACGAGCGACACGCTGAGCGGTGACAGTACCAGCGACGACAGCACCAGCGACGACAGTACGTCGACGCCGTCCGACGACGACGACGGCCTCCTGTAGGCGGGCGACTGCAGCCGTCCGTTCTGCTCCCGCGTCTCCCCCGAGCGGCCGCGCCGACTACGCCTCGTCGCCCCCGTCATCCCCGGAGGACGTCCGGTCCTCGTGGGAGGGGAGCGCCGCCACGTCCTCGGCGGTGACGTCGTGGTCGTCGGGAAGGCGCTCGATACAGTCGTAACAGAGCAGGAACTCCGAGCCGTCGGCCAGTTCGAGCGTCAGCCCCTCCGTCCGGTCGCCGCCGAACGACCAGAGGTTGGCGATGCCGCCGGCGATCTGGACGGAGCGGCCACAGCCGTCACACGGCTCTCGTGTCATGCCCCGCGGTTCGGCCGGCGTCGGCAAACCGCTGTCGGGAGCTGGTATCCCGGTCACTCAAAGACGCCTTTGATATTACGTAACGATGGGTGTGGATGCCCCCGTAGGGGAGTCCATGATTCCACGAACCGTCGCGGTCGTGGTGCTGGTCCTCGCCGCGTCCGTGACCGGCGCCGTCGTGCTGGAGGACTCCGCGGACCGGAGCCCGACGCCGGAAGCGGAGCCGGACGACCGGCCGGTGACCGACAACCGGAGCACCGTCCGCGAGGCGATGCAGTTGACCACGGCCGACTCCGACGCGGCGTTCCGGTCGTATCTCGAACGGGCCCAGCGTGAGGCAGGCGGTGGCTACCACGGCGTCGAGTTCGACCGCGGGCGACCGACCCGGGTGACGGAGGCCCCGATGGCGACGGCCGTCGCGGCCGACAGCTCCGTGTCGCTGACCGGGCAGGCCGCCGCAGCCGGCGGTGACGGCGGCGGTGGCGACGCCGGCGGGGGCGCACCCTCGCGCCGCGTCGGCGGGACGAACGTGCAGGTCGTCGGCGTCGACGAGCCGGACGTGGTGAAGACGGTGGGCGACCGGTTCTACGTCCAGCGGGCGGGTCCCTCGCTGGCCGCGGCCGGGACGAGCGTCGTGGCCGCGACGCCGCCGGCCGACGCCCGCGTGACCGCGACCATCGACCGGAGCGGCCGGATGCTCGTCGGTGAGAACCGCGTCGTCGTGCTGCCGGACCGACGGGCGGTGCGGCGCCCCGTCGAGCCGGAACCGCGGCGAGGCGGCCCGGCCGGCGCGGTCACCGGCGCTGTCGACTCGATGGTCGCCGACGAGGACGACCGCGCGGCCCGCAAGCGGGTGTTGACTGGATACGACGTGAGCGACCCCGACGCGCCGTCGGAAGCGTGGGAGCAGAAGGTCCGAGGGCGGGTGGTCTCGGCCCGCCTGTCCGACGGCCGGGTGCTCCTGGTCGTCGCGAACGACATCCCCCGGCCCGGCGAACCCTGCCGGGTGCGACCGCTGGCCGACGAGACGGTGGCGTGTACCGACATCCGCCACCCGGACCGACCGGTCCCGGCGGACGTGACCTACTCCGTGCTGGCCGTGAACGCCGAGGACGGTAGCGTCGAGGAGCGGACGACGTTCGTCGGGAGCCGCGAGTCGACGGTGTACGTCTCGCCGGACGCCGTCTACGCCACCTACACGACGAGCGAGCGGCGCTCGGCGCTCCGGACGGAGTTCCTGCTGGACAGCGACGTCGTCCCCGAGCGCGTGAAGGAGCGACTCCGCACCGTCCGGGACTACGACCTCTCGCCGCGCGCCGAGGAGGAGGAGGTCGAGGCGACCGTACAGCGCTGGCTCGGCACGCTCGCGCCCGCAGAGCGCGAGGACGCTCGGCGGGACCTCCGCAAGGACTGGGAGGAGTACCTCCGTGAGCACCGGCGCGACGCGACGACCACCCACGTCGCGCGCTTCCCCGTCGACGACCTGGAGGACGCGACGACCGGGAGCGTCCCGGGCATCGTCCTCAACCAGTTCTCCTTCGACGTCCACGACGGCCACCTCCGCGTGGCGACGACCGTCGGCGAGCGGCTCCCGGGCGTCGAGAGCGCCAACGACGTCTACACGCTCGACGCGACCAGCCTCGAACAGGTCGGGAGCGTCACCGGGATGAGCGAGGGCCAGCGCGTCTACGGCGTCCGGTTCGACGGCGACCGCGGTTACGTCGTCACCTTCCGGCAGGTGGACCCGCTCCACGTGCTGGACCTCTCGGACCCCGCGAACCCGACCGAGGAGGGCGAGGTGAAGCTCCCGGGCTACTCCTCGTACCTCCACCCGCTCGGTGACGGCCGCGTGATGGGCATCGGCGAGGAGGACGGCCGCGTCAAGGCCGTCATCTTCGACGTGAGCGACGCCAGCGACCCGCGGGTCGAGGAGTCGCGGATCCTCGACGCCTACTGGTCCGGCGTCTCGCAGACCCACCACGCGTTCACCTACGACCCGCGCCACGGCGTCGCCTTCCTCCCGACGCCCGAGGGCGGCTACATCCTCTCCACGGACGACCTCTCGACGGAGACGCGAGTGGAGATGCGGGCCCCCCGCCGGGCCCGCTACGTCGGCGACCACCTGTTCGTCTTCGGGAGCGACGAGGCGGTCGTCCTCGACGAGACGGACTGGTCGCGCGTGGCGACGGTCGACCTGAACGCGGTCCCGGAGCCACCGCGGACGGAGACGCCGACGCCAGTCGAGACGGCCACCGCCACACCGACGCCGATGCCGCCGACCACGACCCCGACGCCACCGCCGGAGGCGACGCCGACACGGACGCCGACGGCCAGTCCGACGCCCGAGGCAACCCCGCCACGGACCACGACACCGACCGCAACCCCAACACCGACACCGACCGCGACACCGACCGATACCACCGAGACTGCAACCGCGACACGGTCACCGACGCCCACGCGGACCGCGACGCCGCAACCGACCGGGACGCCGACAGCGCCGACCGCGTCCTGACGGCTGCGGCGTCACGGCTTCGTGGCGACTGCCCGCTGGTGCCGACAGCGCCGGGAGCCGGCTCTGTCACGAGAGTTTCGGCACGTATATCCAGAGCAGCAGCTCAGAAACAGATGCCCTCTGCCTGTAGTGGTTTTTCGACAGTTATATTCGATACTATCGGAGAATCAGGTGCCGAGCGGCGGGTTCCGGAACAGCGCGTCGGCGAGCACGAACGCGCTGACCAGTCCGCCAGCCGCCGTCGTAGCGTGCGAGGGTACATCCAGAAGCACGCCGGCGAGGGCGGCCACGACGAACGCGACTGGGATACAGAGCAGGACGATATCGTAGCGGGTCAGCCCCGACCCGCGACCACTGTTGGCACTCACAGACATGACTGACTCTCACCTCCACCAGTAGTGTACTCGGGCGTCCAACAAAAATTTTGCTCCGAGCCCATCCACCGAACCGCCAGGGAACCCTGAACGAACAATACCTGTGATTATATCGAATATTTCGATAACTTATCTATATCTCGTCCGCCTCGAGTCACCGGGTTCGGGTGCGCGGCGTCGGAGACGCGGCACGGAATCGGCACCGACCACGCCACCAGCGACCGACACAGGGCGTCGGTGACCCCGGGACGCACACTTATCCGCCGTCCGCACCTCGTGTAGCCATATGCGCGTACTGGTCACGGGGGCGACCGGGTTCGTCGGCGGGCGGCTGGTGCCGGCACTGCTCCGGGCCGGCCACGAGGTGGTCGCGATGGTGCGGGACCCCGCGGGGTACGACGGGCCGTCGGGCGTCGAGGTGGTGCAGGGCGACCTCCTCGAATCCGGCTGGGAGGCCGCCCTCGACGGTATCGACGCCGCGTACTACCTCGTCCACTCGATGGGCGCCGGCGAGGAGTTCGCCGAGCGCGACCGCCGGGCGGCACGGAACTTCGCCGACGCAGCGAGCGCGGCCGGCGTCGACCGTGTCGTCTACCTCGGCGGCCTCGGTGCCGAGGGCGACGACCTCTCCGAGCACCTCGAATCGCGCCGCGAGGTCGAGCGCGTGCTCGGGGAGGGAGAGTACGACCTGACGGTCCTCCGGGCCGCCGTCATCATCGGCGACGGGTCGCTCTCGTTCGACCTCATCCGCCAGCTCGTCACCCGGCTCCCCGTGATGATCACGCCACGGTGGGTCCGGACCCCGTGCCAGCCCATCGCCATCGACGACGTGGTGGCGTACCTGGTCGGCATCCTCGATGTCCCCGAGACCCGGGCGGACACGTTCGAGATCGGTGGGCCGGAGGTCCTCACGTACGAGGCGATGCTCCGGGAGACCGCCCGCCTCTCCGGGCGGCGCGAGCCGGTCATCCTCCCGGCGCCCATCCTCTCGCCGGGGCTCTCCTCGCGCTGGCTCGGCCTCGTGACGGACGTGTCGACCGAGGTGGCCGTGCCGCTGGTGAAGGGCCTCCGGAACCCGGTCGTCGTCACGGACCGGCGCATCGAGTCGCTGGTCCCCATCGACCGGACACCGTTCGAGGCTGCCGTGTTGCGCGCGCTCTCGCCGGTCGAGACGGCACCGGCGTCCGAAGCGGGCGCGCCGCATGCCGAGCCCGACGGCGGTACCGCGGGGGCGGGCGACTCCGACGGAGGTGCCCCCTGATGGCCTCCCCGACCGGTGCCCGGAAACCCGAGTTCGGGGAGACGTGGGTGTACGAGAGCATCATCTCGGCGCTGCCGGGGATCGAGCTCTCCCAGCCCGTCGCCATCACCATCCAGCTCGCCATCTTCGAGGTCGGCGTGCTCGCGCTGGCGCTGTACTACGGGCTGTGGAACGCCGCCATCGCCGGGACCGCCGCGGTCTTCGTCGCCGCGGTGGGGAGCGCGGAGATGCTCCGCATCAGTACCCTCACCCGCGCGGTGCCGGTGCCCGAGTCCTACCGGCGGCTCCTGTTCGGGTCCAGCGTCGAGGTGGTGCTGGCGGTGCTGGCGTACATCGCGCTCATCACGCACCTGTTCGTGTTCGACCCGGCGTCGGGCGGGACGCCACTCGTGGAGCGACTGTTCGGCCCGGACCCGCCCGTGCTGGTGGTCTACATGACGTTGCTGGTGCTGTGGGACGTCTGCTACCGCATCGGAACGAACTGGTGGGCGTCGGTGACGGCGCTGTGGCGCTCGGCCCGGTTCCGGTTCGAACCCGAGACCGCGCGAGCGTTCCAGCGAGCCGACCTCGAGACGGTCGCGTTCGGACTCCTCCAGTTGCTCCTCGTGCCGTTCATCACTGACTTCCCGGTCCTGCTCGCGACCATCGTCGCCCACGTCGCCGCCGTCACGACGGTCTGTGGCCTCTCGGTGGTGCTGTTGCAGGTCCGGACGGAGACGGCGTAGCTCGGGCCGGAGACGCCCCGAGGCAGAGAGACGGTCAGTTGTTCTCCTTGATCTCCTTGAACTGGTCGAGGAGTGCCTCCGTCGAGTCACCGGAGTCGAACTCCACCTTCCCCCGGTACTCGTTCCGCTCGTCGTCGAAATCGGTGTCTACGGTGGTCGACTTCTCTTCGCGGCGCTCGTGCTCGTCCTCGTCATAGGCACCCATTGACATGGTAACTACACCCGAGCGTTATCAGTTGTCAATAATCAATCTATCGTGTGGGATAGCCGGGCGTTCATATACCAGCCGCCGAGAGCTGGGGGGCGAACGACCCCCAGCACCGGGCTCGGGGTCCCCAGCAGGTGAACGGGAACGATTACACGTTCGGGTGTCGAAGCGGGGGTGTGGCAGGGCCACTCCGATTCCGCCGGTCACGCGAGCACTGGGGGACCGACCGGGTCCGTCGCGAGCTGCTGGAGCCGCTGGACCAGCGGTTCGGCGCCACGCTCACGGACCCGTGGTTCGCCCCGGAGAGCTACCAGGCCCGGCGGCTGGAGATGGACAACGGCGACTTCGCCCTGTTCTGCTGGACGCACAGCGGCGACGACGGTAACCCCGACGCCTACTGGCTGGGTAACACGGAGACGCCCGAGGTGCTGTGGCGGACGGACAAGTACACCTTCGGCGAGGCACCCGCCGAGGTGGGCGCGTGGGCCGAGAGCGAGCTGTTCGCCCGCCTGGAGGTCGAGGAGCCGTGGCTCGCGCGCCACGAGCACCTCTCGCGGTTCTTCCTCCCCGTCCTGTTCTCGAAGGACGGCCGCGAGACGACCCGTGAGTTCTTCGCCGACCACGCCGCGGGGTTCCCGGACGCCGACCGCGACGAGGCGCTGGCCTACTACGATACCTTCCTCGCGACGGGCGCGCTCGACGAGCACCGCTACACGATGGCGGCCAAGCTCGGCACCTCGGAGGGCGGCGACTGGTTCCGCATGGCCGCCACCATGTCCGAGTTCACGACCGCGAAGCTGCTGACGGACGCCGGTCTCGGCTTCGAACCGGAGGTCCAGCTGGACAGCGGCCACGCGCTCGACTTCCGGGTGAACGGCCAGCTGGTCGAGGTGACCCGTCCCCGGCCGCCGACGCGCCGACGCGCCGACACCGCCGTCGCCGCCGTCCGGCAGACCGGCAAGTCGAAGAACGACAGCCAGTTGCGCGAGCATCCGAACGCGCTGTTGCTGGTGGACTGCTCCTCCTTCCGCGACGACGAGTGGCGGCAGGTCGCCGGCGAGCGCCCCGACGTGGCCCACCGACCGACCATCGTCTTCCGGGCCCGCCCGGACGGGAGCTTCGAGGGCTACCGTGTGGGCGGCTGTCCGCTCGACTTCGGCAGCGTCATCGACTGGCAGGACTGAGCGGCAGGGGGTCTCCACAGGGACGCACGCACCGTCGTTTCGGGAGTACGGCGCCCGCCGGGAGTTGAGTCGACGCGAAGCGATGGTGTGGACGAGGATATCCCGCAGCCAGTCAGTCTACTCCCCCTGAATCCGGTTCCGCGTCTCCTCGGCGTCCCACGCGGAGTCGCTGGAGTCGCCGCCCGTCTTGTACGTTCCACGCGCCGTGGCCAGTCGCTCGCCCTCACCATCCGTGATGACCACGTCGACGGTCGCCACGGACTCGCCGACGCGGGTGCAGTCGGCCTCGCCCAGCATCACCTCGCCCGTCCCGGGGGCGAGGTAGTCGATGCGCATGTCGATAGTGGGGGTGATGTCCTCGACCGCCGAGATGACGGCGGCGCCGCCGACCGTGTCCGCGAGCGCGTACGTGACGCCCCCGTGGGCGACGCGCGTGAGCGGGCTGGAGGAGTGCCGGTCCTCGAGGTCGATACGGCCCTCGGCGTGGCCGTCCGCGGCGTGCGTGATCTCGATGCCGACCTCCTGGTTGAACGGCATGTACTCGAACATCGACTCGACGTCCATACCCGTCGCTGGCGGGGCGCGGGCTTAGGCGGACCGCCTCGGATGTGCGGGCGGCGTGGCGCGTTCGTCGCGGACGGTCACTCCCGTCCCGGCGGCCACCGCCGCGGGTCGACCGCGTACGCGGGCACCAGCAGGCCCAGGAAGCCGGCGGTCCACGCGAGCCACGCGATGTCCGGAAGCGACAGGAGCGCGATGGGCGCCCCGAGCGCGGTGTAGGCGGCCGCGAGGTAGCCGACGGCGCCGGCCCGACGTGTGAGCACCCGCTCCTCGGCGGGCGGGAGGTCGCCGGGAGTGTAGCCGCTGACCAGCGAAGCGTCGCCGGCACGGACGAGCCACGCGATGCTGGCCGTGAACGCCGCCGCGACGAGGGCGATGCCCGCCACGACGACCGCGGCAGCCTCGACCATCGCTCACTCCAGCGCCGCGAGCACGTCCTCGTAGAACCGCTCCTCGCGGTCGGCGACGGCGTGGACGCGCTCGGCGGCCTCCTCGAGCAGGGGCGCCATCTCGCCATCCGTCTCGCTGGCCTCGTACAGCACGGCAGCCAGCGAGGACCAGTCGCCCGCGATGCCGTGCATCTCCTCGGCCAAGGAGTCATCGAGTCCGGCCTCACTCCCGAGTTCGTCGAGGAACGGCGCGTACAGCCCCCGGAACGCGCCGCCGCCGGTCCCCCGCCGCTCGATGTTCTGGTAGGCGAACCGCGCGATCCACGTCGGGTCCTCCAGCTCGGGCCACTCGGCCATCGAGTCGGCGAACGCGTGCATCCCGTCAAGGCCGTGAGTGCCCATCCCCATCGTGTCCGCGAGGGTGTCGCGGCTGGCCGTGGCCGGGTCGAGCATGTAGCTGGCAGTCTCCCGGATAGCGTCGCGGGCGGCTGCGCCGACATCGGCCTGCGGGTCGCCCTCCGTGACGATGTAGCGGTTGTCCAGCGGGAGCATGTCCTTCGACGCCCACGCGTCGCGGAGCGAGGAGAGGGGGAGCGGCTGGACCGCGTCGAACTCACTGTCGGCCATGTACGCGACGCCCGTCCCCGCGTCGGCGTCGGCGTGGGGGGCCTCGGTTGCGTCGGCGTCCTCGTCGTAGCCGACGACCAGCAGCGAGTGCGGCGCGAAATGCGTGTTCGTGTCGTAGTAGTCGAGGTAGTAGAGGTCGACGAACACGAGGACGGGGTCGCCGGCGTCGAGGTGGGTCTTCACGTCGCTCCAGGCCGTCTCCCAGTCGTCGCCGCGGCGCTCCGTGTGCGGGATGGAGAGGTTCTCGAAGAAGGCCTTCTCCAGCCACAGCGGGCGGCCGATGAACATCCGCCACGGGTCGATGGGCAGTTCGAGATAGACGAAGCCGAGTCCGGAGCCCAGGCCGAAACAGCTCGGCTCGGAGAGGTCCCAGTCGTAGTGGTCGGCGAGGTTGCGCAGGGAGGTCGAGCCGCAGTGGGCTCCCGTCTCGTGTTCGAACCCGTCGATTCGCATGCCGGCGAGTCGGTGGGGTCGGGCTTAACCGTTCGGCCGGTTCCGGCGGCCGGTCACGCCTCACCCTCGCTCGTGACGGTCACCGGCCGCTCACCGACCGGGCGCGAAAGAAGGGGAACGTGGTGTCGAGCGGCCTTCAGACCCGGAACTCGATGGCCGCGCCCTGCCCGAAGCCGACACACTCCGTGGCGAGGCCGAGTTCGGCGTCGTCACGCTTGTGCATCTCGTGGATGAGCGTCACGGGCAGGCGCGCACCACTGGCCCCGAGCGGGTGGCCGATGGCGATGGCGCCGCCGTTGACGTTGTAGATGTCGTCGTCGAAGCCCAGCTGCTCCTGGCAGTAGAGACACTGGGAGGCGAACGCCTCGTTCAGCTCGACGAGGTCGTAGTCGTCGGCGCTCGTCCCGGAGCGCTCGAACAGCCCCTCACACGCGGGGATGGGGCCGATACCCATGACCTCGGGCTCGACGCCGGCGACGTTGTTGTTGCCGACCTCCGCGAGGATATCGAGGCCGTGGTCCTCGGCGAACGCCTTCGAGGTGAGCATCGTCGCGGCGGCGCCGTCGGAGACCTGGGAGGCGTTCCCGGGCGTGACGGTGCCGTCGGCCTTGAACACGGTCGGGAGGCCCGAGAGCTTCTCGGCCGTCGTCCCGGGGCGGAGGCCCTCGTCCTCGGAGACGGTGATCTCCTCGCCCTCGTCGTCGTGGCCCTCGATGGGGATGATCTCGTCGTCGAAGCGCCCCTCGTCGGTCGCCTCGCAGGCGCGCTGCTGGGAGCGGGCGGCGTACTCGTCCTGGGCCTCGCGACTCACGTCGTAGCGGTCGGCGACCTCCTCGGCGGTCATCCCCATCTGGAGCGAGGCGATGTTGTGCTCGTCGTTGAGGCCGGGGTGGATGGCGCTGTTCTGCCCCATCTTCACGCGGGACATGTTCTCGACGCCGCCGGCGATGATGACATCGCGCTGGCCGGCGCGGATGGCGTCGGAGGCCGAGATGATGGACTGGGCCGACGAGGCACACCAGCGGTTGATGGTCGTCGCGGGGGTCTTCTCGCCGAGGTCGCTCATCAGCGCGATGACGCGGGCCATGTTGTTGCCCTGCTCGCTCCGTTGCTGGGCACAGCCCCACATCAGGTCGTCCACCTGCTCGCCCGAGAGGCCCGTCTCGGCGAGCATCTCGTCGATGAGCGGGATGGAGAGGTCCTCACTCCGGACCTCGCTGAAGACACCGTCCTCCTTGCCCTGGGGCGTACGGTACGCCTGAACCACGACCGGCGTGTTGTCTGACATACGTTCCCGGGGAACCGCTCCGCGTGCATAAACCCGGCCCCTTCGGTCTGCGGGCCCTCAAGGGGATGTGGGGCCGTACGCCTCCGTGCGCGGTGGGCTGGCGCCCGGCTCAGAGCGGCGCGCCGCCGGGCAGGTCGCCATCCGGCAGGTCGTCGCCGCTCGGAGCGCTCGTGCCGACCGCGACGACCGTGTTCGTATCCGACGTGCCGGGGATGGTCGCCCACGGCGTGTCGGCCGCCGCGTCCACCGGCTGCGCCTCGGCCGGGCCGAACGTGTACCGGTTCGAGTCCGCGAGGGCGTCGGGCGCCTCCACGAAGTAGGTGTACTCCGTCGTGCCGTCGGGCGCGGCGTCGCCGTCGAGGTAGACGTACTGCGGGCCGTTCTCGGCGGACTGCTCGACGCGGTCGACATCGCCGCCGACCACCTCCCACGCCGCCGGGACGACATCGCGGACCGTCGCCGTCTCGTCGGGGTTCGTCACCGCGAGGTCGACCTGGTCGGTGGCGCCGGCCGTGAAGACGCGGCCGTCGTCG
>Ga0207757_100060_pt1 | contig 87638 bp, 78 predicted proteins | sample A23P3SouthBayCA_2_FD_187752 | JGI IMG/M metagenome (GOLD analysis project Ga0207757, IMG submission 187752) | Aerobic enrichment media microbial communities from Eden Landing Ponds, California, USA - A23 P3 (2) (SPAdes) | ecosystem: Environmental > Aquatic > Marine > Unclassified | place... | reverse complement strand
GGAGTCGGCGGGTGGCGCGAGCACGGCGGCGCTGGACGACGACCCGGCCGACGTGCCTCGGGGCACGGAGGACGTGGACCCCAATCAGAGCGTCGTGGACGCCAGCGGCGACGGACACGACCAGTTCCAGCCGCCCGAGGAGCGAACCGCCTCGGACGGCGGCGAATCGGACGACTTCCCGAAGTGGCCCGGCGAGTAAACGGCTAGCAACCCACTCACGGTTCAACGAGTGGTCTATTTTCGGTGTTCCGAAATCGTATAGTGGTAACCCGTCGCAAGCCCGGACACATGGTAGACGCCGACGAACTGTCGAACGAGGACCTCGACGTCTCCGTCAGCGACGACGGGCTGGTGGCGCGCGCCACCATCGACCGGTACGAGGACCGGAACTCACTGAACGACGCCGTCATCGGCGGGCTGGAGGACACCCTCGCGGCGGCCTCCGAGGACGGGACCCGCGTGGTCGTCATCCGCGGTGCCGGTGGCACGTTCTGTGCCGGCGGCGACATCAAGGGGATGGCCTCGAACATGGGTCAGGGTCCGATGGCGTACCGCGACGGCTTCTCCGGGATGGCGAACCTCATCGAGGCCATCGTCGACGCGAACGTGCTCGTCGTGGCGGCCGTCGAGGGGTACTGTCTCGCCGGCGGGATGGGCCTCGCGGCCGCGTGCGATGTCATCCTCACGAGCGACGACGCCACCTTCGGCACGCCGGAGGTCGACATCGGTCTGTTCCCGGCGCAGGCGCTCGTCCCCATCATGCGCACGGTCAACGAGAAGCAGGCGCTGCACCTGCTGTTCACGGGCGAGCACATCGACCCGGAGAAGGCCTACGAGATCGGCTTCGTCACGGAGGTCGTCGAAGCGGACCACTTCGAGGAGGAACTGGACGACCTCGTCGACTCGCTGGCCAACTCCTCGCCCGTCATGATCGAGGTTGGCAAACAGTCCTACTACAACCAGCGCGACATGGGGTTCGACGAAGCGCTCTCGTACATGCGCGAGATCATCTCGCTCATCGCGATGAGCGACGACACCGAGGAGGGCATCAACGCGTTCCTCACCGACAGCGAGCCGGACTGGAAGGGTCGCTGAGACCGCCCTGCCGAAGCATCGCCCGCTAACCACCACGACTCCCCCACGACACCACAATGGCAATCGAGCAGGAATCCGTCAAAGGCAACGACCCGGACAAGGCAATCATCAGCGCGTCGCTCACCGGCGCGCTCACCACGCGCGACCAGTGCGAGGCGATTCCCTACACCCCCGAGGAGATCGCCGAGGACGCCGCCGCCGCCCGCGAGAACGGCGCTGCCGTCGCACATATCCACGCCCGCACCGAGAACGGCTCACCGACGTTCGACACCGACATCTACCAGCAGATCTACGACGAGGTGCGCGAGCGGACGGACATCCTCATCAACTTCTCGACGGGCGCGATGCACGAGCCGGTCGAGTCCCGGACGGAGTACATCGAGGAGGTCCAGCCCGATATCGCGGCGCTCAACATGGGCTCGATGAACTACGCGAAGTACAGCGAGAACCGCGACGACTTCGTCTTCGACATGGTGTTCGAGAACCCGTTCAACGAGATCCGCGAGTTCCTCACCACCATGAAGGAGAACGACGTCAAGCCGGAACTGGAGTGTTTCGACACGGGCCACATCGGCAACATCCGACCGTTCGTGGAGAACGGCGAACTGGAGTCGCCCGTCAACTTCTCGCTCGTCATGGGTGTGCTGGGCGGCATCCCGCCGACGGTGGAGAACCTGGCTCACCAGGTCCGCCAGCTCCCCGACGACGCGACCTGGCAGGTCATCGGCATCTCGCGCGAACAGTGGCAGCTGGTGTCGGCGGCGCTGGCGATGGGCGGCAACATCCGCGTCGGGCTGGAGGACAACTTCTACCTCCCGAACGGGGAGATGTCCACCAATCCCGAACTCGTCGCGAAGGCCGCGGAGATGACGCGCAACGTCGGACGCGAGCCCGCGACGCCTGCCGAGGCGGCCGAGCTGATGGAGATAGAGCCACCACACCTCTGACCCCATCTCTGACCTCGGCCGTGACCGCGGCGCGGCCCCCGTTTAGCCGGGGAACGACGCCGCTGTGACGACGCGCACGGTCTTTTACTTCGGAGTCGTTCCCAGTTCGCTGAACCCGTGCAAAAGCTTATCACACCAGCAGCGTTACCCCCGAATGAATGGGTGTCGTTAGCACACCACTGCTGGACGAGGCACGGAGTATCTTCTCCGATCTCGGGTACGAGGTCGAGAAAGAGGGCGAGGAACTGCGCGCGGAGCGCAAGTGGCGGACCGTCTACGTGACGACCGCCGACCCGTCAGAAGCACCGACACACGGTCGGCTCCGGTGTTTCGTGGCCGAGGAGGACCACGCCGCGACGGTACGGGACCGGCTCGTGTCGCTCGCCCCGGACTACGACTGGGCGGTCGTGGCCGTCGACGCCGGGGACTATCGCATCCTGCATCCGAACGCCGAAGCACTGTCGGCACCGTAGCCGACGATTCCCCGGTTTCTCTACCTGTTACCAGATCCATCTCCTAGGCCCACCATTTCGGTCGAAACAGCCACTCCGACGAGATATTCTAGATATATTCCGAGAATCAGGCATATTCTCTCGGTGGGTGCTGAGCCCCGGACCGGCATCGGAGCCGAGGCCCGGAAACGGGCCGGGAGTTGAATATAAAGACCCGCGCAACTGATGGGACAGGACCAATCCATCTGGTACCGTTAGATGGTATCAGACGGGCCACCGCCCGTGAGCGCACCGATGGCACCGAACATCACCTTCACCGCCGCACCGCTGCTGAACCGACTCCGCCGCCGCGTCCGGAGGTGGACCTGATGCAGTTGACCGAGGACCAGCAGGCCTTCAAGCAGGACCTGCGCGACTACCTCGAAACCGAGGTCGAACCTGACGTCGACGAGCTCGACCGGAACGGGCCGATGAGCCGCGACCGGATGCTCGACTACATGGACGACCTCCGGGAGCTTGGCATCGGCCACGACCCCGACACGGTCCAGGAGTACTTCGGCGACCTCTGGCGGTTCGCCATCGCGAGCGAGGAGATCTCGCGTGTGTGGCCGTCGCTGAACGTCGCGCTCCAGATGTCGTTCCCGGCGGTCTTCGTCGAGCACGCGTCCGAGCAGACCCGCGAGACGATGCTCCCCCGGCTCGAGGACGGCCAGTGTATCGGCTGCCTCGCCGTCACCGAACCCGAGGGCGGCAGTGACACGGCCCGACCCAACGTCGTCGCCGAGTACGACGAGGAGGAGGACATGTACACGCTGCGGGGGCAGAAGACGTGGGTCGGCAACGGCGGCATCGCCGACGTGGCGCTGGTCGTCGCAGAGGACGAGCAGACGGGCGTCTCGGACATGTTCCTCGTCGACTACGAGCACCAGCCCTGGGAGGCAGAATCAATCCAGAAACTCGGGTGGAAGGGCGTCAACAACGCGCGGATGGACTTCACCGGCTGCAAGGTCCCGCCGGAGAACAAGCTCATGAACATCGTCGGGAACGCGATGGCCGAGGGCAACGAGATGACCGACATCGTCCCGTTCCCGGAGAGCGTGACGGACCTGTTCGCCCGGCAGAAGCCGCTGAACGCCACGTTCTCGTTCATGCGGACGGGGATGGCGTTCATGGCGGTCGGCATCATGCAGGCCGCCTTCGAGGAGGCCCTGGAGTACGTCGACGAGCGCGAGACCTTCGGCAAGTCCATCGCCGGCCACCAGCTCGTCCAGGAGAAACTGTACGACATGAATGCGGCGCTCGTCTCCTCGCGGCAGACCGCGCGGCGCGCCGCGGAGGCCCTGGAGGAGGGGGCTCCCGAGGCACGGCGACTCACCTCGCTCGCGAAGGGCTACTGCTGTGAGCGTTCGAAGGACGTCACCGACGAGGCCATCCAGGTGTTCGGCGGCGAGGGCCTGAAGACCGAGCGTCGGCTCGAGCGCTACTACCGCGACGCCCGCGTGATGACCATCCCCGACGGGACCACCGAGATCCAGAAGCTCATCGTCGGGAAGGAGCTGACCGGAACTGCCGCGTACAAGTAGACGCTCCCGGACAGCAGTCGACCGCTGTCGAGAGCAGCTCCCGTCGCTACGCCGAGTACTTCTCGTCGACGAAGTAGCAGTCGATGCTGGCGGAGATGTCGGTCAGCTGCGCGGCGGCCTGCGAGTACTGCATGACCTTGTTCATGTCGCCCTCCAGCTCGAACTTGCCGGACATCATGCCGTCGATGGCGCCGATGTTGCCACGGAGGAGTTCCTTCCAGACGCCGTAGTCCGCGCGCAGAATGAAGCCGGCCTCGACGTCGTCGGGGTCCTCGATGAGGCGGGCGTCCGTACACTCGCCGCCCTCGAGCGCGACGAGCGTGTAGCCGGTGTCGCCGTCGACGTACTGGTCCATCTCCTCGCGGAGCTCATCGGGGAGCGCGTCCATGTCGATGTCGTCGATGGGCATCCCCTCGGTGATGAAGAGGAAGTCGCCGTCGAAGCCGACGCCCCAGTCGGCCGCCGCCTCGGCGTACTCCTCGTCGTTGTTGATCGCTTCCTTGTACTGGTCGAACCACGCCTGGCTGGGGAACGGAACTTCGCTCATCCGATACATTCCTCGGGTTACCACCACCTGACCGTTGTGGATTCAATCGCCGGGTGATTTAAGACCACCAGCAGTGGCTGGGTCGGACAGCGACCCTCCGTTCCAGTGCGGTCGTCGCCGGCCGGAGAACTGCCCGGGACACCAACAACAGACCGTTGCATCCGCGCGAGCGCAGCGAGCGCGGTTCCCCGGTACGAGGGCGCGAAGCGCCCGAGTACCGGTTTTTTGGTGCAGATTTTTTGCGTGAGTGGTTCCGCGCCGCAGGCGCGGAACCCGAGCGCAAAAAAGGTGCGTTAGAAGGAGAAGAGGTCGATGCCGCCGGTGACACCGACGACCTGGCCGGTGATGTAGTTGGCCTGCTCGGAGCAGAGGTAGGCGATCATGTTCGCGACGTCCTCCTCCTTGCCGAGCTGGCGCATCGGCGTGGCCTTCGCGATACGGGCGAAATGCTCGTCGGTCTGTTCGAGCATCTCGATATCCATGTCCGCGAGCGCGCCGACGACGATGGAGGGGGCGATGGCGTTGGAGGTGACGCCGTGCTGGGCGCCCTCCAGCGCGAGCGTCTTCGCGAAGCCGATGAGCGCCGCCTTCGTCGCGGAGTAGGAGGCCTGGCCGAAGCCGCCCTGCCAGCCGGCCATCGAGGACATGTTGACGATGCGGCCCCACTCCTGCTCCTTCATCCGGGGGTAGACCTCGCGCGTGATGTTGTACGCGCCGGTGAGGTTGACCGCCATGTCACGGTCCCAGATGTCGTCGTCGAAGTCCTCGACCTTGTCGCGGGCGTCGACCATCCCGGCGTTGTTGATGAGGATGTCCGTCGACCCCATCTCCTCCTCGATGGCCTCGACCGTCGCCCCGACATCGTCGCGGTCCGTGAGGTCACACTCGACGGCGAGCGCGTCGCCGCGGTACTCCTCGCCCTCGTTGATCTCGTCGGCGACGTTCTCGGCCTTCTCCTGGGCCACGTCGAGCACGACCACGTCGGCGCCCTCCTGGGCGAGTACGCGGCAGTCCTCGCTTCCGATACGTCCGGCGCCACCGGTGACGATGGCGACCCTGTCCTCGATTCCGAAGTCCATTGCGACCGGCGAATCCCCCGGGCGCCGCTTAAGCGTTTATCCGGCACACCAGCGGCCGTTTATGCCGTGAGGGCCCGGGGACCGACGCGCCAGTCACTCGACAACCACGCGAGCGATGTTTTCTCGAACGGGTGCGAGGGCTCGGACGACGCAATGTGATCATCCGTCGATTCCGACGACCTCGGCGATCTCCCGGAGGTCCGTGACGACGTGGTCTGCGGCCTCGCCGGCCGCGTCCTCACCGTAGGCGATGGCCGAGAGTCCGAGCGCGCTCGCCCCCTCGATGTCGTGGCCGTAGCGGTCACCCACCATCACGCCCTGCTCGGGGTCGATACCGTGCTCGGCGGCCTTCGACAGCGCCGTCTCGAACATCCGGCGGTCCGGCTTCTTGTAGCCGACCGCTTCGGAGGTGGTGACGTGCGTGAAGTGGGCAGCGATGTCGAGTCTCTCGAACATCGATTCGGCCTCGGCCGCGTCCACGTCGCTGATGACGGCCTGGTAGACGCCGGCCTCGTCGAGCGCGCGGATGGTCTCGACGGCGCCCGGTTCCGTGCGGAGCGTGGCGTTCGAGCAGCGGTCGAGGATGGGGCGCCACTCGGATTCGGGCGGCGCGTCGCGCCCCGCGGCCTCGAAGACGGCCTCGGTCGCCACGCGGTAGCCCTCGCTGGCGGTCCGGTACTCCGTCCCCTCCCCGGCACGGAAGTGCTCGCCGAGCGCGGCCTTCCAGCGCTCGCGGGTCGGCTCCGGGTCGAGGTCGTACTCGTCGGCCAGTTCCGCGAGGAAGGCGGCATACCCCTCCCGTACCGAGGCGAGTTCGACGATGACGCCGCCGATGTCCCAGAAGACGGCGTCGTAGCGGCGTTCGGTGTCGGTCATGCCCGAAGGTGGGAGCGGCGGCGTGAAATCGGTGTCGCGTCGCCGCCCCGGCGCAGCCTCGACTCCGTTGCAGCCATCAGCGCGGCCGCCGGCGGGTCACTCTCCACGGTCGCCGTCGAGATGCCGACGGAGCCGTTCCCGCGGCCCGGACCAGTCGACGCCGAAGACGACGGTGGCCGCCAGCAGCAGGGCGGCGAGCCAGGTCAGCCCGGCATCCGCGGCGACGTACGGCGAGCCACGGAGGTCCCCGACCGCCGGACCGACGAGCGCACCGAGGCCGAGACGGAGCACGACGGCGACGGCAGAGAAGGCCAGCACCCGGCCCGTCGATGGTGGGTGGCGTCCCCCCGAGAGGAGTCCGGCGACCGCCGCCGTGGCGACCGACCCGACCGCCGTCGCGGTACCGAACGCCGGCGAGAGCAACAGCGCCTCCGTGACGGCCCTGACCGCTTCGCCCACGGAGAACCCGAGCAACAGGAAGTACGCAACGGCGTACCCGATACGCATGGCGGTTCCGGGCGGCTCGTCCGGCCGGTCGGCAGCGTCGGCAGCGTCGGTCGGGCCGGTCATCGTTCCCCCTCCAGCGCGAAGACGCCGCGCTCGTTCCGGACGTACAGGCGTCCGTCCGCGACCGCGAGCCCCGACGGCCGACCGCCGGGGAACGTCGCCCGGAAGGCCCGTGAGCCGTCCGCGGTCACCAGCGCGGTCACCCCGTCATCGACGGGGACGTACAGCCGGTCGGCGGCGATGGCGGGCGTGGCGAAGCCCTGTACCGGTACGTCTGCAGTCCACCGCTCCTCACCCGTGGCCGCGTCGAACGCGGCGACACCTCCCTCGCTGGTGACGTAGACGCGGTCGCCGTCGGTGACGGGACCGCGGAAGGCGTCGGTACCGTACGGTGCCCGCCACAGCTCCGAACCGTCGCCCGTATCGAACGCGTACACCGGGCCACTGGCGACGTAGACGCGGCCGTCCCCGACGGCAGGGGCGCTGGCATCCAACAACGGCAGGTCGAGGCGCGCGGTCGTCCACTCCACCGCTCCCGAACGGGCATCGCGCCCCTGGAGGACGCCGTTGTCGGCACCGGCGGGACTCCGGGCCGTGACGAGGATTCCGTCATCGGGAGCATACGCGAGGGGCCGCGCCACGGTCTCGGTCCGCCAGTACGGCAGGCCCGTCTCCGCCGAGAGCGCGACGAGCCGGTCGGCGTCGCCGATCAGCGACCCGAAGAAGACGGTGTTGCCGACCGCCAGCACCTCCCGGAAACTGCTGTTCGTCCCGTAGGCCCAGTCCCCGCTCCCGGTCGCGGTATCGAGCCCGTACAGGGAGATGTCGGCGACCGTGAGCACGTGGCCGGCCGCCAGCTGGGGCCCGGACTGAACGAACTCGTTGGTCCCGTCGCCGAGGAGGTCGCGCTCGCGGTGGCCCGTCTCCCACGCGAGCGACCCATCGCCGGGACGCAGTGCGAACGTGGACGAGGGCCGGACCGCGAGGACATGCTCGGGCGTCGCCACCACGCCCGGCGAGGCGGTCGGGTCGCGTGGCGTCAGGAACCGCCAGCGAACGCTCGCGCCGGTTCGTGGCCCCGGTACGGGCTGGTAGCCGGTCCGTCGGGGGTCGCGCTTGCGGCCCGGCCACGACCCGGTGGGGACGGTCGAATCGAGCCGCATCTCCGGGCGGACTCGGTCGGGGGAGAGCCCCGCCGCGGCGAGGCTGGCGAGGAGCCCGCCGCCCGCGGCGAGTGCGCCGCGGCGGCTGAGGGTGGAGGGCGCCGTCATCGTCGGTCCGTCGCGGCGCTCCGGTATGTGTCTCCCGGCTCCAGCGGTGTGGTTCCCGACAGGCATAAACCGCGACCCGACGACCGCCCGGCAATGGCAGGTTCCCCGCCCGCCGCCCGCTCCTCTCCACCGAAACGACCCCGACGAGGTGGCTCGCGATGAGTCCCGACCGGCTGGCCCTGACGGTCGCCGGCGCCGTGACGCTCCTCCTCGGTGGCGTCTGTGCCGGCGCGGTGCTCCTCGTCGACGAGCCGGCGCCACCCGAGCCCTACGAGCCGACCGAGAACGTCCCGGCCGGGGCCGACTACGTCGGGACGCTGAACGCGACGGAGTACCGCTCGGACCCCGCCGTCAGCAACGGCACCCGCGCCTCGCTCCGCTTCCAGAGCGCCGTGCAGTTCTACGACGGCCCGCCGCACCTCCGGGCGCTTGCGCTCAGCCCACCGGAGAACGCGTCGCTGAACGCGTCGGCTGCGAGCCACGTCACCTACTTCGGCCGGAGCGGCGAGCCGTACGGCGCCCGGCTCGTCGTGGCGAACTGGACCGCGAGCGACGCCACCGACGCGCTCGCCGCCCGCCGCGACATCGAGTTCGAGACCGAGACACGCCGCGGGTTCACCATCTACCGCTCCGAGCGTGGCCCGTCGGTCGCCGTCCTCGACAACGGCGGCGAGGGCGGCCCGATTCCGAGCGAGGGACCACGCCTCCTCGCCATCGGGAACGGCAGCGCCGTCTCGGACGCCGTCGACGTGGCCATCGCCCGGTCCGACCCGGAGGCCACACCCGAGACGGTCGGGGGCGAGCTACGCCGGCGCTACGCGGACACCGACGACGGCTACGTCCGGTTCGCCTACCGGTTCCGACCGGCGACGGTCCCGGACTACCCGTTCGTCGGCCCCGCGGTCCGCACCGTCGAGTACGTCGGGACGAGCTACACGCTGAACGAGACGGCCGCCGCGGCCAACGGGACGGCGCCGCCCGACATCCGCGTACGTATCCGCATCACGAGTGAGGACGCCGAGAGTGCCGACGACGTGCGCAACATCCTGGGTGCCGGGAAGTCGTTCTACCTGCTCCAGTCCTCGAACCGAACGCTGAAGGTGGAACTCCGGAAGGCCGCCTTCACCGTCGAGGGGCGAACGCTCCTCGCGGACTACGAGTCCTCCCCTGGAGGGCTCCGGGTCCTCGTTCGGGGACTCTTCCGGAACCAGCCCGAACCCCAGTCGCTCACCCGGCCCAGTCCCGAAATCGACACCGCCCGACAGGAGCCTGCATGAGCCTGCGCACCATCCTCCGGAAGGAACTGCTATGGAGCCGCCACCGGATACTGGCGCTGCTGTTCGTGCTCGTCCTTCTTCCGGGTGCGTTCGCCGGGGCGTCGGTCTTCTTCCAGCACGTCCTCCCGAAGGACGCGCCCGTGGCCGTGGTGGCCGGTGAGGACGTCTCCGAGGAGGAGTACGACGTGGTCGCGGCGTCGTTCCGCCTGTTCTCGAAGCCCATCCAGTACGACTCCGAGGCCGCGGCGATGCGGGACCTCGAACGCGAGTCCGTGTACGCCGTCGTCAGCGTCCCGCCCGACCTCGGCGACCCCGAGGTCGAGCGCGTGAACATGACCGTCACCATCGACGGCGACATGACGCCGTACCGGGAGCCGTCGCAGGCGCTCGTGAGCGTCGTCGCCTCCACGATGAACCGGCAACTGGACAAGCGTGTGGTGGTCCAGCGCGAGATCGCCGGCGAGGAGCGCAAGCTCTCCTCGTACCTGCTGCCCACGTTCCTCACCATCATCGTCCTCACCTTCGCGTTCGCGTACCTGCCGTACAACCTCGCCCGCGAGGAGGCCGTTCTCGACCGCCTCCGGGTCGAGACCTCGCTCGATACGGTGGTCGCGGGGAAACTGGCCTTCTTCACCGCCCTGCTCGCGGTGCCGCTGCTCGTGTTCCACGCCGTCGGGCTGGCGATGGGCTACGACGTGAGCCTGCTCGCGCCCGCCGCCGTCGCCGCGCTCGCGCTGACCTTCCTGGCGTGCGGCGCCATCGCGACGGCCGTGACGTTCGCCTCCGGGTTCGGGACGACGGGCCGGCTGTTCAACGTCCTCCTCCTGTTCGCCTTCCTCGGGTTCTCGGGGCTGGTCTACCCGGTCGGCTTCTTCTCGCCGCTCCGACGGGACATCATCCGCCGGGTCCCCACCCACTACGCGATGCTCACGGTCCGTGGCGCCAGCCTCCGTGACCTCCCGGCCGCCGAGTTCGGGCCGTGGCTCGGTGGCGTCGCGCTGTTCGCACTCGCCATGCTCGTGCCGCTGAAACTCTCGCTGCTCGCCTACGAACGGAGGGCCTGAGATGAGCGAGGACGACACCACCGACGCCGACACCCCGATGCCGACGGCGGACCCCGCCGCCATCGACCCCATCCGTGTCAGGGAGCTGCGCAAGCGGTACGGCCGCGTGATGGCGCTCGCCGGGGTCGACGTGACCGTCGAACCGGGCACCGTCCACTGTCTCGTCGGGCCGAACGGCTCCGGGAAGACGACGCTCCTGCGGACGTTGCTCGGCCTCGTGGAGCCGTCGGCCGGTGAGGTGTCCGTCCCGGACGTGCGCCTCGGGACGGCGTTCCAGCGCCCCTCGCATTACGACCAGCTGACGGTGGCGGACAACCTCGACGTGTTCGGCGCGCTCGCGGACGCCGACGAGGACTGGGCCGAGACGGTGCTGGACCGGCTGGGGCTGGACGTGGTCCGGGACCGCATCGCCGGAGAGCTGTCGGGAGGGTACAGCCGGAAGCTCGACCTCGCGCTCGCGCTCCAGAAGGAGCCCGCGTACCTCCTGCTGGACGAGCCGCTCGGCGACCTCGACGACGTGACGAAGCTCCGGCTGCTGGAGTTCCTCGGCGACTACCGGGACGCGGGCCACGGCGTGGTGGTGTCGACCCACAACCTCGGCCAGTTCGCCGAGGCCGTCGACCACCTGACCATCGTCTACGACGGTGAGGTGCTGCTGGACGCGCCGCGCGAGGCTATCGACGTTCCGGACGACGACCTGCAGGAGTTCTACGTCGAGCGGGTGCTGGAGGCCGCCTCGGGGGCGGAATAGCCGCCGGGCCTCGACCGCACGCTCCGTCAGCGATCGCCGTCGAGGCCGGCCTCGCGCTCGAACCGGTCGAGGAACTCGTCCATGAACTGTTTCCGCGACTCGCCGAGGCGCTGCGCCGGACGGGTGTGCAAGCGTGCCAGGCGCTCCGCGGCCCACTCGCGGAGGAGCCTGATATCCGGTCGGTCCGGCGCCGTCGCGTCCGACACCGAGGCGTCGTCGATGACGGCGTAGCGTTCGCCGGCCCGGCCCGACCGCTCGCCGACGATACAGGCCAGCCGCACCAGTCCGCGTGCGCCGGCCGCGTCCAGTTTGTCCGCGTCGAACAGCAGTTTCGCCTCGATGGTCTCCGGCTCCGGTGAACCCGACCGGATGCTGTGGGCCCGGATGCAGCGTTCGACCGCCTCGACCCGCTCGGCCGCGACCCCCTCGCTCCCGAGCAGGGTCGCCGCCCTCGTGGCCCCCCACACGTCGTGGTCGTCGATATCGCCGACCCGCTCGCGGGGCCGTCCGATATCGTGGAGCCACGCCGCCGCGGCGAGGACATCTTCGTCGACGGTCGCGTCGCACTCCCGGGCCAACCGGAGCGCCACATCGTGGACACGCCTGGCGTGGAACCGGTCGTGTGCCGGGAGGGCGTCCTCGTAGTACGGCAACGACAACTCACGCGCGAGGGGACCGAGTGTTCGTGTCATCGGAGGGGTCCGGGAGTCGGCCGCCGGCCGGCATAGGCGATGTGGAATCCACCGTCACCGAGCGTGCCGTGGCGGCGGGAATAGCGAGTATCGTCGTTTCCAACTCCCTCAAATACGCTACTTCGACAACAATATGTCAATATTCACTCCACAGATATTATCTCGGTATTATGGCCTCAAAACGACATTCTGAAAGTCAGACTGCTCACTCCGCCAGCGCGGCAGCCAGCACCTCCACGGGATGGGGCGGCCGCTCGTCGAGCCCCTCCCAGTCGTCGAGCTGGGTCCGACACGACGCCCCCGGCGCGACGACGGTTTCGGCCGGACTCGCCTCGATCTGCTCGAACAGCAGTTCCCCGACCGCCTTGCTCATCGAGTAGTGCTCGGCCTCGTAGCCGAATGAACCGGCCATCCCACAGCAGGTCGAGTCCAGTGGGTCCACCTCGAACCCGGCCCGCCGGAGCACGCCCACGGCGTGATGGTCCTTCTTCGTCGCCTTCTGGTGGCAGTGCCCGTGGTAGGCCAGCGACTCGGCGACCGGGCCGTGGGACTCGCCCGCCCCGACGGCGCCGGCCGAATCGAACGCCACGTCCCGGTCGAGGTCGTGGCGGTCGAGGTACTCGCAGACGCCGTGGGTGTACTCCCGGACCATGTCGACGGCCGTGCCCGACAGCAGGTCGCCGTAGTCCGACTGGACCATCACGGCGTCCGTCGGCTCCACGACGACCACGTCGCGGCCGTCCTCGACGTGGGGTGCGAGTTCGGACACCACGTCGCGGGCGCGGTCGCGGGCCGTGTCGAGGAAGCCCTTCGAGTGGGCCGCCCGGCCGGAGGGGAGCGGCTCGGCCAGCTCGACGTGGGCGCCGGCCGCCTCCAGCACCTCGACCGCGGCTCGGGACACCTCCGGCGTGACGTACGTCGAGTACGGGTCCGGCAGGAGGACGACGCGGTGGGCGGCCATCTCGGCCTCGATAGCAGGGTCGTGGGCGTCGAACCACTCGACGAACGACTCGCTCGCGAACGACGGGAGGTCGCGTTCGCGAGCGATGCCGAGGGTCTTCTCCGCCAGCCACCCGCTCCCCGGCAGCGACCCGAGCGCGTTGACGAGCGGGGCGAACCGCGACCCCTTCTCGGAGAGGTCGAACACGTTGGCGAACAGGCGGTCGCGCCGCGGTGGTGTCCCGCGCTGTTCGTGGGCGGCGTGCTCCACCTCGGCTTTCAGCTTCGCCATATCGACCTGCGACGGGCAGTCGCGGGCACAGCCCTTGCAGCCGACACAGAGGTCCATCACTTCGGTCAGGAACTCGTGGTCGGCCGCCTCCACGTCGAGTTCGCCCGAGAGAACGCGCCGGAGCGAGTTCGCGCGCCCCCGCGTCGACTGGATCTCCTCGTCGGCCGCGCGATACGTCGGGCACATCACGCCGCCGGTCGTCTCCTGCGGCCCGCGACACCCCCCACAGCCGTGGCAGAGTTCGACCATCCCCTGGAACCCGTTCTCGTTCTCCCAGCGGAGTTCGGGCTCGAAGCCGTCGCCGTCAGCGCCGTCAGCGCCGGCCGCCGCTCCCCCGACAACGCGGTCGGCTGCGTACTCGTACTCGGGGGAGAACCGGAGGTTCTCGGTCATGTCCACGTCCCCGCAGACCTGTCCCGGATTGAGCAGGCCGTCGGGGTCGAACTCGGCCTTCAGCTCGCGGAATATCTCGAACACCTCGTCGCCGTACAGCTTCCGGTTCCAGCCGCTCCGGGCGCGGCCGTCGCCGTGCTCGCCCGACACCGCGCCGCCGTACTCGACGACGAGGTCCGTCACGTCGTCGGCGATGGACTGCATCCGCTCGACGCCCTCGACGGTCTTCGTATTCACCAGCGGGCGGACGTGCAGACAGCCCGGCCCGGCGTGGGCATAGAACGAGGCGTACGTGTCGTGTTCCTCCAGCACCGCCCGGAAGTCGGTGACGTACTCGGGCAGGCGCTCGGGCGGGACCGCACAGTCCTCGACGAAGGAGATGTGCTTCGCGTCGCTCGTGCGCCCCAGCAGGATGGGCAGGCCCGACTTCCGGAGTTTCCAGAACCGCGCCCGCTCGTCGTCGTCATGGGCCTCGCGCGCGAACGTCGCCCGCGCCCGGTCGTCGCTGACGGGCGCGTCGCCGGACGGGTCGGCCGCGGGGTCGGCGTCGAGATGGCGCGCGCGGTCGGCGAACAGATCGGCCACCTGCTCGCGGCCCTCGGCGTCGCTCTCGGCGTAGAACTCGACGAGGAGGACCGCACCCGTGCCGCCGGGTGCGAGGTCGCGCACGAGGTCGCCGAACTCCGTCGTGTCCCGCGCCAGGTCGAGCAACACGTCGTCGAGTACCTCGACGGCGGCCGGGTCGTGCTCGAGGATGGGCGCGACATCGGCCATCGCCGTCACGAGGTCGTCGTACCCCAGCAGCGCGACCGACTTCGTCTTCGGGACGGGCTCCAGCGACACCGTCACCTCCGTCACCACGGCGAGGGTCCCTTCCGAGCCACAGAGCAGTTTCGCGAGGTTCACGGTCGCGTCGTCGGGGAGCGGCCCCTCGCCGTCGCCCGGCACTCGGTCGAGGCCGTCGTAGGCGTCCGTGACGACCGCGTCGAGGTTGTACCCGGAGACGTTCCGCTTCAGGACCGGGAACGCGTCCACGATGGCCTCGGCGTCCTCCTCCAGCAGGTCCAGCACACGCTTCGCGACGCGGGCCCGGACCGACCAGTCGCTCTCGGCCCGGCGCCGCAACTCGCCGAGCGTCGCCTCCCCGAACGTCTCGACCCGCCCGTCGGCGAGCACCACCTCGCAGGACTCGACGTAGGCGTCGGTCTTGCCGTACTGCAGCGAGTGCGCGCCGGTCGAGTTGTTCCCGACGGCGCCGCCGATGGCGGACTTGTCACCCCACGCGGGGTCGGGTGCGAACTTCAGGTCGTGTGCGGCCAGTTCGGCGTTCAGGTCGCCGAGCAGGCAGCCCGGCTGGGCGGTCGCCGTCCGCCCCTCGGGGTCGATGTCGGTGATGGCGTCCATCTCGGCCGTGAAATCCAGCACGACCGCCTCGTTGACCGACTGCCCCGCGAGCGACGTGCCGCCGCCACGCGGCAGAACCGGCACGCCCTGCTCGGCACAGAACTCGACCGTCGCCGCCACGTCCTCGGTGTCACGCGGGAGCACCACGCCGACGGGCGTCACCTCGTAGGCGGAGGCGTCCGTCGCGTACAGCGAGCGCGTGAACTCGTCGAACCGGACCTCGCCCGCCACCCGCTCGCGGAGGCCCGCCACGAGGTCGGCGTGCTCCTCGGGGACCGCACCGCCGGCGTAATCGTAGTCGGCCCGCGGGTCCGCCGCCGGGTCCGACTCCTCGGTTGCCATACCCCGCTCTCCGACCGCCGCCCACCTTAATCCCCGCGCCGAACCGCGCTTCCGAAGGCGCGGGACCGGCGAACGGCCGCGGTCGGTCCGTGGGAGTCGCCGGGGATTTCTTGCCGTCCCGGACGCAACGGTCGCGCATGTCCCACGGCACCGGCGAGGCGGCCACCCGACGCGACGGCCGGGGCGCGCCGCTCTCGGCGCTGGCGGGTGGCCTCGTCAGCTTCGTCACGATCTTCGTCCCCCTCGCGCCGGTCGTCGGGGGAGCGATTGCCGGGTATCTCCGCGCCGGGGACGCCCGAGCGGGCGCGCTGACGGGCAGCCTCGCCGGCCTCGTCACGGTACTCCTGCTCGCGGGACTCGCGAGCGGGGTCCTCGCGCTGCTCCCCGTCCCCCTCGATGCGGGCCAGTTCCCGGATCCGCTCGGCCTCGTGCTCGGTGCCGGTGGCGTCCTGCTCGCGGCCTACGTCCTCGTGCTCAGCACTGTCGGCGGCGTCTGTGGCTCGTTCGCCGCCAGCGAGGTCGACATCATGGGGCGGTGACCGCGTCGGCCGAGGCGGAACCTTCCTGTCGTTCGGGCGATATGCACCGACATGCCCAGCCGCCGTCGGGTGCTTCGCACGCTCGCGCCCGGAGTCGCGACCGCGCTCGCCGGCTGCGGCGATGGCTCGACCGACGCCCGGGAATCCGGTGGCCCCCCGGCCGCGAGCCCGACGGCTACCCCCAGCCCCACGCGCCGTCCGGGTCCGGCCCCGTCTGAACGGGTCCTCGGCGCGAGCGCCACCGCCGCGGACGGCACCCGCGTCACGGCCCGGCGCTGGACGGCGTTCGAGTCGGTCGACTACGAGCGCGAGGGCGGGACGGCGACGGCCGAACCACGGCGGGGCCGCTTCGTCGCGTACGACTTCCTCGTCGAGAACACCGGTGACGAGCGACTGCCGGCCGTGTCGGACACCGTCTTCCGGCTCCAGCTGGCCGGCGGCACCTACCGCCACCGCCACAGTCTCGACGGGGTCGCGTTCGACCGGGTCGTAGAGCCCGACGACGGACCAGGTATCCGGCCGCTCGCGTGGTACGACGGGCTGGCTCCGGGGGCGTCGGTCAGCCTGCAGCTCGTCTTCGACGCGCCACATCGCCCGCGGTTCCGCCACTACCTCGCGTGGGACCACCCGGAGCCGGTGGCGGGAATTGAGGGTGCCGTGTTCCTGTGGCCCGATGGGAGCGTGCTCGGGTAATCGCGTCGCCCTACGGCGACAGCGGCTGCGGGTGCTTCTCCTCGTACCGCTCGAACGTGTACGGCATCCACTCCTTTGCCTCGGCGAGTACCTTCTCGGAGAGTTCTCGTACTTCCCACTGGGCATCCCCCTTCATCCGCATGTTGAGCAGGTGCATCAGCGCCCGCGCGTTCATCGAGAAGGTCATGTTCACCTTCGTCCCGATGGGGAGGAGCATCCGGGCGTCCTCCTTCGGGACGCCGGCCTCGACGAGGTCCGTGTACGCGTCGATGCACTTCTGGTAGACCTCGTCCGCGAGTTCGCCGCGTTCCTCGGCCGACATCTCGATCTCCTCGACCCCCTCGCGGGAGACGACCTCGTCGGACTCGAAGGTCTCCGGGTAGGTGAACCGCTCTTCGAGGGCCTCCTCGCCGGAGAGTTTGACGTATCGGAGGCTCATCACGTCGAAGGAGGCGTGGCGGTGGCGGGTAATCTGTGCCATACACGAGCGGCTGACCCCGCGGACCGCGAACGTTGCGGACGGATGCTCGAACGGGCCCCAGTGACCCGAGCGCATCAGATGGTCCATCAGTGTCTGTTTCTTCTCGTCGATGGTGTCGCCCTCGACCGGCTCCATCACCTCGGCGAACGGTACGTCGCTCCCGACCCAGTCCGAGGAGTAGTCACCGCGAGCCGCGCGACAGACGAGTTCCTCGGGGGTCGGCGTGCAATCGAGGAGTTCGACCTGCATGTCCGGACCGGGGACCGCAGGGGGTATCAAACGTTCGGCAACGAGCCGGGTGGTGGCCCGGTCAGGGAGCCACGAACTGCGCCAGCACCGCGGCCGCGCCGTCGACCTCCCAGATGACCGTCACCTCGCTCCCGGAGTCGACCGTCGCACGCGTCGTGAAGCTGTCGCCGGCGGCGACGCCGTCCTCGCCGGCAGTCCAGGTGTCGACCCTGGTCTCGCCGTCGCTCGTGTACTGGATCCGGAGGTCCACGTTCACCATGTCGCCCCCCTCGTGCTGGATGGTCACGGTCCCCTCGGCGTTCTGCTCGAAGCCGAAGGCGACCTGCGGGGCCTCCGCGGGAGTGCCGCGGTCGCTCCCGCCCCCGCTGGCCTCGCCGAAGCCGAACTCGTCGGCCAGGCGCTGCGGGTCGCCCGTGACGGTGAGCACCACGGCCCGGCCGTCGGCCGTGACCTCCGTCTCCGGCGGGGTCACGTCCTCGGAGCGTGATTTGGCGGTCTCGATGGCCGAGCGGAGCGTCTCCGCCCGGTCGCTCACGACGCCCTCGTCGTCGTAGTAGAGGCGGACGGTCACCTCGCCGGAGGTGGACTCCGGTGCCGTGCCGCTCCCGCCGACGCCGACAATGCCCTGCGTGAGCGCCTTCACGTCCCGCGCGAGTTCGTCCTCCGGCTCCCGGGTGCCGCCCTGCCCGTCGCCGAAGTACATCGACCGGACCGTCTCGCCGCTGGCGAGCGTGCCGGCGAGGAACGGCTCGTCGCCGAGGTCGGTCAGTATCTCGCCCCCGAGGTCGTCGTCCGCGAGCGGGCTGCCGCCACCGCCTGCGGTGTCGACCTGCGTCTTGACGGCGTCCAGTGCCGTCGGCACGCCCGAGGGGGTGGCCGTCAGTTCGCCGCCGCCCCGGTAGTCGCCGCCGGAGGTCGGGGTCTCGCCGGGGTACGCCACGTCGACCGTCGCGCCGGCGACCGCGTCGGCCGATATCGCCGCGGCGACCGTCCGGGTCTTGTCGTACTCGGTCGCGCCGCCGTAGAGCGTGAAGCCCTCGTACTCGCCGCGCTCGGTGAACTGCTCGTTCTCGGCGAGCTGCGAGCGGATGCGTTCGGCATCGAAGTCGCCGGTCAGGTAGCCGGCGTAGACGCTCCGGTCGTCCTGATACTTCCTGGGCTCGCCGCGGTCCGTCCCGATGACGCCGCTGAGTCGGTCGGCGTCGGACGGCGCCGCTCCCTCCACGTCGCCGGCGGTGTCCTCGACACCCTTCCGGAAGGACTCGGGGAGCGCGGCCTTCTGCTGGCGGTACGCGCTCGCGTCGACCGAGACGAACGACCGCGTCTGCACGTCGAAGACGGCAGCGGGGTCGAACAGGGCCGTGGCGTACGCTGGGGCGTCGGAGCCACTACCGCCGTCGGTCACGTCGGAGAGCTGTTCGGTACAGCCGGCGAGGCCGGTCAGGAGGGCTGCGAGTCCGCCACTCGCGCGGAGGACATCGCGTCGTTCGGGGGCCATGAGCGGTCGTTCAGGACCTCCCGGCAAACGTCTTGTGTTCGGCACGTCCATCGCGAGAGAAGCGTCAGTCCGGCGGTTCCGGGAGAATCGCGGCCGAGGCCCCGGCCGACAGCGGCGTCAGCTCCCGGAGGTCGGCGTCCCGTCCTCGACGGGTGTCGGGGTCCGGGTGCTGGTGGACGTGCTCGTCTCGGTGGGCGTCGCGGTGCCGGATTCGGTTGGGGTCGCGGTGGCCGAATCCGTCGGCGTCGGGGTGTCGGATTCCGTCGGTGTCGCGGTGCTCGAGTCGGTCGTGGTCGGGGTAGCCGAGTCGGTCGACCTCGGCGTCCGCGTCGGTGTCTCGTCCGGGGTCGCGGTGCCCGTCCGCGTCTCGGTGGCCTCCCGGGGCGTCTGCGTCTCCGTCCCCTCCGCGGACGCCGTTCGGGTTCGGCGGGGCGTTCCCGTCGGCGCCCCGTCGAACTCCGCGAGCGTGACTGCCCCCTCGCCGTCCCAGATGACGCGGACGGAGCCGTCCTCGGCGAGGGCGAGTTCGGTCGTGTAGGTGTCCCCGGCCGCGATGGCGTCGCCCTCGGGCTCCCAGACCTCCTTCCGGCCACCCTCCACCGAGTCGTAGACGACGACGAGCGGCTGCTCGATGGTGTCGCCACCCTCGTGCGTGATGGTGACCCGGTTCTCGCTCCGGGTGTCGAAGTCGAAGGCGACCTCCGGGGCGTCCGGCACCGGCGGCCGGTAGAGGCCCAGTGTCGCCGAGGAGTCGCCGTCCGAGGAGTTCCAGACGACGCGGAGGACACCCGTGACGGGCTGGTCCGTGGTGATCGAGTCACCGGCGGTGATGGAGCCGTCGTCGGGTTGCCACTGGCGCTCGATGCCCTCGCCGCTGGACTCGTAGAGAAGTCCGAGTGTGCCCTCGGTGCCGACCTCGTCGCCGCCGTCGTGGGTGACCATGACGCGGCCGTCCTCGCGGCGGTCGAAGCTGAACGAGACCTGCGGGGCCCTCGGCGCGGGGTCGTTGCGCTCGCCGAAGCCGAGTTCCTCGTAGAACGCCGACGGGTCGCCGGTGATGGCGACGGCGACCGCGGCCCCGTCGGTCTCGACCGTGACCTCCGGGACGGTGAACGCCTCGGACTCCGCGCGGAGCGCGTCACGGAGGTCCTCGACGGCCGTGGCGCCGTCGCTCGCCGCGGACTCGTCCTCGTACAGCAGCCGGAGGTCGACCGCGCCGCTGCTTGCGCCCTCGGCGTCCGCACTCCCGCCGAACGCCGTCAGGCCCAGCGTGATGCGTCGGAGGTGGCGCTCGACGGGGCTCGGCTCCGGCTCGCTCACGGTCGGGGTACTGGCGCGCCGGTCGTCGGCCCCGCCGTTGTCGTTCCCGTCCCGACCGTCGGCCTCCGGGGTGGCCGTCTCCGCCTCCGGCGTCCGGAACCCGAGGCGCTCGCGGAGCGTGGCGGCGTCGAACGCCAGCCCACCGACGATTGGGCCGTCGAGCGCGCCGGCGAGGCGGTCGAGCCGGTCGTTCGCGCCGAGGAGCCCGCCGGAACCGCTCGCGCCCGCGTCGACGTGGAGCCTGGCAGCGCGCTCGGCGCTCACGCCGCCAGCGGGCGTGCCGGATGGCTCCGGCGGCGTCTCGCCCCGTGGCGGGTCGACGTACTCGCCGCCGGCGTCGGCCACCGCGAGAACGACCGCCTCGTCACCGACCGCCGCCGCGGCCGTACTCCCCGGCGAGTAGCGGTCCCGGCGGGTGTAGAGGTCGTATCCCTCGTACTCGCCGGCGGCGCCCACCTCGGAGTTCGACTGGATGGCGCTCGCCACGGCGTCGCTATCGAACGACCCCGTCCCGACGGTCGTCATCACGAACTGCTCGTCGCCGTAGTCGTCCGGGTTCGGGTCGGCGAAGGCACCGAGACCGGTCACGCGGTCGAAATCGTCGATGGCGACGCCGTCGTACTCGTCGGCTGCGCGCTGGAGGGCCTCGTTCGCCTCGGTCGGGAGCGCGGCCTGCTGTTCACGGTACGCCGCGACATCGACGGCGTAGAACCCCTGGAACGAGGCGTCCAGCAGGGTACCCGTGTCGAACAGCCAGTCGGCGTACGAGGGTCGTTCCTCGCCCGGTGCGTCCGTGACATCCTCGATACAGCCGGCGAGGCCGCCACTCAGGAGGGCTGCGACGCCTCCGGCGCGAAGGACATCGCGACGTTTGGGACTCATCACCGACCGGTGTCGACGGCTCCGGTAAGTGTCTTCGGTGTCTCCACCTCGGGAACTGCCGGGCGAGGGACCGGATGCCGCAACCGGTGCCCGTGGGACCACCTTCATGCCACCGCCGCCCGTCGACTGCGCCATGTATCTCGCCGACGAGGCGTGGCCGGACCTGGAGTCGTACTTCGAGTCCGAGTCGCTGGCCATCGTCCCGCTGGGGTCGACCGAACAGCACGGCCCGCACCTGCCCGAGGGCACCGACCATCTCATCGCCGAGGGACTCGCCCGCGCCGCGGCCGACCGGACGGGCTACCTCTGCACACCGACCATCAACATCGGCGTCAGCCCGCACCACAAGCAGTTCCACGGGACGATGTGGGTCGACGCGCCGCAGTTCCGCGACTACGTCGAGTCGTTCACCCGCAACCTCACCTACCACGGCATCGACCGCGTCGTCTACGTCAACGCCCACGGCGGCAACATCGAGCACCTGCAGGAGGTCGGCCGCCGCCTCTACGACGACGAGACCGCCTTCGCCATCGAGTGGATGTGGGACGAGTCCATCCCGGACCTCGTGGACGAGCTGTTCGAGCACAACGGCCCCCACGGCGGGCCGAAGGAGACCGCGATGATACAGCATCTCCACCCCGACCTGGTCCACGACGACCGGCTGGAGGAGGCCCGCGACACCGGCGTCCTGATGGAGGAGGTCGAGAACGCGGAGCCGGACGGTCGTCGCCGGGGGATGGTCCACGGCGCCCGCGCGTTCTACGACGCCGCCGACAACACCGACAACGGCGTCCTCGGGGACCAGACCGACGCGACCGCCGAGAAGGGCGCCGAACTGTTCGAGGCCTCGTGCGACCAGCTCGTGAAGCTCTGCGAGTGGCTCGCGGCACGCGAGCCCGAGGAGCTGCGCCCGAAACCCCACGTCTGAGTTTCCACGACGCCGGCTGTCGTCTGAGTTCCCACGTCGCCGGCTGTCTGACTGACCTTCTTGTCGTACCCGTCCGTGTGCCCGACCATGCATCAGGTCGCCGACGGGCTGTACGTCGGGGGAATCGGCGCCGCGAGCGAGGAGTCGGCGCTTCACGACGCGGGCATCGAGGTCGTGGTCGGACTCACCCACGACCCGCCGGCCGGCGGCTATCCCGACGCCGTCCGCGTGGTCCGTGAGCCGATGGTGGACGGGCCCAGGAACGAGGCCCCGGCCTTCGAGCGCGCGGTCGAGGCGACCCGCGATGCCCTGACGAGCGACGAGCGGGCCCTGGTCCACTGCTCGGCCGGTTCCTCGCGGAGCGTCGCGGTGGCCGCGGCGGCGCTCACCGAGGCGACCGACCGCGACCTCGAAGCCGCCTTCGGGCAGGTCGTCGACCGACGACCGCCCGCCGACCCACATCCGGCGCTGGTCCGGCGTGCGGCCGGCTACCTCGGGTACGAGAGCTGAGTTCGTGATAGCCCGGTATATCCCACCAACGCTAACGATAGGTTCCAAGGCCCAGGCGTATCCGACGGACGTTACGTACAAGGCGATAATCCGTGCAGGGGCCGTCCCGAATCGGCAGCCACGCGTTCCGTCGGGAGAATCAGCCCTCCGACGCGGCCTCGGCCTCGCTCAGCCAGTCCGGTTCCTCGACGGTCACATCGCTCGTCGCCGTGGTCCGGAGTTCGATGAACAGGCGACGCGGCGTCCCGTCGCGGTTCCCCCGGATATCGACCACGCCGCGATGGACGACGCCGCGTTCGTCGACCAGCAGTTCGCCGGTGGCGTCGGTGATGGTCGTGCTCTCGTTGATCGCCGACCGGTTCACCTCGGCGAGCGAGTAGCGGGCCATCGTCCGGCCGTCGCGCTCGACGAGTTCAGCGCCGGAGAAGTTCGCGAACCGGAACAGGCTCTCCGCCGAGCGGGCCACGTCGGCCCGACGTTCGTGGTACTGTTCGAACGTGCCGCTGCCGTTCCGGACCCGGTAGCTCGTCCGCCCGTCGACCGTCTGCTGCCGGTAGAGGGTCGTCGCGTTGCGGTAGATGTCGACGGTGGTCTCCCCGCGGGGCGACCGCACGCCGAACTCGCCGAGCGAACGCTGCCCGTCGAGGTTGCTCCGGACCACCGAGACCGACCGGGTCCGGTTGCCGTCGACCATCGCCACCTGTGTCACGTTGAGGGCGTAGTCCGTCTCGGCGAGACTGTCGACCTTCGTGTCGAGGAGGGCTGTCGAGTCCCCCACACCCGACTCGCTCGTCCCGGCCGGGTACGAGAACGCGGTCGAGCCACCGTCGCTGCCATCCGCACCGCCACCGCCACCGGCGCCGTCTCCGCCGTCGCTTCCGTCCCCGCCACCGTCCCCGCCGTCGGGAGCCGCCGACCCGGTCGGGGATGGTGTCGGTGTCGGTTGCGTGCTCGTCCCACCACAGCCGGCGAGGACGACGAGACAGCACAGGCCCACCACCAGCAGGCTGCGTCGCATGCGTGCCAGTGCAACCCCACCCCGGATAGTGCTGACGGCGGCGGCAGCCCAGCCCCCCGGGAGCGAACGGCTTTTGCCGGGGCGTCGGGAACCAGCCCGCATGAACCTGCTCGTGGTCGGGGCCGGGACGATGGGCCGCTGGTTCGCCCGGAGCGTCGCCCCCGCCATCGACCGCGTGACCTTCGCCGACGACGACGCGGCCGCCGCCCGGGCGGCCGTCGCGGCCTTCGAGGAACGAGTGGCCGACCAGCCCGACCCGCCGGCGGCGGCCGTCGACGGGGAGCACGCCAACAGCGCGGCGGTCGACGTCGTCTGCGTGGCGGTGCCCATCTCGGCGGTCCCCGAGGCCGTCGCCGAGCACGGCTCACGCGCCGAGCGCGCCGTCGTGGATGTCTCCGGGGAGATGGCGACCGCGGTCGACGCGCTCGCCGACGCGGCGCCCGACTGCGAGCGCGCCTCCTTCCACCCGCTGTTCGCGCCCGGCAACGAACCCGGCAACTGCGCCGTCGTCGTCGACCGTGGCGGGCCGGCCGTTCGTGCCATCCGCGAGGCGCTGACCGACCGCGGCAACCACGTCTTCGATACGACCCCCGAGGAGCACGACCGCGCGATGGCGACCGTGCAGGCCCGCACCCACGCTGCAGTCCTCGCGTTCGGGCTCGCCGCCGAGGACGTGCCCGAGGAGTTCCACACGCCCGTCTCCGGGCCGCTGGCCGCCCTCGTCGAGAACGTGACCGGCGGGAACCCCTCGGTGTACGCCGAGATACAGGCGGCCTTCGAGGGTGCGGACGCGGTGGCCGACGCCGCCCGCCGCATTGCCGACGTGGCCGACGACGCGGAGGCGTTCGCCGAGATGTACGAGGCGGCCAGCGCCGGAGCGTTCGGGGCAGGGCCCGAGGGAGCGGCGGCCCCCCACGACACCGACGCGCCCGGCCACGACACCGACGCGAACACGGACGGTGATGGCACATGATGGATGAGTCCCAGCGGTCCGACCTCCGGGACACGGCGCGCTACCTCCGGAGCGTCCGCCCCATCGACCCCGAGGAGGTGTTCGAGTACGTCGAGGGGCAGCCCCATCCCGGTATCGTGAAGCAGGGACTCCGGACGCTGGCGCCCGAGCTGGGGCTGGTCGAGACCGACGAGGGGACCTTCGCTCCCGCCCCCGAGGAGCCGGTTCCGGCGTGGCGTGCCCGCGGCGCCGACGAGCACGTCACCGCGCTCCCGGACGACCACGCGACCCGGCTGGAGGACCTGCTCGTCGAGCGCTACGGCGCCGGCTGGCCGGACGGCGACAGCGGCGACCGACTCCGCGCCCGGCTGCGCGAGGTCAAGGAGCACTACCTCCACGGCGGCGACGTCGAGTACGACGACGAGACCGCGCTCGCGTACGCTGTCTACCATCTTCCGGGCTACTACGCGAGTGTCCAGTACGTGCTGGACGACCTCGCGAAGGCCGACCTGCTGGACCACCATCTACGCGTGCTGGATGTGGGGGCGGGCGTGGGCGGGCCCGCGCTCGGCCTCGCGGACTACCTCCCCGACGACGCGCTCGTCCACTACCACGCCGTCGAGCCCGCGGCCGCGGCCGATGTGCTGGACGCGGTGCTGGAGGGGACGGGGCGGAACGTCCACCCGACGGTGCATCGGGAGACGGCCGAGGCGTTCGACCCGACCGGGCCGCTCGACGGGGCCGCCGCGGAGGGCGGGAACGACGACGACGCGGCGGACGGCTGGGACCTCGTCCTGTTCTCGAACGTCCTCTCGGAACTGGCCGACCCCTCGAAGACGGCCCGGCGATATCTCGACACACTCGCCCCCGATGGGTCGTTCCTCGCGCTCGCGCCGGCAGACCGCAACACGGCGCTGGGGCTGCGCGGCGTCGAGCGCGCGCTGGCCGACCACTCGGGCGAGGACGCGGCGACGGTGTGGGCACCGACGCTGCGGCTGTGGCCCGACGCCGCGCCCAGCGACACCTGCTGGTCGTTCGACGTGCGCCCGGACCTCGACGTGCCGGGCTTCCAGCGCTCGCTCGATCGGGGCGAGCGCGGGCCCGACGCCGCCCCGTCCGGGGGCGAGGACCGGGAGCCGGGCGACGGCGAGTTCGTCAACGTCGACGTGCAGTTCTCGTACAGTGTCCTCCGGCGGGACGGCCGCCGGGCCATCGACTTCCAGCCGGCACACGACCGATTCGCCCGCCTCGCGGACTCCGAGGCCCACGTCACCGACCGCGTCAACGTCGCCGCGGTGAAGTTGAGCCACGACCTGACGGAGGCCCCCGGCGCGAACCCGCTGTTCCGTATCGGCGACGGCTCACAGGTGGCCGACCACTTCGCCGTCCTCGTCGACGAGGACGCGCTGAACGCGCCACTCCGCGAGGCGGACTACGGCGACCTGCTCACCTTCGAGCGGGTGCTGGTCCTCTGGAACGACGACGAGGCCGCGTACAATCTCGTCGTCGACGATGAGGTCGTGGTGGAGTCGGTGCCCGTACCGCCCTGACCGGGAGGGCAGTCCACGGGAGTGGGCCCCTGCCCGCCGCTGCAGGCACGGCTTTTTGCCCCGGCCGGCCGGAGACACGGCATGGAGGTTCTCCTCACCAACGACGACGGCATCGACGCCACGGGCCTGCAGGCCATCCGCGAGGCCCTCTCGGCGGTGGCCGACGTGACCGTGGTCGCGCCCGCCGCAGACCAGAGCGCGGTCGGGCGGAAGATGTCTAGGGAGGTGACCGTCGAGGAGCGCGAGGCCGGCTTCGCCGTCCACGGGACGCCGGTCGACTGCGTGGTCGCCGGAACCCAGGCACTGGACCTCGACCCGGACCTCGTGGTGGCTGGCTGCAACCGAGGTGCGAACCTCGGGGGGTACACGCTCGGCCGCTCGGGCACCGTCTCGGCGGCCGTCGAGGCGGCGTTCTTCGACATCCCCGCCATCGCCGCCTCGCTCTACTTCCCCGGGAGCGACGAGCGGTACCGGGAGTTCGACCCCGACGTGCCCGCGTACGCGGAGGCCGCCCGCGCGACCCGCTTCCTCGTCGATCACGCCCCCGAGGCCGGCGTCTTCGAGCACGCCGACTACCTCAACGTCAACGCCCCGCTCCCGGCGGCGTACGAGCCCGACGCCCCCGAGAGCGAGGCCAGCGCCCCGATGCGGGTCACCCGCCCGTCCCACGTCTACCGCATCGACGCCGAGCGCGAGGGGGATAGCGTCGTCATCCACGACCATATCTGGGAGCTGATGGCCGAGGGGACCATCCCCGACCCCGACGGGACCGACCGCCGCGCCGTCGTCGAGGGCGAGGTATCGGTCACACCGCTCGCCGCGCCACACACCACCGAACACCACGAGGCGCTCGACGGCCTGGTCGCGGCGTACGGCGACGTCGAGTGACGGCCGACGGGCGGTCATCGCGACGAGCCGGGCGTCGCCACTCGCCGGGTGAGCGTTGGGCCGGGACAATCGCCCGACCCACGAAGACGGGGCCGCAGAAGGCGTCGAGTCAAAGGTGTCGTCGTACGGCGCTCGCGCGCCGCCGCCGTGGTATCAGAGCGTCCCGGAGAACGATTCCAGCCCGGTGACCGGGTTGGACGCACCGGACGAGGACGACGACGCTGCCGCGAGACCGTCGGTCCCCTTCACGGGAATCCGAACCTCCGAGCCGTCGTTGTCGATGCTGACGCCCGCCGACGTGCGCGAGTTGAAGTACGCGACGTCGGTCGTCGAGAGGGTGACACGAAGCGTGTCGCCCGCCTCGAACTGGCGCTGGACGCCGGCCAGTTCGAACGAGATGTCCTGCGATTCGCCAACCGGCCCCTCGACGCGGTAGGGCGTCGACTGGTTGTAGAGGAGTTCCGCGTTCCCCGCCGAATCGACGTGGTAGACCTTCGCGAAGACGAGCGGGTCGCGGCCCAGCGGCGTCACGTTCAGCGTGATTTCGGGCACGCCCAGGAGCTCCATCTCCTCCTCCACCGGGAAGTCGAAGTCAGCGAACGTCCCCGGCGCGTAGTCGTCGTTGCGCTGGACGAGGATCTCGGAGTTGGAGCCACCGACCGGGCCACCGGCGAGGTCGGTCGTCCCGCTACTGGCGTTCGTGGCGTCGGCCAGCGTCCGGGACGGACCCTCGGCCGCGCTCGGAAGCGCGTCCGCCTCGGCGAACGCCTCGGCCTCCTGCTGCCAGTAGGTGACCTCGGCGAGGTCTGCCCGTTTGCCGCCGGCGACGTGCTCGGTCATCCAGTCGAGCGCCATCGCGTCGATCTCCCCCTGCTCGAGCGGCGCCTGCTGCTCCAGCGAGTGGCCACCGCGGATGAACACCATCCGGCTGTCCTGCCCGCCGCCCTCCAGCAGTTCGTGGTTCCGAACCGCCTCGGTCGCGGTGAACAGCGTGTCGTTCCAGCCGGTGATGAGCAGCGACGGCGGCGCGTTCTCCGCGAGCCCGGCCGCCTTCGTCGACGGCGAGCGGAGCTTGAAGAACGACCGGGCCGCCGGCGAGAACTCGTTGGTCGCGACGCTCTCGGTGTAGAACTTGTACAGCCGCAGGTCGACGCCGTTCCGGACGTCGCGCTCGTCGATATCGTTGTCGCTGTCGCCGCCCGTCTCGATGTCACGCGAGCCCTGCGCGCCGAACTCCTGCAGGATAGTCGTCCAGCCCGCCTTGATGCCGCCGTTCGGGGCCAGCGAGTAGGTCAGGTCGTTCCACGCCCACCGTGGGACGATGGCGTCGAGCCGGTCGTCGACCGCAGCGAGGTTGAGCTGGATACCGCCGGCGTAGGAGAGCCCGTCCATGCCGACCTTGATATCCGGTCCGGAGCCGGGGTTGTCGACGTCGCGCGTGCCGGTCCGGCCACCGTTCCGCTCGTCACCCTGCACGAGCAGGCCGGAGCTCTCGCGACCGACGTCTGCCTGACGTGCGTAGCCCAGCCAGTCGAGGAGCGACTGCGCGTCCTTGACCTCCTTCGGCCCGTCGACGCCGACCTCGCCGTCGGACTCGCCGAAGCCACGCGAGTCGTAGGTGAGGACGACGAAGCCCGCTTCCGCGTATTTCGTTCCCGTCCGGACGAGCGCTGCATCCTCCTTGTCGCTCCCGTAACCGTGCGTCATCAGGACAGCCGGCGCCGGGCCCTTCGTATCCGGCAGGTAGAGCTGCGTCGCCAGTTCCTTCCCGTCCCACGTCTCGATGCGCTTCGTCACCGTCTCGACCTGCTCGCTGGCCGCCGCCGCGTTCGTGACGCTCGTCCCGAGCGCCCCCGCCGCGAGTAATGTCGTCGTCGCACCTTTCAGAAACGAGCGTCGGCCCGTCCCACCCGACCCACCACGGTCTTGCTGCCTGTCCTGTTCCATACCATACAATGCCGTACACCAACATAAAGAGAAATTGACAGTCCCGTCAAAACGTCCGACAGCGCGGCCCGCGGTCCCCCTCACGTTGAAGCCCCTCCCGAGTGACGCGACGGTATGGCACACATCGACATCAGGGCCGACATCGACCTGAACGGTGCAACGCTCGTGGAAGGGCTCCCCGGGGCCGGGCTCGTCGGGAAGATCGCCGCCGACCACCTCGTCGACGCGTTCGACATGCCCTGTGTCGGTGGACTCCACTGCGACGGCATCCCGGACGTGGCCGTCTACCACGGCGATAGCTCCGACCTCATGCCGCCGGTCAGGTTCTACGCCGACGCGGACCGGGGCCTGCTCGTCCTCCAGAGCGACGTTCCCATCTCCCCCCAGCGAGCCGACGACTTCGCCGACTGCGTGACGAGCTTCGTCACCGAACACGACATCACGCCGTTCTACCTCAGCGGCCTCCCCGAGGAGAAAGAGGGCACACCGGAGCTGTACGGCGTCGCATCGGGCGCGGCCGGTGACCGCCTCGACGAGGCCGGCATCGTCCCGCCACGGCAGGGCGGCCTGGTCAGCGGCCCCACCGGCGCGCTCCTCTCGCAGGCACAACGCCAGGACCTCGACGCCGTCGGCCTCATCGTCGAGACGGAGGCGCAGTTCCCCGACCCCGAATCCTCCCGTATCATCATCTCGGGGGGTATCGAGCCCCTCACCGACCTCGAGATCCCGACCGAGAACCTCGTGGAGCGCGCCGAGGAGATCCGCGAGGCCCGCGAACAGCTCGCCGAGCAGATGCAGCAGGCCGACGAGGAGTCGAGCCAGGCCCAGCCGATTCGAGGGTTCCAATAGAGCGGCGGTCCCGTCCCGCCGCCCGTCTCACTCCGTCGTCACGCGTACCCGGTAGAACCCGGCGAGCGTCATGACGTGGTCGAACTCCCGGAGGCGTGACCTGTCGTGTCCGGTGTAGTCCGTGAGCGGTCGTTCCGCTTCCGCGCGGGCGTCGGCGGCGATGGTGTCGGGCTGGTTTACCGTCGCGAGCGAGAGCGTCCGGTCGGCGCTGTCGACGGGCGAGAACCGGAGCGCGACGTAGTAGTCGCAGGGTGGCGTGATGGTCGGCACGTCCGGGTGGATCCGGTATGCGGTGCCGTCCCGCCTGACCCACAGCTCGGGGTAGCTGCCGTCGCCCTGCCGGCCCTCGCGCCTGATGTACTGGTAGGGCCGGTTCTGTGGCGGGAGGTCGACGGCCATCCCGTCGAGGGTCCGCCCGACAGGCTCGCGGACGGCCGCTGGGAGGTCCGCGAACCGGTGGACCGTCGCGTCCTCGGGGGGTGAGGCCTGTTCGGCCCGGTACTGGACGATGTAGTGGCCGCCGGTGTCACCCTCGACGGTGTAGCTGCCGGACAGGTCGCCCGCGTGGCGGAGCCGGACTGCCCACCCGGGCTGGACCGGCGAACGCCCGCAGTCCTCCGGTCGGGTTCTCCCGCGGGCAGTGTCGCCGCTCGCGGCCGTCCGGAGCCAGTCTCGCCACTGCCCGGGGAGGACCAGCGCGGGCTCGCCCGTCGGCAGGTCGTCCGTGCCGACGTACTCGTAGGTGACCGTCGCCCCGGCGCCGGTGGGCGACGTGTCGGTCGGGGAATCCGTGGGCGCATCGTCGCCATCAGCGGGCGAGTCGGGGGAGAACGGACTCGTACAGCCCGCGGTCGCTGCCAGCATCGCGAGGTAGGCACGTCTGGAGGGCATATCCACCGGATGGCGGTGTGCGGAAAAACGCCTTCTGGATGCTCAAAGAGGTGCTTGTTTCTGGGGCCGGGACTCGCTTTCCGCCAGGGGATTTCGGCCGGGAGAGAGCCTTCACTTCGGGGTGAACGGCGGGTCCTGTGGAGTCGAGTCCTCCGTCTCCCGGCTGCAGGGCTCGGCACGCCGGAACGCCCACCTCAGAGCAGCCCGCCGATACTCCGGAGCAGGTTCACCACTCCCCAGAAGAGCCCGCTGACGACGCCCCGACCACCGATCTGGATTTCGCGGGACGCCAGCGCCTCGCGGAACGCGACCCCCGGTGAGTCGGCGGTGGCGATGCGGTCGAACGTCTCCTTGTCCGTCGTCATCCGGATCGAGGCGTCGCTTCGGGCGCCCGCGCGCAGTTCCTCGATGCGGTTGTCCTCGGTGAGCCGGAACGAGAAGACCGCTTCCTCCCCGTCCACGGTGGTCACGTGGAAGTTGACCACGTTGTCGGTGGCCAGTCCGCCGGCGAGCCCCAGTTCGGGCTGCTCATCATTGTAGGCCGTGGTGACCGACGAGACCCGCAGGTAGAACCGGCTGCCGAACGTCTCATCCGGCGACTCGACCGGGCTCCCGAGGGCGTCGCCGCCCTCCCGGACACCGTCGCCGGCCACTGCGCCGGGGTCGGCGGTCGCGTTGCCCTCCTGTGCGACCACGGCGCCGGCCGGTGTGGCCCCGCCGCTGGCCACACCACCGGCCAGGAGGAGCAGCACGCAGCTCACCACCACGAGACCAGGGTGCGTGCGCCGACTCGAGTTCACACCCGTCCTTCGGGCGAGACCACCATCAATCGCCGACTCCCTTTGGCCGAATCCGGGCCATTTCAGCACTGTTTTCATCGCCGAAACGGTCCGTTTACCGGTTGCTGTCCCGCGACTCCGGTCAGACATCCATCTCCCCCGGCAGTGAGAGCACGTTCTCGCGGCCGATGCGGTACACCTCGATGGTCCCTTCATCCTGCATCTCGTTGACGACCTGGCTCGTCTTGGTCTCGGACCAGCCAAGCTCGCTCACCACCTCCTGCTGTTTCATCCGCCCCCCTCGCGACTCCAGCAGGTCGAGGACACGTTCGGGGTCGCTGAGGAGCTCTTCGGGAACCGCCGCCGCAGCGCCGTCCCCGTCGCCGGACGGCTCCTCGGTCGCCGACTCCTCGGCCGCGGTGGCTGGGTCGTCCGCAGTGGACGGGTCGTCCGGTGTGGTCCCGGTGCGGTCCTCCGACGAAGGCCACGGCAGCAGACGCCCGTCGGGGTCGCGTCGGCGCCACCAGTACACGCCGACACCCCCGGCGCCGGTAGCCACGACGAGGCCGACGACGGCCCCGATGGTCGCGAGCGTATCGGGGCCGAGGAGTGGACCGCCACCGACGGTGACCCGTGGCTCGTAGGGCGCGAACTCGACCGGACCTCGCCAGACGACCGCCCTGTCGCGCCGGGTATCTGGGTCCGGGCTGACCTGCTTCGCGTCGAACCCGGCGGGCCACTGCACCACGAGTCGGGTGTCCGCGTCCGAGAGCGGCAGCCGGGTGATGGCGTCGCCGATGACCATCCGCCCACCCGACCGGGAGGCGAAGCCGGTCCACACGAACCGGTACACCACCACGCCCTCCCCGGTCGGGAGCTCCCTGGCCTGGACGGTGACGTTCCGGATCTCCATCGACCGCCCGGTCCGGCTGGCGGCGACCTCGGCGGCCTCGGCCATCATCTCCCGGTAGGGGCCGGTGTACTGGAGCGGCCGGGCCTCGATGCGGTCGTCGACGGTCTCGAACCGCGACCGCGTCTCCTCGTCGTCCAGGGCGACACGGTAGCCGACCTCCCAGACCGCCGAGCCGTCGGGCTGGACGGCGATGCGGATGGCGGTGGTGTCCGCCGCCAGCCCGCTGGTGTTGCGCTGGACGGCGGGGACGCTGTCGGTGGTGCTTCCCCCCGGATTCGGGGACAGCGACCCCCCGGCGACGGTGGCCAGCAGTGCCACCACCAGCAGGGCCAGCACGGTCGAACCGCGGTAGCGGTCCATCCTCCTTCTACCGGGGCATTACCAGCCGCTCTCATAATCCCTCGGTCGGCCGTCGGGACTGGGAGCGTCCGAACCGGCGGCGCCGGACCGGGAGCATCGCCCTGAGCCGGGATGTCCGATGACCTCCCCAACCGCGCGCGAGGCCGAACGCCGGCCGGTTCACCACGGCGGTGATACCCCGCCTCGACCGGGAGCGGAATTCTCATTGTTAAATCCAGCGACCGTTTTGGAGAGAATCCGGCAAGGATTCACGAGAACCGCACGACGTGGAGGGTATCAAATCCGGACAAATCCACGCGGAACCGCCTCGATTCACCACCAGCGCTGGGGGTTTATACGGAACTCCAGGGGGCATGTGCAGTCACGATGCGAGGAACCGCATCGGCACGCTCCGGTCCTGTCACGGCGGTCACGGCCCGGTCGACGGGTGCGGATGCGTGCACACGGAGACAGCCCATGACCCGGAACCACGAACCGAAGTTCGACACGGACGAACCGCACACGACCGACGACCAGTACGCGAGCTTCTCGACCGAGGCGGGGCTCGTCATGTACGACCCCGACGACCCGGACGCGTGGCTCGAGGCCGACACCACCATCGACCCCGCGGAGGTGGCGTAGATGTCTCGAGACGACGCCACCACGGGCGGCACGTCGCGGCGGAGCGTGCTCAAGACGCTGGGCGCGGCCGGCGCGGCCGGCGCCGTCGGCCTGGCCGGCTGCAGCGAGGTCGCGGCACGGGAGTACGAGGCGGCCCCGGTCGCGCTGGCGGCCGAGGCCGAGTCGGAGGGCTTCCACGCCGTCGACGCCGGCAGCTGGGAGGAGACTCGCAGCGCCGAGGCGCTCGGCATGGAGGTCGACGCGACGCTGACGAACCAATACGCCGCCTACGGGGGCCAGGATGCCCACCTGGGGCTGGTCGCGATGCCCGCGGTCGAGGAGGGCGGGGAGGCCCTGAACCCGCTCGCCGAGCGACCGCTCCCCGACCTGGTCGACTCCGACGCCGCCCGGTCGCTGCTCCGCCGGCTCAACATCGAGCCCGAGGGGGAGCTGGCATGGCGGCGCGGCCCGGAGCGGCTCGGAGTCCGTGAGACCGCCTTCCTCGGCCGGGAGGCCCGTGCGATGGCGTTCACCGGAACCACCGGCGGCGGCGAGGAGGTCCTGCTCCACGTCGCTCGCATCCGCCACGAGGGCGACGCCGTCTTCGGCGTCCGGGTCGATACCCGGCCCCTCGAACGCGACCAGGAGCGCGCCACGCCGACGGATGGAGGCAGCGAGGACGAAGACGGCTCCATGGACTCGGGCTCCGGCGGCGGCTGGTCGCCCCCCGAGGCCTGGGAGCGCTTCGATATCGGTCTCGGACACGGCGAGCGCATCGACCCCTGCGCCGGTACGCCCGGTCGCTGGGTCGAGATCACCAAGCCCGAGGACCGTGGGCTCGTCACGCTGGACGGCTCGACGAGCGGCGGTTACCAGTTCCCAATCGAGTACGACGGCGGGAAGCCGTACGCCGAGGTGACCGCTGAGGCAGACACGGGGAAGGTCCTCGGGGTCTGCGGCGGGTGGCCGGACGACTTCGACCACTACGAGTGGAGTTACCGTCGCATCAGCCAGCACAGGGGGCACTGCGGGCCACCACTGAACAGGTGGGTCTCTGCCGGCACGGGGACCTCGGTGACCATGCCCCTGGAGGACTGCGAGTGCGGGTTCACCATCTACGAGATTCGCGTCGAGGCGTACGACTCGCAGGGCAACGTCGCCTCCAGCGACACCATCCGCTACAACGTCAACGTGTGGGGGTGCTGAGATGACGGACTCGCGACCGCCCCGGCACGGAGGTGACCAGGCGTGACCGACGAGGCCGACACCACGGACTCCGGCGAGACCTCCGACAGCCGGGTCGCGCTGAGCCGGCGGCAACTGCTGGCCGGGACCGCCGCGGGCGCCGTCGGGCTGGCCGGCTGCTACACCGCCGTCACCGAGCTGGACGACGGGGCCGGTGAGTCCGGCGGAGGCGGCACGCCGACCCCGACGTTCGGCTACGGCGGGTCGCCGGACGGCGGGGACGCCTCCTCGACCGGGACCCCGGACCAGCGTGGCGAGGGGACGCCCGGAGGCACCGAGACGGGGACCCGCCCCGACCTCGACTGGCCCACGGACACCCCGACGGCGACAGCGACGCCCAGTCCCACGCCGTCACCGACCCCCAGTCCGACCCCGACGGCGACGCCCACGTCGCCTCCGATTCAGGACGACTTCGGCGAGCAGCGCTACGGCGAGTACGGCTACGGGGGCGTCGGCCCGTAATCCGGCGCACACGAGGTGAACACAATGAGCAAGACTCCGAACCACGGCTACAACGTTCCGCAGAAGGGCGCGAAGAACTGGCACAAACCGCTGAACGACAACTTCCGGCAGTACGACATCGACATCGAGGTCCGCGACGCCGCGTCCAACCGCGGGAACTACACGCCCAAGCAGGGCGCGAAGTTCCTCGCGACCGACCTCGGCGTGGTCTACCTGGGCGATGGGTCGAACTGGCTCCCGATGCTGGCGCTGTCGCGGCTCCGGACGCCTGCGACGACGGGCGCCGCGGCCAACCTGATCGCCGGCCACCCGGACAACAGCGTCGCGAGCGGCATCAGCGGCGCGACGGTCGCCGGGGGTGGCTTCGACGACGGGAACACGGTCGAGCCCAACGAGGTGACGGCCCCCTTCGGGACCGTCGGCGGTGGTCGCGGGAACGCCGCCGGCGCCGAGAACGCCACGGTCGCGGGCGGCGAGGCCAACTCAGCCAGCGGCCAGGACGCGAGCGTCGGGGGCGGCACCTCGAACGTCGCCTCCGGGCAGCACGCCACGGTCGGCGGCGGCGACCTCAACCGGGCCACCGGCCAGGATGCCATCGTCGCGGGTGGGATGCGCAACGAGGCCACCAACCAGTGGTCGACCGTCGGCGGCGGGAACAACAACGTCGCGAGCGCCGGCAACTCGACCATCGCCGGCGGCTCGAAGAACACCGCCGAGTTCGACGCGGCGACCGTCGCGGGCGGCTACGACAACACCGCCAAGTACACCGCCACCGTTGGTGGCGGGGCCGAGAACAGCGCGGGCGGCGACCACTCGACCGTCGGCGGCGGGGAGAAGAACACCGCCAGCGCGGAGTACACGACCGTCGGCGGCGGCGGACGGAACGAGGCCACCGACAAGATGGCCACCGTCGCCGGGGGCGTCGGCAACACCGCGGACAGCACCGGGACCGTCGGCGGCGGCCTTGGGAACTCGGCGGGCTACGTCGCCACCGTGCCGGGTGGCCGGAACAACGCGGCCAACGGGAGCTTCTCGTTCGCCGCTGGCCGGCAGGCGACCGCCGACGGCGACGGGAGCTTCGCCTGGGGCGATAGCACCCAGCGGAGCGTCACGGCCTCGCGGGCGGACCAGTTCCTGGTCCAGGCCGGCGGCGGCGTGACCGTCTTCTCCAGCAGTGATGCCTCCACGGGTGCGGAACTCCCGCCCGGCGGGGGCTCCTGGTCCTCGCTGAGCGCGAGCTCCTCGAAGACGAACATCCAGCCGGTCGACCCGGGCGCGGTCCTGGACCGGGTCGCGGACCTGGATGTCAGTCGGTGGGAGTACGACAGCCAGGAGGACGCCACCCACATGGGCCCGATGGCCGAGGACTTCCACGACGCGTTCGGGCTCGGTGCCGACCGCGACCGCATCGCCACCGTCGACGCCGACGGCGTCGCGCTGGCAGCAATCAAGGGCCTCGACCAGCGGGTGGACGACTGCGAGGCGCGTGTCGCGGACCTCGAACGCGAGGTCGAGAGACGCGACGAGCGCATCTCGGACCTGGAGGCCACGGTCGCGGAACAGTCGTCGGCACTCTCGGACCTCCGCGACGAGGTCGCCGACCTCCGCGAGACGGTCGGCGAAACGGACGCGGCGTGAGCTATCACCCCCGCTGCCCATCTCGGCCCTCCCACGACCCGCCTACCGGACGACCGGACACACTGGCTGCGCCTGAAATACTGGGTGTCCCAGCCATGAGTCCTTGATGCATATTGAACATTCTTGTCTAGTTATTCTGCAGTTATTACGACTGTTCTGGATATATTCCAGTCTATTGCGATAGAATCGGAAAATCGACGGGGTGAAACGGAGCTCTACAGCTCGCCGCCGCTCTCGAGCTGGCCGCCGTCCAGGCGCTCCTTGGCCATCTCCTCGAGCTGGAAGCGCTGGACCTTCTGGGTGGCGCTGCGCGGGAGTTCGTCGACGAACCAGATGCGCCGCGGGTGGGCGTAGGTGGCGACGTGGTCGAGCGTGAACTTCCGGAGTTCCTCCTCTGTCACGTCCGAACCCTCCTCGAGGACGACGAAGGCGACGGGCGCCTCACCCTTGACCGCGTGCGGGGCCGCACAGACGCCGGCCTCCGCCACGTCGGGGTGCTCGTAGAGGGCGTCCTCGACCTCGGCGGGGTAGATGTTCTCCCCGCCCGCGATGATCATGTCGTCCGAGCGGTCGACCATCCAGAGGTAGCCGTCCTCGTCGACGCGCATGATGTCCTCCGTGAGGAAGTAGTCCTCGTCGTCGAAGACGGCCGCCGTCTTCTCGGGGAGCTTGAAGTAGCCCTCGAAGACGTTGGGGCCCTTGATGGCGAGCTCGCCGGTCGTCTCCTCGCCCTCGAAGTCGAGGCTCTGGTCCGGGAACGGCTCGAGCTGGTCGTTCGTCACCTTCGTCTCGCGGGTGTCCGGGTCGACGAGCTTCACGTCACACACTTCGAGGACGGGCCCGATACAGCCGGCCTCCTTGCGGACGCCGTGGGACGGCTCGATGGTGCCCGCGGGCGCGGTCTCGGTCATCCCCCAGCCCTCGATCATCGGGACCCCCCAGGCCTCCTCGATGGTCCGGCGGACGTTGTCCGGCAGCGGCGCGGCGGCGCAGTTGACGTAGCGCAGCGCGGAGAGGTCGTACTGGTCCTCGTTGCCGCGGTACTCCTGCCACATCATCGTGTACATCGCGGGGACGCCGGCCATCGTGGTCACGTCGTGCTCGTCCAGCGCCGTCAGCATGTTCTCGGCGTCGGGCTCGGGCTGGAGGTGCATCGTCGCGCCCTTGTAGAGGTACGTCGACATGATGGCGTTCAGGGCGAAGATGTGGAACAGCGGCAGCACGAGGACGATGGAGTCGTCGGCGTCCACCGCGAGGCCGCCCTTGGTGTAGGCCTCGACCGCCGAGAGGAGGTTCTCGTGGCTCAGGAGGACGCCCTTCGGCTTGCCGGTCGTCCCGGAGGTGTACGGCTGGCAGGCGATGTCGCTCACGTCGCGCTCCGGCCGGTCGAACTCGGTGGGCTGGTCGGCCATTGCCTGCGAGTAGTTGACGATGCCGTCGTCCGTGACACCGGGCAGGAGGAGCGTCTCGATGTCCGTCGCCCCCGCGAGCTGCTTGGCCTCGTCGGCGAGGACGGGCGAGGCGATGACGATGTCGGCCTCGGAGTTGTTGACGACGTAGCCGAGCGTGTTCGGGTCCATCCGGAGGTTGAGCGGGACCGCCACGCCCCCGGCCCGGATGATACCGAAGTACGCCGGCGGGAACTGGTTCGTGTTCGGGATGAACAGCCCCACGCGGTCGCCGGGTTCGACGCCCTGCTCGACGAGGAGGTTCGCGACCTGGTTGGCCTGCTGGTCGACCTCGGCGAAGGAGAGTTCCTGCCCGAAGGAGGTGAAGGCGGTCTTGTCCCCGTACCGGTCGGCAGCCATCGCCGGCACGTCGCCGAAGTGACGCAACGGTTCGCCGTTGTGGTGTTCCATAACAGAGGGAGGAACCGCCGGTCACGGCATAAAGATTGGCGCCCGGCACGGCTGTCGGACTAAAAGCGTCCGGCAGATGCAGGGCCGAGAAGGTCATTGGGAGTCGCTGGACGGACGCGGCGTCACCCGCTCAGGCAGGGGCCGCGACGAGCAGCACGGCCGCCGTCGCGAACGCACCCAGCCCGAGGAGGGCGTAGTTGGCGACGGTGTTGTCCGCCCGGGCGATATCGAAGGTGAACGAGTCGGCGGGGAGCGGCCAGAAGAGGTTGATGCCCGCCGGTGTCAGCATATCCGCGAGGAGGTGCGACCCCACGCCCAGCACGCCGATACCGGCGGTGAACACCGCCGCCCGCGTCGGCTCACCGAGCGGTTGCCACGACCCCTGGCCGACGGCGTACCCGACCGCCCCCAGTGCCCCGGCGACCAGCGCCAGGAACAGCAGCGAGTGGGTCGGGCCCCGGTGTGGGACGAGCGGGAGGTCCATGTCCACGTCCGGGAGCGTCGCGAGCGCGAGCACGCCCGCCCCGCCCACGAACGCGAGGAACGGGTCCGTCCGTACGAGGAGGTAGCCGACCGGTGCGTAGACGAGCAACGCCATCCCGTAATGCCCCGTCGCGTACACACCGTCGGTTCGGTGGCTCCGGATTTGAACCTGTGGGCAGACTGCCACGGCCCCCCGGCTACCGCCGGCCGACCGCCGGCCGATGCCCACAACTAAACCGCTGCCCGCCGTACAGGTCGGCGATGGTCGGGGTCCAGTCGGTGGTGGAGGGGATGGTGCGGACGTTCGGCCCCTTCCTCATCCCGGTGACCGTCTTCGCCATCGGGGTCGTCGGCTACACGGTGCTGTTCCTCGTGAGCCGGCAGTTCCGCCCGGACACGGAGGAGGGCGTGGTCAACCTCTCGGCCGGGACACCCGAACGCTCCGCCACCGACAACGACTACGGCGCCAGCACCCGCGGCGTCCGCCCGTACGATGAGGATGGTGAGGGCGCGGCGAACGACGGCACCGGGGCTGACGGGACCGAGACCGGTGGCGAGGGTGACTCCGGAGCCGAGACCGGGACGGGGACCGGGCCGGAACACGAGGGAGCCGACGACCGGACCGGGAACACCCCCCGGCACAACGACTAACCCGGCTCCAGACGGAGCCACGGTATGGCTCCAGACGAGACGCCGACGCTCCGGGACAACGCCATGACGCGCTTCCCGGTGCCCGACTTCGAGGACCTTCCGGAGGACCTGCAGGAGCGCATCGCCGAGGAGACCGACCAGGCCGGCTTCACGCCGAACGTCTTCTCGGCGATGGCCCACCGCCCCGAGCAGTTCCGCGCCTTCTTCAGTTACTACGACGCCATCCACGAGGGGAGTTCGCTCGCGCCCGAGGAGATCGAGATGATAATCGTGGCCGTCTCGGGGACGAACGACTGCTACTACTGCATCGTCGCGCACGGCGCCCTGCTCCGCATCTTCGCCGACGCGCCGCTGCTGGCCGACCAGATCGCCGCCAACCACCGCCTCGCCGATATCTCCGACGAGCACCGCGCGATGCTGGACTTCGCGGTCAAGCTCACCGAATCGCCCGGTCGCGTCGACGAGACCGCCCTCGACCGCCTCCGCGAGGCCGGCTTCGACGACGAGGCCATCTGGGACATCGGGACCGTCGTCGCCTACTACAACCTCGCCAACCGGATGGCGCTGCTGACGGATATGCGTCCGAACGAGGAGTTCCATACGATGGGGCGCACGCAGAACAAGGACTGAAGCGGCCGATTTCATCCCTTTCGGCATAGCCCTGTTACAGAGGTTCGAAATCCCGGATTCGAGCGTCGGCGAGAAGTAACGCGACTGTGCTCTGTGCTGTCTCAGGAATAGATATCCTCTCCGATATGAGTTCGGTTGCCGTCGAAGGCTGCATCTACGCCACTCAGATGGTTGTTCCAGCCCCAAGAGCCATCAGAGTACTTCTCTACAAATCCCTCGGCCGCCAGATTCTGTATGTCTCCGATATGATCGCTATACTCCGTGTCCATCGGATAGAACAGGATATCATCCCAGGAGTAGTTTCGTGAGATCTGTCCCCAGTCGATACCGTTGCTCGAATAGAAACTTCGGAGCCCCTCCTGGATACCGGTACTACTCAGTCCTTCGCTCTCAGGGAATCCGACCTCGATCAATGCGTGAACTCGGTCGTACTGAGGGCTTTCAACGTTCACAATCCGCCACGGATACCCGTAGCTGGAGAAGATCGAGGCCGCCAAGATGCATTGGTCGCCGCACCTCCCTCCGCGCTCCCACGTCGTTCTCGGCTCCCGGTATCCCTCATGTTGGTCATAATAACTGACCTGAGTACGGATGTAGTTATGAACGGCTCCTGCAAAATAGGCCCAATGCTCCGCTTCATCCGAGTAGTCCATCCGGTACTGTTCGAAGATGTGCTCCCCCAGGTCTCGGATGTCCGCCTCGATATACTCGATATACCCGCGGAGGTCCTCGGTCGTCCACTCGGTCATCGTAGCATAAGCATCCGTGTATGTCGATAAACAATTTTCCACAGGTCGGCCGAGCGGAAGGCAGCGAATCGCTCTCCGGACGGATGGAGCCACAGAGACCGGACTGGTTGGAACCTCCGCGCCAGGTCAGGCCACCAGCAGGAACCCGACCAGCATCGCGCCCGTCACGACCAGTTGCGCGAGCGCGCTCCCGAGGACCGCGACGGTGGCCGTGCCGGCCGCGCGGAGCGACCCGCGGGGGTCGCCCGACGCCCGGAGTTCCAGCAGGAACACCGTGCCGGCGACGCCGACGACGACGCCGAGCGGCCCGAGTACGAACAGGAGCGCGAAGCCGACGACGCCCGCCACCGCGGTCGTCCGTGTCGAGGCCCCGCCCGCCTTCGCGCCGAGCGGTGCGGCGAACCAGTCGGCCGCGAGGCCGAGGAGCCCGAGCCCCACCAGCCCAGCGAGCGCGAGCGTGCCGGGACTGGTGTAACCCGTGGCCCACCAGTAGGACAGGACGCCGGCCAGCGACAGCGCCGGCCCCGGGAGTCCGGGGACGAGACTCCCGAGGATGCCGACGAGCAGGAGCGCCAGCGCGGCCAGCCACACCGCCTCGACGGTACCCAGCATGGGGACCGACACCGACGGTCCCACCGCGGCGAGAGCGACGGGTTCGGGAACGGGAACAGCGTGAAGCGGGGACACGTGTGCCGTGAAGGTTGCGCGTGGGGCGGCTTACGTCCCGCGGTCAGTGGGGCGCGTTTCAGCGTTCCGAACAGGACGCGCCCTTATGCCCGGACGGAACGGTCCTCGACCATGGACGATACGTACCGCTCCACCGTGGGCGTCGTGGCACTCGCGCTCCTGCTCGTCGTCTCGGGGTGTGGGCAGGTCATCGGTGGCGGGCCAGCGGGCCCCCAGTATCAGGGCGACGCGAGTGACTACCTCCTCACGGCCGGAGAGGTCGGCGACGGCTGGACGGAGAACGTCACCCGCGACCCGAACATCAACTCCTCGCGCATCGAGTCGGGCCGGGTCATCGAGCTGACCAACGGGAGCGCCGACCTCCAGATAACGGTGCTCGTGTTCTCGTCGGCGTCGGATTCGAGCGCGTTCCTCGACGAACAGCGGCAGGCGTACAACTCGAGCGGCCTGAACGCGACCAACGTCTCCCTGGGAGATGGTGGCATCGGCGCGACCGTCTCCACGGGAACCTTCCTCGAGGCACGGACGGACAACGTCTACGTGCAGGTCATCGGCAACGTCCAGCCGGAGACCGCCGAAGGCTACGTCAGGGCACAGTTCGAGAAGCTCCGGGTCGCGGGCGAGTCCGACGAGTAATCGCGGCGAGCCACTCCGTTCTCGACGGCCCTCAGCCGCCGTCGTACCGCGCCGCCTCCTCGCGAGCCGCCTCGCCACCGTACGCGTCCACGAGCGCGACGCACGCATCTCCGAACGCCCGCATACAGGCGCGACGGGAGACGAAGTCGAGTTCCTCGGCCACGTCGTCCCACGGGTGGGACTGACACGCCTTCCGCACGAGGAGGCGCTCCTCGGTATCGTCCAGTCCCGCCGCCGAGCCGCCCAGCAGGTCGTGGAGCGCGAGTCGCCGGAACGGCCGCGGCGCCGGGGCGTACATCCCGGGGCCGTACGCCGCGGCCGCGACGGTCCGCCACTCGCGGTCGGACAGATCGAGCGGGACCGTCGCGTCGGCCGCGCGCAGCGTCGCCCGGACCACGTCCGGGTCCGCGTCCCGGAGCGGGTCGCCGAGGACGCTCCCGATGCGCCGTGCGAACCAGGCCGCGCTCCGGTCATGGAGCACGCCCCCGGCATCGGTGAGTGGGCGCATCATCAGTGCGGAGTACTCGCCGGAGGTGTCGTTGCGCGTCGTCGAGAGGTGAACCGTCCGGAACTCGTTCCGCCCCCAGAAGCGGAGCAACCGCGGCGTCGCGCCGTAGCCCACGCCGAGGTAGTCGACCGGCTCGACCGGCCAGCGTGGCTCTGGCGGGTCGGCCGCGGGGGGAGCGCCCTCGCCGCCATCGGCCGGACCGCCCTCGCCGTCGCCCTCGTCCGGCCCGAACTCGTCGGCGACCTCACGCAGGAGCCGACTCCCCAGCCCCTCCGAGCGGACGGCGTGATGGGTCGCGATGCGGAGCACCCGGATCCCGACGGGGTCGCCGGCCTGCTCGTCGCGCAACTGGGTCGTCAGCACGTCCGGGAGCATGTTGCCACGCACGCGCTCGCCCTCGTACATCCGGGCGCGGCGCTCGGCCGGAAGCCCGCCCTCGCGCGCGAGCAGCGCCACGGCGACCGGATGGCCGTCGTGGGTGAGCGCACGGACGGCGACGTTCGGCGCGTCCAGCAGGCGCGCGAGGTCGTCGGGCTCCGTACGGTAGTGAGCGAGTACGAGCAGGCCGAACGCCTCGGCGAGCCGCCACTCCTCGCCCGGCGCCGCGAGCGTCTCGGGGTCGAGGCGTTCGTACGTCGTCGTCCCCGGCGTGGCGTCCACGACGATATCGTCGACCGGCGGCCGGGCACCCAGCATGAGTGCCCGGAACGACCACACCTCGATGGGGTCGCCGCCGGCGTAGCGGATGGGCTCGTCCAGCGTACGGTCGGTCACTGTGTAGTCGCTGTCGGCGAGGCGGCCACGGAACCGCACGTCGAAGCCCCGGCCGGCGCCCTCGTAGCCGTGAACCGTCGTCGCGAACGCGACCGGGACGCCCGTCAGGAAGCGTTCGAGCAGGCGGACCGGGAGCGAGGCCGCCTCGTCGACCAGCAGGACATCAGGGGTCGTCGCCGCGTCGGGGGCGGCCACCGCCTCGGCCGCGTCCGGCGGGCCCGCGAACCGGACTCGCCCCTCGCCCACGCGCAGGGTGTGGGCGTCCGAGTCCCACTCGGCGTCTGCGCCGACCGACGCGACCAGCTCGCGCGCCCGGTCGAACGCCTCGCTGGCGTTCCGGTAGCCCGGCGCCGCCACCAGCACGTCCCGGGCGTCGAGCGCCAGCGCGCCGGCGGCCAGCCCGATGGCGCTGGACTTCCCCCGGCCGCGGTCGGCAGTCAGGACGACCGCCTGCTCCGGCTCGCGGAGGTGTTCACACGCTGCGACGGCGTCGGCCTGGTCGGACGTGCGGCAGGCGTCGTACGAGGCACGCGGGAAGACCGCATCGGTGGGGGGCTCGACCGCAGGGTCGTCCGTCACGAGCCGCGGTGCCGGGTGCGTCAGGCCGTCGCGCTCGATGTCGACCGTGACACCCTCGTCGGTGTCCGCAACGGCGGCGATGGCCACGCCCGGATGCGCGCGGAGCGTCCGCACCAGCCGGTGCCGGAACACACCGGCCACGTCGTCGAGGGCGAACGGCGGCACCGCGAGCGACTCGTCGAAGCCGTCGCGGCGGTCGGGCCACGCGTCGAGCGGTGGCGCCAGCACCACGAGCAGCCCACCGCCGTCGACCGTGCCGGCCGCCCGCCCCAGCGCGTTCGGCTGGCAGGCGTCGTGGCAGTCCACGACCGTCGCGTCGTACGTCTCCCCGAGGAGGTCGCCGGAGCGCGTCGGCGGGCGCCGGGTGGTCGCGTCGACGGCGTCGCGCTCGCTCAGGACGGCAACCCGGTCGAGGCCGGCAGCATCGAGCGCGACGTTCGCCGCCCGCTTACAGGCGTCGCGCGGGCCGTGGAGCACGAGAAGCCGGCGCTCGTCGGTCGCACGCGCCTCGGCGACGAGCCGCTCCGCGAGCCCCGGGAGGTCCATACCGGTCGGGGGGTCCCCGAACGGCAAGGGTCCGTCGGTCGTGGGATGTCGTGGGTTCACACCCCACCGAACACGCTTACCCGTGCGCCCGACACGACCCCGACATGACCAGCGACGACCCGCCGGGGCTGACCGACGCCCTCGCGGCGGTCGAGCGCGACCACGGCGCCCGCGTGGTGGCCGTCCGCGACATCGGCAGCCGGGCGTGGAACCTCCACTCGGCGACGAGCGACCACGACGTGGCGGCGCTGTTCGTCCAGCGGCCCGCCGCGTACGCACGGCTCGGCGACGTGGTCGAGTCCGTCGAGCGAACTGACGGGGAGACGGAACTCCGGGCGTGGAACGTCCGCCGGTTCGGCGAACTGCTCGCGGACTCCAACCCGACCGCGCTGGAGTTCTGCCACTCGCCGCTCGTCCACCGACCCTACGAGCCGCTCGCGGCGCTCGTCGCGGACGTGGCCGACCGGTTCGACCCGATGGCCGTCTACCACCACTACCGGTCGCTAGCGACGCGGCAGTACCACAAGTACCTCCAGCGGCGGCTGCTCGACGGCGGCGAGCCGGTGTCCGTGGTGGTCGAGGAACTCGAAGACGCGTACCGCGTCCGACCGGTCGACACCCCCGACGCCCCCGACGCCCCGACCGAGCGCGTCCCGAAGGACCGCTACGAGGCGGCGACCACTGACCGGACGGTCAAGCGGGCGCTGTACGTCGTCCGGGGCATCCTCTACGCCGCGTACGTCCGCGACACCCACCGGTTCCCGCCGCTCGACTTCGGCGCGTTCCTCGACTCGGTCGGTGCGGTCGACGGGTTCGACCCGGACCCGGAGCTGGTGGCGACGGCACGCGACCTCGCCGAGCGCAAGCGGGCCGGCGAGGGGGGCGCGGTCGTGGGCGACCCCGTCGGTCAGGACGCGTTGCCGCCGGAGCATATCGACCCGGGGACACACGCCGTCCGAGGGATTCCTCGAGAGCGGGTGAACGCGTTCATCGAGCGAGCACTCGCCGACGCACCCGAGTGAGTCTGATGCCGGTTGCCGGCGTGGGGCGAGTGCGCCGCCCCCTCGACCGTCACAGGAGTCCGCAGAACCCGCCGGTTCCCGCGACAGGCGGCAGGTCCCGCGGGGGCCGTCGGGCCCAAACCGCGACCGTGACAAGCCCGTCTCATGAGCTACGCCGAGCAGGTCGCGAACACGATCGATGAGTTGCGGACGGTCGCCGAGGAGCACGGCTGCGAGGTCGGCCGGGCCGGGAGCTACGACTGCATCGTGGTCGGCGGGACCGGTGAGACCATCCGCCCGGTGCCGACGGCGGTGTTCCGGAAGGCCCGGGCGCTGGGGCTGGAGGCTGCGGGTGCCCACGTGGACGAGGCGACCGGCCGGCCGCAGGTCGGGTTCGACTTCGTCGAGCCGCCCGAGCGCGGCGACGAGGAGTGAGAGCGCGCCGCGGGCCGACCCACCAGAGTCATACCGGAGGCCGCGCTACCGGAGTGCATGTCAGACCAGTCCAACGCGGTCACGCTCACCATCGACGGCCCCGACGGCGACGACGAGGTCACGCTCCCGGAAGGGCTCCTCGAGATGCTCGCCGAGGGCGACGAGTCCGCGGCCCAGGTCGTCGGTGACCTCGCCATGTTCGGCTGCGCCCAGCGTATCCACGCCACCGTCCACCACTCCGAGGGCGGCGTGGACGAGGAACTGGAGGCCATCGAGGAGACGACGATGGACCTGTTCGAGGAGCGATTCGGCGCCACCTACGGCGAACTGACCGGCCACCAGCACTGAGTCGGCCGCACTTCTTTGCCGTTCACGGAACCTCGTACGACAGCAGCACGCCGTCGTCCAGCCGTTCGACCGACGCCAGCGACAGCGACGGGAACGACTCGACGAATCCCTCCCCGTCGGCCAGCGTCGGGGCGTCCCGCCCGCCGATGACCAGCGACCCGACGTAGACGGTGAGCCGGTCGACGAGACCGGCGTCGAACAGCGAGAAGATGACCTCGCCGCCGCCCTCGACCATGAGCCGGTCGACGCCTCGCTCGGCGAGCGCATCGAGGCCAGCCGCGAGGTTGACCCGCGCTCGGTCCCCCTCACTCGGCGCGCGAACGACCGTCGCCCCCGCCGCTGCGAGCGCCCGCTCGCGGTCGTCCGAGAGCGCGTCGCTCGCGAGCAGGTAGGTCGTCGGGTCACCGTCGAGGATGGCGGCGTCGGGCGGCGTGCGCCCCCGGCTGTCGACGACGACCCGTGCGGGTGGACCATCCGCATCCGCCCGCTCGCTGGCGCGGTGGGTCTCGTCGTGACGTACCAGCGACGGGTCGTCCGCGAGGACGGTCCCGACACCGACGAGCACGGCGTCGGTCTCGGCGCGGAGGCGGTCGACGCGGGCGAAGTCCTCGTCGCCGGAGATGCGGACCTGCTCGCGCCGGCGGGTCGAGAGCTTCCCGTCGGCGCTGGTCGCCGCGTTGACGTGGACGTACACACCGGCCGTGCGGTCCGGGGGCGAAAACGGGTTTCGGTGCGTGGGGGTCCGCGGCTCAGACCTCGACGGCCAGCATCAGCTCGTCGACCGGCTCGCCGTCGATGCGGTAGTGGCCCTCGCGGACGGCCTCGACCTCCCAGCCGTGGTCCTCGAGGAACTCGGCGGCGGCCTCGTTCGTCGCCGGGACGGAGTTGTAGACGCGGTCGTAGCCGTTGGCCGCCGCCCAGCCGACCCCGCGGACGAGGAGGTGGCTGCCGATGCCGAGCCCCTGGTACTGGTCGACCACGCCGACGGTGAGTTCGGCGGTGTGGGACAGCTTCGCCAGTTCGTTCCCCTTCACGCCGGCCCAGCCCACCACGTCGCCGTCGACGGTGGCGACGAAGAACACCCGCGTCTCCACCTCGTTGTGCCGCAGCAGCGTCTCCTCGCTCTCGACGATGTCCGCGACCGATTCGGCCTCGACGTAGGGCGCGGTCTCGGTGGTCGAGCGGATGGCCCCGATGAGGCCGGTCAGGTCGTCCTGGCGGGCCTGCCGGATGCAGAACAGCGTGTCGTCGACCTCGTACTCCTCGACGGCGCCGGACTCGAAGGCGACCTCCAGAGCCCCCTCCTCGGTCCGGTTCAGGGCGCCGTCCCGAACCAGCATCGCGACGTGGTGGCCGAACATCTCGTGGTCCATCCGCAGGTCCTGCCGGGCCTCCTCGTAGTCGACGCGTCCGTGGCGTTCGACAAGGTCGTAGATCTCCTGTCGCTCCGGCCGCTCGAACGTCGGCTGCTGGCGGAACTCCATACCGTACCCGTTCATCGCCGGGTGACTTAGATACACGGTAACGTTCGACAACCGGCCACCGGCCGTCGAGCGTGGTGGGACGGGCGCCACCGTCCATACGAGTCCGTGCAAGCAGGTCATTTATCTGGAGCCACGGCGAGGGTCGAGGTATGGCAACGGACCCCATCGACTACGGTGCCCTCGACGAGGCCGCGGACTGCAACTACTGGACGTACGACCCCACGTTGCAGGGCGTCGCGGAGCGGCTCTACCCCGAGTCCGACCTCGACTGGGCACGACGCCAGCTCTCGGCGTTCGGCGAGGTGCTGGGCCACACCGTCGCCCACAACGCCGACCTGATCGACGACAACCCGCCGGAGCTGCACACCTACGACAACTACGGCGAGGTGCAGAACCACGTCGAGTACCACCCGAAGCAGTTCGAGAACGAGCGCATCACCTACGACGAGTTCGGTCTCAGCCACGACGTCTTCCACGCGCCCGAGGGCCGCGAGGAGCCGCTGAACATCTCGCACGCCCTCCTGATGCAGACGTTCCTCTCGTACGCCGACCAGGGGTTCACCTGTCCGGCGTCGATGACCGTCGGCGCGGCCATCGTCCTCGAGAAGTTCGACGACGGCCCGCTTGAGGAGTTCTTCCAGGGACTCACGGCCGACGACTACGACGAGCACATCGAGGGCGCCATGTTCCTCACGGAGAAGCAGGGCGGCTCCGACGTGGGTGCCAACGAGACCCGCGCCGAGCCGGCCGACCCCGAGACGGTCTCCGACGACGCGCCAGAGGACGCCGAGGTCTACCGGCTCCACGGCGAGAAGTGGTTCTGCTCGAACATCGACGGGCAGGGCGCGCTCGCGCTGGCCCGCACCCCGGACGCCGACGAGGGGACCGCCGGCCTGTCGCTGTTCCTCGTCCCGCACGAGGTCGACGGCGAGCCCAACGGACAGGTGTACCGCCGGCTGAAGGACAAACTCGGGACGCTCTCGGTGCCGACGGGCGAGATCGAGTTCGAGGGCGCCGAGGCCTACCTCGTCGGCGAGGCGGAACGCGGCTTCAAGTACATGGCCGAGATGATGAACTACGAGCGGCTCTCGAACGCGGCCGCTTCGGTCTCGGCCATCGGCCGCACCCTGCTCGCGGCGAAGGTCCGGGCCGCCGACCGCGAGGCGTTCGGCGATGTCATCCAGGAGTACCCGCTGATGCGCCGTGACCTCGTCGAGATGACCGTGGACTACGAGGCCGCAACGGCGTTCACCTTCGAGGCCGCGCGGCTGATGGACCGCCGTGAGGAGGAGGGCGACGATTCCGATGCGTACCGCCTGATGCGGCTGCTCATCCCCATCGCGAAGTACCGGACCGCGCGGATGGCCGTCGACAACACGAGCTACGCGATGGAGGTGCTGGGCGGCAACGGCTACGTCTCCGGGTTCGTCACGGAGCGGTTCTTCCGCGACGCGCAGGTGCTCCCCATCTGGGAGGGTCCATCCAACGTCCTCTCGCTGGACGTGCTGCGCGCGCTGGAGCGCGAGGGAGCGGCCGAATCGCTGCTCCCGTACGTGCAGGCAAAGCTCGACGCCGTCGAGCATCCACACCTCGAACCGCTGGCCGAGGAGGTCGAGGCGGCCTTCGGCGACCTCCAGCGCGGCCTCGGCGCGCTCGCGGGCGAGGACGGCGACTACGCCCAGTACCAGGCCAAGAAGCTCGCGGACCTCATCTTCGACGTGGTGACGGCCACGCTCCTGCTCGAACAGGCCCAGGACGACATCGACGCCGGTGAGGGCCGCCGCGCCCTCGTGGCGGAGGGCTTCGTCAACACCCGCTTCCGCGACGAGTCACGCGTCATCGACTCCGGCGAGCGCTTCGCCATGACCGACGAGGTGTTCGACGGCGTCGCGCGGTACGCGAGCGTGGAGCCCGACGCGCTGGTCGATACCCCCGAGCCGACCGCCGACGACTGAGGCCGGGCGGCACTGCCACGTGCGACGTCGGCACACGGCCTCGGGCACCTTTTACGCGCACAGTTCGATAACCTGGATGATAAAGTAGCTACTAGCGATTTCTGTGCCAGGAATCGAGAATTGTGTGTGAATCCTCGTGTTCGTCGAGCTGTGCAGTCGGTAGCGAGTGTTCCGGTTTCACTCCGCCTCCTCGTGTTTCTGGTAACTCCGGTAACTCATCGCGTCGCCGTCGACGATGACCGTCTCGGTGCCGTGGTCGCTCTCCGGGTCGACCTCCAGTCCGCCGTCGCCGGCCTCGTCTCCGAACACGTACGGATTGCTATGTTCTGCCATACCACGATGTGGGGGGCGTGGCGGTATATACGTTGTGGCGACGTGCGCCGGGCGTCAGACGGGGTCTCGGCCGTTCCGGAACCTTCCGGCGACGTTCGTCCATCTTAAACGGCCTGCCATCCCGGGGGAAGACGCTACGCCCCTGATTGAAGGTTCGTTCAGTATGAAGCGACGAACGTTCACGCAGGGGCTCGGCGCCGCCGTCGGTACCGGGCTCCTGGGCGGTATCGCCAGCGGCCGGGGGGACACGCTCTCGGAGATCGAGATCGAGACGACCGAGTACGGCGAGAGCCACGTCTACGCCGACGACCTCTACGCGCTGTCGTACGGGAACGGCTACGTGCAGGCCCGCGACCGGCTGTTCGAGATGGACGCCCTCCGGCACGTCGGCTACGGGGACAGCGCGGCCATCATCGGGCCCTCGCAGCTGGGCTCGGACATCTCCGTCCGCCGCGACCTCTACAGCGAGACCGAGATGGAGTCGATGTACGAGGCCGCGAGCGAGACGACGCGCACCGCGCTGGAGGGGTTCGCCGCCGGCGTCAACCGTCGTATCGTCGAACTCGCCGGGACGGGTGACCTGCCCGGGGAGTTCGCGGCACTGGGACACGCCCCCGAGCCGTGGGACCCGGTCGACTCCATCGCGGCCATCAGCTACGCCATCGGCTACTTCGGTGTCTCCGGCGGCGGCGAACTCGGCAACGCGAAGACGCTCGCGCACCTGTTCGAGGAGTTCGACGACCCGGCCGAGGCGTACGCGGCGTACGGCGACCTGAACACGCTCCGGACACCCGAGTCCCACTACGCCAGCATCCCCGCGACCGACAAGACGGTGGAGGCGGGCGAGACGATCCCCGACTCGCTGGCCGACCTGCCGGAGCGTCAGCGCGAGTTCGTGTCGGCCGCCGCGGACGCCGAGCCGTGGGGCGTGCAGACGGAGGTGGACCTCCCGGAGGACCTGGCCGACGCGGTCCCGCAGGCCCGGGGCATCATGGAGGGGTTCAAGTTCGGCTCCAACGCCATCGTCGTCGACGGCGAGCACACCGAGACGGGCGAGCCGATGCTGGGCGGCGGCCCGCAGATGGGCTACTTCAAGCCACCCGTCATCCACGAGATCGGCCTGCACGGCGCGGGCTTCGATGTGACCGGCATCGGCGTCGTCGGGGCGCCGTCGGTCGTCATCGGGCGGAGCGACCACCTCTCGTGGACGGTCACCTCCGGGCGCGACGACATGATCGACACCTACGCCGTCGAACTGGACCCCGACGACCGCCATCGCTACCGCTGGAACGGGGAGTGGCACGAGATGGACACGGAGACGGTCGTCCACCGCGCCTCGCTGCCGGGGAGCGTCGTCGAGGGGGACCCGTCGGTGCAGGTGGTCGAACAGGAGCTCGCCCGCATCGAGCAGAACAGCGACACGATGCCCGTCGTCGCGTGGAACGAGGAGGAGAACGTCGCCTGGTGCCAGCGCAAGACCACGCGCTATCAGGAGCTCTCGGGGGCCTTCCGCTGGGCCGAGGTCGGGCGCGCCGACACGCTCGACGAGTTCGAGGACGCCCTCGCGGAGTTCCCGTTCACCTTCAACTTCCACGTCATCAGCGACCGCGAGGACGAACCCGACATCTCGTTCATCCACACCGGGGAGGTCCCCGACCGGGTCGGCCCCTGGGACGGCCGACTGCCCGTCCCGGGTGGCGAACCCCACTGGAACAGCACGCGCCTCGCCCAGCTGGAGGGGACGGTCGCGCACGGCTCCTCGCGGGGCTACTTCGTCAACTGGAACAACGGCCCGGCGGTCGGCTGGCGGGCCGACGACGCCGAGCGCTCCTGGGGCACCACCCACCGCGTCGAGGTGCTGGACCGGTTCACGCGACAGGCGCTGGCCGACACGGGTGATGCGCTCTCGCTCGACGACGTGAAGTCGGTCATCGAGCTGGCGGCGAAGCACGACTCGGCGGCGCCACAGTGGCTCGAACCGGTCATCGCCGCGGGCGCGGAGAGCGACGACCAGCTGGTCCGCGAGATGGCGGCCGAACTCGAGTCGTGGCTGGCCGACGGCTGCTCCTGGCGGACCGCCGACGGCGGGTTCGGCGGCGAGCGCTACGCAGGCGGCGGGATGGCCATCTTCGAGGCCGTCCGACGAGCCCTCAGCGAGCGCGCACTCGGCGACGAGCTCGGACCACACCGCCACGTCGCGGCCTACGACCCCAGCGGCGGCGGCGGGGCATCGCTCGGCAACGGGCCGGACCCGCACGCCGCGGACCACGGGAACGCGAAGCAGGACCAGCTGCTCGCCGACGCGCTTCACCTCCGGACGGAGTACGACTGGTTCCGGGGAGCCACGAGCGGCGAGGGGCCCGGCCGTGGCCGGGGTCGAGGGCGGGGACGGGGGCGAGGACGAGGACGAGACAGCAGAGCACGGCGCCGCGACCGCGTCGTCCGGGCAGCGCTGGCCGAGGCCCGCGACGAGCTCGTCGACCGGTTCGGGACCGTCGACCCGTCGACCTGGCAGCTGCCCCGGTACAGCAGCACCTTCTCGGCACTCGGGGCGACGCCCACGGAGACCATCCCGATGTCGAACCGGGCGTCCTACATGCAGGCCATCGCGGCCGGCGAGGGGCTCGACGGGGCCGGGGACGCGCTGCCCCCGGGGAACTCGGGGCACGTGAACGCCGCCGAGCTCGTCGCGGCTCAGGCGGGCCGCGGCCCGGAGCGCCTGACCGACCAGCTCGAACTGTACGCGAACTACGAGTACAAACCCCACCCACACACCCGCGATGAGGTGGCCGAGACGGCCGTCGAATCGACCACGGTCCGCGCGACGACGCCCTCGCTCACCGGCCCGGTGGAGCCGGTCCGGGACCTGCCGGCGGACGTCCTCTCGCCGCTGCTCGAACTCCAGTCCGCCAGCCAGCCCGGTGACGCCGCGGACGCCGTCTCCGAGACGACAGGCGCCGTGACCGGGGCCGCCGAGTCGGCGAGCGAGACGGGGACGACCGGAGCGGCGGACGACACCGGCGAGTCGATACTCGGTACCGGAGCAGCAACCGACGATTCGGCGACGGAGTCCGGCGGTGACGGTCTGACCGGTGGTGATCTCCTGGGCGGGCTGTTGGACCGCTGACTCCGGAACGGACCGCCATCAGGTTCGAGCGGCTAGAATCCTGACTCAGCGTTCAATCAATAAACACCCCTCTAAAGGCGGCGACATCGCTTAGCGGGGATAGGGGAACAGTGCGGACACATGGAACGACGCGAGTTCACGAAGCTGCTCGGTGGGCTGGCCGGGACGGGGCTGGCCGGGACGGCCTCGGCCGAGACCGACGGTTTCGCCCCGAACCTCCAGGAGGACCCGCTGGAACAGATCGAGATCCTGACGACGGAGTACAACGAGAGCCACATCTACGGCGACAGCGTCTACGCGCTGGGCTACGGCAACGGCTACGTGCAGGCGCGCGACCGGCTGTTCCTGCTGGATGCCGTCCGACATATCGGCTACGGCAACAGCGCACAGGTACTGGGGCCGGCACAGCTCTCCTCGGACATCCAGGTCCGGCGGGACCTCTACAACCCCGACGAGATCCGGCGCCAGTGGGAGAACGCCTCCCAGACCATCAAGGAGGCCGTCCGTGGCTACACGGACGGCGTCAACCGGCGGATGACGGAGATGGCGGCGGCGGGTGAGCTGCCGGGCATCTTCGCCGCGCTGGGGCACGCCCCGGAGCCGTGGAAGCCCGAGGACACCGTGGCGGCCATCAACTACCTCATCGGCTTCTTCGGCGTCAGCGGCGGGAGCGAACTCGGCAACGCGAAGAGCCTCGCGAGACTCAAGCAGAACCTGGGTGACGAGCGCGAGGCGTTCGAGGCCTACGGCGACCTCAACTGGCTGGAGACGACCGACGACCACTTCACCAGTATCGCGCCGGGCGACGAGGACTACGACCCGGACCTCGTCGAGACGGTGCCGGACTACGAGGACGTCCCACAGGAGCAGCTCGATCTGGTCGACGCCGCGCTGGGGGCCGAAACCTGGGGCATCGAGACCGACCTCAGAATCCCCCCGGACGTGCAGAACGGCATCCGCTCGGGCCAGGGCCTGATGACCGGGTTCAAGTGGGGCTCGAACGCGTACGTCTTCAGCGGCGAGCTGACGGAGACGGGGACGCCGATGCTGGGGGGCGGGCCGCAGATGGGCTTCTTCAAGCCGCCGATCCCGTACGAGATCGGCCTGCACGGCGCCGGCTTCGACATGACCGGGATGGGCGTCGTCGGGGCGCCCGCGCTGGTCATCGGCCGGACGGACACGCTCGCGTGGACGGTCACCTCCGGGCGGGACGACCAGGTCGACACCATCGCGGTCGAACTCGACCCCGAGGACAAGCACCGCTACAAGTGGGACGGGGAGTGGTACGAGATGTCGACCGAGACGGTCGTCCACAGGGCCAACCCCGCGGGTGCGGTCCTCACGGGCGGCTCGGGGACGCGAGTCGTGGAGCAGGAGGTGGCCCGGGTCGAGCAGGACGGTGCCTCGATGCCCGTCGTCGCGTGGAACCCCGACGAGAACGTCGCCTGGTGCCAGCGGACGACAACGCGGGGCGACGAGCTGGAGGGTGCGTTCGCGTGGGCAGAACTCGGCCGCTCCGACGACCTGGAGGACTTCGAGCACCGCCTCTCGGAGTTCCCGTTCACCTTCAACTTCCACGTCGTCGAGTACGAGGAGGACGACCAGGGTAACGTCGAGCGCGAGAACATCGCGTACATCCACACCGGAAAGATCCCCGAGCGCTTCGACGGCCGGGACTACCGGCTCCCGGCGACGCCGGAGACCCACGAGTGGACGGCCACCTACTCCGGGACCGGTCTCGGGACGACCGACCGCAACTCCTCGCGTGGTTACTACGTCAACTGGAACAACGGCCCGGCAGCGGGCTGGCGGGCCGGGGACGGCGAGCAGAACTGGGGCTCGCGACACCGCGTCGAGACCCAGAACCACTTCATCCGAGAGAAGCTCGATATCCCGGATGGGGTGCCAGTCGGCAAGGAGAAGGCCGAACAGGCACGCTCGACCGTCTCGCTCGAGGACGTCCGCGACATCGAGTACCAGTCCGCGAAGCACGACGCCACCGCGCAGGTGTCGGCGCCGTACCTCCGCGACGCCGCGGCCGACGCCGACGACCTGCAGGACGTGGCCGACGTGTTGACCGAGTGGCTCGACGACTTCTGCTCGTGGAAGGACCTGACCGACGACGACCGGATGGACTACCCGGGGCACTCGGTGTTCATCCGGGCCCGGAGGAAGCTCCAGCAGCGCGTCTTCGACGATGAACTCGACGGCGAGCAGGGGGCGCTGAACCTGCGGCCGGTGACGAGCCGGCACGCCTCGGACTCGGGCAACGCGACCAGCGACGTGACGTTCATCGACGCGCTGGCGGGCGACACCACCCACGACTGGTTCGCGACAGCGAGTAACGACGGTCTCGCCACGTTCGACCCCGAGCGCCGCGACGAGGTCATCCGGGGCGTGCTGCGGGAGGTGAAGGCCGAACTCCGCGAGGACTACGGCTCCGACCCGGCCGACTGGCGGGACGACATCCTCGAGAGCAAGTTCCTCTCCATCGGCGCCTCGAACCAGACGGTCATCGACATCCAGAACCGCTCCTCGTACAACCAGGCCATCGACATGGGCTTCGCGCTGAGCGACGACACCCAGACCTGGCAGGACAACGCCCAGGACGTGCTGCCGCCGGGGCAGTCCGGCCACCAGAACGCACAGGAGCTCGCCCAGACCCAGGCCACCGGCGAGGAACCCGAGCGGCTCCACGACCAGCTGGAGTTCTACGTGAACAACGGGGAGTACAAGCCCCACCCGCACACGCGCAAACAGGTCGAGGACGTGGCGGTCGAGTCGACGACGGTCCGGGTCACCCCGGAGCACGACTACACGCCGGTCGTTCCGGCGGCACCGCGGCCCCTCCCGATGCCCATCAGCGTCCCGAACCCCGACGCACCGTCGCCCGGTGACGCCCCCGAGCCGCCGGAGGGTGGCGTGCCCTCCCCCACGTCCACGGACGGAGGTGACGGCAGCGATGCGATCGATACTGCCAGCGACGCGACCGATGCGGTTGACCGACCCACTGGCCACGTCACTGACGACGACCTGGACGACCTGCTGTAGGACGGCCAGAGGAGGCGAATTTCCCGGACATCCCACGTATAACCGCAAGGGGGAGCTACCGAGAGAGGTTCGGCAGCCCCCTCAATGAAGCTCGACATCCCGAAATTCGAACCGGGCGCCGTCTTCACGCCCATCGGTGACCGTGATGGTCCAGTCGTGGGCCTCGGCGATCTCCTTGACGATGGCGAGTCCGAGGCCGACGCCGCGCTTGCCCTCCGACCGGGTGGGAGAGAACACCGCTTCGCGCTCCCCGGGGGGGATACCGGGACCGTCGTCCTCGACGAAGAATCCCTTGCCGTCCGCGAGCGCTCCGATAGTGATGGTGGGGTCACCGTCCTCGCTGGCGTGTTCGACCGCGTTGCGGATGAGGTTCTCGAGGAGCTGCTGGAGCCGGCTCCCGTCGGCCAAGAGGTCGAGGTCGGACTCGACGGTGACCGTGGCCTCGCCGGTCGCGACCGTCTCGCGGGCGGCGGTCCCGACCGCCATCAGCGACACCGGCGCCATCGCGTCCACCGCCTGTCCCTCGCGGGCCAGTCGGAGCAGGTCGTCGACGAGGATTGACATCCGTTCCAGCGAGCTCTCGACCAGCTCCAGCTCGTCGCGGTCGATATCCTCCTGCAGGATGTCGACGTAGCCTTTCGCGACGTTGAGCGGGTTCCGCAGGTCGTGGCTGACGACGCCGGTGAACGCCTCCAGCCGCTCGTTCTGTTCGCTGAGCTCCTGTTCGCGCTGTTTCAGCTCGGAGATGTCCTGGATGGTTCCGAAGTGGTAGGGGGTGCCCTCGATGCGCCGTCGCGTCGTCACCGCCGAGACCGGCACACAGGTGTCCCCGTATTCGTGGACCGTCTCCACCGCACGGGTCTCGCCGTCCGCGAACGAGTTCCAGTACTCGTCGAACCGCTCCGACTCGAACTCCGGGACGACCGCCCAGATTGGCGTCCCGGTGAGCGTGTCCACATCGGTCCCGAGCAGGTCCGCGTAGGCCGCGTTGACGTAGCGGTAGCAGCCGTCATCGCCGTAGATGGCGACACCGACGCCCACGGAGGCGACCATCTCTTCGAACAGCTGCGACCGGTCCATACGGCTAATCGGGGGCCATCGGGGAAAAACCAGTCGGCCATTTCACCGCTGGTCCTGGCTGAGCGAGTGGGGTGGCGGGGTCAGTCGGCTGCGACCGGCTCGCCGTGCTGGATGTCGGTCCCCAGTACGTCGAGGAACTGGGCGATCCACTCCGGGTGGTCGGGCCACGCCTGTCCCGTCACCAGATTGCGGTCGGTGACGACGCCGTCGACCCACGAACAGCCCGCGGCCTCGACCTCGGCCCGTACCGCCGGATACGCGGTCATCTCGTAGCCGTCGAGGACGCCCGCAGCCGCGAGAATCTGGGGGCCGTGACACAGTGCTGCGACCGGCTTCTCCGCCTCGAAGAAGTGCCGGACCGTATCGAGGACGGCGTCGTACGTCCGGAGGTACTCGGGTGCCCGGCCGCCCGGGACGACGAGGCCGTCGTAGTCGGCCGGGTCCACCTCGCTCATCGTCGCGGTGACCTCGAAGTCGTGGCCACGTTCCTCCAGGTACGTCTGGTCGCCACGGAAGTCGTGGATGGCGGTCTTGACGCTGTCCCCGGCATCCTTCTCCGGGCAGACGGCGTGGACCTCGTGGCCGACGGCCTGCAGGGCCTGGAACGGGACCATGACCTCGTAGTCCTCGACGAAGTCGCCGACGATCATCAGGAGCTGTTGTCCTGTCATGTGTGAACACGCACCGTGTGGTGCGTCCGATGCATGGGCCGGAGCGGACATAGTTCTTGACCCAGTCAAGAGGACACGAGGAACGACCGCTACGCGGTGGGTGGAGCGGCTACTCGGCGAGGAACTCGACGCCGTGTATCTCGAAGGCGGCGCCACCCTCGTCGGCCTCCGAGACGGAGATATCCCAGCCGTGCGCCGAGACGAGCTGGTCGACGACGACCATCCCGAACCCCGTCCCCTCCTCGTGGGTCGTGTACCCCGGTTCGAATATCCGGTCGCGCTCGTCGGGTGGGATACCGGGGCCGTCGTCCGCGACGAAGAAGCCCTCGTCGTCCGGGAGCGTCCCGAGGTGTACGGTCACGTCCGAATCACCGTGGACGACGGCGTTGCGGAGGAGGTTGTCGAAGACCTGCCTGAGGCGGGAGGCGTCGGCAGCGACCGTCGCGGACTCCTCCACCTGGAGGGACGCTCCGTTCGTGTCGATACCGGTCCAGACGTCGGTCGCGAGCCGGCGCAGGTCAACGTGGTCGGTCCGGTCGACCTGCCCGCCCGACCGCGCGAGTTCAAGCAGGTCGGTGATTATCTCACGGATCCGCTCGTGTGCAGTCTCGACCCGCTCGAACTCCGCCGGGTCGCCGGACTCCCTGGCGAGGTCCAGCCAGCCCATGGCGGAGGTGAGGGGGTTCCGAAGGTCGTGTGCGACGAGTTCGGCGAACCGGTCCAGGCGCTCGTTGCGCTCGGCCAGTTCCTCCTCCCGGGCCCGGAGCGACTGCTCGGCCCGCGCCCGGTCGAGTGCCGTCCGGGTGTTGGCCGCGAGGACCTGCATGAGTTCGACGTCCTGAGCCGAGAACGCCCCCGGTTCCGGCGAGCCGACGATGACCACCCCGTTCGTCCCGAGCGGGAAGATGGCCTCGCTATCGATGGGGGAGTCCGGGTCGTAGACGTTCTCCGCCTCGCTGACCCGGCCGTGGACCTGTGGCTCGCCGGTCTCGTAGACCTCCCAGGCGAGTGACTCCCCGGCCGGGAGTACCGGAACCGTGTCGAAGAGTTCCTCCGCTCCCCGACCCGTCGCCACCGCGACGAGTTCCTCCCCCTCCTCCAGAAAGACCCCGCTCACGGGGTGGTCGAGGAGGTCGTCGAACGCGGCGCAGCTGCGCTGGGCGATGGCCTCGGGGTCGGATTCGGCCATCAGGTCGCGCGTGACCTCGTGCAGGGTCTGGAGCTGGACCTCGTACTCCCGGCGGTCGGAGATGTCGCGGATGACGCCGACGGTCCCCTCGAAGCCCTCGTCGGTGGTGCCCTCGTCGTCGGTCAGTGCGGTGAACCGCGTCTCGGTGGGGACCGTACTCGCGTCGCCTCGCACGAGGTCGAACTCGATGGCAGTGGTCGTCGCGGGGTTGCGGCGTATCTCCGCACGAGCCTCGACCACGCGGTCGACCGCGTCCCTCTCGAGGAGGGTAGAGAAGTGCATCCCGACCAGCGCCGCACAGTCGTACCCGGTCAGGTCGCACATCGCGTCGTTGACGTAGGTGAACTCGCCGTCGGCGTCGGTGGCGTAGAGGCCGTCCCGGACCGTCTCGGCCAGTGTCTCGTACTGCTCGAGGTCCTGCCGCCGCTCTTTCTGGTCGGTGATGTCACGGAGGACGGCGAGGACGACATCGTCGTCGTGGAGGGTGGCCCGCTTGAGCGACACCTGCAGCCATCGGTAGGCGCCGTCCTTCCGTTCGATGGGCCACTCGAAGCGGTCACCGTCTCCCTCCAGCGCGGCCATCATCTTCTGTTCTACCTGCGTCGAGTCCCGCTCGGGGTGGGAGGCGGTGATGTCCATCACGTCCACCTCCCGGAGTTCCTCGACACGGTAGCCCAGCAGGTCGACCGCCTTCGGGTTCGCGTCCCGTATCGCGAACGTCGCGGCGTCGTGGACGATGATGGCGTCCTCGACCTCCTCGAAGATGACGCGGTAGTCGTCGAGTGCGGCCGTCCGGCTGGCGTGGTCACGCTGCCGTCTGGCCGTCCCGATACCCGCGACCGTCCCACCGAGAGTCCCCGCGGTCAGCGAGGTGAGGACGGCGAACTGTGGCGCGACCGCGCCGACGGCGAACTCGAGCCCACGGAACCAGAGGTTCATCACGAGGAACACGCCGAACCCGCCCGCGGTCCAGGCAGCCACCCGTCCGGCTTCAGTTCCCGGGAGGTCCGTCGTCGCGTAACGGAAGTACCCGACGGCGAGGAGGACGACACCCAGCAGGAGCGCCAGGCCCGCCTGGAGTGCGGCGGTGGAACTCCCGGCAGCGACGACGAACCACAGCGTAATCGCGATCGAGGCGGCAGCCAGCAGACAGGGGAACCAGCGCGAGAGGGACGCGGCTGTCCGGACCATAGATTGAGTTGTGGCTCCACCGTTCAATTTCTTTCCACCATCGGCTGGATAATCCGAGCCGTGGCGCGACCCTACTCCACGGCCTCGTCGGGGACGCCGGGCGTCACGCGTGGCGACCGGATGTCGTGTTCGGCGAATGCGGCGAGCGCACGGTCGGTCACGTCCGTCTCGAAGGCGAACTCGTTGCGGAGGTCGTCGACGTAGGCCTTCCCGGTCACGGTCCGGTAGTGGAGGTCGTCGGTGACCCGGACCGTCACGGGGTGATCGTCGGTGACGTAGACGTACTGGGAGGTCTCCATCGCCTCGCGGACGATGCGGCGCGCGACCCGGACGTCGGCGGCGGGGTCGAGGTAGAACTCGACGGTGACGAGCATCTCCGCGGCGCCGTCGTTCGCATTGGCGATGGACTCGTTGAAGAAGAGGTAGTTGGGGACGGTGATGGCGGTGTCGTCCGGCGTGACGAGCGTGGTCGAGCGGATGCCGATGTCGGTGACCTCACCGTAGTGCTCGCCGACGGCGATCTTGTCGCCGATGCGGTACGGCCGCTCCGCGACGAGCACGAGCCCGCCGAACAGGTCCGCCATGAGGTCCTTGAGGCCGAGCCCGAGCGCGGCACCCAGCAGGCCCGAGAAGGCCACGAGCTGGGCGCTGCTCAGGTCGAACACGCCGCGGAAGACGAGCCAGACCGCCCCGCCGTAGACGCCGACCTTGACCACGGGGATGAGCAGCGTCACACGGAACCGCTGGGTGGTGAGCCGGTCGGCCAGCCCGTTCAGGACCGCGCTCGTGGCGCGGGCGACGACGTACGCCAGCACCAGCACCGCGAGCGCGTTGAGGACCGTCTGGAGGGTGACGGGACTGGCCTCGCTCACCTCCGAGCCGCTCAGCCCGCCCGTCTGCGCGACGACCAGTGCCCGGGCACCCGCCCACGCGACGGGAGCGCTCACCACAGCAACCGCCTCCCCCGGAGGTACTCGGCGGCGGGGTGCAACGCCGTCGGTTCGACCCAGGCGATGTCGTCGGAGAGTGACACGAGGTCGCGGTCCGCCAGGAACGTGAGCGACCGTCTGACCTGCACCTCCGGCAGCGCCGCGGCCAGCACCTCCCGGTCGACGGCGCCGTTGGTCAGTACGAGCAGCAGCACGAACCCCGCGTCGTCGTCGAGGTCGAGGCTCCGGTCCAGTGCCTCCACCGAGGCCGGCGTGATGGTGCCGTCCTCGACGCTGCGCTCCCAGAGCGCCACCGCCACGCCCGGGTTCCCCTCGGAGAGCCGGGTCAGCCGCTCGAAGACGACCGCCTCCACCTCACCCACGTCCTCCTCGGCGCGGGCGGTGAGGTAGGAGAGGTTCAGCGTCGGGACGGTCACCTCGACGCCGACCGAGCGCGTGAGCGACAGCGTCCGACGCTCGAAGTCCAGCGTCTTCACCCGGCCGAACGCCTCCGTCGACTCGAACGCCGGCAGGTCCGGGCCGTACGTCGCGTGGATGAGGTCACGGACGCCGCCCGCGTCGAGCGCCGGCAGCCGGACCACGACGGGGAACGCCGCGTCGACATCGCGGGTCGCACGGAGGTAGTCCCAGGCGTAGCGGTTCCACCCGGTGACGAACATCGCGTCGCTGTCGGTCACGCGGTCGATGAACCGCTCCAGCGGGTCGAACCCGCCGACGCGACGGGTGTAGAGGTAGTGGCAGCCGTCGACCACGACCGCCTCGCTGTCGGGCGCCGGGGCCTCGTCGGGGTCGACAACGAGGCCGTCGAACGACCGACGCTCGGCGGCCGCGCCCAGGTACTCCTCGGCGTAGGCCAGCAGCCCCGCGCGGCCGGCGAACGGCTCGGCGACGACCGCCACGTTCGAGCGCTCCCCCTCCAGGTGGCCGCCGACCGCCTCCTCGAGCGCGTCGAACTGCGCGCCGAGTCCGGCTTCCCGGAGCGCCGCCACGGGGAGGTCCGGAACCGCATCCTCGGCCACCTCCCTCATGGCTGTCCACCCCCGACAGCCTGTGACACCCCAGCGTCCATACCCTCCTGCGGGCCCCGCGGTGACTTCGGTGTTTCCCCGACTCGGTCGGGAACGCCGTGCAGCCGCCCGACCGTCACCGCCCACCGAGCCCCCACACCGCAACCTCCCCACGGAAGCCTCCCCACCGCCAGCCATCCCGTCACCAGCCTCCCAACCGCCAGCCGCCGCACCGCCACGCCTTTGCCGCCGACGCGCCCGAGGTCGGCGTATGCAGGTGACGTTCCTCGGAACCGGGAGCGCGATGCCGACCGGCGAGCGGATGCAGACGGGACTGCTCGTCGAGGGCGACGGCGAGGCGGGCCCGCTGCTCGTCGACTGTGGCAGCGGCGCGCTCCACTCGCTGGCCGCCACCGAAACGGGCTACGAGGGCGTCGATACGGTCCTCCTGACCCACCACCACCTCGACCACGTCGCGGACCTCCTCCCGCTGATGAAGGCCCGCTGGCTGGCGGGCGCCGAGTCGCTCCGTGTCGTCGGACCACCCGGGACAGGGGAACTCGTCGAGGGCCTGCTCGATGTCCACGACTACATGCAGGACCGCCTCGACCTCCGGCTCCGCGAGGTGACACCCGACGAGGCCCCCTTCGACCTCGCGGGCTTCTCGGTGGACGCGATGGAGACCGTCCACTCGATGTACTGTCACGCGTACCGGTTCACGCCCGCAGACGCGGCCGCGGGCGACGACGCGCCCGTCTTCACCTTCTCCGGGGACTCCGAGGAGACCGACCGCCTCGCGCGCTTCGCGGACGGCTCGGACGTGTTCGTCCACGACTGCTCGTTCCCCGACGAGGTCGACGTGGACAACCACCCCACGCCCAGCGCACTCGGGCAGGTCCTGGCGGGCCACGACTACGGCACGGTCTACCTGACCCATCTCTACCCGCACACGGTCGGGAAGGAGTCCGAGATGCTGGAGTCGCTGGGGGAGCGCTACGACGGTGAGGTGCGGTTCGCGGAGGACGGCCTGGTGGTCGAGGTGGAGTAGCTGCACGCCAGTCGCTCTCCGAAAGCGGGTGTCGTCCCCGAGTGCGTCTGCCGCCATCCGAAACCATTTGTCGAAGTGGTCGCAGGACGAGCCATGGGGCGGGTTACTGTCAACTGTCCGTACTGTGGGGAGACCGCACACGCGACCGTGCCGAACAACGCCGACTTCTACTCCGCGCGGAAGAACTCGAAGCAGGGGGACGCGCGGTCGACATCGAGGTGTCGGCACTGCGACCGCTGGTTCCGGTCGAACTACGAGTTCAACTCGCGCTCGTCGGATTCGGTCGAGACGGTCACGTGTCCGAACTGCGGGGTTCCGGTCGACGTGAATGTTCCCCCGAACGCTTCCTTCTACTCGACCCGGATGGAGACGAAACAGGCAGACGCGCGGTCGACGGTCAGCTGTCCGAGCTGCGACGACTGGTTCCGCTTCAACTACATGCTGGACTGAGCCGGAGCTCAGTCGATGCGGTACCGCAACAGCGCCGCGACGCCGCCGAGGTTCTTCAGTTGCTGGCCGGGGTCGAACTCGTTGGAGAACACCGTCACCTCGCCACCCTTCTGTTCGACCGTCTCCACGAGGTCGTTGGCGTCGACGTCCCAGTCGCCCTCGCCGGCGCGCTCGGCGCGGAGGCGTTCGTCGAGGATGAGCAGTTCGTCGATGGCGCCGAACTCGGCGGCCTCCATCACGCCCTCGATGCCGTAGGCGGCCTCGTGGCCCTGTGCGATGCGCTCCATCAGCTCGTCGATGTAGCTGGCCTCCTCGGCGATGCGCGTCTCGGCCTGCACCTCGTCGACGGCACCGCGCTTGAGCACCTCGTGGACACCGCGGTCACCGACGCCGGCGGTGTCGACCGTCGTGATGAGCTCCGCGACATCCGGCGCCTCCTCCTCGATGTACTCCAGGGCGTCCTGTTTGGTGAAGCCGGGGCCGGCGAGGATGATGGCGTCCACGTCCATCCGCGCGAGCACGTCGGTCAACTCGGCGAACAGCTGGGTGCGCGGCTGGGCGTACTCGCCCTTGCCCGTGGTCGCCGTGATGCCGGCGCGCTCCTCGACGCCGTACTGCGCGACGGTGTGGACGTACGCCTCCCCCTCCTCGACCGTTGCGATGGCCACGTCCGGGTTCTCGGCGGCCTCGACGGCCTCTTGCAGCCGTTCGAGCTGGTCGGTCTTCCAGCGCTTGGTTATCTCGATCTCCGTCAGTTCCTCCACGTTCAGGGTGTGGTGGAGCCCGAGCTGGTCCTCGCGCGAGCAGTCGACGATCTCGCCCCCGATGCGGAGCCGGTTGGCGAACTTCGCGAACTCCGTGGTCTCGACCGCGATGGTGACGTACATGTGCTCGCGCTCGCCACCGGTGTCGCGCATCTGGTCGTCGTTGCGCTGGATGCGGCGGGTCGTGTCGCCCCCGACCTCGTCGCCCGGCTCGATGATGTAGGTCAGGTGCCACAGGTCGTCCAGACTCTCGGGGACCACCTCGATCTTCTCGCGGCCCTCGCCGACGGCGTGGCGGTCCTGGATTCGCATACCCGGACTCGGCGGGCCGGGCGCAAAGACCCTGCCGTTCCCGGCCGCCGGGCGGCGCCAGCCTTTATCAGCCGGCTGGCCGCAGACCGAGCACGAGATGCGCGAGACCCTGCCGTTCACGCTCATCGAGGAGATGACACACCACCTCGAGCGGCGCTTCCAGCCGCTCGACATGCAGGGCGAGATCGCGTCCTCGGCCCGTGTCGACATCGACGAACTGCGGTCGGCCACGGGAACCGCGATGCAGCTCCACCCCATGTCGCGAGCACGGCGCCGCCCGTCGCGACCCACCGACACCCGATACTGGTGGGAGATACCCTCCGACCCGGGGCTGGTCCCGGTCTACGAGGTCGACAGCGAGGAGTACGACCTCCGGACCGTCCGGAACCGGCTCTACGGGCACCAGTTCGACCTCACCGAGGAGCCGCCCTTCGCGATGGTCGTCTACCGGGGCGGCGGCATCGACGGTGGCGACCGTATCCTCCAGTCGACCAGCCACGTGGTCGCCGACGGCGTGGGTGTACTCCGGTTCAGTCACGCCACCTGGACGGCCTACCGGGGCGAGGAGCCGGTCGGGGACACGGTCGGCCTGCACGAGTCCCGCTCGCTGCTGGAGAACCTCCGTCCCACGACGCCGCGGGACGCCTGTGAAGCGGCGGAGACGGTGGGGCGGCGACTCCGCGATGGCGTTCTGAGCCCGACCGACATCGCGGACGACGGCGGCTCGGACCGGCCCGGCTGGGGCTACGAGCGCCGCGTGCTCGACGCCGACCTGACCGGTCGGTTGATCGCCACCCGGCCACCGGGCGTCTCGGTCAACGACGTCCTCCTGACCGCCCTCCACCTCGCCATCGAGGCGTGGAACGACGCCCACGGGGAGCCGACCGGCTGGCTCGGCGTCATGATGCCGGTCAACGTCAGGCCCGACGACTGGTTCTACCAGGTGATGGCGATGTACACGCTGTTCGAGCGGGTGCGGACGAACCGGGCCCACCGGCGGAACCCCGGCACCGCGCTGGCCCGGGTGGCCCGGCAGACGACCCGTATCAAGGAACGCGACCTCCCGGAGCGAGCCTACGAGGCGCTGGCGCTGCTCCCCGACGGTCTGCCTGTCGCCCTGGAGCGCCACCTCCCCGACCTCCTCCGCGACGGTGGTGCACGACTGCTGGATACGGCCGTCCTGACCAACCTCGGAAACGTCCCCGTCTCCCCGTCACTGGGCGAGGGGACCGAGAGCGAGGTCTGGTTCTCGCCGCCGACCTGGCGGCAGATTCCCATCGGCATCGCGGTGGGAACGTTCGACGGTGAACTCCACCTGTTCTGCCGGTACCTGCTGGAGCAGTTCGACGAGCCCGCGGCGGCGCGGTTCGTCGACACGTACGTGACCCACATCGAGCGGCTCGTGGACGAGGTGTTGCCGGCAGTGACGGCGGACTGACCAGCGAACGTTCCGGTCATCACACGTACCGTACCCCTCCGATATATTCCTCTACTGGACCATATCTAGAAGTATACGCCCAATATTCCAGTAATAGGCCAAACCACACCAATATTCCCTCACTTCTCCTGCAGAGCGAAATCATCGATACGATTCCAGAATAGGGGGTCGCGCCCGGACGCTCAGATGGCCTGTCCGGCAGTGGGGTCCGGGTCCGCCTCGTCGGCCCCCGGTTCGACGACGCCGACCGCTCCGCCGTACAGGTAGTACGCCGAGACCATCCCGTAGAACGAGACGAACGGGACGACCAGCCCGCCGATGCCGGTGGCGCTGAGGACGCTGGTGATGGCGCCGACGACGACGAGGACGCCCAGTGCGACCACCCAGCGGACGGCGTACTCGCGGGTCGTCACGAGCGCACGGATGCGCCCGACATCGAACCCGTCGGCCACGCTTCCCGACATGGCGACGAACGTCAGCGCCGCGGGCAGGAAGTAGTAGATCAACAGGGTCAGCAGGCCGGCGACGACGAACCCGCCGAGAGCGCCGAGGATGGCCCCGGCGGTCAGGCTCTGACTTCCGGTGAGAATCGCGACGACCAGCCCACCGGTGGTGACGCCGAAGATGACCAGGGGCACGAGAAGGTAGGCCAACGAGACCACGAACAGCTTCAGGCCGTCCATGAGCAGCTCGCCCCAGTCGTCGAAGACGGGGGCGCTCTCGGTCTCGGGGTCGGCCGCCGCGTCCCGGAGGACGCGGGCCCCGTAGCCCAGCACCAGGAACACGGGGACGACCAGGAACGACAGGATTCCCAGAACCCCGCCGATGACGATCGTCTTCCAGCCCTCCCCTCCCTCTCGCGGATAGTTGATGGATTCCTCGAACATGGTGTATCACCGTCCGTGCTGGCCGCGCGATTAACCTTTCGCGCGCGCTACGGCTGGAAGTTTCTACACCCTTCTGGAATATAAACTTATACCGAGCAACGATGCGCGGTCGGACGCCCCGGAGATGACAGAAGTGACCGTTCCGTCGGGCCGCCACCCCCGCTACTCGTCGACGATCGTCGAGCCGCCGGGCGGGCAGAACTCCTGGACGCGGTCGGCGCTGGCGACCTTCCGGACGAACGACTGGTCGGCGAAGCGCTCGCGGAACTGCCGGTAGACCATCTTCGCGATGTCGTTCTGGGCGTACTGCCCCGGCTCCAGCCGGACGCTGGTCACGGTCCGCTCCTCGATGGGGTCGGGCGGACCGCCCACGACCCTCGATTCGGGTTCGACCTGGATGCCGACGGCGACCTCCGCTTCGACATCCTCGAAGTAGGTGCGGTCGCCACGCACGGCGAAGCCGCCCTTCTCCAGGTACTCGCCGGATTCGGGCGTCTTCGACACCTGGTCGGGGTCGACCATGTAGGCGTCCCCCGCGAAGCGGCCGTCCTTCCAGACCGAGGAGTAGGCGACGGCGAACTGCGCGGCCTCTGCCTTCGACCGCTGAGGGATGTCGATGTCCGTCGCGGCCTCGCTCGGCCCGGTCGCCTTCAGAATCGTGACGGGGCCGCCGTGGGCCTGCGTGTGGAAGAACAGGTCCCCGCGGTCCATGTACTTCTTGACGAGTTCCTCGTTCTGGTCGGCGTTGCGCCCGCCGATGACGAGGAAGCCGTCGGAGGTGTGGAACCAGCGGAACCGCTCGTACCACTGCTCGTCGCTCCGGATGGGGATGGAACTCCGCTGGAGCCACTCCTCGTCGCTGGTCTCGTCGTCCCCGTCCTCGTCCCCGTCGTCGACCTCCTCCTCGTCGCGGGCCGTCCACTCCTCGCGACGCTGCTTGACCGCCTCGAGGTCCTCGCGGGTGTCCTCGATGGCGGCCAGCGCGCCCTCCTTCTTCTCGGCGATGCGCTTTGCCTCGGTGTACAGCCGGTCGGCGTTCTTCTCGACGCCGTCCGCGACCTCGACGGTCACCTCGTGGTCGTCCAGCGCGAGCGTGACGGTCCCCTCGGCGCCGTCCACGCCCACGACGGCCTCGGCGGCCGGGATACCCTGCTCGGCGCCCTCGGCGAACCGCTCCTCGATGGCGTCCCAGGAACGGTCCTCCTCACGGGCCGCGCGCACGGTCGAGAGCACGTCGTCCACGAGGTCGTAGTTGGCGTACAGCAGTTCGGCCTTCTCGCGCTCCTGTTCGGCCTGTTCCTCGAACTCCTCGATGGCGGTCTCCTGCTGCTCGATGATGCGCTCGTGCTTGGCGATCTCCGACTCGAAGTCCGGTCGGTCACGTCCGCCACCACCGCCACCACCGCCCTCGCCGACCGATTCGTGTTCCAGTCGGTGGAAGTAGTCGGCCAGCGCGGCGTTGAAGTCGTCGAACGCCTCGGCGTGGAGCCCCTCGGCCTCGTGCTCCTCCATCGGGACGGGCGTCACGTCCACGACGCGGCGAGGGGCGTCCTCGTCGGACGACTCGCCGGCCGCTTCAGCCTCGTCGCCGCCCCCGTCACCGTCCCCGTCGACGGCCTCGGTGTAGACGCGGGGGTCGAGATCACCCTCCTTGATGCGGGCCCGGAGGCGGTCCCAGGCGTCGTAGAGGGCGTCGTACTCCTCGCGCTCGGCGGCAGCGATGTCCTTGACCATCTCGACGCCGGCGCGCCGGCAGAGCTCCTCGGCCCAGAGGCCCCCGAAGTTGAGCTGCGTCGCCACGGTCCGGACGATGTCGGAGTCGGACTGGTCCATCCGTCGCGCGAACGCCTCCCCGTCGGCTTCGAGCGGGTCGAACCGGGAGTCGGGGAAGTCGTAGGTCGAGCCCGGAGCGACGGTCCGGGACTTCAACCGGACGGTGTCGAGCGACGAGACGACCTCCCGTTCGGGGTCCAGCACCGCGACGTTGCCGTCGCCGAACAGCTCGAAGACGAGGGTGGTGTTCTCGTCGTCCCGTTCGAACTCCACGCTGATGATGCGGTCGAACTCGAACTGGCGCACGTCGACGAGGTCGGCGCCCGACAGGCGGTTGCGCAGCATCATCGCGAAGTTCGGCGGCCGACCCGGGGCGTCAGGGACTCGGTCGGGGTCGACGAGGTGGACCCGCTTCGGGTCGCGAACCTCGGCCAGCAGTTCGAGGCGGCCGGCATCGAAGTCCCGCAGCTTCAGCCGGACGAGGTCGTCGTCGTAGAGGTAGGCCTTGTCCAGCTTGGCCCCCCGGTAGCTCCGGAGTTCGCGGACCAGCGCCGCACAGTCCACACTGGTCAGGGCGCGTTTCTGCTCCATGCCCGGACTGTGGCGGTCGCCCGGATAGGCGTGTCGGGTCGGGGTCCCGACCCGGGCGCGGACGGCGCCTCGAATCAAAACGAACCGCAGAACTGCGGGCACAGGGTCGAGTGGATGGCTCGCCTGGAACAGGTATGAACGACGACGTACGGAGAGCGATGCGGCGGGTGGTGAAGCAGGAGGTCGAGGCGGCGGACAGCGTCGTCCGGAAAGGGGAGCTCCCCGAGCGGCGGCTCGCCGAGCGGGTCGACTCGTACGGTGACGTGGCCCGGGCGTGGCTTCGGGGGCGGGCCCGCGACCGTTTCTCACCGATGGCGACCGGACTCGGACTAAAAAACCCGCAGTTGACAGGCAGTAACGATACACCCGAGGGCGACGAGATGCAGGTTGCTATGGCGGACAAGGAGAACGTACGACAGCAGTTCCGTGAAGCGTTCGAGGGTGCGGATTACCCCGTCAACAGCCCGATGGACCTCGTGCCGGCCCTGCCGAACGGCCCCGGCACGACGTTCGAGATCGGCGACGAGACCATCACCGCGATGGAGCTCAACCAGGAGGCCTCCGGGCAGGCCGACTATCCCTACGATAGCGTCGACGAGCTGGTCGACGCCCTCGTCGACGGGATGGAAGACGAAGGCTACTTCTAGAGCCACGCGCTCTCCCGAGCGCGGACTTCTCGCCCGTGTCGTCGACCAGCGACGGCAGTGGGTGTGCCGGCACGAGCCCGCCCCAATGAGTGACCCGGTTATCCCCGGATTGTGGCGGGTAGCGGCCGCGCTCGCGCCGAAGCGCGATGTGCGAACCGAAGGACATAGGGTGCCACGGTCGACAAGCCGGGCGTATAGATGCAGGACCTGGATGGGACCATCGGATACGGACGGGGGGAGCCGGACTGGCTCCGCGCAGAACGGGAGTACGACGACGAGGTCATCGGCGACGACACGCTGGGCGAGCTCTTCGTCGCCAGCGCCCGCCGGAACGGCCGCCGGGACGCACAGTGGTACAAGGGCGGGGTCTACGACCGCACGATGGCCGGTGTCGCCTACCCGGAGGCGCTCGACGGCGAGTTCGCCTCGCTCACGTACGCGGACATGCTGGACGTGGTGCAGAGCCTCTCGGCCGGCTTCGTCGACATCGGCGTCGAGCACGGCGACCGCGTCGGGATGTTCGCCAACACGCGGATGGAGTGGGCCCAGTGTGACTTCGCGCTCCTCTCGGCCGGCGCCACCGTCACGACGGTCTACACGGAGTCCGAGCCGCCGCGGGTGCAGTACCTGCTGGGCGACCCCGGCGCGACGGGCGTGGTCTGTGAGAACAGGGAACTGCTGGAGCGCGTCGTCGCGGTGGAGGACGAACTCGATGTCGAGTTCGCGGTCGTGATGGACGAGTTCGAGGCGCCGGAGACGGACCTCGACGTGTACTCGCTCGCGGACGTGTACGAGCGCGGGCAGTCCGCCTTCGACGAGGACGCGTTCGAGGAGCGCCTCGACGCCTGCGAACTGGACGACCTCGCCTCGCTGGTCTACACCTCCGGGACGACCGGCGACCCGAAGGGCGTGATGTTGACCCACGGGAACTTCCGCGCGAACGTCAACCAGGTCCGCAAGCGCTTCGGCCCCCGGCCCGACAAGGACGAGGACACGCCCGTCATCGACAAGAACACCCGCACGCTCTCCTTCCTGCCGCTGGCACACGTCTTCGAGCGGCTGGCCGGCCACTTCTCGATGTTCGCGACCGGCGGCACCGTCGCGTACGCCGAGTCGCCGGACACGGTGGGCGACGACCTCGAGAAGGTCCAGCCCTCGGGCGCGACGAGCGTCCCCCGTGTCTACGAGCGCATCTTCGACCAGATGCGCGAGCAGGCGTCGGGCTCGGACGTGAAAGAGCGCATCTTCCAGTGGTCGCTGGACGTGGCTCGCGACTACGGCCGCATCAAGCGCGACCCGGACGAGGAGCCCGACCTCGGGCTGCGCGTCAAGCACGCCATCGCCGACAAACTCGTCTACGAGACCGTCCGCGAGGGCGTGGGCGGGCGCATCGACTCGTTCATCTCCGGTGGCGGCTCGCTCTCGAAGGAACTCGCCCAGATGTTCGACGGGATGGACATCCCCATCAACGAGGGGTACGGGCTGACCGAGACCTCGCCCGTCGTCTCGACGAACCCGGCCGAGGCGCCCAAGCACGGCACACTGGGCCCGCCGGTCGTGGATTGTGAGGTGACGGTCGACGAGTCGGTCGTCAGCCAGGAGCGCCGCGAGAACGCCGACGGGCAGGTGGGCGAACTGCTCGTCCGCGGGCCGAACGTCACGCAGGGCTACTGGAACAAGCCCGAGGCGACCGAGGACGCGTTCACCGAGGCCGAGGACGGCGGCGACCCCTGGTTCCGCACGGGCGACATCATCACCATCGACGAGGACGGCTACCTCGTCTACACGGACCGCCTGAAGACGCTGGTCGTGCTGGACACCGGGAAGAACGTCGCGCCCCAGCCCATCGAGGACGAGTTCTCCACCTCCGAGCGCGTCGAGCAGGTGATGGTGACCGGCGACGACGAGAAGTTCATCGGCGCCATCATCGTCCCGAACTTCGAGCAGGTCCGCCGCTGGGCCGACAAGCAGGGTATCGACCTGCCCGACGACAACGAGGGCATCTGCCAGGACGACCGCGTCCGCGAGTACATCGGGGAGGAGGTCGACCGCGTCAACGCCGAGTTCCCGAAGCACTCCCGCATCAAGCAGTTCGAACTCGTCCCGGTCGAGTGGACCGCCGAGAACGACTATCTCACCCCGTCGATGAAGAAGAAGCGCCGCGCCATCCGCGACGGCTTCCAGGAGTACATCGACAGCATCTACGAGGACTGAGCGGGCGTTTCGGTGGTGAGCTCGGCAACGTCAGCGTGCGTGGTTACTGACCTGGGGAGTGGACAACAGCGCCGACGACCTCCTGTTGAAAGCCCCCGCGGGCTGAGGGCCCCGCGGCTCGTTGTGGTCCTCACGGTCCGGGCGTGCGGCCCTCGCTTCGCTCGGGCCGTTCCGGGCCTGCGTTGCGGTCCTTACTTCGCCGGGGAACCGCTCAGCCCGCGGCCCCTTTCAGTCCCGCCCGTCGTGGCTTTCGGGGGTCGCGTCGCACCGTGCTAGCTCGGTGCGGACGTTCCGTGGACCGGACACTCTCGGGTGGGACTGGAAGGGGCTGGTCGCTCGACTGTCCCCGGACGACGCAAGCACCGCAGGCCGAACGCAGTGAGGCCGAGGAGCGCAGCGAGGCCCGGGACATCGAGCGGCCAGGGGCTTCCAAATCGGTTCGATTCACGTATCGTCATTCTGAATCCCCCTTCAACTACACTCCCTACAGTCACAGAACCAGCCCGTTCTACGGCACGAGCCGCTTCAGCACCGTCGACTCGATCTTCCGGAGGTGCTCGCCGACGGTGCCGGAGGAGAGTTCCAGTTCGTCGGCGAGTTCCTGGTAGTTGGTCTGCCGGGGCTCCTCGTAGTAGCCCATCTCCACCGCGGTCCGGAGGATCTCCCGCTGGCGCTCGGTGAGCTGGTCGCCGGACTCGGGCTGTTCGGGGTCGTACTCGCCGGTCGAGAGGAACTTCAGCCCCAGCCCGTCGGGCACGTCCTTGATGGCCTCGCGGATGGCGCGCTGGTTGCCGATGGCCCGGACCTCCAGCGCCCCGCGGTCGGTGTAGCGCATCGGCGTGTCCAGCACCAGCTCGCGACGCTGGGGCACGCTGTACAGCTGCTGGAGCTCCTCATCGGCGGTGATGCGCGAGTACGAGAAGATGCCCGTCTCCGAGACCGAGAGGTCGTACGAGATGATGTCCGGGTCGTCTCCGACGAGCTCCTCCAGCCGGTCGGCGTCGCCGGAGAACTCCAGCAGCACGACCGCGGAGCCGTCCTCGAGGACGTTGAAGTGGTGGATGGCCTCCCGGTGCACGTCGGGGTCGTCGGCGACGGCCGCGACGGCCGGGTGGAGATAACGGCCTCGCGGGATGAGTAGAAAATCGACGTACCTCATATCTGCGGTTCGAGTGGTCCAGCATCTTGAGGGTTGCGGGCTACGGAGAAGAGCGCATCCGAGGGCATATCTAGACCATTCCAAATTTTACACCATATTCTAGCAATTTTGCACCCAGATTAGACCATTACACTCTTATTTCCCGATTAACATCTGTATCTTCCGGGCTGCTTTGCCAGGAACGGTCAGACGGGGGAGCCCTCGCGCTCTGTCACGAACACCGCAACGATACAACCAGCTACGAAGCCCTCACCCTTCGAGTCCGCCAAGGCTGCACGCTGGTCAGTCGGCAGCTGTCAGCCTCACACCTCCCCAACCGCTTGCAGTGCTCGCTCCCTGCGGTCGCTGCGCGCTTCAGCCCTCGCACGGTGCCGGCGGCTGGCCTCCGGCACAGCCGCCAGCGCGCGCCCACTGGACTGACGGAAGACGGTGACGAGAACAGGAGGCCGGCCGCGCCGGGGACGCTAGTTGCTCCGCAGCGACTCGCGGACGGTCGCCGGGCCGGCGTCGGCGTCCACATCGACGCCCAGCGCGAGCAGCGAGTCGCCCAGCGCGGCCACGAGCGCGGTCACGTTGTCCGGCGTGGCACCGTAGCCCATGCAGCCGACGCGCAGCACCTCGCCTGCGAGGTCGCCGAGGCCGCCGGCGATCTCGATTCCGTGCTCCTCCAGCATCCGGTCGATGACATCGCCCGGTTCGACGTGGGCGGCCTCGGGGAGGCGCGCGGTGTTGAGCGAGGGGAGCCACCAGTCCGGCTCGGCGACGGGTTCGAGCCCCATCGCGGCCAGGCCCTCACGGAGCGCGCCGGCAACGCGCTCGTGGCGGGCCCACCGGTCCTCGAGGCCCTCCTCGACGACGAGGCGAAGCGACTCGCGGAGCGCGTAGACGTTCGAGACCGGCGCGGTGTGGTGGTAGGCCCGCTCCTCGCCCCAGTAGTCGTCCAGCAGCGAGAGATCGAGATACCACGAGCGGGGGCGCTCCTCGCGGGACTGCACCCGCTCCATCGCCGCGTGGTTGAGCGAGAGCGGCGACGCACCCGGCGGACAGGAGAGGCACTTCTGCCCGGCCGAGTACGCGGCGTCGACACCCCAGTCGTCCATCCGGAACTCCACGCCGCCCAGCGACGTGACCACGTCCGCGACGACGAGCGCGTCGTTGTCGTGGGCGATGTCGGTGAGCGCGGGCACGTCGGGCTGTTTGACCCCGGTGGAGGTCTCGGCGTGGACGAAGCCGAACAGGTCGGGGTCGTGCTCGGTGAACGCCTCCTGCACGTCGTCGGGGGCGAGCGGCTCGCCCCAGGGCGCGTCGACCCGCACGGGGGCGCCGCCGGCGCGCCGGACCATCGCGGCCATCCGGTCGCCGAAGTAGCCGTTCGAGGGCACGAGCACCGTGTCGCCGGGGCGGGTGAGGTTGCCGATGGCGGCCTCCATCGCCGCACTCCCGGTCCCGGAGACCGGGATGGTCCACCTGTTCTCGGTCTGGAGGACGTAGCGGAGCAGCTCCTGGGTCTCGTCCATCACGTCGATGAACGCGGGGTCGAGGTGGCCGACGGGTGGGGCCGCCATCGCGCGGAGAGTGCGCGGATGGACCTCGCTCGGCCCGGGACCCATCAGCAGGCGGTCCGGTGGCGACAGCTCACCGACCTGAGGGCGTTGCATGTGCGGCCGTCCGGGACCCGGCGATATAAACGCGGCCGTTCACGACGGCCCCGGTGATTTCTGCGAGCAGGACGCCTCAGTCGTCGGCTGCGCCCTCGCGCTCGTCGCCCCGTGGCCACTCCGGAACCTCGCTGGTGTCGTGGCTCCCGGTTGGGGGCAGGTTCACGGCGGCCGCCGCCGATGTCTCGAGGTCGGTCTCCCGACCGATGGCGTCCAGTTCGCCGGCGCCGTCGGCGTCACGGGCGTCCTGGTCGATGCGCATCGAACAGAACTCCGCACCGCACATCGAGCAGAAGCGCGCCTCCTTGTAGTTGTCACCCGGGAGCGACTGGTCGTGGAACGCCCGGGCACGCTCGGGGTCCAGTGCCAGCTCGAACTGCCGGCGCCAGTCGAACGCGTACCGGGCCTCGGAGAGGGCGTCGTCCCAGTCGCGGGCACCGGGCCGCCCGTTCGCCACGTCGGCTGCGTGGGCGGCGATACGGTAGGCCGCCAGCCCGTCACGGACGTCCTCGCGCTCGGGCAGCCCGAGATGCTCTTTGGGCGTGACGTAGCAGAGCATCGCGGCGCCTGCACGAGCGGCCTCCGTCGCACCGATGGCACTGGTGATGTGGTCGTAGCCCGGCGCCACGTCGGTCACCAGCGGCCCGAGCACGTAGAACGGCGCCCCGTCACAGACCTCCTGCTGGCGTTCGACGTTGTCGGCCACCTCGTCGAGCGGGACGTGACCCGGCCCCTCGACCATCACCTGCACCCCGTGGCTCCACGCGGTCCGGGTCAACTCACCGAGGGTCTCCAGCTCGGCGAACTGGGCGGCGTCGGAGGCGTCCGCCAGGCTCCCCGGACGGAGCCCGTCACCCAGCGAGACGGTCACGTCGTGCTCGACGAACACCTCGCAGATGTCCTCGAACGCCGTGAACAGCGGGTTCTGCTCGCCGTGGGCCTCCATCCACTTCGCGAGGATGGACCCGCCACGGGAGACGATACCCGTCGTCCGGCCGTCGGTCAGAGGGAGATGCTCCAGCAGCACGCCGGCGTGGACGGTCATGTAGTCGACACCCTGGCGGGCCTGCTTCTCGATGACCTCGAGGAGCAGGTCGGGCGTGATGTCCTCGGGGCTGCCGGCCCGTTTGAGCGCCTCGTAGATGGGCACCGTCCCCACCGGGACGGGCGAGTGCTCGACGTTGGCCGTCCGGATGGCGTCGAGGTTCTCGCCGGTCGAGAGGTCCATCACCGTGTCCGCACCGTAATGGACCGCGGTATGGAGCTTCTCCAGTTCCGTCTCAAGGTCGCTGGTCGTCTCGCTGTTCCCGATGTTGGCGTTGACCTTCGTCGCGAACTCGCGGCCGATGACCATCGGGTCCAGTGACTCGTGCGCGTGGTTGCTGGGGACGACGGCCTGCCCCTCGGCGACCTGCTCGCGGACGAACTCGGCGTCTCGGTTCTCGCGCGCTGCAACGCGCTCCATCGCCGGCGTCACCTCACCGGCACGGGCCCGCTGGAGCTGGGTGCGGTCCGACATGGTACAACCAGATTGTATTATCGAGTTATTGTAAAGCCAGCGGTGAGCGTGGTGACCACGGTCGTCGGTGGGTCTCCCGGAGTCGACCCGTGCGTTCAAGCGGGGTGGGGTCGACGTGTCGGCTATGTCGCTGGTGCTGCCCGAGGAGATCGTCGTCGAGCGACTCCTCCCGACGCTCCGGGTGGAGCTCGCCCGTGACCTCTCGGATCGCGGCCTCACGCAGGCCGACATCGCCGACGGGCTCGGTGTGACCCAGGCCGCCGTCAGTAACTACCTCTCGGGCGACCCGGCCGTGGAGGAACGCTTCGTCGAGAACGAGCGGTTCCAGCGGACCGTCGAGCGTATCGGCGCCGGCTTCGCGGACGGCTCGATGGACGGGTACGAGGCGCTCGCCGAGACGATGGAACTGGTGCGCGCGTTCGAGGACCGGGGGCCGATCTGTGCCGTTCACGAGGCGGAGATGCCGGCGCTGGAGGGGCTGGGCTGTGACCTCTGCGTTCGCGGCGCCGACAAGGCCCTCTCCGAAGAGCGACAGGTGCTTGCGAACGTCCGGAAGGCGACCCGCCGGCTGCAGGACATCGAGGGCGCAGCAAGGTTCATCCCGAGCGTCGGCACCAACGTCGGGATGGCACTGCCCGACCCCGCGGACCCGACGGACGTGGCGGCGGTCCCGGGCCGGGTCATCGCCGTCCGCGGGCGCGTGACGGTCCCGGCGAACCCGGAGTTCGGGGCGAGCGAACACGTCGCGAACGCGGTGCTCGCCGCCACGGCCGCCGACCCGACGGTCCGGGGAGCGCTCAACGTGGCGACCGACGATCAGCTGCTGGCGGCCGCACGCGAGGCGGGGCACGACCCGCTGCTGGTGGACGCGGAGGCGGACGCTCACGAACGGTTCGCGACCGCGTTCGCCGAGCATGGGGGCGTGCCGCCGGTGGTCTACCACCGCGGCGCGTACGGCGTCGAGCCCATCACCTACGTGTTCGGACCGTCGGCCATCGACGCGGTCGCCCGACTGGGCGAACTGGTCGGGCGCGCCATCGGACCCGCCGACGGCGACGGCCCCGGCGAGTAGCATACGGTCGCCGACTCGCGGAGGACGCCCCCGCTCCCCTGCCCCCGCCCCCGTCCCCGCCGACGCCCGATGGTACACGCCTGCTTGCGGCCGTGACACCGCGACCACGACCCCACATTTATATACGCACACATGGGATTGGAAATATGACTCGGGAGGGACACACCGAGGTGGAGCCGGACGCATGACCGAGGCCGCTGCGCGGCGGATCGTGGAGTACCTCCGGGACCGTGTCGGCCGGGAACTCCGCACGGTCGTCATCGTCCGGGAGGCGGACTGGGAGATCTACTACCTCCGGGACGACCTCCAGCGCGAGTACACACGTGAGTCGTTCGGCGAGGTCGTCGACCACTTCCAGCTCGACGCTCCGGAACAGCCCCCCGACGTGGCGGAGTGGCCCGTCGGGGAGCGTCGCGGGGTCGTCCACTACCACGAGACGGCGTTCGTCGTCCAGTTTCCGGTATCGGATACGGAGAGCATCCTGATCAGTCTCACGCCGGAGGTCGGCCAGGATCTGCTGGCGTTCATGGAGGCCTGCCGGAACCTCATCGAGGACGACGGCTGAGGGCAGGCGGCGTCAGTCGGTCGCGATGTGTTCCGCGAGGTCCTCCCGGAGGATGGTGTCACAGTACCCACAGCGGACGGCGTCGTCGAGCACGTCGAAGCGGGACTCGACCGGCTCGCCCTCCGTGCTGATACAGTTCGCGTTCGGACAGGAGAGGATGCCCGTCACGACCTCCGGCCGGGTGACGCGGGACTTCTCGACCACGTCGTACTCGCGGACGATGTTGATGCTCGCGGCCGGAGCGATGAGCGAGAGCACGTCGACCTCCGCGGGGCTCAGCTCGCGTCCCTCGACCTTCACGATGTCCTTGCGCCCGAGGCGGTCGGAGGGGACGTTCATCCCGACCGAGACCTCCTCGCCGCCGGAGCCGTCGATGCCGAGGATGGCGAGGACGTTGAGTGCCTGCCCGGCCGCGATGTGGTCGATGACGGTGCCGTTCTTGATCTTCGAGACGCGGAGCTCCTGGTTCGAGTCGCTCATCGAGCATCACCCCCGTCACCGGGGAGCATCATGTCCAGTAGCGCCATCCGAACGGGGACGCCGTTGTGTGCCTGGTCGAAATAGGTGGCGTACTCGGTCTCGTCGACGTCGGGGGCGATCTCGTCGACGCGGGGGAGCGGATGCATCACGGTCAGGTCGTCCCGGGCTGCGTCGAGCATGTCGGCGTCGATGCGGTACTCGCCGGCGACCTGCCGGTACTCGTTCTCGTCGGGGAAGCGCTCGCGCTGGATGCGCGTGACGTACAGCACGTCGAGTTCGGGGAGGACCCCCGCCAGCTCCGTGTGTTCGCGCACGTCGGCACCCGCCTCGTGGAGGTCGTAGCGGACGTTCTTCGGGAGCCGGAGGCTCTCCGGACTGATGAAGTGTTGGCGGACGTCGAACTCGGTGAGCGCGCCCGCGAGCGAGTGGACCGTCCGGCCGTACTTCAGGTCGCCCATGATGCCGACCGTGATATCGTCGAGGCCGGCGTTCTCCCGGATGGTGTACAGGTCGAGCAGCGTCTGGGTCGGGTGCTGGCCGGCGCCGTCGCCCGCGTTGATGACGGGCACGTCGACGAACTCGCTGGCGAGTTTGGCGGCTCCCTCGCTCGGGTGCCGGAGGACGAGCGCGTCGGCGTAGCCCGCCACGACGCGGACGGTGTCGGCGAGCGACTCGCCCTTCTTGACCGACGAGGATTCGACGGTCCCCATGTCGACGGTGTCGCCGCCGAGGCGTTTCATCGCGGTATCGAAGCTCATCTTCGTCCGCGTGGACGGCTCGAAGAACAGTAGCCCGAGCAGGTCGTCGTCCCGGGCGACGCGCTCGCCGGCGTCGAACTCGGCGGCGCGGTCCAGCACCGCCTCGACGTCGCCCCGCGACAGCTGTCTGGCACTGATGAGGTGGTCGTGCCGCATTACCGGAACGGCCGCCCCCCGCCGCCTTGAATCTCCCGACCCCATGGACCGTATATCAAGGCGCGTTGATGTCCGGGCGTAGCTCCGTCGTTTGCCCCCATCGGCGGTCGACAGGTATCGGCCATATAAGCCCCCAGGTGCCAGTATTCGGCAGTTCGTGTTCCGGGCTGCCATCCCGAAAAGGCCAGAACTGTTAAACCAGAGTAGATAGTAACCACTCCTCAATGGCGGACCGGCTACGGACAGGAATCGAGGTGCTTGACCGCAAGCTCGATGGAGGAATCCCTGCCGGTAGCATCGTCGCCCTCACTGCCGACCCCGCGAGCCAGGCCGAGCTGTTCCTCTACGAACTCACCGCCACCCGCGGGACCCTGTACATCTCCCTCGACCGGACCGGCGACGCCGTCACGGACTCCATCGCCAACTCCCCGACGGCGACCGGAAGCCCGACGGTCCGGGACGTGGCCGGCGAGGCGCCGCTGGACAACGCGGCCAAACTGGTCTCGGCGCTCCCGGAATCGTCGAACCTCATCGTCGACCCGCTCAACATCCTCGAGAACCAGGAGCCCGCCCGGTTCCGGAACTTCATGAACGAGCTCCAGAACCACATCTACAACACGGGCTCGCTGGCGCTCCTCCACTGTCTCGACGGCCACTACGTCCCGGAGCTGCGCGACACGACGCTCCACATGTCGGATATCGTGTTCGACCTGAAGACCATCGAGTCCGGCGACGACATCGAGAACCGGCTCGCCGTCCCCAAGTTCCGCGGCGGGCGGGCACTCAACGACATCATCAAGCTGGAGCTGTCCGAGGAGGTCGCCATCGACACCTCCCGCGACATCGCGTGACCGCCCGGTCCCCCGCGATGCCGTCTCACGGACCGCGACCACTCATCCCGTCGATTCCCTCCATCGCCGCGCAGCCGGGGGATTGAACCGTCGTCAGCTTAAGGCTCCTGCCGAACCCACGGTCCAGCGATGACCGGGACCGTCGACGAGACGTACGTTGCGGCGCTCCAGCACGACCTGATCGACCCCGGGGACGCCACACTCGTGGGCGTCGTCCGGCGGCCGACGGGCTGGTTCCGGGACGTGACCGACGAGAACCGCCCTGCACTGGGACCGCCGGCCGCGCTCATCGACGAGGCGAAGGACCGGACCGAGGAGCTGAAGCGGCGGGGGATGTGCGACGAGGGGGCGCACAACGCGGCGTGGGAGGAGACCGACTTCGCTCGGCGCTACCGCGAGTACCTCGCCAACGACGACGCGGCACACGACGCCCTCGCCGCCCTCGCCGCCCGTGTCGACGGCGGTGAGGACGTGTGGCTGGTCTGTTTCGAGGGCGAGGGGAAACGCTGTCATCGACACACGCTCCTCGAGTACCTCCACGAGCAGTTCTGACGCCGGCCGGTCGGCGACGACTCCCGGGAGCGCGGCGCTTAACCCGCGCGGCGCCGTCACTCCGTGTATGGTCGACCAACGCAACGAGGCGACGGAGCCCGCAGGGGACCGACTGGAGACGATGCGGCCGAATCCGGCCTGGGACGAGGAGTCCTACGCCGACGCCGTGGAGACGCTGGCGGCGCTCCCCGGCGACACGGTCGTGAAGGTGTGGGGCGGTGACTGGTGCAAGGACTGCCGCAAGCAGCTCCCGGACTTCGGCGCCGCCCTGGAGGCCGCGGGCATCACCGGCGACCGCGTCGAGCACTACCCCGTCGAGAAGGAAGAGGACGGCTCGAAGGTCGGCCCGCAGGTGGAGGCCTACGACATCGAACTCATCCCGACGGTCGTAGTGGAGTCCGGCGACGGCGAGGAACTCGCCCGGTTCGTGGAGGAGGAACCCGTCCCCATCCTGGTCCACCTCGCACGGAATCTAGAACGCGAGTAACCGGCGAGATAATCCGATAATGCTGCTCTTTCGAGGCCAAATGCGCCCTTCTGACTGTTAATTGACCCACCCGGCACTTATGGCGCCCTACTCGCTACCGGGCGCCAGGTCCGCGGCCCACTCCAGTGCTTCCGCGAGGTCGTGGGTCGGTGGCGAGCAGGTCCGGGACCGGCAGGCGTACACCGTCGGCTCGCCGTCGCGGGCCTCGCGGCCGGCCCAGATGGGCGGTGCCGCGTCGACGCCGAGGGTGTCGAGCCAGTCGTCGAGCGCGTCGTCCGCCGCGGGCCGTCGGGCGAGCAGGCGCTCGGGCAGGTAGGTGGTCGCGAGCGTGGTCCGCCACGCCTCGGGCAGGTCACCAGCGACGGTGAGTTCCAGCGGCCCGACAGCCACGTCGTCGGCCGCCAGCGTCAGCGTCGGGTGCTTGAGCGGGTTCTCCTCCAGGGTAGTGGCGTGGGTTCCGACGACGCTCGCAGCAACCTCGCCGAATCGGTCGTGGTCGACGAAGTGGTCGAGGGCAGCGAGCAGGCGGGTGGCGACGCCCGCGCTGGACGGTGTCGAGGAGTCACCGAGCTCCTGCGGCCGCGCGACCAGCGACTCCCCGCCGGCGGGCGTGAAGTAGAGCGTTCCCTGCTCCGCGTCCCAGAAGGAGTCCTCGATGCACCGCGCCAGGTCGAGTGCGAACGCGAGGTGCTCGGCATCGCCGGTCGCCTCGTAGCACGCGAGCGCCCCCCGGCCGAGGAAGGCGTAGTCCTCGAGGTAGCCGTCGATGCCGGCGTCGCCGTCCTTCCAGCGCCGCTGGAGGCGACCGACCGTGTCGTCGGCATCCGCGTCGGCGCCGGCGGCCGGCACGCCCTCGGGGTCCCACAGTCGCTCGCGCACGAACGCGAGCGCGTCCGTGGCGAGGTCGGCCCAGCGCTCGTCCTCGAGGACGAGCGCACCCTCGGCGAGGGCGGCGACAGCGAGGCCGTTCCAGCCCGCGAGGACCTTCTCGTCGCGTCGCGGCCGGGGTCGTTCGGAGCGAGCTGCCTGCAGCGTCCCGGTGGCCGCATCGAGACGCTCGCGGGCCGCTGCCTCGTCGAGACCGTGCTCGTCGGCGAGGGCCGGAACCGACGTGGCGAGCGTCAACACCGATAGCCCAGCCTCGAAGTTGCCGGGCTCGGTCACGCCGAAGCGGTCACAGCAGAGGTCGGCGTCGAGGTCGTCGTGGTCGCCGTACGCGTCGAGGGCGGTCCGTATCTCGTCGGGCGTCCAGGCGTAGAAGGCCCCCTCCTCGACCTCACCGGCCCCGCCCTCACGGTGGTCGAGTGGCGGGCTCCGGGCGTCGAGCGTGGCGTAGAAACCGCCCTCGGGGTGGCGCATCTCGGCGTCGAGGAAGTCGAACGTCTCCCGGACGACCTCGGCGTAGCGCTCGTCGCCCGTGACCTGGTAGCCGGCGAGGAACGCGCGGGGGATCTCGGCGTTGTCGTACAGCATCTTCTCGAAATGCGGTACCGTCCACGAGCGGTCCGTGCAGTAGCGGTGGAAGCCGCCGCCGAGATGGTCGTACAGCCCACGAGACGCCATCGCGTCCAGCGTCTCCGTGACGACGGCGCGGTAGTTCTCGCGGCCCGTGCGCTGGTGGGCGCGCAGGAGGACGTGGAGACGGGCGGGCTGGGGGAACTTCTGTCCTCGGCCGAACCCACCGTGCTCGCGGTCGGCCGACCGGAGCGCGTCCGAGGCCGCAGCGTCGAGGAAGTCCGCATCCGGGGACTCGGCGGGCTGGTCCGGGACATCCTCCAGTTCACCGCGAGCGGCGGCGGCCCACTGCTCGGCGCGCTCCTCGATCTCCTGGCGCTCCGCAGGGTCCGACCAGTTCTCCCGGACATCGCGCAGGAGCTGCAGGAAGCCGGGCTGGCCCCGCTTCGGCTCCTTCGGGAAGTAGGTCCCGACGTAGAACGGCTTGCCCTCGGGCGTGAGGAACACGGAGAGGGGCCACCCCGCCTGCCCGCGGACGAGTTGACAGACGGTGATGTACAGCGAGTCGATGTCCGGGCGCTCCTCGCGGTCGACCTTGATGGGGACGAACGACTCGTTGAGAACCTCGGCGACCTCGTCGTCCTCGAAGCTCTCCTCCTCCATCACGTGACACCAGTGGCAGGCCGAGTAGCCGACCGAGAGGAAGACAGGGACGTCCTGCTCGCGCGCGGCCGCGAGCGCCTCGTCGTCCCAGGGCTGCCAGTTGACGGGGTTGTCGGCGTGCTGCTGGAGATAGGGCGAGGCGGCGTCGTCCAGGCGGTTGCGGTCGACGGTGGGCATGGACGGGGGTTCGGGGGGAAGGCGCAAAAGGCGTCTGCCAGGTGGCCGGGGCAGCCGACGCCCGATGAGTGAACGAAACAGCTATACGGCCTGCCCGTCGGTTGCGAACGTGTCTCTTGCCAACGGCTCACAGAGATGGCCGTTCTCTGCCGACCTGCGGGCGAACCTGCGAGAGCTGAAGCGGGCGCGGCGGCACGGTGGCTGCCACGTCGAGTGCGACCGCGAGCGAGGCAACGCCACGCGGCTCCCCTGGAACACCGGCGGACTGTACGGCGGCTGGGGTGGCCACGCCCACCACGGCACCGAACCGGGCACGGAGCGGACGCCCGTCGTGTTCGTCCACGGGAACCAGCGCGACGCCTGCGACTGGCAGGGCCACGCCGAGTTCTTCCTGCAGCGTGGCTATCTCGGCGATGAGCTGTGGGCCGTGACCTTCCGCGACGGGAGCCCCAGCCACCGCGAGATGGCAGCGTCGCTGGCGGACTTCGTCGATCAGGTCCGCAACGAGACGGGTGCCGACGAGGTATCTGTGGTGGCCCACAGCCTCGGCGTGACCGGCGTCCGGTGGTGGCTCTCGGAGTACGACGAGCACGACCACGTCGACAGCATGGTCGGCCTCGCCGGCGCCAACCACGGCTCCGTACTGAACCGGTGGGCCGACCGGGCCGGGATGTCCGAGGGGACCTACAAGATGAGCCCCTTCCTCCGGGACGATTACGACCGCGACGATGACCACCCGCTCGCGCGGCTGAACGCCGACGAGACGCCGGGTGACGTGGACTACTACACGCTCCGCGGGACCGAGGACCCGCTGTTCTGGGGCTGCCCGGAGAGTCCGGAACTCGCTGGCGCGACCAACGTCGCGCTGGAGACCGACCACGACGGCGTCCGGACCGACCGGCGCGCACGGGAACTCGTCTTCGAGTGGGTCTCGGGCGAGCATCCGTACGACCTCAGCCTGCAGGTCGGGCTGCCCGACCAGGGGACCCGCGACGGGGCCGGGTGAGGCCGGCGCCACGCCGGGAAAGCAACCCTTAGGGGGGACCCGCGCCGCGACTCGCGTATGAGCACGAGCAAGCACGAGCGAGTCCTGCTGGTCGGCGGCGGCGGCCGCGAACACGCCGTCGCGCGCGCCGTGGACCGCGCACAGGACGCCACGCTGTACGCCTGCGCGTCGAACCGGAACCCGGGTATCGACACACTCGCCGAGGAGTACCACCTCGTCGAGGCAGAGACCGACCCCGACGCGGTCGTCGGCGTCGCCCAGGACGTGGGCGCGACGCTGGCCGTCGTCGGGCCGGAGGCACCGCTCCAGGCCGGCGTCACGGACGCGCTGGACGAGGCCGGCATCTACGCGTTCGCGCCGAAGGCCGACGAGGCCCGCATCGAGACGGACAAACGCTTCCAGCGGGAGTTCATGCGCGACGAGGCCATCCCCGGCTGCCCCGCGTTCGAGGCGTTCGAGGACGCCGACGAGGCCGCAGACTACGTGGCCGCCGTCGACCACGACGTCGCTGTGAAGCCCCGTGGCCTGACGGGCGGCAAGGGCGTCCGGGTCACGGGCGACCAGCTCACGCAGTCCGAGGCCGTGGAGTACGTCCGCGAGAGCGACTACGACGAGTGGGTCGTCGAGGAGCGCCTCGTCGGCGAGGAGTTCACCGTGCAGGCGTTCGTCGCGAACGGCTCCGTCCGCACCTCGCCCGCCGTGCAGGACCACAAGCGCGCCTACGAGGGCGACGAGGGGCCCAACACCGGCGGGATGGGGTCGTACACGGACGCCTCGTTCGAGCTGCCCTTCATGACCGAGGCCGACTACGACGAGGCCGTCGAGGTCATCGAGGCCGTCGTCGAGGCACTCCCCGACTACAAGGGCATCCTCTACGGCCAGTTCATGCTCACCGCCGAGGGTCCGAAGGTCGTCGAGTTCAACGCCCGCTTCGGCGATCCGGAGGCGATGAACACGCTGCCCGTGCTGGAGACGGACTTCGTCGACCTCCTGCGCGATGCGCGTGCGGGGACGGACCTGCCGGAGCTCGCCTTCGACGCGCAGGCGACCGTCTGCAAGTACGCCGTCCCCGCAGGCTACCCCACCGACCCCGAGGCCGGCGCGGAGGTCCGCATCGACGAGGAATCCGCCGCCGACGTGGGAGCACAGCTGTTCTACGCGAGCGTCGACGCCCGCGACGACGGCGCCGTCTTCACGACGACCTCGCGCTCGTTCGCCGTGGTCGGTGTCGCCGACACCATCGCCGCGGCCGAGGAACTCGCCGAGGCCGCGCTCGCCGAAGCGGGGGAGGAAGGGCTCCGGGTTCGGCACGACATCGGGAAAGCCGAGCTGGTGCAGTCGCGTATCGACCACATGAAGCAGTTACGCGGCGAGTGACCGGATGGACCCGACCGGTCAGCAGGTGTACGACCCCGGCGAACTGGATGGCTGTTCGGTGATCTCGATGGTCTCGATTATCTGACTTTCCCCATCCGCGGTCTCGTAGACGACGTGGTAGGTCGTCCCCTCGCGGACCTCCGTCAGGGCGCAGTCGCTCCCCTTGCCGTCGACATGGACGTAGTCGGGCGTGTCGACGCTCGGGTCGCCCATCCAGATATCCTCCCACTCCTCCTCGCCGCCCTGACCGTCTCGAATGAGGATTCGCGCGCCGTCGGCGACCTCCCCGCGCTCGTGACGGATGCGGACGTACGGGACGCCACCGTTGTCCGCGCCATCGAGCACCGGTTCGGCCTGGAAGTTCGCGGTCGGAGCCGGGTCGGCTAGACGCCCCTCGAACGCTAGCGCCATGGTCCCCAGCACCGACGCCAGCACCACCACGATGGCGACCATCAGGACGGCTCCGACGACCGCGGAGACGCCACGCTCGCGGGCCGCTGGTCCACCGGTGGAGTTTCCGAGCGTCACGTGGAATCCAGGGGGCTCGACCAATATAAACCACTGAACGTCTATTCAAGACGTGAGAACACCGAGGCCTCGAGACACGGAGGCGACCGGACCACGCGCGGCCGACGCACTGGCACCCGCTGTCCTTTTGCGCACGTGGGCGCTACGGTATCGTAGTGACCGACGATGACGACGCTGTGCCGGCTAATCTTCCGATAGATGCGTTCTACGACCTGCTAGAGGACCGCGAGCGACCCGTCGTCACGGCCACGGAGGTCGCCACGGTACTCGACTGTTCGCACGCGGCCGCCGAGGACGCCCTGGCCGAACTCGTCGAGGAGGGGCGGATCGAGCGCCAGTCCGTCGAGAACGACCCGGTCGTCTTCTACCCGACCGACTGGAAGGAGACGCAGGGGCGCGAGCGGACCGTCGTCTTCCCGAACCG